>Ga0136596_1000490_pt1 | contig 19818 bp, 34 predicted proteins | sample AntRauTorcE11897_FD_101387 | JGI IMG/M metagenome (GOLD analysis project Ga0136596, IMG submission 101387) | Saline lake microbial communities from Rauer Islands, Antarctica - Metagenome Torckler E11 #897 | ecosystem: Environmental > Aquatic > Non-marine Saline and Alkaline > Saline | place... | reverse complement strand
TTTGCTGAAATATCGCTCATAGATCTGTGTCAGGTAGGTGTCTCGAAGCTGCGGTTCCCAGTCAACACATTCTTGTTTTAGAAAGAAATGAACCAACGAGTGGTTCTTTGAGTTGTACTTATCGCGATATTTCGTCGCAAAACAAACCAGATAGGGTGCTTCCTCCCCGTCACCCTTTTTATCATCTCGAATGCCCACCACGCACAGAGTTTCATGCTGCTGTGCACCCGTTTTCGAATCTATCGCGTTCTGCTTTTCATAACCTCGAAGGGCCGCATGGGCGATACGTACGAGTGCGTCCTCGAGCCGACGTTCACCATGGAGGGTTTTGAATAATGATGTGCCCAATAATTCCGAACCGGACTTATCCAACTCGACGACAATCGTGTGATGCTCACCACAATCCATCGTTAAAATTTCTTCTGATACATAATTTCGAAACTCTTTTCCTTTCGACCCCGAAACAGAAATAGCAGGATCATCTGTGCGAAATACCTCTTCGACCGGATACCTCGGATGTCCCTCTATCGCGAAACCATTTGCCATCAAGAGACGCTCAATAAATGGCACCTTCTCGACCGGCTTTCTAACGACCCCTTTCATAGCCATATTACCGAATCGCGACGATCCACCAGGGGATGTAATCTCCTCGGTTTCTTCTCTCACAGAAATGCTGGCGACGATTTCCTTGAACTTTTCTAATGGCAGCATAAATACATCCTCAATTTTCTGATGATTTCTGAGCGGTGATGAATTCTCTTGATGCATATATTAGATCTCGATCAAAAAAGCGTTCCGTAGAATTGGAGGCTGAGTATCTGATCGCCAGGGGAACTTCTGTGCGATACGCCAGTCTTGGAGGGCATCCCGTATCCTTCGAGCTTCTTCGTAGTCGGGTCCTACAGTCTCCAGTGGGGAGTTTTTATTCTTAATACGGGTACAGTAGCTCCCGTGCGGGAGAGTTTCGTATGCAGGTCCACTTGCTTTCTTTGTCATTGTTCGTCTCCTCAGTATTCAGTTTGGTGTTTATGATTCAATGTCGGCGAGTTGAATCTGCATGATAGACCGGAGAGCAGTCTTGGTAGTGGTCATAGCGGCGGTGTATGAGACTCCCCATGAGGGCATCCCTTGATAGAACTTGCCCTGCAGCGCACTGTTGAGGGACTTGGTTACCTCTATAGCCACCGAATCTGCAACTTCTTCATACAGATCCGAATCTTTATGATTCATTGAGACCAGATTGTCATCGACGTAGCTTTTCACGTCATACCACTAGTGGGTTGAAACAACCACGAGGAAAACAACATGACAGATGAAAAGGCAGGAATCAAAGAAGAGCATGAGTGGCTGCGGAGAGCCTATGATGAGTTGCTAGAGAGAGCCTATGATGAGGTGTTCGGGGACTTTAATGGGGAGGCGGAGTGCTCAGAGTGCGGCCAGTCGTATACCGTAGAGGCAGACGCAAGTTTCACCTGCACATGTGGTGGGCAATCCGGGAAACTCTTTCCGAATCTCTTTTTTCACCCGCTTTGCGACCACGGTGATATCGAGATCCTTGGTATCCTCATACTTGTTTCCGTAGGACCGTTCGTAGGTCGGTTCGTAGAATGAATTCGTCATGGTCTTATTCTCCGTAATCTGGTTGTTTCGTTGTCGTCTTCTCTCTACACAACCTTATACCCTAGTGGGTAGAGTCTGTAAAAACTTATTTTATATTTCGTAAATTCCCATTGGGTTCATCCCCGTGTACAGGGGAAACTTTCTTCTTACACTCTATATACCAGGGACTCTCCAGAATTACAAAAGTTTTTTCAAATACTTTCGCTTTCCTCATAAGAGGGTCGCGCTTTGTTAGAACCTTTATAAACCACTCTTCATCTAAAATTGTCCAATTTCCTCAAAACCTGCATCATCAAAGGCATCAATGTGACTCACTTTGAGTTCTACAGAATCGAAAGGGTCCACACCTTCTAGAGCCTTAATAGTTACGAGATCTCCAGACTCCGACTCAAGAACAATATAGTTACCTTTCTTGTGTCGATATGCACGAACAAATTTCTTTCCAAGTAGTTCTCTCATTTTCGTTTCCTTATCTCAGGGTTATAGTAGATTGTGTTTCACTTCCTACATCTATATATACCCTGGTTCTCAGGGAATTACAAAACTAATTTAAACTTTATATGCGCAAGGCGGGACTTGAACCCGCACGGGCTTTATCGCCCATAGCATTCTTAGTGCTACGTGTCTACCATTCCACCACTTGCGCTAAGTACCCCTTCCCGGATTTGAACCGGGCCTGGACGGATTTTAAGTCCGTTGCCTCTACCGCTGGGCTAAAGGGGCAAACTATCCGTAACTATTAGAGTCTTTATCCGAAGTATATCATTTCGACTCTCCGTTTTTATTAAACACTAAAACAGGGCGTCTCGGATTTGAACCGAGGGTTGGAGATTTGGAATCTCCCGTGTTTAGCCAGACTGACACTAACGCCCTAAAAGTCCCGGTGGAACTTAGTTCCTCTAATCACGAAATTGCCGGAACTCCCAACTTCGCCAAATGATCGCCGTTTGTATAGCAAATCCATCACTCACGGATTTTTACTGCCGAAGGTTTAATACCTTCAGACAGCAGCCACTTAACGTTCACAACTGGATGGGCCACTCCAAGTTGATATGAGAAACGGACCGTTTCTCTACACGTAAGCCCGAAGTCGGATTTGAACCGACGACCTACTGCTTATTGTGGGCGCTGTCAAAGCGTCCCGTTTTCAAGGCAGTTGCTCTGCCAACTGAGCTATTCGGGCACATATAGTAACTTTTTATGGGGTAATACCAGAGTCGATTCCGGTTACCTCGCAATCATCACATAAGATGAAATTGCCATACTTTGCATAGTCCCACTTATCACGAGGCAGATTGATGAAAATAGCACCTTCACCCTTACAAGAGGGACACGGTGCGTCTTTTTTATCATTTTCCTTTTTCATTGACTTCCCACTAAGGACTTAAAAAACTTTATCAAAAACCACTTCATATCCACGACCATGAGCAGTGTCCTCAATTGTAACTTTTTCGTCGGTAATGAGAACATAAATATCACCTGTTAAGTCTACAATGACAGGTTCATCTGACACAAGATCTTTCTGATGCCCATCATAAGAGACTGACTTAATTCTACGAGGTGCCCAATCCTTACTCGTTTGTGTTGCAACCCGCTTAGTTAGATATGAAAAGTCGCTAGTAAGATCGATATCGTAAGGGGAGTTTTTCCCAAAAATTTCTACGGCCTTATGGACAGCCATTGGAGGAGTCATTTTATCCGTATTGGTAATTAAAGCAACTGCTAATTTTTCAATTCGATCTTTATCTTCTTGATAGGTCATTTTTAGTCTCTCTGTTAAAGTTGATTTTTAATAAGGGTATCCGACCGGACTCGAACCGGCACATACCGCTAGGGCGGTGCTCTATCCTATTGAGCTACATGCCTCTACATGCCGCATTTATTCAAGTACCCAATGAAGGATTTGAACCTCCGTCTCCAGCGTAGACCGCTGATGCTAAATCCAGACTCAGCTAAATGGGTAAAACTTATACTTGACCTAAAAATCCTCTACGTTTCCCTTCCTTATCAATCAGAACAATGTCTCTTTTATCTTTTGAATCTACAAAAGATTTTGGATCTTCAAGGAACTTTTCGTAACTAATAATACGAACTTTTTCTCTTTCTGACATATTGGACCTCTCTAAAAAAAAAACAACGGAGTATGTGGGCTACGATCCCACCACCTTCCGGGCGACAGCCGGATGTTCTACCAAATGAACTAATACTCCAAAAATGTCTATAGATCAGACATCATACCTGCAAGGCACCGGTGGGATTCGAACCCACGACAATTCGGTTAACAGCCGAACGCTCTGACCACTGAGCTACGGAGCCAAACTATTCAATATGCCAAAAATATGTAAAGTCTGGCAAAATATAAAGCGCTGGAGGAGGGAGTCGAACCCCCGACCACCGAGTTAACAGCTCGGCACTCTGGCCACTGAGTTACTCCAGCAAAAACAACGGGGCATACGGGATTTGAACCCGTGAATCTCTGACGTGACAAGCCAGCGTCCACTCCAGACTGGACCGATGCCCCAAGGGTACCTAACGGGAGTCGAACCCGCAACCGTCGCCATCACAAGGCGATGCTCTACCAATTGAGCTATAGGTACCATACAGTTCTTATTCACTTGTCAAAGATCCTCTTTCGAGGAAGTCGGAGATCTCAGATTCGAACTGAGGACCCCACCGTCCCAAACGGTGTGCGCTAATCCAGACTGCGCCAATCTCCGATATATCGCTACGGGGGCTTGAACCCAGATCTCCGGCTTGAAAGGCCAGTATCCTAAAACCAGTTAGACGATAGCGATGTACTATTTTAAAAATCAAAAAAGCCGAACCCTTTTGAGGTTCGGCTTAACTTAAAAGTCTTTTATTTAAAAACTCATAAGGTCGCCGAAATCCTCTCGGGAAAATCACATTCATCATTATTATTCCGATGATGAGGGAACAGATCTTCATCAAATGGCTTTGGATCAAAACCATTTCTAATGAAATCAAATTGTCTGTTACGAGTAATCATTGTGTTCTCTCTTTTGTGATTCCCTTAGTTGGGAAAGCAACTTCATTATGAGAACCACCTTAAAGGATCTTTTATTCCTTGTCAAGTGGTTTTTTTTAATCTTTCCCTCACAGGAAAGTAGTTCTTACTAACTATAAGAACATTATCAAAAAGATTATTAAGTGTCAATACCTTTTTACTAATTTTCTTACATCTTTATAACAAGGGATTCTCAAATACTATTCCGTAGAATCTTTTTTACAAAGTCTCTTCTAGTTCATAAATACGAGTCAGAAGGTTCGTGGTCCCATCTATCTTCAATGAAAAATTTAAATTAAGGTCTCCCATAATATAAGAAGAACCTTCGTAATGAATGCCTGTAATCCGTTCAATTTCATTAATAAGTTCCTTGGTCCTAGGGCCATCTTCCGACATGTTATCAGGTAAAGAATGACAAGAGAAAACCAGGGAATTTGAACGTCGAAATTGCCCACTACTAACATAGAAAGGCGTGGTAATGTGGACTCCTGCAAAACCTAATCCATGTAACTGATCCCGTAATTCCTTGCTATACTCATTTTTAGCATTAAGCGCTTTACGAAGTGCAGAATCAGAATTAGATTGCATTTTAATATGAAGTTTTTGATTTCCTTCATCAGCTTCGTCAAGAAATACTTCTTTTATCGTACTAAATTTTGTTAAATACTTTTTTAATTTAGATACTTCATCTGGGTACTTTTCGGGAGACCTAATTATAACCATAAAATCGTAAGCCCCCCCAGGGGGTACTAGGGTGATCCGACGTATGCCTACCCTTAAGTTGCCTGATTCCCATCTGGTGAGTTCATCATAGGTCTGAGCGGCTTTTATTAGAGATGCTAATTTGGTTTTCATATTCATTTCCTATTATAGTAATAAGGACTCATCATCTATAGAACCTATGAGGTCCTATTTTTTATTCCTCGGAATCTTTTCTCTTTATAAAGGTATTTAATAAGTCTCGGATTTCCTTTTCTCTTTCGGGTGAGACTCTTTTAGAATCTGTAACTTGAAGACCTTCTAAATCTGGGTAGTCATGTATCCCATAGTCGTCATGTTCCCCATGATACTCAAAGAAAGTTAAAAGTTCTTTTTCAAGGTCATCCCAACTAATATCATCGGGAAGACTCTTTATATAAGAAATAAGTAGTTTTTTATAGTTCATCATTTTTAGAAATCCATTCATGAAATTGTAAAGTAGCCTCGAACATATCTTCAGGGTCCCTTTTATAGGTGATATTTGTAACCAAGAAGTCTCCAACACCTGACACAACTTTTAGGCGGAGCAGGTCTCCTTCCCTAATCGTATAATGATGTGCCCATATATGTAAAGAGTGGTTTCCCTCCAGGGGTTCTCTTTCTGATCCGTGACCTATGACTTCTATAAGACCTTTTTCTTGGTCAAGGACTTTTTGACGACCGAAGGCATGTCCCCACATAAAGGAGGTATAGTCATAGATTCGAGCATCTTCTCTAACTTTAACTTCTTTTTTAAAGTCTTCAACCACAGGATCTAAATAGGAAAGTCTTCGGAAAATACCTAAACCCTCTAATTTTCCCCTCAAACCGAGAGCGGCACTTGAGGATGTTGATATTTTCTTTTCTCCGACTGTACGTCTCCTTATGGTGACTTTAGTCTTTGTCTTAGGAGTCTTTATAGCGTTTTTTATTCTACTATAATACAAAAGAAGATCTTCCCACAAAGTTTTTAACCATTTTTTCATTCTCTAACTGCCATTTTTTCCGAAATGAGATTCAAATAGTCGTTGAGGGAAATTTCATGTGCTTTTGCATATTTAGATAATTTCGGTGTTTTTACTTTCCCACTTTCCTCAATCTCTTCCATCATGTCGGAAGGGATTCCCTCAATGGTTTCAATCCCTGCTTCGATCCTAAGATCTCGAATTGCGTTTCCAAAGTGACGATCCTCTTCCTGTTTCTGAGCTACACTTCAATGCTGCTAATGAACAAGGGTAGGATGGTAGGATTCGAACCCACATATAGCGACCCTCTTATAGGTGCCTTGGCTTTGCCTCTATCTGCGTCACCACAGATAATTACTTTCTTTGCCTACATCCATTTGTTCGAGTACCCGGTGAGGGATTTGAACCCCCGTCGCAGCCTTAGAAGGGCCGTGCTAATCCAAACTCAGCTAACCGGGTAAAACTGACGAGCTGGATTTTTACCTTCCCAGCTCGTCGATAAAATCAGTATCCGCAGTCGTAATAGGAAATATCAATCCCGTCACGAGTGATGATGATCTGCTTGTCGTCACCAAAAACGGTCAACAGCAAGTCTTCATTGGACAGGATATTACCGTAGAGATCGTCATCGCTACAGTATTCCCACTCGTACAAGTAAAGATCCTCGTAGTTGTCCTCTGTCGTCACATGAAGCTCTCCCACCCCAAAGGTGCAGGGTTCACCATCATTAAAAGAGGGGGTGTACTGGAGCCACCCCAATGCCTTAATATCGGGGTTTTTCTCAAAAAAAGCTTGACACTCCTCAATGATGGCGTCAGACCCCTCCGCTTGGAGAGCCTTGTAATACTGATCTCGCATCTCATTTAATTCTTTAATTCCCATCGTCATTCTCCTCATCATCATTTTTGTTAAAAGGGATAAAAACCCGCTTTCGTGCTTTTGGAGGCCCCATCCAGCTTTCAATAGGGATAGGTGCTAACCACCTCTCAATAGTAGGAATGTGACCCATATCCTCTAAGATATGCTGTTCCGCAATATCTCTCGGGGAATACTCTTTCCCTTCTGAGTTGATGCGGACAGTACCAAACACTTTCTCAGCAATAAAGCATCCGAAAGAGTTATGGAGAATAGCACGATGCCTAACATCAGCTAGCGCAGCTTTGGTGGAATCCATAAAATCATGGATATCCAGATAATCTTCGGGATCTCCACCAAATTTACGCGCACTGGATTTTGCATGTATCCACGGTTTACTCATCACTTCTCCATTACAAACAACCCATAGGAAATTTGACTTCCCTGTGAGATACGAAAGTAACACAGGTGATACGGCCCCGTCAATTAAGACCCGTACTATGGTATAGATGGGATCTTTCGTTGGCTGGACTAAAGGCACCGGGGTTTGAACCCAGCATGTCTACCTGTTCCATCACTTCGGCGTGTGTACAGTGCTCAAGGCGAGAGTCGAACTCGCACGGGCCGAAGCCCACGACGTCCTTAGCGTCGCGTGTCTACCATTTCACCACTTGAGCATAATACCGGAGACAGGATTCGAACCTGCAAGCCCTCTGGGCAGATGCTTCTAAGGCACCCGTGTATACCATTCCACCACTCCGGCGTGAAGTAACCTTTGTATAGCAAAGGTTACGTACTGTCAACCACCTACTACCTATCTTTATTCCGGAGCTAGATCTTTAACCCGAGCCAGAAGAGAGTCGTGCTTGTTTCTGGCCATCTTATCTTCATAGGGTGCGTACCCACCTGATCCCCAATCACTATTAATGTGACCGGGAACCCGACCGGCCTCTAACTCCGTTGCAGCGTGGTCTAGTTCCGAAGTCGGATTTGAACCGACGACCTACTGCTTACAAGGCAGTTGCTCTGCCAACTGAGCTATTCGGGCATAGAAAGGTATCTGTAACTCATATAGACAAAAGCCTACGAAGATACAGACACCAAGTAGGGCCTGTCGGATTTGAACCGACGACTTCTTCCTTGTAAGGGAAGCGCTCTTCCACTGAACTAAGACCCTAGAATGTTACAAAGCGGGAGACGAGATTTGAACTCGCAATGGAGTTCTCCGTCAGCTTGGAAGGCTGATGCCCTACCGTTAGGCTACTCCCGCATACAATCTTATTTACTTGTCAAAGTTTGAACACCTTACATTATCTTAAAAGAGAATGCAAGGGCTTTGTTCCTTTTATAGGAGGATTATAGACGTGTTTCTATTCCTGTCTAATTCAAAGAAACCTAAAAAGGAAAGTTTTTGTCGTCCTTTATGTATTAAGTCTACTAGCCTCAAGGTGCATTGTCAAACTCTTTTAGAGAAGACATGCCTTTCAGGAATGCTTGTTTGAAAAGATCATACATTCTATCACCTTCTTCATCTCCGAAGGCGTAATAGCCCTCATCCACATCTCCACAGATCTTATCCAATTCATTGGAATGGCAGTCTCCAGGTAAATCGGTTAACCCTGATGGGTTTAGTTTCTCCTCAACTCCCACTTTAAAACCTAAATCAGAAATTTGTTTGTCACTTGGCTTAGTCCTCATTTTTATTCTCCCTATCTGGTGGTACTGTTAATTGTTTTGGCATTGAAGATCGCCAATTTCCTATAATCTTCTTCTTCAGTCATAAATACCTCAGTCTGGAAAAGCCTGCGCAGTTTTCTTAGCTTTACATTTGCCGTCTTCAAAAAGATAACGAGTAGCTTCTCCTCTTGAGTATTTAGTGACTATATGCTTTCCTTCGTGTCTGTCACTCACATTTTCAAAATAATCGGAGGGGTCGAAAAAGGAACCCGGACCCAAAAGAACGAAAAGATTGGATCCCTCGTGAAAAAGAGTATAGGATCCTAACTTAACTTTCTGAGGATGTCGAAAAGTTCCTAGATCCGGACAGATACAGTCAGCTTTCAGTTTCTCTTCTATGGCCTCTAACTCATCCTTACCTTTCTTCCATGCTTCTACAAAGGAAGGAGGCGCTTGATAGGTCCATTCTATTACCGGTTTATGTGCCATTCTTGTGTCTCTTTTAGTTTGAAGTAATTTCGTATCGAACAAAGGAAGCTATTTCTGGAGGAGTCCCTTCTAACTCATTTTTTAGCCATTGTCCAACCGCTATATCAGGATTTTTAACTTTGTTTACAATTTCTGATTTCTCCTCTGTATTTTCGGCTGCCCGTTGTTGCGCGGCATTTGTGTTCCTCTCCCAAAATACTCCCGCAGTATAACCTTGAATTTCTTTGTCGAGTTCAGCGATTTCCAACCTGCGCTCCGCAAGACAACAATATAAACGATCAACATCAATACCAATAAAACTGCGCCGAAGTTTTTTTGCTACGACGGAGGTGGTGCCTGAGCCGAGAAAGGGATCTAAAACAACATCTCCCTAGTTGCTACTCGCCAGCAGAATTTTTGCGAGCAGTTTCTCTGGTTTTTGAGTGGGATGGTCGGTATTTTCCGGCATTGACCAGAAGGGAACGCTCAGATCTGTCCAAATATTGGAAGGATGAGTTAGTCGAAATCGTTTTCCAGCTTCTTCATTCCAATCTTTGGGGCTACCCGATTTATCGGTATAAGGGGCTAAAACTCTTCGTTTGAGTTTCACATTATCGACATTAAATGTGTAATCACTTTTGGAGACGGTGGCGAACCATATATCTTCGGATGCATTCTTCCAGTTGGTCTTGGCTCCACGTCCTTTTTCGCGCTTCCATGTGATCCGATTTTGGATATGAAAATTGAAGGATTCGAGGACACGATGAATTGCAGTCGACGAACGCCAGTCACCACAGATATAAAGTGATGCTGTACTTTTTAAGATTGGACGAATCATTTTCATCCATGAGATTAACCACGTTTCATAATCTTCTAAATTCCTAGAGGCAAAACGTCGTCCGTTGAAATCTTTATCAATATTATATGGAGGATCTGCAAAAAGAAGGTCCACTGATTCATTTGGTAGAAACGAGAGGGCTTCCTGACACTCTTGGCAGATAGTGACGTCTAGGACACTCTCTAAGTCGGTGGGATTAGTGAGCTTGATAAGGTTTTTACCCAAACGTTGTTCTTCCTCCGCACTTAGCGTAAGGGTGCGATTTCTAGGGGCAACGGAATCAGTTTCGCAGTTGATCTCCTCTGCGGTAGATTTCCCCCATAACCGGAGTAGTGCCAGGGCTTCTTCCATAGAGCCTTTTTACAATCCATGACCCCGGCTTGGGATGCCTCTCTCAATTCTTTAATCTGTTCTGCACTGATTTCAGTCATTTTCTATTTCCTCCATTATCTGTTGGATTTTTTCTAGATATTCTAACTCAGTTAGACCATGAGCTTTTGCATATTTTTTACTAATATGTGGGAGATAAAGACCTTGAGACTCAATTCGTTCTTGCATCTCTAAAGAGATTCTAGGGATCCTTTCAATCCCTTCCTGAATCCTAAAAGCTTTCATGGCCCTTACACGGTTTTCCATTTCTTTTTCATTTTTTATTTTTCCATGTTCTTCCAAATACGCAAGGTCTGCTTCCAGTCTTTGTAAAGGGCTAAGAACCCTCTTTTGGAAATCTTCTGGGGATAGATCATGAAATACTATTTCTGAATTAATACAAATCCCTTCCAGAGCTTCATGCAATTGAACTTCGGGATCATTGGGATCCAAAGGTTCATGATCATCCTCATGATCATCATGAGGAAAGAATTCCGCCGTCCATTCATGGAAAGAATATCCCCATTCAGAAGTTCGCCGGGTAGGAAGTACTTCTCCCAGAGCCATTACGGGATGCGCAAATGCATTGTGAAAAATGCTCCAGAGTTTTCGCTTAAAATTCATAATTTTTATCTACAGGTAGTTTAAGATTGAATTAGCCGAGGATTTTGATCTTTCTGCTTCTTTGATCAAACAGGTTTTAACACATTTTACAGCTTCTTCCAGTGAGTCCGCGTCGTTACTATACCCCATAATTCCCTTTACATTCCAATCCCACACATCGGGATCTCCACTTCTTCGCGGATATTTCCTTCTCATAAGCTCAACAGTAATGTGTTCAACAGTAGTTTTGAAAGAGTACCCTAAATAGCTATAATGTCCCACACCGTTTTTTAATATCGCACATTCCCATTCTTGGCGGGCTAAATACTCACAGTTGGTTTCCAAATATTCTTCCAAATAGTTCTGGGCCTTCTGTAGTTCTTCAAAGGCTGTTTTTGAATAATAGTCTGTCATTTTCTTATCTCGTCAGGCATAGTAAGCACAGAGCATCCACTTCGGCTTCCTTTGTGGAATGTCTGCTAGGTCACAGAAATTCCTCAGAAGCTCGTCTGCGTCTCCTGAGGGTACTAATTTGGTGGGATCTAGAGTCTGTAGGCGTCCCATTCCGATACGATCAGAATGAACAATAGTACCCTCAAAATCTACCCCATAAGATGAAAAACCTAGATCCAAGTTAAAAGCTTCAAGCAAATATTCGATACCATTACAGGGGTCGACACCATAGAACTCATAGACATCGGGAGAAATATGATGCTCGACCACCTCAAATCCATAACAAATAAATGCATCGAGGGAAACACCCATTTTAACATACCTCAGTGGTCCTAAAATGTTCCATCAAATGTGCGTACATTGCCAATAGGATCGAGTCTTTGGAAATGAACACGTCCGTTACCCATTCATATGTTCCCATAGCCTCCAAAATAGAACCGTCACCTTCAATGCTTCCCAGTTCTTTTCCTGTCAAGTCTACGGAGAATATATGAATCTCAGTATCACTGGCCTTTGAGTTATGTACAGATCCTAGTGAGAAAATTTCACTAGGATCCACTTCATACCCACTTTCTTCTTTTAATTCTCTAGCTGCAGTCTCCAGACAAGAGCCTCCTTCGTGCATTCCTGTGAGAGAGCATGGAGATTGATCAAGGTTCCAAGGGGGTACAATCTCCTTTCGGATTAAAAACTCTCTACTGTCCTCTCCCGTGGAACGATAGGGTAGGACTGCTACACCAATACCATCGGATGCCTCAGAATGTACATAGATATATTCCACATCTACATCTTCCAAGGTCATTTTTTTGAGAGAAAGCCATTTTGTTTTATACAGTGTTTCAATTTTTGCCACATCTATTCCTATTAGCAATTTAATTAAATAATCGTTAATTTCAGGTATCCGCAGTCAAAATCCAACGGGGTTCTGGATTTTCGATTCCCGCAGCCTCACAGAATTCCCGTAAACTTTCGGTTTCAGAGTCCGTAACAATAAGATCTATAGGGTCAAGGGTCGCAGTACCGTAATCATAAGCCCAGGCAACTCGCCGGGTGTAAAACGAGATTCTATTCATCTCATAGCCGCCCTTATGCACGTTGAGGTCCCCATAACCTAATTTTTCCATGAGTAATTTTTCCGCATCATACTCATCGGGGTCAATCCCATGTTGTGCATAGACATCATCGTCTAGCCGTTCATCATGCTCCAGTGAAACTCCATAAAACACACTTGAGGTCGATTCCATAATTTACTTCCATTCTTGGTTTGGTTGTTGTTTTTCTTATTTCTACCAGATAAACATATACTAGAAATGAGATAAAATCAAGCCTGAAAGTGAACAGGACCCAATTCTATATAGCGAAAAGCTCTTTCGATCTCTTCCTCATCATAATCTTCCGGATTATATATGATCTGTGCGTACTGACTATCCTCAGATTGTGAAAAATGTTCTCTGCAATAAGGAACATCTCTATCCGTACCTTCTTCATTCCATCCAAACCAGAAAGCGGTCGTACCGCATTCCTGACATTGCATCTTAGAAAATTCAGATTTTTCAGGTTCCGTTTGCTCGGGAGATAACCAGTATTTTTCTTTGTACTCTTCAATCTTCTTTGTTACTTTTTCTCTTTCAGGCTCTTCAATGCCCTCTAGAATCTGATCTACACAGGATTTCGCTACCCTATTTGCAGTGGATATTTGAGACCAGTTCATTGCAGATAGAGCATAGACGATTTCCAAATGCTCTTCGATCCCCGCCTCTGTGATAGCTACTATAAGACCACAGAGGGTATGCTCATGCTTGAGGCGATATCCTGCCTCCAAGTCATTGAACATATCTGAGATGAGAGACATGACATCGATCTCATCATTGATAATCTGGTCTCTCACTTTGATAACATCTTCGTGATCTGCCAGACTATTTCTTAGGGCTTTGCTGCCCGTAATAAAACAGGTAATGCGTAGAATGTCTTCACTAAACAAATCCATATCATTCCTTATTAGAAAGCGCAGCTAAGCAAAAAACTAGCTCTAGTAGGACCTGGCAAATGACCTCGGACCAATCCAGAGCTATAAATTAGAGTTGAGGAAATATGCAGGATATCTTCTATACTAAAATCATAATCATCTGTCAAGATGTGAACTGCTTTACAATCGGTGTCACTCTCCAAATTTGAGACGGTAATATTATTAAAAGCTAACTGTCTGACATGACCTAATGAATGATGCCCGCATTCGTGAGCAAACCAAAACATACGGATTCGCATATCCATTTGGGAAAAAGCAGCAGGATTAAACACAATGTTGGGATAATAATTCCTATGAGAATCTAGAGTAAAACTAGCACGGCCCATATTTTCTAATTCGGAATCTTCAATAATCTCAACCGGCGTTCCTTCTGAATCCATACAACTAAATGAATAGGTATCTTCTAACTCGTATGAGTAGTTTTGAGCGAGAACTAGTGGAGAAAAGGTTAGGACAATAAGGGAGATGCTAAACATTATAAAATACTTCACTTTTAAATCTCTAATCTGGTTCGTAGTATCTAAAACCACGAGTTAACTTTGGGCCTTCCACAGGATCTTCTAATTTTTCAAGATCTCTGGCAATCTAACAGATGTGAACCCCTTTCCATTCCCTTCCTGTTTGTTCACAGGTCAATTCATCTTCCTGTATAGAGTCGATAAGAGCCTTTGCCACCCCTTTCGGGCCTTGGAGAAAATAAATATACTCACCGGCTTCCAGATTTCGTGGTTTCTGACTCAAGGTCCACCTTGAAATATTGGTAACTGGAGTATCCTCCCAGAAAGGCTCTTCTTCTGCTTTCGGAATTCTCACTAAAATATCAGCCATTTTTCTTTTCCTCTTTTGCCCAAACCCATTTACCTTCCTTATATTCAAGGAGATAAAACTCTACTTTATGAAACTGTACGAAATGCGATCGAAATTCACAAGACCATGATCATACACAATCTGGTCGATAACTTCTTGTGTAATCATGTCTTTTCCTTATCGATAAAGTCTTCGCAATCGTACAGCATCTTCAATTAACCGGTACCCTGACATCAAATCAGAGGCAAGATCTGCTAATTCTTGCGCAGTCCGGTTGAGGTGAGGGGAGGCTTCTTCAAACATCTCTGCTACCTTCTCTTCTCCATTCTCACCTGCGAGGGTACATGAGATCTTACCTGCTAATCCCGAGAGGCTAGTTCCGTATGCTTCGGCCATTCTCTGCATTGAAATATCTTTCATAATCTTTTTCCTTTAATCTCAGGTTAGGGGTTAAGTGTTTCTCTTACACTCTATATACCCTGGAGTTTATGGAATTACAAATCTAATTTAACAACTAACTTGACCTACCATATAGAAACCTATATCTGTTTCGTCAAATCCTGATTGTAAAAGTAGCTCTTTCGTTTTTTGAATCCGTGGATGCTCGGGATCAAATTTAATGGGGGATCCATTGGAACCGCACATTAGGTCGCCACTTTCACCTAGCAGATATCCAATAACGGGATCATGATCGTATGAGTATTGGATCAGGTCTAAAGAAGGTCCCGGCCAGTTACCGTAGTCAAACCATTCCTCGAGAATCTCACAGTCAAAAGGAGGTAAAAAGTCTTCATACTGAGGCTTAATCCTTAGAGTTTCCTCTTCGATGACAGTAGGTCCTCCACATTCGGAACAGAATTTGTCGCTTTTCTTGAACTTGGAAGGGTAGCAAGTTGCGGGTTTTTGGAAAGTTTCCCATTCCAAAAAATGATCAAGATCCGACTTCACACCCTAAGCTACTTTTGCATATACAGCACATCCCATTTTCTTTACCTCTTTTTTGTATTAAATTCAGTTACTATTCTACCTGGATACCATAGTTTACGGAACCAGGGTAAATAAGGGTCGTCTGCTTTGTAATGATAAACTACATACTCATCAAAGATCGCAAAATGAGGAAAAAGAATTCCCCATTTCAAAATTCCTAGACGCCCCTTACAACCTCTTCTGATCCAAAACCAGATCAACATGGTCAGGCAATTCATTCTGCGGGATTCCTTCTCTGAAGAATATTATAAACCATTCGGTCCAGACCAATTGCAATCTCTAGGACCAGCATATCTTTGTCCCGAAATTTACCCTCGAAATCAGTTCGCTTGGATATGGAACAGACTTCCATCCATTTATCACCGTTATCGACCTCGACGTCCATTGTACGGAGACTATAGGAAGGAAGGCGGTCTGACTCTATGAGACGAGTAGGAAGGGCTAAGACGTCCTCGTGCGCCTTCTTCACAGCTTCCAGACAATTCTCCTGATAGTCGTTCATGGTGTCTGCCGTATAGAAGCACTGAAACTCTAGCTGGTAGAATTCCTTGAGCCTCATATTTTTGGACACCTGATCTTGTTCCCGACGAAAAGATTTCCCTTTCTGCCAGACTACAAAGGGAGGGTATATATTAGAGTGGGTGTCTAAGAGATGTTGTGCATACGCATAGGAACCGGGTGTTGTCTCTGGTCTCAATACCAAATCGTCTTCTTCGTTTTGAAACCAGACATCCTCTTCCGTATAATTAGGATTAATAAGGCTGGTAGGAGTTAGAAGGGGAGACTCAATTTGATGAAAAGACCAGGCCCTATTCATTTCGGTTAGAATCGTAGGGATCCTTTTTTCAAAATGAGAGGCTACCTGATTCCGGATCTGAATTTCTTCGGATCCCCATGTAAATAAACCATTACGTTCGCACAAATTAAGCATTATTTCTACTCCAGAATTTTTAGAAAAACTTTTGCGATATTATAAGCGTCATCATCCCCACGATGAGCTGTGCCTTCAAATTCGATACCTTCCCTATTACAGGCTTTAGATAGACTTGTAGATTTTGAAAGACCTCGGACCAGTGCATGAAGGTTTTTAATATTGAGATGAGCCCTACCAAAAGGATAAAGAAGCCCTCCGGTATTAGAAGGGTTCTTTTCAAACATGATCCGATCCCAATCTCCCCAAGACGCCCATATTCGATTCTTACTCTGATACCCAGCAATCAAGGACGCATATACCGAACCATAGGTCTGACCTTCTTCTTCCAAAAGATCCGAAGTGATGGTAGTCAGTTCCGTACAAAACTCAGATACGGTGCTATGTTCCGGCTTGATGAGGAACGAATTCTTACTGATGATCTCCCGTTCGATCATATCTACTTCTACGATTCCAACCTCAATAATTTCTTGTGTTTCACTATCAGGTTTAGAACTCACAGGCTCCCAACATGTAGATTCAAGATCAATAACGTTCAAAATATTTGTTTTTGGTGCCATATTTGTTTGTACTCCTATAATAGTATTATTATTTCTGGAAAGTATCAGGTATGAAGGTTAATGTCAACAAAAAAGCCGACTCCAAATGAATGGGTCGGCTTCAATAAAATAAAAATTCTTTTTAAATAGGAAGATCCGATACGAGGGAAATTACCTGATATAGGGGTGTTGGCAACGCTTGCCTTCTAGGCTGTTGCTCTTCCCTCATCTTCTTCAAACATTTCGAGGCTATTTTTTGGCCAATTTCTTTCAGAACGAAGGAACCGCACTGGCGATCTTTGCTAACCCTTTGCGAGCCCTCTTTAAACAGGATATTACCACTTCTGACAGGTCCTCCCCCTCATTACCTGCAACGGGAAAAGAGAGAGTAGTTATCTCAGGTCCCCTGTCTGTAGTATGTGCCCATGACCTTAAAAGACAGCATTCGCAATAGGTCTTTTCTAATAGGACACTAGTAGCGACCCTTAGTCTAATTTCAAAACCTTCGGAGGCTTCCAGAATTGTCTCAAAGAAAAGACTGTCAGTTTCAGAGGCAGTGAGAGAGTAAAAATCACTATCAGAAATTTTGGAAAGGTAAGACCAGTCCGAACCTGAAACCCTATTGAGAGTTTGCAGGTTCTCTAGAACCCTATCATTCGTCTCTTGAAAATATTCAGCAAGATCTGGTTGCTCCGCTGTCTGGACAATTACATTTTCGACCAGGGACTCTACTAAGGTCCTTTCTTCTAAAAGAAGATCGATCCCTTCCCTTGCTTCCTCAGGGTCCAGCCCGTCTTTATCAACAAGGGTTTCAATTAGATCTTCTCTAGATCTAGGATGTGCGGTCCTGCACAATATGATGTCAAATACTTCCATAATCATTGCCACTTTTTAAAAGAAAGACTTTCTGCAGGTTATGATATCACCGATCAAATTTGAAATATCTTCAATTGCCTGCTCCAAAGCGAATTCATCTTTAGAGTCGAAATCCTGAGTTTCCAAAACTACTGGTTCTTTTTTAGGGATAAGGATTCTATCCTTGGTACTACTCATTATTTTCGCTCTTATAAAGGGTAAATTAAAAATCTGACTGGACTCGAACCAGCAACTTCCTCTTGGTGAGAGGCGTTCTACCTTTGAACTACAGATTTACCAGAGGTCATCCGGACCGGATAACATTTCTATAACGAAATAGAACTATAAAAATTCTATTTTAAACTAAGACGATGTGTGGGATCGAACCACTAACTATTTATAACGGTCACGCTATGACCTCAGGACTGATTCCGTTTCAGTTTCACCGCCACCCACATATAACGGCATGTGAACCGTCCAGAACTCCTCTGGATGCAGCCTATTACTTGGATTATGAGGTATAATAGAACCCCGTAGGTTACCGCTCCGAAACGATCCGTCTCAGTTTATTACATTATGCTCTCTGCATTTAGCGAAGCATTTAGAAAGGGAGTAGGTAGCAAGCCCCAGGGTACTCTTAACTAATATCTGCCAAATTTAATTTCCAGGGATATTACCCCCTAATCTTCTATTTCTATCTCTGTTATCACATATCTTTCAAAACATCTATTTTAAGGATCCATTTCAAATTACAGGTGGATACCCATTCTTATCAGGAAGATCTACGATGATATAATCCTGATCTTCTATTTTCCGATTCCATTTAATTTCATTAAGGCATCTCCAATTACAACCTTCAAAGACACCCTCATATTGGAAATGATAATGTCCAAAATACCATCTCTCCGGCAGGGTCAAGATCCTTATTTCTTCCAGGAAAAACCTAGTTTTACTTGACCAGGACGGACCTCCTAACATCTCATCCATCGAAAAGGAAGTAGGACAGTCATGGCTTATTACGGTATGAATTTTATCAGGACCCCCTTCATAGCTTTCTATGTTTTCAAGAGCAATCAAATAATCTTTTTCGGTGATTTGCTCTTGGGACCACCATTCAACACCTTCTTGAGCGTCAGAAATAAACCAGGGAGGAGACATTGCGCCCCCAATATAAAGAACACCATTCTCTATGGTACCCCTTGGTTTATATTCCCACAGGTCTAAAAACTTTCTCCAGCCCAGAGGAGCCATGCTGTGATAAGGGTCTTCCCCGAAATTAGGAATATGTCTTTTGTGGAGAAGGTCAAAATTCTCGTGATTTCCATCAATCCATTTTTGGGGTACTCCATAATCCGTAGTCCACGGATTATATCCAGGATAGCAGAAACCCATATCTCCTACCTGAATGATCTGATCAATAGGATGTTCTGCCATCAAAGATCTAATAAGATCATCCGCAGCTTCATTGGCCCCTTGAACATCTCCTAATATCAGTGTCTTCGTCGTCATATCGTTTTCTTCTCTATATTCAGAACCCAAAAAGCCTGCTATAATACTTGTTCCAAAGTATTACCATATCCTCCCATTCAGATGCAAACTCTTTGGGAACATGAGCCGAGGCTTCATGAATGTGAATACCTTTATCAAACTTGTTGTCAGCAAGCACAAAGCGATGGAAGGCTTCGCGGAACTCTAGGGTATCTATCTTATTATAAAGCTCTAAGAAAGCTTCTGAAGCGTCTTCTCGTTCCTTCCCTACTTTCCAGCGATAGGTGGCCAGAAAAAAGAGAAGCAGAAAGATAAAAAGAAGTATTAAATTAACAAGCACACCGTGTCCCCCACTGGTAGCCTCCCGATGGACAATAATAGCCATAACACATAACAGCTACTTCATAGCCGGAAGCACATTCACTTGAGTATAACAGTTCTCCTTCCATAATAAACCCGTGGCATCCGCAAGGAACCACAGGTGCGTTACAAGTTTTTAAAGGGGGAGCAGGGTCGGAATCATCCTCCCGGGTAGGGAGGAAACACCTTCTATTAGTATTGCCCTTCCTTATTG
>Ga0136596_1000488_pt1 | contig 19877 bp, 17 predicted proteins | sample AntRauTorcE11897_FD_101387 | JGI IMG/M metagenome (GOLD analysis project Ga0136596, IMG submission 101387) | Saline lake microbial communities from Rauer Islands, Antarctica - Metagenome Torckler E11 #897 | ecosystem: Environmental > Aquatic > Non-marine Saline and Alkaline > Saline | place... | reverse complement strand
ACTGCGGCTGATACCGTAGCGGTTTGGGCGCAGGCTACAGATTTTATCGCTAAGCTGTCGGGCTTGGCCGGAAAGATTGCCGTGCAGCTCAGTAAAGGAAAGGGCCGCTACTTTCTTATCCGTCTTTATGCGCTGCAGTACAGCAGCGATGATCTCATTGGCGGCCTGTTTATGTAGGTACGATGTTCTCATTTAACCTCATTATAGACGATAACGAAGGCTTTTATAGGGTCGGACTGTTGATAAAACTGGCGATTTTGTGTGTTATACTAGAGACAATATAAGCGATCAGATACTCATACTAGATGGCTAAGAAATCAGAAAAAAAATCAGTACCTTCGAGCGGATATAGGGCAGCAGATATCGAAGTTCTCGAAGGCTTGGATCCGGTGCGTAAGCGTCCGGGCATGTACATCGGCACGACCGGGATTGACGGCCTGCATCACTTGATTACGGAGGTGTTTGATAATGCTCGTGATGAGGCGATGGCCGATCACGCCGACCGGATCGAGGTAGTACTGCTGCCGGATCATCGGGTGCGCATCACCGATAATGGCCGTGGCATCCCTGTTGATGAGCATAAAGATACTAAGCTCTCAGCCCTCGAGACGATTATGACAACTCTGCACGCTGGAGGTAAGTTTGGTGGTGACGGCTACAAGGTCTCTGGTGGACTCCATGGTGTCGGGGTCTCGGTAGTGAATGCCCTCTCGACCTGGGCCAAGGTCGAGTCTTACCGCGAGGGTGGACACTACCTACAGGAGTATAAGATTGGTGAGGCTCAGGAGGACGTCAAGAAGGTGCGTAAATCTAAGCAGACCGGGACGGTCGTGACCTTTCAGCCGGACGGCGAAATTTTTGAGACGGTTGAGTTTCAATTGGAGCGGATCATTTCATACCTGCGCCAGCAGGCGTACTTGGTTCCAGAGCTTCGCGTGCACATTATTGATGCCCGCGAGCATGAGGATGAGATTGATGCTAGTAAGACGTTTTACTTTGATGATTTAGGTCTAGAGCTTCCCAGTAAAACCTTCTACTTTGAGGGTGGTCTGAAGAGTTTGGTGCGCGACTATAACGAAAATTACTCAGCTCTTCATGGCACTATCTTTCATGAGCAGACGGAGATTGACGGGGTTGAGGTAGAGATTGCTTTTCAGTATGTTGATGAGGTGTCGAAGCGGCTGATGGCCTTTGCTAACAATATTTATACCAAGGAAGGTGGCACGCACGTGACCGGCTTCAAGGCGGCGCTAACGCGGTCTTTAAATAATTACGCGCGCGAAGAGGGATTACTCAAAGAAAAGGACGATAACTTTGCCGGAGATGACGTGCTGGAGGGCTTGACGGCAGTGGTGTCGGTGAAGCTTCCCGAGGTGCAGTTTGAAGGCCAGACCAAGGCTAAGCTTGGCAGTACCGAAGCGCGTGGCGCTGTCGAGAAGGCCTTCAATGATGCGCTAGCCTTATTTCTTGAGGAGCATCCAGCGGATGGAAAGGCTATTGTCACTAAGGTTCAGCTGGCCCTGCGGGCGCGTAAGGCAGCCAAGGCAGCCAAGGACAACGTCATTCGCAAAGGAGCACTCGAGAATGTCCGCCTCCCGGGAAAGCTGTCTGACTGCCAGACCAAGAAAGCCCACGAATCAGAACTGTTTGTGGTGGAGGGTGACTCGGCCGGCGGTACCGCCAAGACGGGCCGGGACCGGCGTACGCAGGCGATTCTTCCGTTACGCGGAAAGATTTTGAATGTGGAGCGTAAGCGCTTGGATCGTATGCTGAAATCAGAAACGATTAAAAACTTGGTGATTGCTCTTGGTACAGCTATTGGTGATACGTTTGATATTGATGAGCTGCGCTACCATAAGATTATTATTGCGACTGATGCTGACGTTGATGGCGCACACATTCGCACCCTCCTTCTAACACTTTTTTATCGCTACTTTGAACCGCTAATTGATGCCGGTCACATTTACATTGCCCAACCACCACTCTTTAAAATTACCCACGGAAAGGATGAGAAGTTTGTTTACACCGAGGACGAGAAGAAGAAGTACCTGGAGAGCTTGGTTGATGATGAAGCGCTCAAAGAAGCCGATGGTGATCTAGAGACGGCGGTGAAGGCGATGCGAGGTGTCGATCTCCAGCGATACAAAGGTCTGGGAGAGATGAACGCCGAGGAGCTCTGGGACACGACGATGAATCCACAGACGCGGACACTCAAGCGGGTGGAAGTGGACGATGGTCAGGCGGCCGACAAGATCTTTGATACGTTGATGGGGAAGGATGTGTCGGCGCGGAAATCGTTCATCCAATCTAATGCCAAAGTGGCGCAAATCGATATTTAAGTTGTAATTCTTCGAACCTTCTGCGTTACGCTCTGCGCGATTCACTCACCGTATTTTTTATACGGCTCGTTGCATTCCTCAAGCAAGCCTTGAATCTCCGTCAGAATTACGGACTTAAATAAGAATTCATACCGCTCAACCAAATTCTCAGTCGCGTCGCGAATTCCATTGAAATAAATGGCTTAAATTCGTTCACAGTACCCTTGCAGCGCTCACTTTAGTCTTCGCTAAAGCCTCGAATTTGTACAAAAATATATTCTAAATAATGTGATTAAATAAGAAAAACCTGCTTCGGGCGGATTGCCGAAACAGGTTTTTAATTTTTATGATTTATGACTTTACTGTCTTGTCCGGCAGATAGCTTTTAACCTCTCGCCAATCCTCCTTGAGATACTGTTTCCAAATGGTCCCATCATCACAGAGTGCATACAGCTGATTTGCTTTTATTATTCCACTTATAGTAAGAACAAAGCCGATCGCGATTACTATTGTCGCCATATCTCCTCCGAAGTCCTGAGTAGTTGCAAGTGCTCAAGTGCTATAAGGAGTGCTGAAAGAAAGATGGTGATAATGAGAGTTAGTAGATTTGATTTATCCATAATCTATTCAGTTTTAGTTAAAGAATTATGATGTCTGATTTTTATCATATAATATTGTCAAGTATTCCATTCCAGCAGTGTATTTTACAGCTGTTCGTGTTAAAATACGAGAGCTAAAAAGCTAGCAACTATTCACCTAACAAGCTAAAAATATGGGAATGTTTGATAAAGCTAAAGGGATGTTTAATTCTGCTAAAAGTAAGGCGAAGGCCGGTAAGGACAAGACCAAGGCCTTTGCCATCAAGAAGATGATCAAAAGCCAGATGAAGGACATGCCTAAAGATCGCCGTGAGAAGATGGAGCGCGCCATTGATGCTAATCCGGAGCTTTTCCAAAAGATGGCCAAGGAGATGAAGCAGAAGACCAAGAATGGCCAGACCCAGATGTCGGCGATGATGGAGGTGTCTAAGAAGTATCGCGGTGAGTTGCAGAAGCTAATGAAGTAACGCTCGCACATCTCTTTTTTTAGACACAAATAAATCGTTCATCTATCACGATTTTTATCTGCTCATCCCGCTGAAGCGGGATTGCGCAAGGCCTAAAAAAAGAGACGTACTCGCTCTAAGGAAAGCCACGTTCGCTTACTCTGCGAAGCCTGGAGACAAGACTTTTGTTATTTGCGGGGGAAAGAAGTGTTATATAACACGCATAGAAAGAATATGAAAACGAAAAGAATTGCAATTGAAACGTTTGGTTGGTACGGATCTTTGGCAGTGTTAACAGCTTTTTTCCTTGTCAGCTTTGACATTGTTGTAGTCCAGGGATTCACGTATCAGGCTCTCAATTTTTCTGGTGCGGTTGGCTTAGGTTTAGTGGCCTATCACAAAGAGAATTACTCCGTTACATTTCTAAATATCGCCTGGATTCTTATCGCCATTGTGGCCTTAAGTAGAATTTACATGTAATCTCTTAGCAGTCTAGCTACCTAATTACCCAAATTCTTAACCACCTAATATCCTATTCAATGTCTCTCGAAGTCGGAATAATTGGTCTTCCCAACGTCGGTAAATCAACGCTTTTCAATGCGTTGACGAATCGCTCTGTGCCGGCTGAGAACTACCCGTTTTGTACAATTGATCCGGCGGTTGGAGTTGTGCCGGTACCGGACAATCGTCTGGAAGCATTGAGTGAATTTTCGACCTCAAAAGAAACTACCGCCGCGGTATTCGAGTTTGTCGACATTGCCGGGCTGATTAAGGGCGCGGCCGAGGGTGAGGGACTGGGGAATGATTTCCTCGAGAATATTCGTGGGGTTGATGCGCTGGCGCACGTGGTGCGGGTGTTTGATGATAACGACATTCATCACGTTGATGGCTCGATTGAGCCAATTCGTGATATCGAGACGATTACCCTGGAGCTGGTTGCTAGTGATCTCGATATCGTCGAGAAGCGGCTTGAAAAACTGGCTGGGGAGGTGCGTACCGGTGACAAGGAGGCGCTCGAGGTGCAGGAGGTACTCAAGCAGGCCGAGGCGCTTTTATCGGATACCCGGATGATAAATGAAGGTGATTTTGATGAGGTTGATTATGCCTTATTTCGGAAGCTTGGCCTGCTGTCAGTAAAGCCGATGTTGTTTATTTTCAATACCCAGGCCGACGCTGAGTCGCCGGCGCTCGCGTCGGCGACTGATTATGCCGATGAGCATGATGTCCATTACGTTATTCTTGACGCGGCGCTCGAGTTTGAAATGTCGGAGATGGACGAAGGGGAGAAAGGGGATTTTCGGGGTGGAGATATTCACGGCCTCTATGATCTTATCACCGCCGGCTATGATCTTTTGGATCTGATTACTTTCTTCACCACCGGCGAGAAAGAAAGCCGCGGCTGGCCAATCTCCCGTGGCGCTACTGCGCCACGGGCGGCCGGTCGGATTCACTCTGACTTTGAGGAGAAGTTCATCCGCGCGGAGGTTATTGACTGGGAGGTCTTACTTGCGGCTGGATCACGGGCCGCGGCACGAGACAATGGAGAGATTCGTACCGAGGGCAGTGAGTACATAGTGCAGGATGGTGATGTGATTGAGTTTTTGCACGGATAAGTCTATGATGGGTGTAACTATGCGCAGCGATATTCTTCACCCTGAAGCCAGTAACTTATCTTACGAAATTCGTGAAATTGTGGCCGTCGCTAATGAAATTGCCAGCCGTGGTCAGAAAATTACTTGGGAGAACATCGGTGACCCCGTCGCTAAGGGAGAAGAGGTTCCGGAGTGGATAAAGACTCACGTTCAGGCCGCTGCCGGCCGCGACCGGTCGTACAGCTACTCACCAACCAAAGGACTACTGGAGACCCGGGAGTTTATTGCCGCTCGCCACAACCAAGGCTCGGCCGGTACGTTGACTCCTGAGAATATCCTCTTTTTTAATGGGCTGGGTGATGCAATTTCGTGTTTTTATGACCAGCTGGCCCCGACTGCTCGCGTGATTGGCCCGGACCCGGCGTATCCGAGCCACGTGGCCGCCGAGGCCGCTCATGCCGATGCGTCTTCACTAACCTACCGACTCGATCCAGAGGATGGCTGGCAGATTGATCTAGCTGATTTAGAAGAAAAAATTGCCGCCAATGAAGGAATCGTGGGAATTCTTTTAATAAATCCCGGCAATCCCACCGGCACTGTTTTTACCCGCGATACCTTGGAGACGGTTGTAGGCCTTGCCCAAAAGTATGATTGTTTTTTGCTGCTTGATGCAATTTATAATGAGCTTCGTTTCCCCGTTGCAGAGGAAACCCGGGTGGTTGATGTGATGGCTGACGTACCGACGATTCTGATGCACGGGCTTTCGAAAGTTGTGCCCTGGCCAGGGGCTCGCTGTGGCTGGCTGGAGTTTTATAATACTGACAAAGCACCGCAGCTGGCTCGCCTCCAGCAAGCGCTGGTTAAAAAGAAAATGAGCGAGGTCTGCTCGACCACGCTGCCTCAAGCCGTCCTGCCGGACATTTTCTCTGATAAGCGTTGGGGCGCGCACGTCGCCAAGCGCAGTAGCCGCTACCAAAAACGCGCTGAGCTACTAGCCAAAAAGATGGCAGATGTAGCCGGCGTGTCGTTGGTTGAGACGACCGGTGCCTACTACGCCTGCGTTGTTTTTGATGATGACGTGCTGGACAGCACGCAAGAGCTAGCTATCGAGAACGAAGCAGTTGCTCAGGTAATTGAACCGCTCCTCGCGGACGTGCCGCTTGATAAGCGGTTTGTCTACTACCTGTTGGCAGCGGAGGGGATCTGTGTTGTACCGCTATCCTCTGGGTTTTATAGCCAGTATCATGGCTTTCGGATGACGCTTTTAGAGAGTGATATTGATATTTTCCAGGATACCGTAGAGCGGATTTGCCGAGCCATCAATGAGTATCTTAATTCTTAAATTAATCATTTACATTACTTTCTTGAGAGCCCTCTTTTACCCACCGGATAACTGCGGTACAATTACACCATGTCAACTGATTCCGACTCACATATTCCCGGCTGGGTAGCTGATTGGTCGCTGGTGCTTGCGATCGTTGTTATCTTGGTGGCATTTGTAAATTACGGCATGAGCTTCCTGTATCCGTCTCCGGAGTACGAAGATTTTTGCGGCCAAGATCAGTACGCGCTTCAGGCTCCACAGCAAATAACCAGTAAAGCCAGCTGCCAAGCTGAGGGTGGTAAATGGAACCCATACGAATCTCCACGTAAGCTTTCGCCTCAGCGGGCTGATGTGGCCGCGACCAGTAGTGTTACTGGCAGCTGTGAGCGCGACTACTACTGCCGAGCCGAATATGAAGCAACTCGGGATATTCATGACAGGAATGGACTAATCGCGATGCTTATTATCGGGTTGATTGTCTCTATGTTTGGATTTATGCGCCGAAAGCGGGATGTAATCGCCACGAGCTTGGCTATCTCGGGAATTATTGTGATTATTTTTGGCCTGCTTCGTTTCTGGACAAGTGCCAACGATTGGGCGCAGTTCATTCTGCTTGGTTCAGTATTAGTGGCATTCATATATCTAGCTGTACGAAAAGATGTGAGTGAATAGAGATTTTCCAGCGAGATGTGAATATAATTAACAATGGATAAAGAATTAAAAAATCAACTTTCACAAAAGGTTGGTAGTAAAACTGCGGTGATTGCAGCCATTATTCGCCACGGCAAAATTTTATTAGGGTTACGTGATTACAAAAATGGTCCAACGGTGTGGACTGCGCCGGGAGGGAGTGTTGATAAGAATGAGACTTTAGAAGCAGCCGCCCGTAGAGAGGTTGAGGAGGAGACGGGAATTAATGACTTAGAGTTTATTGATTATATTGGTAATGTAAAAGCAGATGAACGTGATTTGCTGCATATTTTTTACTGCCAAACAGAAATTGACCCAGAACTTACAGAGCCAGATAAATTTCGCGAGTGGACATGGTATCCGCTTGAGGATTTTGCCGGCGGTAAATTAGATAATTATATTAACGAACCATCGCGTAAAGTGATCGTGAATTACTTACGCAAAAATGATATTCTATAAAAAGCAATGAATGAATATAACCATAAAAAGATAGAGGAGAAGTGGCAGAAGTACTGGCGTGATCATGATACTTACCGAACGCCCGACTTGCCCAAGGATCCTCACTACGTACTCGATATGTTTCCTTACCCGTCGGGTTCCGGTCTTCATGTTGGCCATGTGGAGGGCTATGTCGGTACGGATGTCTATGCGCGCTTTCTGCGCATGCAGGGTAAAGATGTCCTGCATCCGATGGGCTGGGACGCCTTTGGCTTGCCGGCCGAGAATTACGCGGTGAAGACGGGTACGCATCCGCGCGAGACGACCACGAGGGCGATTGCGGCTTACAAAGAGCAGCTTAACCGCCTCGGATTTTCCTACGACTGGCAACGGGAGATTAATACATCCCGGCCGAAGTACTACGGCTGGACGCAGTGGCTGTTTGGTGAGCTTTATGAGAATGGTCTAGCGACAAAGAAGCCGGCCGAGGTTAACTGGTGCCCGAGCTGTCAGACGGTCCTGGCTAACGAGCAGGTGGTGGATGGAGCGTGCGAGCGCTGTGATAGCAAGGTAGTGCAGAAAGAGATGGAGCAGTGGTTTTTCTCTATTACCGACTACGCCGATGAGCTTATCGATGGTTTAGAGGAGCTCGACTGGCCGCCCGCCACCAAAGCAGCTCAGAGGAACTGGGTCGGCCGAGCCGAGGGAGCTCGCTTCTCATTTCCGGTCTCGGGCAAGAAGCAGGACTACGCGGACTTGGAGGTTTTCACCACCCGGGCTGACACGCTCTATGGGGTGACGTTCATGGTGGTGGCGCCCGAGCATGATCTGGTTGGAAAAGCGCTTGATGACGGTAGGTTAGAAAATGCCGACAAGGTTTCTGAGTACATTAAAAAAACGGAAGCGAAGACCGAGCGAGAGCGCCAGGAGAGTGATGAAAAGACGGGCGTGAAGCTTGCCGGGGTAACGGCTACGCATCCGGCTACCGGCGAGAAGATCCCGATTTTCGTGGCTGATTATGTGCTGGCCGGCTATGGCACCGGCGCAATCATGGCCGTGCCGGCCCATGATAAGCGCGACTTTGCGTTTGCTTACAAAATCGGCATTGAGCTTTTGATCAAGAGTGTTGTAATACCTAGTATAGAAAAACTCCTTGATTTCTCTGGTGATTTTGAAGGTGGAATTGAAAATGCTGTAGGAGAAAATGAAAACATTGAAAGTTCCAGTAAGAGATATGCCAAGAAAGCTCAAGAATATATAGAAAAAGGAGAGCGCTGGTGGATTGGTTCAGGAAAGTTAGTAAATTCTGGTGAGTTTAGCGGTCTATCTTCTGCTGAAGCCGCCGAGAAAATCACCGAAAAGTTTGGTCAGGCTGAAACAACATATCGCCTGCGGGACTGGTCGGTCGGCCGGCAGCGGTTCTGGGGTTGCCCGATTCCGGTAGTATATGATCCAGAAGGAAAAGCTCACCTGGTGCCCGAAAAGCATTTACCGTGGAAGCTGCCGGACGACGTTCCTTTTGAGCCGACCGGCGAAGCACCCCTAGCGGCTTCTCGAGAACTCAAGGAGCGCACTGAAGAGATTTTTGGGGCCGGCTGGACACCGGAGACCTCCACACTGGATACCTTTGTCGATTCCAGTTGGTATTACCTGCGCTTTACTGACCCGCAAAACACGGATGAGTTTGCCAGCTCGGAAGCAATCAAGCGCTGGTGTCCGGTCGATACCTACGTGGGTGGGGCTGAGCACTCGGTGATGCATCTTTTGTACGCGCGCTTTATCACTAAAGCCCTGGCTGATCTCGGCCATATTAATTTTCGCGAGCCATTCACGAAGCTGCGCCATCAGGGTTTGATTATGGCGGAGGACGGCACCAAGATGAGTAAGTCAAAAGGAAATGTCGTCAATCCAGATACAGTGGTGGAGACGGTCGGGGCGGATACGCTGCGGCTATATGAGCTCTTTGCCGGGCCCTTTGGGGAGACGGTGGAGTGGGATACCGACTCGATTGCCGGGCCGCGACGCTTTCTAGAGCGGGTCTGGCGACTGGCTCAAGCGCAACCACATAATGGGAGTAACCTGGAGACAGTGCCGGAGGATCAGGCGCTTCACGCTACGATCAAGGCGGTGACGGATGATCTGAGTGATTTTCGCTTCAATACCGCCATTAGTCACCTGATGGAGCTTTTAAATAATTTTCAAGACAGAGAAACTGTCTCTGCAGGATTGCTATCGACATTTGTGCGCTTGCTGGCCCCACTGGCGCCTCACATCAGCGAGGAGCTCTGGCAGGCACTGGGTGGCGAGCCATCGGTCCATCAGGCGGATTGGCCTCGCCATGATGCGGCAGTGGCGGCCGAGACTGAAATAACTATCGCTATTCAGATTGACGGGAAGTTGCGGGGAGAGGTGAAAGTTTCCCAAACTGCCGACGAAACCGCCATAATCAGCCAGGCAAAGGCAGCGGAGGGTGTGACCGCGCTTCTTGAAAATAAGACTATAAAGAGGCATATTTACGTGCCAAACCGACTGGTAAATTTCGTTACGACTGAATGATTGACATTAGTTCCTTAATGCGGTAAAGTTGTAAGTACGTTATTGGCTACAGCCGCCGATACAGATCCACAATTTTATTAAGTTGATGGCTTGGGACTCCGGTGCCAAGGTCTTCTCAGGAGTAATAAATATCTACCTTTAACTATGAGCGTTCTAAGTTTCCAACTTAGCAAAGTAACTCGATCACTACGATCCGGTCTCTCAGACCGGGCGGGAGATGTTATTACCTCTCGCTACGGTCTTGGCGGCAAGGATGAGTCTGAAACACTCGAATCAATCGGGAATCGTTACGATATTACCCGTGAGCGAGTGCGCCAAATTGAGTCTGATGCTCTTAATCAGATCCGTGAGTCTGATGCCTACAAAGAAGAACAAGACACCTTTTCTGAGCTTGAGAAGCTCTTCCATGATCTTGGGGTAATCATTCCTGAGAACCATTTTTTCGAGCATATTTCCAGTCGCAAGTCGACGCATAATCATGTCTATCTTCTGCTTGATCTAGAGGACTCCTTCACGCGCGAGCGTTCGAGTGAACACTTCCATGACCGCTGGCATGTTGATGCGCGAGTTGCTGGGGCGATTCATTCAGCGCTAGAGAATTTGCATGATGAGCTCGATCTCGATGAGCTCGTGTCTGAAGAAGAAATGATTGCGCGTTTTGTTACACACATTACTGATGTGCCAAGCGACCATGATCACCACCTTGATAACCAGGAGGTGCTGCGGCGCTGGTTGGCGCTCTCCCGGAAGGTTGATGAGAACCCGCTGGGTGAGTGGGGTCACGCAGAAAGCTCCAATGTGCGGGTTAAGGGTGTGCGCGATTATGCCTACCTGGTGATTCGAAAGCACGGTTCACCGCTTCACTTCCGTGAGGTTACCAAGGAGATCAAGAACTTATTTGGTAAAAAGGCCCACGAAGCCACGACTCATAACGAGTTGATTAAGGATGATCGGTTTGTATTGGTCGGCCGCGGACTGTATGCGCTTGAAGAGTGGGGGTACATGACCGGCGTAGTATGGGAAGTAATTGAGAAGATCATTAAGCGTGACGGCCCGATGACCCGTGGTGAGATTATTGATAAGGTGCTCAAGGAGCGTTACGTTAAACCTAATACAGTAGTAGTGAATCTTCAGAATGAGGATAACTTTATCAAGACAAAAGACGGAACCTACACGATTGCGTAAGCTACAAAAAAAGTAGTTGATAACATCACCGGCACAGCGTCGGTGATTTTGTTATACTAGGGCTATACTTTTCATGCTTGATTACTTTACACAGTATTTCACGGCGGAGTACTACCAGGAGGCCTTCCAGCTGATAGAGCGCTACGGCCCGGTAGCACTCGATTGGTTTCCGCTTTGGGGACCGCTTTTTTTTGGAGCGATTTTTTATAGTGTGTGGCTAGCGTACGTGCGCCGCTATCATCTCTATGACCAGGATTACGTACTTTTGGAGATCATCCTGCCTAAAGAGCAGACCAAGTCACCAAAAGCGATGGAGCTCGTGCTACATGCGCTCCATCAGACCTCAGTACCGGGGAAGTTTATTGGTAAGTTTTGGCAGGGTCGAGTTCCGGCCTGGTTTTCTCTGGAGCTTGTCTCCATCGAGGGTGAGGTGCATATGTTTATCTGGACGCCGGAGTTTTTTCAGGAAATTATTGAGTTTAATATCTATGCTCAGTATCCAGAGGTGGAGGTTAACGAGGTGCCCGACTACACGAACTTTCTGAAGTTTGATACCGATCTCTTTGAGATGTGGGGTGCTGAGTTTACTCTAACCAAGGATGATCCCTACCCGATTAAGACCTACATTGATTACGAATTTACTGGCGGCAAGGACGAAGAGAATCAGGTTGACCCGATGACGCCAATTCTTGAGTACCTCGGCTCAGCACGCCAAGGTGAGCAGATCTGGATTCAGATTCTGCTGCGTGGGCATGACGGCAAAAAGAAGCCGGGTAGCCTTTTTAAGACGATAAAATGGCAGGAGGAAGGCGAGGAGCTTGTGAATGATTTGATGAAGCGTGATAGTGATACCAAGCTGCCAGAAAATGCCGGTGAGGAGGGCAGCAATGTATCACCAAGCTTAAACGAAGAAGAGCAGGACACCATCAAGGCCATCGAGCGCAATATTTCTAAGCTTGGATTTGACTGCGGAATCCGGGGGCTTTATATTGCTGAGGAGGGCAATTTCCGGACTGTTAATATTCCAGGTCTGATCGGCTCTTTTAAGCAGTTTAATGCCAAGGGTCGCAATGGCTTTAAGCCAACTCGAGGTATGATCCAGTTTGATTTTCCGTGGAAAGATTACAAAGACAAACGAAAGAACTGGGTGCGCGAGCAGTTGTTTGATGCCTACCGACGGCGTAGCTACTTTTACCCGCCGTACACTCGTCCGTCCTTTGTTTTGAGTGCTGAGGAGTTGGCAACGATGTTTCATTTCCCTGGAGAAGTATCCAAAACCCCAACCTTCAAGCGCATCGAATCCAAAAAGTCGCAACCGCCGTCAGATCTTCCGGTCTAATACCTATGGAAAAATCACTACTACAATCAGTGTGGCCGTGGTCGGCTCTCGTGGTGACGATTATCGGCATCCCGATGATTTTGTGGCTTTTGCCACCACCATTCTTTGCCTCCGCCACTATCAAGATTGATCGCGGTACCTCGATTACAGAGGCGGCCAAGCAGCTAACTGACGCCGGCGTAGTCTACACGCCGGAGCTTATCACTGTTCCCTTCTTTCTAACCGGAGAAACGCTTACGGCCGGTACCTACCAATTTGACCAGTCGATTAATGCTGTGGACACAGTTGATCGTTTGGCCAGCGGAGATTTCGGCATTGCCCAGTCTCAGGTGGTGATTTCGGAAGGATTCACCAATGAGCAAATTGCTGCGCGGATCGAAGACGAGCTGGGTGAGGAAAATTTTTCTGCTCAGACATTTCGCGAGTTGGCCCAGCCACATGAGGGCTACCTGTATCCCGACACGTACCGTCTCCATCCCGACGCTACCGCTGAGGAAGTGATTGCACTGATGCGCGAGAATTTTGATCGTCAAATCAAACCGCTCCAGTCAGAGATTTCTTCCTTTGATCAGTCGCGCGAAGCAGTACTTAAGATGGCATCATTGGTCGAGCTAGAGGCTGCAAATTACGAAATCCGCCGGCGAATTGCCGGGGTACTCTGGCGCCGCTTGAAGCTCGGCATGCCGCTTCAGGTCGATGCCGCTTTCGTGTCACTTCTTGGTAAGAATACATATGAGCTGACACGGAGCGATCTCAAGACAGAGTCACCCTATAACCTCTACACGAATATCGGCTTACCACCGACCCCAATTGCCAATCCGGGAAAGTCAGCCATAAAAGCGGTGGTTAATCCTATCAAAGGCGAAGACCTTTACTACTTAAGTGATCGCTCCGGTAATTTCTACTTTGCTGAGGATCTTGAGAATCATAATCAAAACAAGCGCGACTTTCTTGATAGCTAATGCTTTTACAGCGAAGCCTTGACGGGAATAATTAGACCAATTAATCTCTGGCGACTAATTCTTCAGAAGGGTAATGTGTTATACTGACTCTAACTATGGTTATCACCAACAATGGGCTTGACTGCTTTAAATTACAGTACGGTGACACGGTTGTGGCCACCAATCCACCGGGCGATTCATCTGAGTATAAATCACTTCGCTTTGGAGCTGATGTGGTCCTGCAGTCAATTCGTCATGAAGATTTTTCCGGTGGACCGATGATGACAGCAGGGGGCAAGGAGCCGGTGGTGCTCAGCGGTCCGGGAGATTACGAAATTGACGGCATGTCCATTACTGGCGTGGGAGGCGAGTCTCGCTACGATGGCGATTTTCACATTAATACTATCTACGTGTTTCGGATGCAGGGTATGGATATCTGTTTCATGGGCCCGGTGGCCAGCCGAGAGCTGCCCCAAGGAGCTCAGGAACTGATGGAGAGTATTGATATCTTGTTTGTACCAATCGGCGGAGAGCCAACGCTGAAACCGGCCGATGCCTACAAGCTAGCCGTCCAGATTGAGCCCCGAATTGTGATACCGACTCATTTCTCTGCGGCTAATGATGAAGCCATTAAGAAGTTTATTGATGAGGCCGGGGCGACGGGGGTGACGCCAACTGATAAGCTGACAATTAGTACTCGTGATCTATCGGGCCGAGATACCGACCTGGAAATCATCGTGCCTGAAAACAGCTAGTAAATTTATATATTTGTATGGCCGGCTTTCTACAAAAGCTTCGAAGAAAAACCCCCGAGACGCGCAAGCGGATTGCTCTGGGAACCTCGGCGGCAGTGACAAGCCTGGTGTTTGTGATGTGGATAACGGTTCTTAACAATGGTTTTATTGATGCTGGGCCGGTCGATTCACTCAACAGCGAGACAACCCAGACCGCCTCGCCACTGTCAGCTTTCGGCGACAATGCCAACTCGGCCTTTTCTCAGCTGCGTGATAGCCTACGTTTTGAGGCAAGCTCAGCGACTACCAGCAGCTCATCGGCAAGCGAACCGACCGCTACAGACAATCAGCCACCCCCAGCTGAGGAGGCAGCGAATTACTGGGAGGGCAAGGCTGGTCAGCGCTCGCAAGAGCAGATGAGTGATAACAATTCAGCCGCCGATGCCGAAAGTGAATCATCTGCTGAGACCTCCTTTACCTCCCGCGATTACAATCCTAATGAAGAGTCTGATTGGTTTGCTGAGTAAAATCAGCGCTAAATTCATGTTATAATGGATCCATATATGGCCGACGATAGCGACAGCAATAACGAAAAAAAAGACAACCAAGAAGCGACAGAGAGCAATGACCGCGTCATTGCTCAGTCGATCACTGGCGAGATGAAGGACGCTTATATTGACTACGCGATGTCGGTGATTACGGCTCGAGCGCTTCCGGATGTTCGTGATGGTTTGAAGCCGGTTCATCGCCGGATTTTGTTCGCCATGAACAAGATGGGCCTCACCAGCGGCGCTAAGTTTCGCAAATCTGCGGCAATTGTCGGTAATGTGCTGGGAAAGTATCACCCTCACGGCGACTCGGCCGTTTACGACTCCTTGGTCAAAATGGCTCAGATTTTCAGCACCCGCTATCCGTTGGTGATTGGGCAGGGAAACTTTGGCTCTATTGACGGTGACCGGGCGGCGGCGATGCGTTATACCGAGGCGAAGATGTCGGCGGTCGCTGAGAGTCTGATGGTTGATATTAATAAAGATACGGTTGATTTTCGTGATAACTACGATGCCACCACCGAGGAGCCGGAGGTACTACCGGCGGCCGTGCCGGGCCTGCTCTTAAATGGGACGCTCGGAATTGCCGTTGGAATGGCTACTAATATCCCGCCGCACAATCTCAATGAGCTAACCGAGGCGGTAATTCACCTGATTGATAATGAAGAGGCGACGGTCGATGATCTTATGGAGTTTGTGAAGGGGCCGGACTTCCCGACTGGAGCAGTTATTTTTGGTGAGAAGGACATTCGCGATGCCTACGTGGATGGTCGTGGTGGAGTGGTGATGCGGGGCGAGGCAGAGATCGTTGAGCGAACCAGCCAGTCCCACAGTATTATCATTTCCTCGCTACCCTACCGGATCAATAAAGCCCGCCTGATTGAGAAGATTGCTGACTTGGTCAAGGATGATGTGCTCGAGGGCGTCAAAGATCTCCGTGATGAGTCGACTTCGGATATTCGTGTGGTCATTGACCTGAAGCGAAACGCCTACCCTCAAAAGGTACTTAACTCACTTTACAAACACTCCCGGCTGGAGACAAAGTTCCACCTCAATATGGTGGCTCTGGTCGATGGCGTGCCCGAAACGCTGTCACTAAAGGCGATTTTAGAGGAGTTTATTAAGCACCGCATTGTGGTGGTGGAGCGCCGGGCTACCTACGAGCTTAAGAAGGCCCAGGCCCGCGAGCACATTCTGCTTGGGCTCAAGAAGGCGCTTGATCACATCGATGAGATAATTAGCCTGATTCGGGCGTCGGCTGATAAGGAGGCCGCCCATGAAGAGCTGAAGAATAAATTTGATTTCTCCGACAAACAGGTCGAGGCTATTTTGAAGATGCGTCTCGAGCGGCTGGCCGGGCTTGAGCGCCAAAAGATCGAGGATGAACTTAAGGAGGTGCAGGCCACCATCGCTGATCTCGAGGAGCTTCTGTCTTCTGAGGTGAATATCAAGGATCAGGTCAAAGAAGAGCTTGAGGAGGCGACTGAAAAGCACGGCGATCCACGTCGCACCCGCGTGGTCAAGCACAAGAAGGGTGACATCTCGGCCGAGGATTTGATTGCTGATGAGGATAGTATTTTAGTATTTACTCAGGGCGGTTACGTGAAGCGGACCGACCCGGCAAGTTATAAGCGTCAGAAGCGCGGGGGAGTTGGGGTAGTTGATATCAATACCAAGGATGATGATTTTGTGACCACGGTACTGTCGACTACCACCCACAGTGACCTGCTTTTCTTTACGGATCAGGGAAAGGTGTACCAGACGAAGATGTACGATTTACCGGAGGGTCGGCGAGCAACGCGGGGCAAGTCGATTGTTAACTTCCTGCAGTTAGAAAGCGATGAGGTAGTCACGTCAATCTTAGCCGTGCCGAAGGATAAACAGGCCGAGGATCTAACGCTGTCAATGGTGACCAAGCAAGGTCGGGTGAAGCGCGTGGCGGCCGACAGCTTTGCGGATGTGCGTCGGAGTGGCATTATTGCCATTACGCTTGAGGATGGTGACCAGCTCGTTTCTGCCTCTTTTGCTCGCGATGAGGATGAGATTATGCTGGCGACACGAGCCGGCCGGGCGATCCGTTTCGCCGCCGAGGAAGTGCGTACGATGGGGCGCACAGCCAAGGGAGTGCGCGGTATTAAGCTTGATAAAAAAGATGATGAGGTAGTCGCCGGTTTGGTGGTCAACGATCGCAAGGCCGACGGTGCAGTGTTTGTGATTACCGAGAACGGCTTCGGAAAAAAGACCGATCTTTCCGAGTACTCAACGCAAGGCCGCGGTGGTAAGGGAGTTAAGACCGCTAATCTTTCAAAGACAACCGGCAAGTTGGTAATGGCGGCTATCCTCACTGATGAGGACGAAGAGGTAGTGGCCATGAGCCGGGATGCGCAGGTGATTCGCTTTGACGCCGGGGATGTCTCAACGCTGTCTCGCAATACCAAAGGAGTCCGGATCATGAAGCTCCATGACGATGACATGGTCGCCTCACTGATAAGCCTCTAAAACTGACAAGGCTCGACTTCATTTTCTCCACAGTTAGACTCATTTTTTAGCTATGACGGTTAATATATACGCTATACTATAGTCATGGCCTTTGCAGATCCACAGCAGAACCTCGAGGCTTTTGGCTTAACCGCTGGCATGGAGATAGCTGACCTCGGAGCCGGCCCCGGCCACTACACGCTTGCGGCAGCGCGGTTGGTGGGGGAAGATGGTCATGTCTGTGCCGTTGAGATTCAGCGCGATTTGGTTAGCAAGGTAAAAAGCGAGGCAGCTGAGGCCGGTTTTGATAACGTCGATGTTGTTTGGAGTGATTTGGAAAAACCGGCTGGTAGTACCCTGGCCGATGAGTCAGTTGATGTGGTGATCCTCTCTAATATCCTCTTTCAGCTGAAGGATATCGAGATCGTACTGGAGGAGAGCCAGCGAATCCTTCGCACCGGTGGCCGAGTCCTGGTGATTGACTGGAGTGATTCTTACGGCGGATTGGGCCCACCAGCTGATCATCTTATTAAGCGCGAAATCGTAACCGAGGTAGCCACGCAGGTAGGTTTTATTATTAGTGATGATGTCGATCCTGGCGCTCATCACTGGGGAGTAATTTTAGAAAAAATTAGCCATGAATAATACGTTTCAGGTCGTGCTACTGGGAGTTTTCATACTATTTGGTTTAGTTGGAGTCGGGCTATTTGCCACCGGCAGTCTTGAGCGCACCGACAGCGAGCGGACGCCGGTAGCCTTTACTATCTGGGGTGAGTGGGAGGAGCGGACGTTTGATGGCCTGCTGGATGCCTCAGGCATTGCCGACGATGAGTTCATTACGGTTTCTTACCGCGCCGTCTCTGGTGGTAACTTAGAGGAGCGGCTGGTCAATGCCTTGGCCCGCGGAGAAGGGCCGGACGTACTGTTAATTCCGCACACGAAACTTTTAGCGCTGTCTGATTTGATTACTACCGTCGGGACGCAGTTTTACCCGGCCCGGCAGTTTCAAAATACTTTCATTGAGGGGAGTGAGGTATTCCTTTCGCCCTCCGGAATTACCGCCATTCCCCTGGCTGTTGATCCGCTGGTGATGTACTGGAATCGCGATATCTTAACTGAAGCCGGCTTTGTTTCACCACCGAGTGAATGGGGTGAAGTCCCTCAGTACGCCAGAACCATTACCCGGGCAGACGATGCCGGTAGTATTTCTCGGGCCGGTATTGCCCTAGGAACGGCCGATAATATCGCTTCCGTGAAGGAGATTCTCTCCAGTCTCTTTTTTCAGGTTAATAACCAGATTGTCTCCCGCGTTGAGAGGGGTTATAAGAGTGTCTTGGATCAAGCCAACACTGGCGATGTGAGCTCCGCTCAGTCGGCCCTCGGCCTTTACACCCAGTACGCCGACCCAACCACTGCTGCCTACAGCTGGAATAATTCCTTTTCCTCTGCAGAGCGGGCTTTTAGCGCCGGTAATCTCGGTCTCTATCTGGCACCAGCCAGTGACATCACTGCGATCCGCGCCCAGAACCCAAATCTCAACTTTGACGTCGCTCAGATTCCGCAGTTGACTGACGGGCAACCGCGAACCTACGGCACTGTCTACGGCTTCGCAATTCTGAAGCGAGCTTCGAATCAGGCAGGCATCCTGGCAGCTTTATCCCAGCTGACGAGCCAGGCGATGGCCCAGGCGATCACAGACCAGACTGCCTTCGTACCGGCCCGTAAGGACAGCCTGGCCGGTGGAGCCGATAATGCCTATCAGCAGGTTTTCTTTGACGCGGCGATCATTGCGCGCGGCTGGCTGGATCCGGACTCGGCGGCTACGGAGGAAATTTTCAAAGAGATGGTGCGAGCCGTCACTTCCGGCCGGGCCGACCGGCGGGGAGCTATCAACCAGGCTGATGTGGCACTCACTAATTTACTAAAACTCCTCAATGAATAGCCGGCCGACAGACAATTTTCGAAATCTTCTACAATTTCTTTTGATCGGGATCATATTCATTGCCGGAGTGAGCCTACTGCCGACTCCGGCAGTGGCAGAGGAAGTTGATTTTGACTGGGAGATTGTTAGTGATGGTAGTGGTCAGCCGATCATTCGCGCCGACGCAAGTGACTATGCAGACGATTTTGAAATTCTAGAAAGTTTTGAATGGAAGGTTATTCCAAATAATTCATCAAGAGAAGCGACAGAAAGTCTTTCTTACGATCCTGTAATCCACTTATCACAAAAGAAAGTTGAACCGGGTTTTACGTATATTCTTAAGGTTAGCTTTATTGCGGCACAAATCGGCACTTCTCAAAATGTTGCCGGTACAGCTAAAAAGGCAGTCGCATTGCCGTTAATCTCATCTCAATCTGAGTGTGTTAGTAACTTTAGTAATGGTTATGCTCGGATAGAATTGGATATTCAACCAAAACTTGTTGACTTTGCTGAAAGAATTGGTAATCCACTTTTTGAGTTTTATACGGTGTATGATGACGGTTTCCGATCGTTCAATGGTCGTGATTCCGAAGCGCCTTACGAAAATGAAAATAGATTACTTGGTACGTCTATAGAAGCCGAGCTAACTTTTACCGATAGTGATATTGTGCTTACAAAAGAGGTATACACCGGCGGTACATATCCCAGAAACTGCAAAGAGGTTACGGTTAGATTCAGCTGGCAAGCAGACGACGGGGAAGTATCTGT
>Ga0136596_1000483_pt1 | contig 20012 bp, 17 predicted proteins | sample AntRauTorcE11897_FD_101387 | JGI IMG/M metagenome (GOLD analysis project Ga0136596, IMG submission 101387) | Saline lake microbial communities from Rauer Islands, Antarctica - Metagenome Torckler E11 #897 | ecosystem: Environmental > Aquatic > Non-marine Saline and Alkaline > Saline | place... | reverse complement strand
TCAAACCGCCACTGGTGGAATTATGAAAAAGCATATATGATCTTAGCAGGGTTGGCTACTCCGCTGGTACTTTCAGTTCACACTATCGTATCCTTTGACTTTGCCGTTTCCATGATCCCGGGATGGCACACCACTATTTTCCCTCCATACTTTGTTGCTGGGGCTATTTTCTCCGGTTTTGCAATGGTGCTTACACTGATGATCGTGGCTCGTAAGATCTATGGAATGAAAGACATTATGACCGATGATCACATGGAGAAGATGAATATTGTGATCCTTGTTACGGGCTCCATGGTAGGGTTTGCCTATATGATGGAGTTCTTCATCGCTTGGTACAGTGGCGTTGAATACGAAAAAGCTATTTTTATGTTGAGAGCAACCGGCCCTTATGCATGGGCATACTGGGCTATGATGACTTGTAATGTGTTGTCTCCTCAAGTCTTCTGGTTTAAGAAAGTACGAACCAGCGTTGGTGCTACTTTCGCTATATCTATTGTGGTAAATATTGGTATGTGGTTTGAACGATTTGTAATTACGGTTACTTCACTGGCAAACGATTACCTGCCATCAAGCTGGGATTATTACTCTCCAACTATCTGGGACGTTTTGACTTATGTTGGAACATTTGGTCTTTTCTTTACTATGTTCCTCCTATTCCTTCGATTCCTGCCTATGGTTGCACTTGCAGAGATCAAAGCGGTGATTCCTCAAGCCGATCCTCACAATTATGATGAGGAAACTGGTGAATTTCATAAACCTAAAGTAGAAGTACCGAAACCTCAATCTGAGAAGGTTTAACGATTATGAGTACGAAAGAACAAAATTTATACGGAATACTCGCTGAGTTCAAAAATCCGAAAGAGCTTATAGACGTCGCTAAGACCATGTCCAAATCAGGTTTTAGTAAGTTTGATACGTTTAGTCCCTTTCCAATTCATGGAATGGATAAAGCCATGAAGCTAAAAAAATCAAAGTTAGGCTGGATCGTTTTTGCACATGCAATTATCGGATTTACAGGAGCTGTTTCCATGATGTATTATATGTCGGTAGTAGATTATCCGATGAACATCAGTGGTAAACCTTTTTTCAATGCACCGGCTTGGGTTCCTATCACATTTGAGCTAACCGTATTACTTTCTTCCTTTGGCGCAGTATTTGGGATGTTTTACCTGAATGGGCTTCCAAAGCTTAATAACCCTCTTTTTAATGTAGAGCGCTTCAAAAAAGCTACGGACGATGGTTTCTTTGCCTGTATTGAAGCTGAAGACGATAAGTTTGAAGCTGATGAAGTTAAGAAATTGTTCCAAGAAGCGGGTGCATCTCACATTGAGGAAGTTTATGAATAAATTGAACACGCAAATATCATTTCCAGGAATGAATTTTAAAGGAATGTTTAAGATTGCGGGCATTTTTGCGCTCGGGGTCTCCCTTTCGGCTTGTCAGGGACAGCTTTCAGATAAGCCTCCCATCCATCCAAATATGAACATGGATCAACAGCCCAGAAAAGAAGCACAGGAGCAAAATAATTTCTTCGCTGATGGCCGCTCCATGCGTCAACCAGTTGCAGGAACTGTTGCCCGAGGTCTTGCCAAAACAGACCGCGCTTATTATAAAGGTTTAGATGAAGACGGAGAGTTCATTAACAGTATTCCCGTAGATCTAACCAAGTCTTTCCTTTATCGCGGTAAAGAACGTTATGAAATTTTTTGTGCTCCCTGTCACGGACAAACAGGAGCCGGTAATGGTATTATTATGGAAGGAAGTTACGGTTATGTTCCAGCTCCTTCATACCATCAACAACGCGTAAGAGATCTTACTGATGGAGAACTCTACTCAGCTATTTACAATGGCGTGAGAACCATGCCGTCTTATGCTACTCAGATCCCTGTTGAAGACCGATGGGCTATTGTAGCCTATATACGCGCGCTTCAGGAAAGTCAGAATCTCAGCGAAGACGAGCTGGGAGAATACGATATTGATATTACTTCTATGCAGGCAAAAGCAGCTGATGAACAAGCAAGAGCTGATTCTATTGCAGCTGCCCGACAACCTGAAGAAGCTCCAGAACCAACCGTTGCAATGGGGCAAGAAGCAATCACTGCAAATGCATGCGCAACATGTCATAATGAAGACGGATCACAAGGCGGAATTGGCCCAACCTGGGCAGGATTATTTGGCAGCCAAGGTGAAGTAATAACCGCTGATGGTGAAACCATCACTATTACAAAAGATGAAAATTATATTCGAGAATCTATTGTTCAGCCGAACGCAAAAAAACCTGTTGATTATGCTCAGGGCGTGATGGCTTCCTACAGTTACCTCTCTGATGTGGAGATCGAGTCCATTGTCCTGTATATAAAAAATCTTGAAAACTAAGAACTTTGCTTAATTCACTTATAAAATGAGTCATAAGCCTACAATAACAGATTCTTTACAATTTCCATCCGATAGCAAAGCTCCTCGTGCTTTATTCGGAATTGGTGCCGTTGGACTTATCGCCAGTATCATTGGATATTTTTTCGATGCTGATCAGTTTTTCTTCTCTTACCTGGTGAGCTTCACCTATTTCACAAGCATTGCCTTAGCTGCTTTGATAATGATTATGTTTCACCATATCACCAAATCAAGCTGGGGAGTCGTTTTTCGAAGAATTGCAGAAACTTTCACAGTTAACATATGGATATGGGCAATTCTTGTAGTCCCCATATTACTTGGTATACATAATTTATATCACTGGAGTCACCCTGAATTGTTAGACTACTCCAGTTCAGAATACGATAAGATTGTTGCAGGCAAATCAGCGTATCTCAATTCTACCTTCTTTGTTATCCGTCAATTCATCTATTTTGCCATTTGGGGATACCTGGGATATAAACTACATAAAGTATCCGTAGAAATGGACAAAACCGGTGATTGGGGACTTACTTCTTTACTAAGAAAAATAAGTGCACCCGGCATTCCCTTATTTGCACTATCTGTAGCCTTTGCTAGTTTCGATTGGTTAATGTCACTTGACCCCCACTGGTTTTCAACCATGTTTGGAGTGTACTTCTTTGCGATCAGTTTTCAGGCATTTTGGCCGGTAATGATCTTATTGGTATTTTATTTACACCGAAAAGGAGTGTTGAAAAACACCATTCGACAAGTTCATATTTATGACCTCGGGGCATGGTTCTTTGCTTTCACTGTATTTTACGCTTACATCGCATTTAGCCAGTTCTTACTGATCTATTATGCTAACATCCCTGAAGAAACACTTTGGTACTTCCACAGATTGGAAGGTGGCTGGGAATTTATTACCTATAGTTTATTGATCTTCCGTTTTGCAGTTCCATTCCTGATACTCTTGAATCGTGAAGCCAAGAAAAACAGAAAGATTCTTACTGGAGTATCTGTACTGGTACTGACCATTCACTTTTTAGAAATTTATTGGATCGCTATGCCGGTATTATACGACCATGGTATTAGCTTCAGCTGGATGGACATCACTGCCTTCCTTGGATTAGGCGGTATTTTCTTTGGATTGTTCTTCCGTACATTCAAAAAGCATGACATGGTTCCTAAAAATGATCCAAAACTGGATGACTGTCTCTCTAAATCGTATCACCAATAATCGAATTTCCGATGTCAGATAAGTATAGTTCAGAATTTAAAGCAAAAGTAGCACTCGAAGCCGTTTCTCAGAGCCGGGCTGCAATTCAGAAGATCGCTCAAAAACACGATGTTTCTGAAGACGAAGTCATATCATGGGCTGCTCAGTTAAATGAAGAGGCTGCTAAATTATTTGGCACTGAAGCCATACACAGGGCTGATGGCAGTGAAACTGAAGATGTAGATATTACAACAGATGATGACGAGTTTGCTTACGCTGTTTCTCATGGTGTAATGAGTGACAACATGAATTATGGTAAGCTTATATTCTGGTCTACACTGGGAACATCTCTTGTAATTATTTTTGTTGTTGGATTAGTATATTTTTCACAATACAGTTTATTTGAGGCTCAAAAAGAGGCTTCATCAAGAGTCACTTATTCTGATTATAGTGCCCTAATAGCTGAACAAGAGCAAGAATTGAACAGCTTTGGAGTAGTAGATCTCGAAGAAGGCATATACCGAATTCCTATTGACAGCGCTATTAGCAGAATAGCTGTAGACTAAAAGAATTACTTATGAGACGTTTTGCACTGTTAGCAATTACATTGTTTGCAGTGCTTCTGACTTCACACACTGCTCAAGCGCAGTTAAACCGTGAACAACCGGATGCATTGCAAGATCTTGGCATCGATGAACATTTGGGAGATATCATCCCTCTTGATGCCAAATTTGCAACTTCCAACGGTGACAGCGTCCTATTGAGTGACCTTCTTGAAGAAGGTAAACCGGTTTTATTGAATCCATTGTATTACGAATGCCCTATGTTATGCGGGTTGGTTTTAGATGGAACCATTAATGTTATTGAAGACCTGGTGTGGAAACCCGGTAAAGATTTTATTGTTATATCGGTCAGTATTGATCCGGATGAAGATGCTGAACTTGCAGCTCGGTCTAAACAAAATTACCTGAGCCAAATGGATTCAACCACAAGATCAGGATGGCACTTTTTGACCGGTAATAAAACTGAGATCGATAAAGTTATTGAAGCCGTTGGGTTTCGATACAAAGAAATTGAAGGAACAGGTGAGTATGCCCACAGTGCGGCGATTATGCTCTTAAGTCCTGAAGGGAAAATAACCCGTTATCTGTACGGAATTTCCTATGATGAATTTAATGTTCGCAGCGCTCTATATGAGGCCGCAGATGGAAAAATTGGAAACACAATAGACAAAATTGTCATGTACTGTTACCAATATGATCCTGATTCCGGTAGTTACGCACCGGTAGCAATTAATATTATGAAGCTTGGAGGCTTGGCTACGCTGATATTTCTCGGTATATTCTTGGGCTCACTTTGGCTTCGTGAAAAACGCAAAAAACAAACCTCAAAAACTGAATTTAACTAATGGGCAGTTTATTCGATTTTATGCTCCCGGAGCTTAAATCTCCAATGACAGGAGCAAGTACCGATGCGCTGATGGCTTTCATCCACATCGTAAGCTTTATTATACTTGCCGGCGTTACTATTGCAATGATCTATTTTGCAATTAAGTATAAGCGCAAATCTGATGATGATGAAACTCCTCTTATCACCCACAACAATAAACTGGAGATCACCTGGTCGGTTATCCCTCTTTTATTGGTTTTTATTGTATTTGGATGGGGATATAAAGGTTGGCTTAATCTTCAAACACCTCCTGATAACGCCTATGAGATCCAGGTTTCTGCGTACAAATGGGGCTGGACTTTCAGTTATGAAAACGGAGCCCAGGTTGGTAATGAAGTTCATGTACCCGCAGGACGCCCTGTTAAATTGGTAATGCAATCACAGGATGTGTTGCATTCCTTTTTTGTTCCAGACTACCGGATCAAACAAGATGTATTGCCAAACAGGTACACCTCTGTTTGGTTTCAGGCTGAAGAGACCGGCGAGTCCCAGATATTTTGCACAGAGTACTGTGGTACTTCTCATTCTGATATGTTAGCAACCGTCATAGTTCATACCCAAGATGATTTTGAAGCTTGGCTTGATCAACAAAATACTGGTGGAGGCGGAACCCCAGTTGAAAGAGGTGAAAACCTGATCAGCATACAAGGATGTGTAACGTGCCACTCCGTAGATGGTTCGGATAAAATCGGCCCGACTTTCCAGGGGCTTTTCGGACGTGAAGAAACAATGCAAGATGGTTCAACTATTACAGCCGATGAAAATTATATTCGCGAATCAATTCTTGATCCTAGCGCTAAAATCGTTGAAGGATATCAAAACCAAATGGTTAGCTACGAGGGTCGATTAAGTGATGACGACATCTCCGATATTATAGAATACATAAAAACTTTAGAAGAATAATATGTCCACAGCTGAAGTAACTCCGGCATCTACCGGAACAAAAAAGACTTTAAAGGTAAAACGTTATAAGCCATCCGAAGATCCAAAAAACACCTATCTGACTGATGAAAAAGGTGTTTGGGCATGGATGACCACCGTTGACCATAAGAAGATCGGACTCATGTATTTGGGCTCTGTTACCTTCTTTTTCTTGTTGGGAGGAATATTAGCCCTTCTGCTTAGAACTGAGTTATTAACACCTGCAGAAACTTTTATACAGGCTGATACTTATAATCAGTTTTTTACGCTGCACGGAGCAATAATGGTATTTTTCGTGTTAGTACCCTCAATTCCTGCTGCTTTAGGTAACTTTGTGCTACCTATGCAACTTGGTGCAAAAGATGTAGCCTTTCCCCGGCTTAACTTAGCCAGTTTATACATCTATATGATCGGTGCAATTTTTACATTCATCGCACTCGCTAATAACGGACTTGATACGGGATGGACCTTTTATACACCATATAGTACGGAATCATCATCCAGTGTTATTTGGGTGACCATGGGGGTTTTCATACTTGGTTTTTCATCGATTTTAACCGGTACTAATTTCATAGCAACCATTCATAAGCTACGTGCTCCCGGTATTACCTGGGGTAAACTCCCTCTTAATATCTGGGCGCTTTATGCCACAAGTATTATTCAGGTACTGGCAACACCGGTACTTGCAATCACTGTTTTGCTACTGACTATGGAAAGAGCACTTGGTATTGGGATATTCGATCCTGCACTTGGAGGTGACCCTGTATTATTCCAGCATTTCTTCTGGTTTTATTCTCACCCTGCAGTATACATCATGATCGTACCGGGCTTTGGAATTATTTCAGAAGTAATTACTACCTTTTCTAAAAAGCATATTTTTGGATACTGGGCGATCGCACTTTCATCCCTTGCTATTGCCTTTATTGGATTTCTTGTTTGGGGACACCACATGTTTACTTCAGGACAGTCTGCTGTTGCAACCACCGTATTCTCATTCCTGACCTTCCTGGTCGGAATTCCAACCGGGATAAAGATCCTAAACTGGGTGGCAACCTTATACAAAGGTTCTATTGAAATGAAGACGCCAATGATCTACGTCTTTATCTTTCTTTTCCTATTCTCTATCGGTGGATTTACCGGGATCATGCTTGGTGCACTCTCCGCTGATATTCATCTTCACGACACATACTATGTAGTTGCCCACTTCCATTACGTGATGATGGGTGGTACATTGATAGCACTGCTTGCCGGACTCCACTATTGGTGGCCAAAAATGACCGGTAAGATGTACAATGAATTTCAGGCTAAAATTGGATCTGTACTAATATTTGTTGGCTTCAATATGACCTTCCTTCCTCAGTTCATTATGGGATCACAAGGAATGCCACGACGATACTACAACTATATTGATCAGTTTACCATATTCCACCAAACTTCAACTCTCGGATCTTATGTACTTGGAGTTGGATTCTTACTGATCGCTTACTATTTGGCAAAATCATTATATAGTGGTGAGAAGGCCGGTTCTAATCCATGGGGAAGCCGTGGACTGGAATGGCAATCAACATCGCCACCGGATTTCCACAACTTCGATCACACACCTGTGGTCATCAATGGTCCTTATGACTACCACAAACCAATGGAAGAATTCCAGTTAGGTTTGGCTAATGAAAATGACCATCACTAATTAACAGCAATAAATTGATAAGGCTGTAGATAAAAATGCAAACCAATAAAACACAACTCGGGAAGTAATGGCGAATCATTCGACTTCACACCCTACACATGTGCATCATCACTTTGTTGATTCCGATCAGCAATTTGACACTGCTAAATTAGGTATGTGGGTGTTCTTAGTAAACGAAATCTTATTTTTTGGCGGATTATTCTGCGCCTATATTATTTATAGAGCATGGTATCCTGAACTATTCCAAATGGCTGCGCTGGAGCTCAATACTTTTTGGGGTGCTGTTAACACAGTAGTTCTAATCGGTAGTAGTTTGACAGTGGCAATGGCCATACGCTCGGCTCAAAAAAACCAGATGAAAGGGTTAAAAATAAATCTTCTGATTACCATTGGCCTTGCATTGGTATTTATGGTGATCAAAGGCTTTGAATATACCCATAAATTTGAGCTTGGTATTTTCCCCGGTGAGTATTACACCTATGAAGGACTTGATCATCCGAAGGCAGCTATTTTCTTCAGCATCTATTATATGCTGACCGGTGTTCACGCTTTGCACGTTATTATTGGAATAGGGCTGATCTACTGGATCTATCTTAGAGCTAAAAAAGGTGAATTCAGCAGTGAATACTACACTCCGGTTGAGATCACAGGCCTGTACTGGCACTTGGTTGACCTTATTTGGATCTTCCTGTTTCCACTACTTTACCTCATTGAATGACCCATTTTACCCTAAACGATCTTAGACTATGAGTACACACAATCACGAACATCATATTTCCACAGCAGGCCAGCTTTGGGCTGTTGGCACCGCTCTTTTAATACTAACTATCATAACTGTAGTGGTAGCTAAGTTTATCGCAATACCTCCTCCCCTGGATGTGGTAGCTGCCATTTCTATTGCACTGGTCAAAGCATTTTTGGTAGCTGCATTTTTCATGAACTTATATTGGGATGTAAAATTTAACGCCATGCTTTTGGTTATGGCTGTGATCTTTTTTCTCCTCATGATATCTATCACTTTACTTGATACCATGTATCGAAATGATGTAGTTCCTTCATTCTGATTTTTTAAAGTCATAATGATAACAACCTATTTAAAAGCTCTTCATTTTTGAAGAGCTTTTTTATGGCTTTTAATATTCGTCGTTCTGAATCCTGTCTGCTGATTGTTATATTCATACTGAACCAATTTTTGAGTACATGAGCTTATCAAAAACCACTTTAGGACCTTTTGAATTATATACTATTGAAACTGGCGATTTCCGTTTAGACGGCGGTGCTATGTTTGGAGTAGTTCCAAAAACGCTATGGTCACGCGGACTCCCTGCCGATGAAAAAAATCGAATACCAATGACCATGCGTTGTCTTCTTATCAGATCAAAAAACACCGGCAAACTATACCTGATCGATAATGGTGCAGGAACTAAGTTCAACGATAAAATGGAAGACATCTATCAGCTCGATCAAAGCAACAAAAATCTAGAGAATTCCTTCAAGGAACATGGGTTTTCTCTTAATGATGTAACCGATATCATCTTCACTCATTTACACTTTGACCATTGCGGCGGCAGCAGTTTTTATAATGACAATGATGAGCTTGAACTCACATTTCCAGATGCAACCTATCATGTGGTTGAAACCCACTGGGAAAATGCCAACGACCCAAATGCACGTGAGAAAGCAAGTTTCCTTCCCGAAAATATCAATCCCATAAAAGAATCAGGTAAGCTAAACTTGGTTAAAGAAAATCACGAGTATGAAACGGGGTTAACAGCTATTAGTGTCAACGGTCATACTATCGGACAGCAACTACCAAAAATTGAGGGCGACGACAAAACTTTGGTTTTTGTAGCCGATTTATTACCTACCCACATTCATGTCCCTCTTCCGTGGGTTATGGGGTACGACATGTACCCGGTTCAAACGCTAGCCGAAAAAAATGCGTTTCTAAAGACTGCGGCTTCGAAGAACTGGAATCTGTATTTAGAACATGATGCACACGAAGAAATAATTCGTGTTCAGCATAAAGATGGCCGCTTTTCAGTCTCAGAAAATTTGACACTTAATGATGTTTAGACATAATAAATAGTATCAATCAGGGTTTTTATTACAACCCTGCTCTCCTTATTGTACCCTATGCAAAAATCCGGATCACAAAATACTGAAAGTGTTCAAGATCAACTCGGATCAGCTTTTGAATCTCTCCTTTCCAAAAGAAGCAGAGCTCTGTTGCTCCGTGTATTTCTGATCCTATTTACCGGTTTTACAGCTTTGATCATTGCAGAACAGGTTATTTACTTTTCCGTATTGGCAAAGGGGTTATTTTTATTTCTTATCCTGGTCTCTGCAGCCCTTTCTTACTGGAAAGGATGGAAAGTTACTGAAGCCAAAGATTTCACAGAATTTTATCGCGAATTCAGCCGAAAAAGTAATTTACCGGAACTTAAAGACACCCTTGACCTGGAGAAATCAGGTGGTGGAAATCAAGCATTGATCGATGCTGCTATCTTTCAAAACCTAAGTAAAATTGACTCTGGCAGGCTTGATAATTCCCTTAATGAGTATGTAAGATCTTCCAACAGTTATTCTGTATATAATAAGCTCTTAACGCTTGGAATTGCAACATTCATCGTATTTGGTATTACCTCTTTTAATTTCAGTGATGCCACCCAGCGAGCTTTTTCATTCTGGCAGACTTTTGAAAAACCCAATCCTTTCAGCTATTCCATATCACCGGGAACTATCACTTTAGAGCAAGGAAGTCCCTTTCAAGTTAATATCGAATTTAGAAATGATCTTATACCCACAAAAACAGAGTTAAAGATCAAGACTTCTGTAGAGCAAGAATTCAGAACACGGGCTATGGAATATTCCGGAAATACCTTCAGCTCCATTCCAATGGATCTGAATAATGATCTGGAATACTATGTGGAAATGGATGGCTATAGAAGTGAAAGCTATAACGCGGATGTTCAGCTAAGGCCACGATTCGCTGAACTTCAAGCCACCACAATCCCCCCTTCTTACACCGCTCTTGATTCATCAGTCTCTTCTTACCCATTTTCACAGATCAGAGCCTATGAAGGATCCGAATTGAGATTAGCAGGCAAACTCAATAAAGATGTTTCGCTTGTTCAATTATTAAACAAAGGGCAATCAAGGGATGTTTCTATTGATGAGGACAGCACCTTTACTTTTGCCCTTGATGTTGATGACGCTGACACCTTACGATTTTACATTGAGGACAAAAACGGGCTTACAAATCAGAATCCTTTTCAGGTCATTTTGTCTCCCCAGGCTGACAAATATCCCTTTGCCGAGCTCATTGAACCTGAACGGGATCTGAGGGAAGTGAATCCGAATGACATCAATTTATTATACAGGGCCACCGATGATTTTGGGATTACTGCTGCGTCGCTAAATTATGAACTAAGAAAAGCCTATGTAGATGAACCAGAGCAAGGATCAATTTCCCTTAAGAGCCCGTCTCTAGGTAGTCTGAATTCATATGTATGGAATCTTGAAGAGCTAGAGCTAACACCACAAGATGTACTCACATTCTGGATAACCGTACAGGATAATGATGGCTACAATGGTTTTAAGTCTGCTAATTCCCAAATGCTCACACTCGAAGTCCCTTCCCTTGTTGAGTATTTCGATGATATCAATCAAAAAGAGAACGAAGTTGAAAGTGATCTAACTGAGATATCTGAAGAATTTGAGCAGACAAGAGAACAGTATGAGCGTTTTAAGGAACAGATGAAAGACAATCCTGAAAATGCCGGATACGAAGAACAAAGAGAATTAGACCAGGTTCAAAAGCAACAGGAAGAAGTTCAGAAAAGAGTTGATGAACTGAATAAAAAGTTTGAAGAGCTCAAAAATGAGATGAGCAAAGACAATATGCTTTCAGAGGAAACACAGAAAGCATACGAAGAGCTTCAAAACCTCATGAAGGAAATTGATGATCCGGCTTACCGCGAAGCGCTTGAGAAATTACAGGAACAGTTGGGTGAGATGACCCCGCAACAGATGCGGGAAGCCATGCAAGATCTTGAGTTCAATGAAGAACTTTATAAAGAACGTTTAGAACGAACCATAGAATTATTTAAACAGATCAAGCTTAACTCTGACCTCGACAAGCTTGCCAAATCTTTTGAAGACCTTGCCCGAAGAGAAGAAGAAAAAGGGCAAGATCCAGAAACTGCAACTGATGATAGTAAACAGGAAGAACTCAAGAGAGAACTTGAAGAAAATGAAAGCCTGAAAGACAAAATAGATTCACTTTCAGAAAACACATCAAGAAAAAATGAATCTGAAGTAGGAGAATACCAGGAGCAGACCAAAAAAGAACTTGAGGAACTAGCACAAGAAATAGAAAATGAAATGAGTTCGGGTGAGGAGGGTGAAAAAAAGGAAAGTGAAGAAAATTCAGATTCCTCAGAACAAGATGAGAATGGTAACCAAAGCCGCCAACAGAAGTACGAAGAACTTGCTCAGAAAACCAAAAATATGATGAAAAGTATGGGTGAAAGCCAGACCAGGATCAATATAGCCGGTCTGCAATATGTCCTTCACTCTTTACTTAACCTTTCCCTGGAACAAGAGAATTTAACAACCCTTGCTTCATCAACTGAGAACCGTAGTCAGGCTTATGTAAATTATGCCCGTAACCAAAGCAATGTAGAAGGGATCTTTAATGCTGTTTCGGATTCATTGTTTCAGCTTTCAACAGAAATTCCACAATTTTCTAACAAAATCAATGAAAAAAAACTTGAAGTTAAAGAACGACTTCAGCGTTCACTTGAACAAATGTCAGAACGGAACCGTAACCAGTCTTCTGTTGCTTCACGCCAAGCATTGGGTGGGATAAACGAAATTTCTTTCATGATCGCCAGTTTACTGGAGGAGCTTCAAAATTCTGAAGGGGAAGGCGGTGGTAGCGGCGGGGGCGGCATGTCTATGCAGCAGATGATCGAACAACTTCAAGAATCCGGTAAAAATCAGCAGCAGTTAAATCAAATGCTGCAGGAAATGATCAACGATGTACAGGGAGAACGATTATCTCAGGACCAGATGGAGCGACTGGATCAAATTGCCCGACAGCAGAATGAAATTAGAAAACAACTTGAGGAATTACAGAGAAGCGGTGAATTTGATGGAGATCGTTTGGGAAGCGAACTCCAGAGAATGATCGAGGATATGGAAGATACGATCAACGACTTGAGGGGTGGAGCAACTGATCCAACTTTGGTAGAGCGACAGCAAAATATCTTATCCCGAATGCTTGAAGCCGAACAGGCCATGCAAGAGCAAGGTGAAGAGGATGAACGTGAAGGTGCCAATCCTGATAACTTTGACCGTTTAACGCCTCCGGAACTAACACTTGAAGAACTTGAAAAAGAAATTCAGAACAGGCTTAATGATCCAAATTTTACTAAGTATTCCCCGGATTACCAGCGGCTTATCGAAAATTATTTTGAACTACTGAAACAGCTGCAAGAACGGGAAATTCAGTAGTTAATTTTTTTTCTACGATCCTTTGTTCTGTAAACTTTTATTTTGCTCAACCAATATCTCATACGCTTCGAGCACACCTTTTGTGGTAGCTTTAGTAACATCATCCACCATTTCTTTCACAAATGGTTTAGCATTTTCTGGAGCGAAAGACCGTCCTACGATTTTCAAGCCCGGTATATCACCACTGCTGTCACCAATATATGCCACTTCACTCAGGTCTATATTTAATCGTTCGCACAGAAATCTGATACCTCCTCCTTTGTTCGCTTTTTTCAGAATAATATTTACTGAAACATCCGTTGCATGAACTTCAAACATCGGGTATGTACCATTTACATGGTTAAGAACCTCATCATGCATCAGCGCAATTTTTGCTGAATCGGGGTTTACCAAACCCGCATCCGTGTACTTGGCAAACTCAGGATAGGTGCCTTTAAAGTTTTTGATCAACGTTTTCTCTATCCACTCTTTGATTTCATTAACTGCTTTTTTTGCATCGTCATCAAAATGAGGGTTCCAGGTAACCTCATTGACCTTTATGTCGTAAATCCCTCCTCCACTTTCAAAAAGCATCGGCAGCTCAACATCAAGCCACTGTCCTACTGCTTCTACATAGGGAAATGGGCGGCCAGAGCAGATGGTAAGTGCGGGAATAAGCTTATCCTCTTTACTTTCTTTGTTCAGTTCTTTTATTCGGGACAAGGCTTCCCAATCAGGACTAAGAAAAGGATGCGCAATACATCCATCCAGATCCGTAATAAATAATTTGATCATAACTTAAACTATCAATTTGTGGCACCTTTGATTAAAGAATGAGATGATAATGGACTGAACCTAACGGCCGAAGTCATCTTCAAGTCGCACAATATCTTTCTCATTGGAAGGATGATCTCCATAAATATGCTGCCAAACTTCGGCAACAATGCCCCAGTTCTTTAGCCCAACTAAGCGGTGTCGCTCACCTCTTTTTAGCCTAACCTGGTCTCCCTCTTTATATTCTTTCACTGGTTTCTGTTCATCACTGATACTTTTAATAACACCTACCGGACCTTCAATAACCTGCCAGATTTCTTCGCGGCGGTGATGGTACTGCCATGAGAGCCTTTTCCCCGGCTCTACCAATAAGATCTTTGGACTCAACTTTCCCGAAATATTTATCTCACTCATTTCAACTTCATTAAAATAGGTTTCAATAAATTTCTGAGCCTGCGTTTCCTCTATTACAAAAAAACCACCCCAGGGCCGGTCAAAATCATGATCTTTAATTTTAAAACCCTGTTCATTTAGTTGAGTTTCAATATTTTTAAACTGTTCTTCTTTATCTGACATTATATTTTTTGTAATTATATGATTAAACCTGCCGCCCATTTCTCCTATTTCTTAGGCGAATAGGACGGCATTATTACAGAAACGACGATGAAAAGCAGAGCCAAAACACCCATCCACTGATATTGATTCTTATAATCAGCATACTCCTGACTTGCAAACTCTCCCTTTTCAAGCTCATCCATTCTGGCTAAAAAAGCATCAATGCCATCATTGCCTCTTTCAATGGAATAGTATTCACCGTTGCCTTTATTAGCTATGTTTCTCAAAGTCTGGCTCTGAAGTTTTGTGGTCACAACTTGCCCGTTATTGTCTCTTTTGTACCCAATAAGTCTATCTGAACCCTCTTCATATAAAGGAATAGTCGTTCCTTCGTTTGTGCCTACACCCAGGGTATAGATCAAAATATTTTCACCCACCAATTCAGTGAGGGCCTCGTCGTATGACTGCCCGTGATCTTCGCCATCAGAAATTATCAATAGCACTTTAGCGGCTTCATTTCCATTATCTTCAAGGGCTTGAAAAGCATCAAGGGCTGTTTCCATGGCCGATTTAAAATCAGTGGCTGAACTTGGCATCTGCTCAGTATCTGCAATATCAAGAAAAAGACGTAAAGCAGAATAGTCAAGAGTCATTGGGCTTTGCAGGTAGGCCTCTCCGGTAAAAACGATCAATCCTACCCGGTCTCCCCTGAGCCGTTCGATCAGTCTGCTGATCTCAAATTTGGATTTAGAAAGGCGACTTGGCCGAACATCTTCTGCATTCATGCTGGCTGAAAGGTCAAGAGCCACTAACATATCAATGCCCTGCCGTTTGATCTCACGAACTTCCGTTCCAATTTTAGGCCCTGCCAGGGCTACCGTTAGAAAGAATAACCCAAATAACATGGCAATGTTCTTCAACCGATTTCCAAGTGGCCAAAAGTTGTTTCGCAAAGAAGTAAAAAGTTCAGGACTAAAGTACTTCTCTTGTTTAATCTTTGCTTTCCGGGATCTCCACCATAGCAATAAAATGGTCGCTGGAATCAGCGCAAGAAACCACAGATATAAAGAATTTTCCCAGATCATATTTTAATTTTTAAAGAGTCTTTAAAATAGGGATTTCAGCGCCTTTATTGCAGTAATAAATTTTAAGGTTTGAACGTCTCTATACTTTATAATTTAAGAAGTATACAGGACAACTCTTCACCCTTCAAATATGCTCAAAGACCCAGTTCTGGAATATTTCCTTGAACCTAAATGAGAAATTATTTCGGACTGAGGTAGTTTCACCTTCATAATCAAAACAAGGTGGAGCTACATGGAAATAGTGATTTGCGCCAGGCACACTGTAGGTGCTGAAATTTGAAGGTAAGGAATCCGGGAAGATCATATTCAATTCCTCCATAGCCCATTCAGGGTAAACCTGACCGTCATTTTCGCCAAACAGAAACAAAGCAGGCATGTTTATCCGTTTCAGGTATTCTGCCGGTTCAAAACCAAGCTTCATCCTCATATGGCGCCACGTCTTTGTTATAGAGATCATAGACACCCAATTCTGATGTGACTGTGCCTTCTTTACCGCTTTATCATAAGCAACAGTACTGTCTTCTCCATTACATACATATTCACTGTGATACTCATTTACAAGCTGACGTGTTGGGTCGTATGTAGGCCCGGCCAATGATGCCATAAATTTCACTTGTTGCGGTGCTTCAGATGCTACTATTTGAGCTACCCAACCATCCTCACCTTGCCCCACAATACCGATTCGATCAGGATCAACTTCTTTTCTTTGCTTGAGAAATGATACAGCAGCCAGTGCATCGTCTGCAAAATCATTTAATGTTGCACGACTCCACCTGCCCTCAGATTCACCAACTCCTCTGGGATCATAATAAAAAACTCCAACCCCGGCTCTCGGGAAAACTGCATTCAAGTTCTCCTGAATAAAAATCTCTCTTTGTGGATGAAAATCACCCCATTCGTACATCCCCCCCATAAAAATTATAACCGGTACATCCTCGGCAGAATCAGGGAGTACCAGGGTACCAGTTAATACGTTATCACCGCTTTTAAAAACCACTTCTTCACCGGCAAAATCCTGACTGAATATAACTCCGCCAAAAAGGATGTTCACCAACAATACTGCTAAAAAATTGTGTGCTATCTTCATTTGATAAATAGTCCTTTCTATTGTACTTAATATCGTGAATTATTCAATCTATTTGAGCAATAACCCTGTTGATCTGACCCAGATGCCGCTCATTGTGTATGATATTAAAGTGAGTCAACTCTAGTCTGGACAGTTTTGATGTTAAACTGAGAATCATAAAGGTGCTGAACACTATTCAACAACACTTCAGTGTTTTCTGAAAGCCTGTTTTTTAATTTCATATATAAGTATTAGGAAATTGCCCGCTTAAGGTAATTGAATAGAGATAAAATTTCAGAAAATAATAATCTCGACCCATACTAATCATTTCCTTTGGGTGTAAAGGCCTGAATATCTGTGATCTCACGTCCTAATATCAAACCATGAATATCGTAGGTGCCTTCGTAAGTATTTACAGATTCCAGGTTCATTACATGATGAATGACACGGTATTCACCAACAATACCATTTCCTCCATGCATATCTCTGGAGATGCGGGCAATCTCGAGAGCTTTACCACAATTATTCCTTTTTGCGAGGGAGGTCATTGAGGGATGATCTCTTCCTTCATCTTTCAACTTACCCAATCTTGAAGCCAACATTTGCATAGAAGTGATATCAGTAAGCATGTTAGCAAGCTTTGTTTGTATAAGCTGATTGGCGGCTAATGGTTTGCCAAATTGCTTACGGTCTATTACATATTGCCGTGCTTTTTGATAGCAGAATTCAGCAGCTCCAACCGTTCCCCAAGCAATACCAAAACGTGCAGAATTTAAACACATGAACGGGCCCTTAAGTCCTTTTATATCAGGAAATACATTCTCATCGGGAACAAAGACATCGTCAAAAACCAACTCTCCTGTTTCTGAAGCGCGCAGACTCATTTTATATTTGGTGTGGGGTGCAGAAAATCCTTTCATTCCTTTTTCTACCAAAAATCCTCTAATAACACCCTCTTCTTTCGGATCTTCTTTTGCTTTAGCCCACACGATAGCTAAATCCGCTATAGGTGAATTTGTGATCCACATTTTAGCTCCATTCAGCTTCCATCCGCCATCGGTCTTAACAGCTGTTGTAACCATAGAGCCTGGGTCGGAACCATGATCAGGTTCTGTCAATCCAAAACAGCCTATCATTTCTCCGGAAGCTAATTTTGGGAGAAATTTCTGTTTTTGTTCTTCCGTACCAAACTCTGAGATAGGATACATAACCAGCGAAGATTGCACACTCATGAAAGAACGATAGCCTGAGTCAACCCGCTCCACTTCGCGGGCGATCAAACCGTAAGCGGTATAACTTGCTTCCGAGCCGCCATATTCTTCAGGGACTGTCACTCCCAAAAGCCCCATCTCACCCATTTCCCTAGCAATACTCTGGTCAAAATATTCTTCGGTATTTCCTTTAAGCGCCCGCGGCTCCAATTTACTTTGGGCATAATCACGAGCTGTTTCCATAATGAGCCGGTCTTCTTCATTCAGTTCCGATTCAAAGAGATAGGCATCATCGATGTTAAATAGATTTTTTGGCATGGTTAAAATATTTATAAATGAATTTTCTCACTGGAAAGTATGGAGAATATAGCATTAAAATGAAATGCGCTCGCTATAATCACCCGCTACATTTATTCTTAACTTTTTAATCACCGGTTCCGGTTCCAGACTTGTAGTATATATAATACCGTTTTTATCAATATGGACAATTGGACCAAATTCCGGATTGAAGCCTTCTTCTTCAAAAGAGTACACTAATTGCCCTTCAGGGTCATAAATATCAATCGAGTTAGCATACTCGACTTCAGGAACTGACCCGCTACTACTGAGCCGCACGTAACGGTCAGGGTTATCAATATTAGTAGGCCAGTTCGCATTCACAATGAAAAATCCATTCGGTAAAAATCTAGGAGCACCCACTCTTCCAAATTGTCTTATCGTGCTGCTGTTACCTTCGGTATGCATGCCTGGTCGAACAATGCGATCGAAATCTCTGCGAATTTTACGGATCAGATCACCATTGATGTCTCGAGTTTCTATTGAATAATCGATGATGCTTCCGGTGTGGATTTCATCGTTATAAACTGAAATTGATGAACGACTGGTCATGCCCTGAATGGTTTCTAACTCTCCGGATTGATCGATCATAAAATCTTCCTTTACCTCAACTGAATCTTCGTTTATTCCAATGATATGGATATGAGGCCCCCAGCTTTCCCAGTTTGGAGCTGCAAGCACCATATCCCCATTAGAAAGAGTTCCCCACAAGGTTCCAAAGCTTGCTTTTTCAGCTAAATTATAGCTTTTGAGAAAATTCCCATTATAATCGAAGGCATCAATTCTTGCTCCCTGTAAATTCCCGATATAAAGCCGGTTACTATCGGTGATCATACTGTAAGCACTTTCAAAATCTCCGGGACCACGTCCTTTCTCTCCGGTCATCCAACGTAATGTTCCATCTGAATTAATGGATATCAGTTTGCTTTGCTGAGCATCCATAAAATAAATATTTCCCTGTGGATCGGTAAGTAATTGTTGAAATCCGGATAGGATAAAATCTTCCGGGAATTGGGGGGTTATTGTCTCAAAAAGCTCGAAGCTAAAAGGTGGATTTTTTTCATTCTGATAGGTGCCATATTCCGCATTATCGATAAATAAATCCAAAGATTCATTCGGTAATTCATTATTGCTACAACCGCAGATCAAAAATGCGCTAAAAAAGAGGATGATCAAGCTACTCGTTTTCATTTCACTTATATTATTTAAGATTCAACTTCCTCGAATATGTCCATACCATTTCGAATAAAAAAGCCTGTACCTCAAAATTGAGACACAGGCTTTTAGGTTTCCAACAACAGTGGAGAAAATTTATACTAGTGTCTTTTTCAACTCTCTGGCAATGATCAAGCGCTGAACTTCAGAAGTTCCTTCGCCAATGGTCATCAGCTTGGAATCTCGTAAAAAGCGTTCAACATGGTATTCTTTGATGTAACCGTAACCACCATGAATTTGAATGGCTTCAAGTGCTGCTCGGACCGAAAGCTCAGAAGCAAATAATTTCGCCATAGAAGCTTCTTTTGTGTAAGGCTTACCGTTGTCTTTCATCCAAGCCGCTCTTAATACCAATAATCGGGCTGCCTCAATTTCAGTAGCCATATCTACCATTTTACCTTCCATGTACTGGAAATTTCCGATGGCGGTACCAAACTGCTTTCTTTCCATGGAGTACTTCAATGATTCTTCCAGTGCTCCGCGAGCTATTCCAACTGAAAGAGCTGCAATACCAACGCGACCGCCATCCAAAACCTTCATTGTGTCAACAAATCCCTGGCCTTCTTCACCGAGAAGGTTTTCAGCCGAAACTTCCACATTTTCAAAAACCACTTCAGTCGTA
>Ga0136596_1000481_pt1 | contig 20025 bp, 19 predicted proteins | sample AntRauTorcE11897_FD_101387 | JGI IMG/M metagenome (GOLD analysis project Ga0136596, IMG submission 101387) | Saline lake microbial communities from Rauer Islands, Antarctica - Metagenome Torckler E11 #897 | ecosystem: Environmental > Aquatic > Non-marine Saline and Alkaline > Saline | place... | reverse complement strand
TGAAAGCGCCCCACCTTGTGTGGGGTGTTTTCATTGGTGGGTTCCACGCAGTGGAACAATCGAACACCCAGGTTCGAAGACAAGGAGCTCACGCAGATGCTTGCATCGAGTAAGCGACGCAGGGCGCATCGACCAAAGGGAGATATTCCCCGTGAGGTCACCAGAAACGCTGATCAGCCCTTGAAGCAAGCGAACAAGTAGCATGTTTCGAGGGCTTTTCATTTCTGAGCACGTTAGCCTCGCTCTCTCATTCAGCCGAAGTATCATTTATACATCTCCCTCACTCGTCGCGGTCCGCCTTGTCAGAAAATAAATCAACATGTTCTGGTATGCGCCACACAGGCGCAAATCGAACCCCGATTGCCGAACCCGCCTGACGCGGGTGGCAATCGGTGGTTCGTGGAGCGAAAGCTCACGAAAGAGCTTGCTTTGAGTAAGCTTGAGTGGATATAGCTCCGCGCGTAAGCGCCGGAGCTATATCCCCGTGAAAACATCTATATTCTACATAAGCTTGCTTCGAGAACGACGAATGCGCAACCCCCCCGTTAAACCGCCAATAAACCCGACAATCTATAGTATGTCGGGTTTATAAGGGGTCATTATTCGTATTATCCAACGCTGTTGAGAAACTCAACCAATTGCTTCGGGGTGATCTCTGCTTTAATAATGTATGCATCCGCCTGACGCTCAATAGCTGCCTTATTCTCTTCGCTCTGCTCCAAGTTCGTAGTGACGATTATTTTTGCGCGGATCGGCTCCTCTGCCTTATCGCGTAATTTTTCCAGTATCTCTGTTCCAGTAATTGTCGGCACCATGATATCGAGTAAGATTATGTCGTAGTCGTCTGTTTGAGCTTTTTGTAGACCTATAGCACCATCGATTGTTAAATCAACTTGATAGCCAGCTCGTTTAAGTGCTCGAACGTACAGCTCACTTATAAAGTATTCGTCTTCGATAATTAATACTTTTCGGCCGCCTTGTTCTGTCGTTGCTTGTTCTTGATCCATCTTGTTTTTTTATCTCCGATACATAGAGTGGTTTTTTACCCAGCCGTGTGATTGTCGAATAATTTCTTTGTCGCCGCTCTCTCTTAACTCTTTATCGAGTTGAGCATATGGTACCACACTGAAGCCGAAGGTACTGCCCTCCCCTTCCTTTGAGTTTACCCAAACTTGCCCACCATGTGCAGAAATAATTGCTTTGGTTAGATAGAGCCCTAAGCCAGTGCCACTAACCTTGTTTCGAGTCCGATGGTTACGATAAAATTTTTCAAACAAATTAGTAGTTACACTACTTGGCATACCGACTCCAAAATCTTGAACAGTCGTATGGACGAGGCCATTACCTCCAACTTTCGAAGTGACGATTATCTTTTTTGATTTACCACGGTACTTAATAGCGTTATCGATGAGATTAGCTATTACTTCATAAATACTTACTCGGTCGATACCAACAGTTGGAATATTTTCATCAATATGTCGCTCGAGCACAATATCGTTAATATTCGTGCGGATCTGCATATCATCCAACATACTGTTTAGCGCTTTTCCCCAATCAGCCTCCTGTAGTTGCATCATAAGCTGATTTTGTTCGATGCGCGCAACATTAAGGATGTTATTGACGAAAATCGTAAGCTGCCCAGCCGCTACCTCCATTTTATGCATAAAGTCTTGCAACTCTTCACTCAGCGTGTCGCCGAGCTCGTCTTCGAATACTTCGATATAACCGCGAAGCATTGTTACCGGAGTCCGTAGTTCATGCACCGCCATAGCGACAAAGTTCAGCGAGTCATCGTCATGCTGATAATGCTCTGTTCGGTCGAACATCGTAATAATAAAATCTGCGCCACTCGGATTATCACGGTTATAGTGGGCACTTAAGTCGCACTGTTTCTCGGTTTGATCTGGGAGTGTAACCCGTACACGCTCCCAGAAACCAGTGGTAGTGACTTTGTTTTTTTGACATTCTTCCATCCACCTGCTTAGCGTGTGGTCGCTCGGAAATGTTAGACGTACTGCGTCTTCTAGTGTCTGTCCAAAAAGTTTCGAGGTTTCAGCAGCAAGATAGGTGATCGCAGACTCACTGGCGTTTGTGATAATTCGTTCGTTATTTAGTACCAACATAGGGAGCGGTAAATGGTTCACGATATTAATAGCCTGGATAAGCTCCTTGCGGTGAGATGAATCGTTGGTGGATTGTGACGAGCCGTAACTTGCTAATTGGTATACTTGCAACGCCATATTATTGATTAACTCTTTGCCCGTATGGACATTTTCAAGGTTTGGTGGGCTTGATGAGCTATTCTCGTGACCTGGCGCAACATGCATAATCGCTCGTACGAGGGCATTTAGCGGCTCGAGGACTGCTTTAAGTACCAGCTCACTTAAGATAAGTGAAAATCCAATCAAGCCTACAAAGCTGACTATTATAGCCAGAAACGAATCTACTCCGATAAACTCAAAAAGCACATACCACACAATTATTGAGAAAACGCTAACCAGAATGAGGGCGCTCGCAATGTAAGTATAGACTTGTGCTCGTAATCGTTTGGAATGATCCATGCCCTGCCCCCCCCTTGTTACTTTACTTAGTAGTCACATCTCCAGCGCTTGTGGCTAGTGTTACCCATGTCTTGCCAGGGTTTAAGCCGATTGGTAGTCCATCAGCGTTGCCGAAGCGCGCATTTTCTTTTTGACTTGGTTTTTCCCAGATACCCCGGGTAACGTTACCATCCTGGAAAATAAAGGCTGTATTACTTCCAGTCAGATCGTAAACAGAATAAATACCATCACGTTGGTAATCTGCCACCATAACGACTACTACATCAGACGTAATCTGTTTATTGGTTTGCTCGTCAACATGGGGCACGCCCCCCATAAATCGTTTATAAGTGTTATTTTTAGCGTCATATACAAAACGGACATTGTACAGTGGTGAAGATATTCGTACATTAATCTCTGTGACTTCTGGGGATTCAGATGGTTCAGGGTTTTTGCGGACAAACCCCTTAAAGTCACTTTTTTTGTAGCCACGTTTCTCATGGACCTTTAGTAGGTCATTTCGGGTGGAGTACATATTGTGTGGTGCGAACCGCGTATTGACTCGTCTATATGCCTCGGGGTTTTGGAACTGATCCAAGTCCTTTAAACCTAAACTACGTAAACGAGCTAGTGCATACGGGCTACCGCCGACATGGGCTACCGCAGCATCATGAGCTAATATCCAGTCGATATGGTTACGACGAACTGAACGGATTGGTCCAATTTGTTCTGGCTTATCCTCCTGATACAGGGCAAGAAAACGAGTAATACTCCCCTCCACCATCGCTTCAAATACGACGCCAGCATCGGCTAGTCCTGATTGTGGCCGAGCATCTGGGCTATTTTCAACAGTAACTGCAGTTACTGGTAGGTTGGCTAGCTCTGGCTTAACCTCTACGCCTGTTAGTTCTGAAGGTATAGTCTCTGGTTTAGGTGGTGGTAGTGGCTCTTTTGGTTGTTCAATTGCAACTGGCTCTGGTTCAGGCGACGGACTTGGTTTCAGGGCAAAGGCGAGCCCGACCGTAATCGAGACTAAAAGCGCTAGAATGATGGCGCCAGTGATAAGACGCTTCTTTTTACTTGCCTCTCGCCAGTATGTTTTGATATAGGTGATAGGCCGAATTCTTGGTTTTTTATTCGTAGGCTTGTTATATACGATTGACTCAACTGACCCTTCCGTTGGCTCCTCTTCTGGCCGTTGTTGCGGCGCACTAGTAGGTTCACGATCGTGTTCATCGTGTAGCCGAGTTGTGTGGTTCCGCTCTGATTTTGGCGGTCGTACGTTGTCCATCATAATTTTCATCTATTGTAGCAGAATTCTGCTTACGCCTGGAGCGCATTTATTTGGTTGTTGATGCGCTGAAGGGTGCGTTCTCTGCCTAATATTGCCATTGTTTCAGCTAGTCCTGGTGAAGCAGGTGTTTGTGTGATGGCTATACGGATGAGGCTAAATAGAACGGCTGGCTTTTCTTGGGTAGATTCTAGAAGTTGGTTCAGCTTGTTTTGTAGGGCCTCTACTTCAAATGTGGTTGATGCTAATGTGTCACTAGCTATCTGTAATAGGTTCATTAAATCGGATTGGTCGTATTTTTTTAGTTTTTTATGCTCGCTGATGAGCGCTGGGTTAATCGATAGGTCAGTATAGAAGAACTGAGTTAACTCGGGTAGCTCAGCGAAGTATTTGAGTCGTTCTTGTAGCACCCCAACCACTGCTTTGTTGTATGCATCATCGAACGATTGCGCCTCCGAGGGGAGGAATGTCTGCACTTGTTCGTACAGTGTATCGAGATCCATCTTGCGGATAAAACTTCCGTTAACCCAATGGAGTCGTCGTTCGTCGAACACCGCACCACCGCGACCAACCTGATCAAGCGAAAATTTACTTACAAGCTCATCTACAGAAAATAATTCTTGCTCAGTGCCATCGTTCCAGCCAAGTGTTGCAATAAAACTGAGCAATGCTTCTGGCAAAAAGCCTTGCCGTAGATAATCAAGCACATCTTGAGCACCATCACGTTTACTGAGCTTCTTTTTGCCGTCAGGTCCGAGGATCGGTGGCAGCGTTGCCATAATCGGCGCTTGTAAGTTGAGCGCGTCGTACAGGTTCATATAATTTGGCACGCTGGCGATAAACTCTTGACCACGAACAATTTGACTTACCTCCATGAGATAGTCATCAACTATATGCGCGAAATTGTAAGTCGGATATCCATCAGACTTGATCAATATAAAGTCGTCAATAACCTCGGGACCTGTAGACAGTTCACCCATAACGGCATCTTTCCAGTTGTATGACTTTGGGTCTGACTTGAAGCGTAGTGGTGTTGAACCATCCCAGGCTGGCGGATTTTCTGGTCGATGGTTACGATACAAAAAAGGCTGTTTTTGTTGTTGTGCTTGCTCACGAAATGCTTGCAGCTCAGCCGTTGTATATGGGTCAGCGTATGCTCGCCCACTGTCTATTAGTTTTTGTGCCCATTGTTTGTATATCTCTAAGCGTTGACTTTGCCGGTACGGCCCATAGTCGCCAGCTATGTCTGGGCCCTCATCATAGTCAAGCCCAACAGCGCGTAGTGTACGCATTATGTGTTCATCAGCACCTGCAACCTCGCGTTTTTTGTCAGTGTCTTCGAGCCGAAGAACAAAAACACCGTTATTTTGACGAGCTAATAACCAGGCAAACAAAGCAGTCCGCACTGCACCAACGTGCAGCAAACCAGTTGGACTTGGCGCGAACCGAGTGCGGGTAATCTGCGTATCTTTCACGTCAACCATTGTAGTACAGACCTATTTTATTATCTACGAGTATACTAAGCATTAAAGACTATTTGCTAAGCGAAGCAACTGATCGCTATTTAGTGACGACGATCCTTCAATGTTGTACCACACGCCACCGTCCACCCAGGTAGCGTTCGACTCGTTATAAATATAAATCGTTTTTCCGTTACTAGGTACTGCTTGGTATAAACCCTTTGTCTCTACGAATGAGTGACGAAGGCTTTCACTCGTCCAGTCAGTCTTCTCTTTGTTGATTCGAAAGGTTCTATTATCACTGACAGAATCATACTGTAGGGCGATATGGTTCGGGCTGTACTCAACATCCTTATTCAACTGAAAGCCCGATGGTTTGTATTCGGGTAAGCTCGCAGCTATATCAGATTGAGAGGAAGCAATCTGTACAGACAAATACGGTAAACTCATGTAGCCAATCGTTGCTAATCCACCGACCATGAGTAGGCTTGCTAGGCTATAGCGAACTGCCGTCGGTGCATTGACAAGTTTATCCCACAAACGAGACATACGAGATTGGCTCGGCTCGTCGAAGGTTTGTTCGTGGCTGGTGGCGTTGTCGACAGCTTGATCTGCGAGCGAGCGCGGCTGGCTTGGAGAGCCATGTTGTTGCTGTGGCCCTGAATTCGGTGCTTGGCTAGTAGTAGCTTGGTCATTTTTTGTGTTCGTAGGTGGCTGATGATTCGAAGCTTGATTATTGTTCGGACTAAATTTCTGTACGCTTGCACTCTTGATTGCCTTGGATGCACGTTCAAGTCGCGATAAGTTTGTCAGTGATTTTTTCTGCAGCTCAGGGGTTGGCTGATTATCTTGAGTTTTACTAGTCGCGTTAGTATTTGGTTTTGCAACTGAATTCCGCATAAGCGTTTGTGACTTACGTGGCAGTTTCTTGATTGAATTATCGGTTGAGTGACTTTCTGAACGATTTTTTTTGGCAGGCTTCCTGTAGCCATCAATTGACTGTCCATCAGAACGATTCTGATCTTGTTTATTCTCGGCAGGAGCTTTGGTTTGCGCGGAATCAATTATTTTTCCTGTACGAATATCGTAGGTATTACCATTTAGTTCTATAATATTTTTTGTCATAATACGGTGTTCGTCATACCCTCGCTATGTTAGGAATACATACTTGGAATAGCTTATGCACTATCTTAGCGTCTATTAAGTTTTCTTACAAGCAATTGAAATACATGTTTTATAAGCGCTATACTAAACTGAGTAAAATATTTATATGGATTATCTTGACCCAGACAAAAAACGTCACCATACGCAACGACTATTCATAGGTTACGGCCTCATGGCTGTGCTTATTGGGCTTGGTACGATTCTCTTAGTGTTGTTTGCCTATGGCTTTAGCTTTGACAGGTCAACCGGTTCAATTATTCAAAACGGTTTGGTGTTTGTAGACACGAATCCGGTCGCAGCTAACGTCTATATAAATGGCGAGTTACGTGGGCGAGGAGACCAACGCTTGGTTTTGCCATCTGGAGATTATGGTATAGAGATCCAGGAGCCTGGCTATAGGAGTTGGCACAAAGATATCTCCTTGGCGGGCGGTAGCCTTTTGCGCTTTTCATACCCGTTACTCATACCTGAGGATATAGAAACATCAGTCTACCGTCGGTTTGATACAGCTCCAAAATCGTTAAGTGCTAGCCCAGACAGACGTTGGCTACTCTTACACGAGTCAAGTCAAGTTGATGCTTTTGTCTTGTACGACCTTGATCAGGCTATAAATTTGCCAACATTCTTTTCGTTACCGGTTGGTGTGATGGATAGAAACGTAGAGGCTAGCGAGCTAAGTGTTGTTGAGTGGTCGAACGATAACCGTCACGTCATCATGAGGCACAGCTATAATGGGGGTGAAGAGTTCATCCTGTTAGATATAGATGACGCAAGCCAGAGCCAGAACTTAACGGATCGCTTCTCAAATATTTCGTTCAGCGACATATCACTCATCGATAAACAGTTTGACGAGTATCATTTATTCAATAGATCTAAGGGGGGATTGTATCGAGTCGAACTAGAGGAGGACGATTCGAGTATTGTACTAGAGGATATCATTACGTATCGCTCGCATGGGGATGAAGTCCTAGTTTACGCAAAAGATTTACCACTAAGTGGTGCAACCGACAATCATGAAGCTGACAAAGATACTGTCGGCATATTCATGACACTAGATGGGCGAACACATCAAATAGATGCGTTACCAAAAGGCTCTACATCGGATTATCTTATTGACGTTGCTCGGTTTGATGAGTCCTGGTACGTCGTGATTGGTTTTGTCGAAGATAAGCAAGTACTTGTCTACCAAGATCCGGTGGCGTTACTTGAGGAAGACCAATCTCGGACACTACTTCCGGTAGCGACACTTCGTACAGAGCAGAATCCAACGAATGTATCATTCTCTGCGAATGCACGTAATATAGCGCTGCAAGCTGGCTCACAATTCTCCGTCTATGACGCAGAGCGAGTCGAATCCCACACGTTTCGTGTAACTGACCAAGAGGAGACGATTCCGCGCGCATATTGGATGGATGGACATCGCCTAGTAACCATTCAGGATGAGAGGATGTTTCTTATTGATTTTGACGGCACAAACCAACAATTAATCGCCGACTGTCTACCCGATTATCGGCCGTTATTTGATGCTGCATACGAGTTTGCTTATTGTATTGGTTCGCCAGATGATAGCAATCGGTTTGGTTTATTGCACCGAATGTCCTTGCGAGCTGATGAATAGATATAGCTTCAATGCGTCAGGCCTAGCTCCCGAATAGTCGACTCCACAAGCTTGGGGAGTCGCTCGGTAATGTCTCTGGTTGAGGCCGTTCGTCTAATGCTGGAGCAGAACTCTCGCTGTTGTCTATTGGGTCGGGGCTAATTTGTTTTCCTGTAACGACAAGTCGGTTAATAGCAGTTCCTGGTGGATCGCACGTAATCAAAGTGGCGACTGATGAGTGATCATCATTAGGCTGCAAGACGCTCAAATCACTCGGGGGCACTACTCTCGTATCGAATACCTGGTATATATAGCGTGTCTTATCTTTCTCTAGCATAAATGTGTCTCCTTCCTCAAGCTGGTTGAGCAGGACAAAAGCAAACTTATATTTGCCACGATTCAGTATGTTATTACTGGAGTGACCGAAGAAGACACTATTACCCTTCTCGCCGGGCTCTGCTGTGGTTGGATAATGCAAAACACCGTCTTCGAGTGCACGCTGCACAGCATCTTCTTGAATGGATTCCTCTCCATATACAACTGGTATCTCGACGTTTATCTTTGGGATGATAATTTTTGGCTCATCGCCGACCGGGGTGTTTTCGTCAATGATTAACGGTGTTGAGCTGAGAACTCGGCTGGGAGTTATAAAGGGAGCGATAAATCGCTCATTAAAAAAGCTAAAAGTTGCAATCAGTAGCACGAGACCACCCATAGAGAGACCGAATAGCAGTGATTTCAGATTAGATTTTTGCTTACTACTTTGTTGAGAGACTTTGGTGCGTATGCGTTGCTGCATGTCTCCAGCTGAGCGTTTCGGAAAGTTTTTTGTGCTGGGTTGTTTTAGTGCTTGCACGATTGGTTGGCGTTGGTTGGTCACTTCCGCCTGATGCTGAGTGGTGCTTTGGCTCACCTTGGGCAGCTGAGGTATATTATGACGATTGGAACCGTGCTCTGTATAAAATTCTTGCCAAACTTCGTGTTTTTCGTGATCGGGAAGCTCCTTGTAATACTGGTGCCAAGCTATCTGAATTTCAGCCAATGATTTACCAGATTTACTTAACTCGTGCATAAAAGCCTGGTGCTTGGAACGTTGCTTCACTGGGACATCTTCAGCAATTGATGCCTCTGTTTTTGCTGCTGGCTCAGCCTCATAAAGGCTGTTAATTTTCTGGCGGATCAGGTCTACAGCAGCAGCTGCATCGCTGTCGTTATCATCTGGTGACACTTTGTTTGTCGATTTTGGCGGTAATATGTATCCGTTGGAATTGTCATCTTGATATGGCATATACTCTTGTAAGTATAGTACAATATGCCCGGTAGTTCATAGAGCTGTTAGCTCAACACACTTTAACGAGCGGAGTTCAGGGGACTCTATTAGCAGAACTCCTAATAGAGTACTTTTCATGGATCAAGTCGGAATATACTTGGCGCTGTGGCGGAATTGGTATACGCGCACGACTCAAAATCGTGTGGGGCAACCCTTGTCGGTTCGAGTCCGACCAGCGCTACCATCGGTGATATTTGACAATAATTATATATGTTTTTACAATTCATTCATGAAACGCATAAGACCTCGTGCTAGGCATTTTGTTAAGGGAGGCGAAGCAAAGAAAAATAGCTCTGATGGGCTACAAGACCCAAGTCTTGAGCTAGGCAGGTCAGATCCGTGTTGGCGTAAGCTCGCTCGGCGCTCCATCGACGTATCAGTGTTAATACCGAAGCCAGAGGTGTATGGACAGCAATCGGCAGACGCAGATGTTGCCGAGGTGCCATGCGTTCAACAATCTACTGTAGAAAAAACAGAAATTGGTGAAATTTTGGTTGACGTGAACGTAGAGCTGGTTACGGTTACTTTGCCTGAACTGTCTGCGCGCTCAGCCAGACAGCAGACGTAATCGCTTCAAAGCTTACCTCTGGTTGCTGGATAAGCCAAACGGCTACATAACTTGCCAGTACTGTCGCTGGAGGCTGTTTACTGGACTGTATCTCTGTATAGGCAATCTGGCCTTCGCAAGCAGCTAGTATGCCGTCGCTGTATTGCAAAACAAGTATAATGCCTGAAGTCTGGCTTAGCTCAGTCATTAATGGTACAAGTTGCGACAGCCCCATGTCGCTTGTGACAGGCCTCGGCAGTTTCAGTTCTTTAATAAGTGTTTGCAGCTGAGCAATTGTGAGCACCAAAGCTGTCTTGTTTTGCTTTTTTAATGCCTCGTGGTGTTTAATTATGGCATCAACTGCATCATTGGCGTACAGAATCCTGCCCGAGTATTCTTCGACAAAGCGTTCCATGACTATCATTGTTTCGCTGTTTTTCGCAAGATCTCCAGCAAACAGCGCTCCATCTGCCCACTGTGCAGCGTCAAGCATGACGGCAAGTGCTTCTTTGCCGAAGCCACCACTCGGGTTGTGCGGTGCGTAGGTTCCATTTTCTAGGATTTTACCGGTAACCGATTTCAAGGAGCCAGGAAGCACTACACGCATATCTCCAACTCCTGCTTTTTGGCATGTGTCGTAGGCGTTCATAACACTTGATACACCATGAGCGTTTCCGCCGATGATAACTAATTTGCCTCGCCGGGCGGCTTGTTCTGGTTGACTCCAGATACGTTCTGGAAAAGCTGGCTTAGTGACTGTTTGCTTGTGATAGGGTATATTCATCAGTTCCCTTCTCTAGCTCGTATATCATATTTTTACGCTCTATAACAATCTTCCAACCATTCTTTACTGCTGCTTGGTAAAGCCTATTCTCAGGGTTAAAGGCGATGGGCTGTTCGACCATTGACAGCATATCGATGTCCCCGCCTGTATCACCGACTGCTACGCTATCTGCGAGCGATAAATTTTTATCATCGATAATCTCCTTTAAAAACTTGTCTTTTCCTTTATGGGTTTTGCGGATGTGGCCAGTAAAATATTTGGTGCCGCGTTCGTAATGTTGACCTACCCAATGATCAAACCCATAATGTTGGGCAAAGGGCTCAAGCACTTCAGTTTGTGAGCCAGATATAGCTATAAGAAAGAAACCTTGTTGGTTGAGGGACTTTACCAAGTCTCGAGTGTATACGTAAACATTATCTTTATGTTGTTGAATAACCTGAGCAGCTGCTTGTTCAAAGTCAGTAATCTTTAGGTTGGGTAATTGTTCGTCGAATATCTCTGCCATAGATTGTTCAAATTCGCCAAAAGCTCGTCCGTGCGCTCTTTTTTGCCAAGCAGTCTCTTTATCCGCAAGTTGCTTATGGAGCTCTTCTGGCAGAGCCCCCATACGAATAAGCTCAAAAAATACTTCTCTATAAAGCCCACTTCGAAACAATGTTCCGTCAATATCAAATACGGCAAACTGTTTACCATTAGGAGATTTTGTTTGCTTCACGGGCGACACCTTTCCCTCTACTCAGCTTTGCCTATACATATAAGTATATCAGTTTGTTGTATAATATGAGCTGCGTGCGCTCCTTATTATTAAAAGGATGGGCGGCGGAACTACTACTTAAAGGTCAATCTCTACACTCACTGGACAATGGTCAGAGCCGGTAACATCGGGGTGAATACTTGCTGATCGGACTTTATCGGCAAGTCTTTCTGATACTAAAATATAGTCGATTCGCCATCCAACATTACGGGCTCGAGCGTTTGCCCAGTGGGTCCACCAGCTATAATGGCCGTTGCCTTCGGTAAAGATCCGAAATGTATCCACGAACCCAGCATCGATGAATCGTTGGAAACCAGCTCGTTCTTCATCGGTAAAACCGTGTTTACCAACGTTGTCCTTCGGTCGAGCTAAGTCATTCTCGGTGTGGGCAACATTAAGGTCACCGCAAAAGACAACTGCCTTCTTCGCATTTAGTCGAGTAATGTACTCTAGGAACGCAGGGTCCCAATGCTTGTCGCGTAATTTGAGTCGCGATAAGTCACCTTTGCTGTTCGGTGTGTAGACGGTGACTATGTAGAAGTCCTTATATTCTGCAGAGATGACTCGCCCTTCAGTTGCAGGATTTCCATAGCCGTCCTGCCCGAGGTTGTGTTTTTTTATAATATCTTCTGGCAAGCCGTTCGTGATATTTATGGGGGTCGGTTTGGAAAAAATCGCGGTGCCGCTGTACCCCTTCTTCTCTGCTGAGCTCCAGTGTTCTTCGTAAGCAGGTAGATCAATCACTGCTTGACTTTGTTCTGCCTTCGTCTCCTGTAGACATAGTATGTCTGGCTGATGGTTGCTTACGAGAGGTTGTAGCGCTTCCTTTTTAATAACTGCCCGAATGCCATTAACGTTCCATGAATATATTTTCATAATGGCTAGTATAGCGATTACATTCGCAATCTGCTACCATATCTCACAATGTATAAACGCGTATTAATCAAGTTTTCTGGTGAACAATTAACTGGTGAACATGAATTTGGCGTTGACCCAAACATTGCAAAATATATCGCAACTGAATTAAAGCAGGCGCAGCAAACTGCCTGTGAAGTAGTTCTAGTTATTGGTGGCGGTAATATGGTGCGCGGAGTCGATGCTGCTGGTAAAGGCATACGCCGTGTCACTGCTGATCAAATGGGTATGTTAAGCGGTTTGATAAACGCCATGGCTTTAACGGATATATTTGAACACGAGGGACTACCAACTCGTTGCACCAGTAATATCTATGCTGAACAAATTGCCGAGAGCTATTCTTATCGTTTAGCTGAAAAACATCTCGAGCGTGGTCGAGTCCTCATAATCGCCGGTGGCTTAGGGCGGCCTTATTTTACTCATGACACCGCCGCTGTTTCATTAGCGCTTGAGCTTGATTGCCAGGCAGTACTGAAGGCGACGAAAGTCGATGGCGTGTACGATAAAGATCCTCAAAAACATGCTGATGCCAAAAAATTTGACTCACTCAATTACCAACAAGCCGTTGAGGACCGTGCTATTTTGGTTATGGACAAAGCCGCACTCGGCCTTGCTATGGAACAACAGATGCCAGTAGTCGTATTTGATGCAACTGAGCCAGGCAATATCACAAAGGTTATATCTGGTGAGAAGGTCGGTACTACAGTCAGCTAACGAGCTGTAATATCATCGTCATGTAACGTAATGTTATCGCCAGGATTAACTTCTTTTTTCAGGATGAGCTTGGCGATTATATCTTCTACAGTTTGCTGAATCATACGTCGCATCGGTCGAGCTCCAAGCCGTGGATCGTAGCCGAGACGGACAACTTTTTTGGTGGCTTCCGGCGTCAGTTCTACTGAGATATTCTGCTGCGATAGAGTCTTGTTGACGTCACCTATCATCAGCCCAACCACCTGCTCAAGCTCTGGTTCATTCAGTGGTCGGAACAAAACAATTTCGTCGTAGCGGTTCAATAACTCAGGCTTGAACTGCCCACTAGTTATAAGTTCATCGATGAAAGGCTTCTCGAATTCTTTAAGTGACTTGCCTTGCTCCACTTGGCGACGAATTGCCGGAGCTCCAGCATTTGAGGTAGTAATGATAATGCAGTCACGGAAGGAGGCGGGTTTACCCGACGAGTCACTTAACTGTCCTTCATCAAGCAATTGTAGTAATAAGTTCAATACATTGGTATGAGCTTTCTCAATCTCATCAAGCAAGATGACTGAGTATGGCTGGCTACGAACCGACATAATCAGACTGTTGCTGTCAGTAGTGCCATCGGACAGGAGTCGGTGTACGTCTTCAGCTTGCTGATACTCGCTCATATCAAGTCGGACCATTTGCTTTTCGTCACCAAAATAAACCGCGCTAAGTGCTTTCGCAAGCTCAGTTTTACCAACACCGGTAGGACCGAGGAACAAGAAGCTGCCCATTGGCCGATTCGGGTTTGCGACGCCAGCACGCGCACGACGCAAAGCACTTGATACAACCTCAACTGCTCTAGTTTGGTTGACCATTCTTTCATGGATTTTGTCTTCTAAATTAATCAATGTATCTGATTCAGCTTGCGTCACAGAAGTGAGCTTAACACCCTGCGTTTCCTCAATCGACTGCTGCACTGAGCGGTCAGTAACAATACTATTTTCAGGATAGGAAAGTGCTTGCTCAAGCACGCGAATTGATCGACCTGGCTCGGCCAAATCTTGCATATAACGTTCGCTTAACGTGCGAGCCTCGGTTAAGGCACGATAAGTAATTAATGTCTGTTGCCGGTGCTCAAGCTTGATTGCGGTGTCTTGAAGAATCTCAAGCACCTTTTTTGGATCCGGCTTTTGTAGCACAATCGGTGTGAGGCTGCTAGCGAATGATGCGTTACGAACCTTGAGCTCTTGGAGGTCTCGTGGCGTCATGGCTAGAACCAGTTGAAAGGATTTTGATTGGGCAGCAGGTAGTAGCAAGTGGGTGGCATCGAAGGTGCCGTTGCCATCACGCAAGAACAAATCAGCATTATCAAAAAACAGGACGATATTTCCCGCTTGGGACGCTTCATACAGCAGTGTGTTTACAATATGCTCCAGCTCACCTTTTCGTTGTGCGCTTGAAATAATGGCTGAGGCATCAAGCCCAACAATCTGTTTGTGTCGTAGCTGCGGATCACGCGACTCTGCCAGCAGGGATTGTGCTAAAGCGTAAACGTGACTGGTCTTACCAGCGCCTTCATCCCCTATCAGGGCGACCGTTCCGTTTCCTTTGGTTAAGGCACTCCGGAGTGCGTGCACACCTGGTGAATTAGTTAAGGCGCCAAAGTGCGCGCTGTGTTGCTGAATTGCCTGGCTAATATTGACGCCAAACAACTGCAGCTTAGGAGTGAAACCATTCGCCCAGTCTCTTCCAATGCCACCGAAATAAGGCTGTTCCGTTTGTTGAGCATCGATGATTCTATCGATCCAATGCTGGATACTTTCTATATCTTCATTAGATATGTTGAGGCGACCACACAAGTCAGTAATAGCTTGCGTGTTGCGCAGCAGCACAGAGATGATATGACCAACTTCAACTGTGCCATTGTCAGGCGCAAGTGTGGTTGCCTGCTCCAGATAGCCAGGTAGCTCTACTTCTTCATCGCTCAATAGCTCAGCAATAATATCTGATGGGAGTAACAGTCGATTTGTGTAGAACCGCAACTGCCAGTTATCTTGGTAGGCTTTCCATAATCGTTTCGGTGTCAGAGAGCTATGTCTTGGTAAGAGGGCTAGCGCATCAATCGATAGCCGTTCGCTAACGGCAGAACCATTCGGCTCTAGTGTTGCCAAGTCGCGCTTATACCAGGTAGCAAACATCCATATACTCAATGACACGGCGCCGAGAAGATAGGCCATATTTGCACTATTAATTACGAGCAACAGAAGAGTGGCAACGAAACTGAGCCAATATAGTACCTGTAGTGTTCTGTAGCCACTCCTGCCAACATGTCGTGCCAGCCGAGCTTTCTTGGCGCGTAAGCTGTTAATGTCGATGCTGTTCATGCTACCACCGCCAACAGCAAAAGACCGATGACTGCAGCAGGCACAAATACCCACAACACAATCTCCAGAAAACTCATGATACTGGCGATTGATATCACAAAAGCTGAACATATAAGGACAATTAACCGAGCTAGAAACCCCACTAGACGACTCACGGTGTTATCAATAATTGCCCGAAATATACCATTCACACCTGGCCCTGGATTGGTCATGATCCGTCGCCAGGGCGCAAACAATGTTCGTACAAGAATTGGCACCGAGAATAGTCTGTAGGCATCAAATATGCGCTTCTCACCGTGCCGCAAGGCAGACTTCCAGCCTGCACCATACCACCATTGGAACAGAGACAATACAATCATGGGTCATATTGTAGCACCAAACACTTGTAGCAAGAACGTTACTACAGGATTATTTCGCCGTACTGGTTTCTAGATTTATATATCATGAAGCTCTAACAGACATTATATTTGTTCCCATGCAAAATAGCTGATTTTATCTTGCCGGTACTCAATGTAGCCATCAGGGTTGAATTGACTGTCGTGTAAAAAGACATCAAAATCATAGTTGTTTATATGGTTGTATATTCCTGGGTAGCTCATAGACGGGCGTATTTTTTCGGTTGAGTCAACAAAAGCAACTTGCGTATTATTAATTGAAATACTAAGCTCTTCTCTAACTCCTCTCAGTACTGTATCAGTAGGGTTTTCGTTTGATTTCATTTTTTCTGCCACAGATTCTTCAATGTGTGGTCGTTGGCGGACTCTACCATCGTTAAATTCCTGGCACTCCTCCGTTAGGCGAAACGTTGTGCCATTGGCGGATGCATGAAACACGTTTGCTGTTATGATTTTGAGCTGGCGTATCACCATCTTTGAGCCGTCAATTTCGGCTACCCTTAGACTACACTCACCAGCAAATATTTCTGCTATGAGTGAATCGAGTGGCTTTGCGTTGCCAATTCCCCATTGCGACAGATCAACCTCGTTTTTTTCAAGGAAAGCCCTTTGCCGACGTAATTCTTCCGCGAATGCCTCGCTTTGTTCAATTCTGGTAACAGACTCCATGATTGAAGCATATATTAGCATACGTATTGCAGTGTCACTCTAAGCTACTACCCCAATTTTTGTCCGACAGAGAGGGATATTGCCTTCGCCCCTTCCAGTCGGTCATGCTCGAAGCGAGCTGGCGGATGCGCGTTACCTCACTCCACCGAACCCTTCCCGCCAAAGGCGGGATACGGGTTCAAATCCTTTCTCCAAAAGAGAAACGGCCATACCATAAAGGAATGACCGCTTCTCTCCTTGCGGAGAGAGAGGGATGACATCGTGGCTTTTCACTTCATGCTCAGAATAAATTCTTGCGCGCGAAGCTCAATCCCCGAACGCCTCGGTACGTATTTTGCTTGAGCAAAATACCCTCGGGTTCGAAGCCATCTGCCAAATAAAAAAGACCGGCTAAAGCCAGTCTTCATTATTTGGCGGAGAGAGAGGGATTCGAACCCTCGGTACGATTGCTCGTACACACGCTTTCCAAGCGTGCTCCTTCGACCGCTCGGACACCTCTCCACAGTGTTATATCCTAGCAGTTTTCTTTCTAGCAGACTATTTTTATGATCACGATTAAGTGGAGCAAGCTTGAGCTAAAGAAAAAAACCCCACAATAACACCTTGAATAATCTTATAGAAAAGAAGTACACTTATATAGAGTGAACAATATTATTCAACTACAAGACGTGAGCAAACTTTACGGCTTCGGCGATGCTACTACGGTAGCCGTCGAAGACGTTAGCTTACAAGTGCGCAAGGGCGAGTTCATCGCCGTTATGGGTCCGAGTGGCTCAGGCAAGTCTACCTTGATGAATCTGATCGGCTTGCTTGATCGTCCCACCGAAGGAACCTATTTGTTGCAGGGAAAAAAAGTATCACGATTGAGTGCATGGCGACGGGCAAGGTATCGTCGAGATCGTATTGGGTTTGTGTTTCAGTCTTTTAATTTGTTAGCGACGATGACCGCACTTGAGAACGTAGCCCTTCCCCTCGCCTACAAAGGGATGACACAAACTCGTCGGCTCAAGCAAGCTGGCAATGCGCTAGAGCGTGTCGGTCTTGCTGACCGTGAGTATTATTACCCGAAGCAACTAAGTGGTGGGCAAATGCAGCGCGTTGCTATTGCACGAGCTCTGGTCAATAACCCAGAAATTATTATTGCCGATGAACCAACTGGCAACCTTGACAGTGTAGCTAGCCGAGTTGTATTGGAGCTATTGAGTGACCTGCATAAGTCTGGTCATACTATTTTGATGGTAACGCATAATCCGGAACTTACTCGCTACGCTACTCGAGCCGTTTTTATGCATGATGGATCCATTGTGGCCGACCAGAACTCTGATATTGGTACTGTGCCTAATATTGCAAAAAAGATGTATTTGAAGCCTCAAAAGACCGAAGAAGATGATCTCGAGGGGGTCTCAGCCCTTATGGATGCCGTACCACAAAAGAATGAGAAGGCTGCGAAAAAGACAAAAAAGTCCAAAAAGAAATCTAAGGCTAAAAAGTCATGATGCTCAAAAATAATTTGCGGATGGCGGTTGATTCACTGCGCTCATCACGTGGCAGGAGCTTTTTGACAATGTTTGGTATTATCGTTGGGATTGTATCAGTCGTGACAATTGTATCGGTTGGCGAAGGCGTTAAACGAAGCATTGCTGGCGAGGTTGATTCACTCGGTTCAGAGACGATTAGCGTGTTACCGGGAAACCAAGTAGAGCGTGATGATACAGGTGTCATAACCAGTTACAACCCGTTCCAGTCAATCGGCTACTCGCTAACGGAAACTGACCTCGCTGAGATAAAAAAATTAGATGGTATCTCGGAAGTTGTCCCTTTTGTACGAGTATCTGGTATCCCGCAGCTTGAAGAAGAAGCGCAGATGCCCGCGGCTGACGTATTGGCAGTATCTGGTAATGTTCCGCAAGTACTCAATCAAGAGATTCGTTTCGGCACTTGGCTCGAAGAAGACTCAAGCAGTAATCGTCGGTTTGCGGTCATTGGCTCAAGTGTTGCCATGGAGCTGTTTAATGAATTGGCGCCAATTGGCCGCTCCTTTCAAGTCAACGATCAGACACTAACAGTTCGCGGAGTTTTTGCGGAGTTTTTGCAAACATCAATTGCACCAGTTGCACCCAATTATGACAACGCCGTGTTTGTATCTTATGAGGAAAACAAACGTACATCTAGCAATGGGCAAAACATATATCAAATAATAGTTGACCCGGAAGTAACCTCCGAAGGTGATGTGGTCGCTGAGCGTATTCAGGCTACTTTATCGAGCGTACGCAGTGGCGCTGATGACTTTACCGTATTGCAGCGTTCTGATGCAGTAGAAGCCTACAGCGGTATTCTTGACTTGTTGACAATTGCTATCTCGGCAATTGCTGGGATTTCTCTGTTTGTCGCTGGTGTGGGTATTATGAATATTATGTTTGTTTCTGTGAGCGAGCGAACGGGTGAGATTGGCGTACGCAAGGCTATTGGCGCAACCAATACACAGATTCTGGGCCAATTTATTACCGAGGCGATTGTGTTGAGTTTACTCGGCGGTATATTTGGCGTACTCGCCTCTCTGCTGGCAAACTACTTCTTGCGCTTGCTAACGCCAATAGAGCCAGTTATATTGCCCGAGGTTATGATACTGGCTACTCTTACCGCTTTCGCAGTCGGAGTGTTGTTCGGTACAGCGCCTGCTATTAAGGCGGCTCGGAAAGACCCTATTGAATCATTGCGATACCGGCTATAGCGCATGCTGCATATTCGCATCATCACAGTCGGTAAAAAGCAACATGACATCTACGCTGATGCGATTGCTGAGTATTCCAAACGGTTGGACCACTATTGCAGTATCAGCTGGGAAATCATCTCGCCAGATACTAAGGTAGAAGAATCAAATCAGATCCAAAAACGACTAAAAAATGCAACCTTACTATTACTTGATGAACGTGGTAAGCAATATACAACAGAGCAAATTATCCAACTACTCAATAATGCACAAGTTCATGCAGATAATGAACTAACATTTATTATTGGCGGTGCTTACGGAGTTGATCAGAACTTGTACAACAGGGCGGATCACGTCATAAGCTTAGGCAAGCTTGTCTATCCACATCAACTTGTTCGTGTCATCTTACTGGAACAGTTGTATCGTAGTTTTGATACGCTTCGTGGCGGTAGTTACCACCATAGGTAAAAAAAGTGCTTGCAGCTCCAAAAAGCCTATGCTAATCTAGAGGTACTGTATAAAAAACCAAATCAAAAACAGTAAAACAAAAAAACCACTATGCAAAAAACCAAATTACGCCTTTCGGCGATTACTTTTTATAAAGTACTGATCGTAATATTGAGTACACTTACTTTAGTTTTTTCTAATTTTTTCTTTATTATCAACTCAGTAAGTGCCTACACGCTACTTGGCGACCGAGAAATAAAAATATCAACATCAGAAGGAGCTGCAACAGGTGTTACCTACGCAGTTGATTTCGATGTGGCAACAACCAATGATATCGGTGGTATTGTCGTG
>Ga0136596_1000471_pt1 | contig 20330 bp, 13 predicted proteins | sample AntRauTorcE11897_FD_101387 | JGI IMG/M metagenome (GOLD analysis project Ga0136596, IMG submission 101387) | Saline lake microbial communities from Rauer Islands, Antarctica - Metagenome Torckler E11 #897 | ecosystem: Environmental > Aquatic > Non-marine Saline and Alkaline > Saline | place... | reverse complement strand
TGGGCAAATACTACAACCGGGTAGGTTTGATTAGAATCGTAGTTTTCCGGGTAAAGAACAGACATGGATATATCTGTTTCTCCGTCGCGGCCGGTAAAACGGATGTACTCTTCTCGTTGCCAGGCGATGTCGTTAAACGACTCAGGGACTGAGTTTGTGAGCTGAATTTCGTCCCCGGGAGAGGCCAGGTCGATCATGTAGAGCTCGTACGGCTCGTTGAAAAACGTCTTGGCATAGATGAGCTTCGACCGGTCCGGGCTCAAATCAAATTGATAGCGGTACGCCTCATCAGAAGTTAGTTGTTCTGTTTCGTCTGTTTCCAGATCGAGAATAAAGAGATGCCGTTCACCGTAATCGGCTTCATTGTTTGCGTAAATGATTTCGTTGTCTTTCAGCCATTTCGCCCACGTGATTTCATAGTTGCCCTCTGTTAGCTGCTCAACGCTGCCAGAAACGGCATTTGCGAGATAGAGATGGTTCCATCCGGTTTGCTCAGAAAGGAACATCATTTTTTCTGACTGAGGCGCGAAATCCATGTCCCGGTCATGCAGCCATCCATCAGTTGTATCGGTGAAAATGACACGCTTTGTGTTTTGATGGGTGTCGTGAAGGATAATGGCACGATCTTTCAGGGCGGCGTCTGAAGAGTCCACGGCCACAAACCGTCCGGAATAAGAGGCGTCTGTTGATGAGCGATGTACGCCTTCCATCAGAGTGTCGATCTCGCTTGTTTCAAGATCGGCATGGTATAGGGCAACGGCCGGTATCCCTCGGGTTGATGCACCCGGTTCAACGAATTCATCCACGTATTCGGGGAAATAGATAGTGCGTGCGTCGGAGTAGTCTGTTTGACTAATAATTATCGCGCTGCTGCCCGCCCAGCCATTGATAGAAAAGTTTGGCGCATCATCAGGCCTGTTTGTCACCTGTTGTACCTCCGGCTGAGCAATATTGGTAACCCAGATATCACCTGATTTAACAAATGCAATACGCCGGCTGTTGGGTGCCCAGTTTATATCGTAGACCGGGCTTTCAGATTGAAAAAGCATTCGTTCACCGCTGCCGTCCGCCCGTGAAATATACAGGTTCCCATTTTTTATGAATGCCACAAGCCGGTTGTTGGGTGAATGATTAACACGGTCATTCTCCTCCACGAAAACAGGGTCTCCGCCATCAAGAGTCAGTTCATATAGCCCGGTGTCGTAATAGGCGGAATCATTCCATGAAATATAGATGGATTGCTGATCGGCTGAGAATGAGCGCATTGATGGCCGGATACCGGGAATCATGGGTTCCAGGAAAATAGTCTCCATGGTAAGCTCTGACTGGTCAGTTTGTGCGTGCGTTTGCCTGACAGGGATAATAGTGATTGCGGCAATGATGAGAAGAATACTGAAACGGAGATGTTGCATGAATTCGAGGTTTAAAAATTGTAAAACGGCTTTAGGAAGTGGTAAGGAATATAGAGAAACTTTTGAAGAGGTTTATATTCAAGTGGTAACGGATTGTTTTCAATTCACCAGATCTGTGGATATTTTTGCTGTTTCGCAACAAATTCTTGTTTATAATGTGCACTAATTAAAGGACTGCAAAACAACTGTTCATCAGCGTCTTAAGTATCAGGCTAATAAATCTAATGATTTGAAGCTACAAATGTATAGTATTCACCCATTTCATCTGCGGGTAATAGGTCTCTGTTTCGTAGTAGTTTTATGTGCTGTTTCGGATTTGTTTTCGCAGCAATCGGAATCCCTACGAGTAGAAGTCGTTGAGGAATCATCCGGTCAGCCCATAGCGGACGCTTCAGTGGAAGTACGGCGGGTTGATAGCGAGGAAGTTATCTTTTCAGCGTCTGGTGCCACATCTAGAAACGGAGAAGTTTCTATTGCCGTAGAAAACGATATTTCCTATGAACTGATAGTAACGCATCCCGGCTATATGCGAAACACTATCAGGTTTAATGGATCTGATGCCTCATCGGTACAGGTTCCGATGGCAACCTCTTATTCATTCACAATCGGCGGTTACGTTGAGAACGGGATTACCGGCAAGCGCGTCCCTGCTGCTCAAATCGAGATTATATCAGAAAATGAGAATGTAGACCCGGAACGGCAGGTTGGTACCAGTACCGATGACGACGGCGAATTTCTATTTGGGTTCAGGTTTAGTCTGCCTCTGAAATTGAGGTTCACTCACGTATCCTACTTTCCGACTGAACGGGAGATTACCGAACAACAAAGTTTAGGGATGTCACTAAAAATCAGCCCGAAAGTATTTCAGGAAGAAGATATTGTTGTAACTGCGAACATGGTGACTGAAGAAGAGATGCAGCGAACAAAGACAATTGGCCGTGTTACAACCGTGGATGTTCAGCAGCTTTCTTCTTTTGATGCATTTGATTTGATCTCAACAATGCGGGAAGTGGATATAGCTACCCAAAGTATGAATATGCAGACAATCAACGCGCGTGGGTTTAACACAGGAGCCAACTCCAGGGTGTTGCAACTCACAGATGGGATTGATAGTCAGGCGCCCGGGCTTGGATTCCCAATCGGAAACCTTCTCGGCCCAACAGATCTTGATATTGCCAGCATGGAGATGATGTTAGGGCCTGCATCTTCCACCTACGGACCAAGCGCTATGAACGGGGTGTTAAATGTGAGCAGTCGCAGCCCATTCAACAGCGAGGGACTGTCATATCAGGTGAAAGGCGGAGTGAATGATTTGAACCTTGGTGGGTCCAGTCAGTTTGGTGCAGACGGAGATGGCATGGTTGATTTATCAGCCCGTTTCGCGGAAGCTTTTAACTCAATGTTTGCTTTTAAAGTGTCGGGTAGCTGGCTGAAGGGTACGGACTGGCGGGCTAATAACTACGACAACATCGGGTTTGGTGAATCTTGGGAGACATATAAGGATGTTCACGGGTATGACGGCGTTAATGTATATGGTGATGAATCCATTTCCTATTACCCACTGGGTTTTAACGAAGATGGCGCTCAGGACGGAACATTGGTTGGCGTCACCCGGGATGGGTATCGTGAAGAGGATTTGGTTGACTATGATATTGAGACAAGAAAAGTGGCGGGCTCGCTGCACTTTAAACCAACCGGCAGCTCTGAACTTATCATCGGTGGCCGGTACGGCTACACAAATACACTGTATACAAACGACAGCCGTATCCGTCTTGAAGATTTTGAGATTTTCCAGGGTTCGGCCGAGTTCACGACCGATAGCTTTTTTCTGAGGGGATACCGTACGTTACAAAACTCAGGTAACTCTTACGATGTGGTCTATATGGCAAATCAACTTCAGGAGAGTGCAAAAAGCAATGAGGACTGGTTTCGGGATTACCGGATTGCTTTTGAGAGAGGAATACCTATACGTGGTGTGTTTCCCAATGATCTGCACGCTGCCAGAAATTTTGCGAATTCAGGTGTGACGCTCATTCAGAGCAATGAAGCAAAACCGATGCTGGTGCCCGGAACAGAGGAATTTCAGCAGGAATTTAACCGACTTCAGTCAGTCTATGATTTCGAAGATGGAGCCGGTATCAAAGACAACTCTTCTCTGACTCATGTTGAGGGGGGCTACACGTTCGAAGATATTTTCCGGTTCGCCGATATTACGGCCGGGGGCTCGTTTCGGTTTTATGATCTTGAATCTGCAGGAACCATCTTCCCGGATACATCAGGAAATGAAATCACAAACTACCTGTATGGCGGGTATCTGAAAGGAGAAAGTACCGCATTTAACGGGCGAGTAAACCTTGATGCGTCATTACGGTTTGATGTGAATGAGAATTTTGATCCGGCGATCAGTCCGCAACTCGGTGTAAACATCAGGGTGAGTGACAATCAGTATATTCGTGCGTCTTATCAGTATGGATTCAGGTTTCCAACGGTCCGTGAGCAATTTATGAATCAGAATATAGGAAACGGGCGTATTTTAGGCGGGCTTGAAGAGAACCTGCAGCCGTATCAGCTTCAGGGAAATGCAGTAACAGAACAAGCCCTGAATCGCTTTAACGAAGCAGTGATTGAGGAGATAAACGATTATTCAATGCGGTTATCTCAGAGCATTACCCGTGAACAGGCTGAGCAATTACATTTGGGATTTTTAGAAGAGGGAATCATCGGGCCCGGAAGTTTAGGAGGGATCAAACCGGAAAAAACCCACGCTTTTGAGGTGGGCTACAGTAATCTCTTTTCATCCGACCTGTTTATTGATTTCAATTACTTCGTGAGCTTTTACAATGATTTCATCGGGCTTACCCAGGCAGTAAAATCCAGAACGAGTCCCTCAGTTGACCTTTTTGCGGCTTCAGGACAGCTAAATAACTCCACGCAAAGCGACCGCTTTTACTACTACAGTAATGCCGGAGACAGGGTGAGTGTTCACGGACTGTCTTTCGACCTGAAGCAGCAGGCCGGCACGTTCTTTTTTGGATTGAACGGGACACTCACTCAGCTGGTAAAAGGAGCGGACGATCCGTTGATCCCCGGCTTCAATACTCCGCCATTTAAGTTTAATCTTGAGTGGGGTAATAGGAAAATATCTGAAAACGTAGGCTTTAAGATGGTCTATAGATACAGAAACAGCCACAATTGGAGAAGTCCTTTTTTAGACGGCGAGATTGAGCAGTATGGCCACTTTGATTTTCAGGTAAATACGCGCATTCCTCAGTTCAACAGCATGATTAAGGCGGGTTTTACGAATATGGGCATTGGAAAGTATTCAAATGTTTTTGGCGGCCCAGCCATAGGCAGTATCATTTTCGCGACATTCACATATAACCCCGGGATGCTATAATCTATGAAATATCTCTGTTTTCTTATCGGATTGTCATTTCTATCGGCATGCTCATACAATAGGCCTGAAATCAGTGAAACATCGGATCGCTTTGAAAGTGAAACATTTACGCGCTTTTATGTTATCGGAGACGGGTACAGTGCAGGGTTCATGAATGGCACGCTGACTTCCGAAGGCCAGGGGTATTCATATCCTAATGTGATCGGCAATAAAATTGACGACTATTTTGAAACAGACATTTTCCGGCAGGCTGATGTGCAAACGAACCTCGGTTTGAATCGGTTTGAGGATGGAATACTGGGGCAGTACGAGCTTTTTTATAGGAGCCCCGGTGATGAGGTACTGGCACGGCGAGTTTTGGAAGGCGAGATTCCGTCACCTCTGGATGGCGACGCGTTTACGCTGCGAGACTTTTCTCTGCCGGGGATCCGGTCGTATGAATTTGACAATCCCTCACAGTCGGTGGAAAACCTCTACCTCAACAGGCTGTCTTTGGCAGGGCAGAGCTCATTGTTAGATCTTGTTATTGAACAGAATCCGTCAGTGGTTCTTATCTCTGTTGGGTATGATGATCTACTGCCATACGTGATGAGCAGCGCAACGGGGGAGACAGACCTGCCTGTTGAAGAGATATCATCTGTTGATGGAACCCCGATTGCAATATTTTCTACTTCAATTCGCGGGTTGGTTGACCGGTTAAGAGATGAGAGTGACGCCTCAATTATTATTTTAACACTACCTGATCCCCTGCTGTCGCCCTATTTTAGCACGATTAAGTATAGCATGGACCTGGGAACAGAAATAACGGCACCTGAGATTGGTCAGCTAAACAGTTTTTACAGAGATTTCAATGACCGGGCCTTTGAGTACAATCTATCAGATACCATTTCGGAGGAGAATCTGCGGCCGTTTATCGATTTTGATGTTGACGGAGGCGCTCAATTCAAAGCACGAGTGATTCTGGACCCTACACTTCCCGACGTTGTATTCGACGATGGTTATGAACTACCAAAAATAAGGCAGATTCGTGAAGATGAGTATTTGCCGTTCCGCCTTGAACAGACCCTTTTCGAGAATAATCAATACGGTAAGACACAACCGATTCAGCCTGAAGATGTCATTACAAAAGCTGACAAATCAAACATCCGGCGGTTGCTGGACGGATATAATGCTGAAATCCGGGCTCTAAGCGCATCGTCTGATGAGATACACCTGCTTGATGTCGAAGAGATGATTTCTGAACTCAATGAAGGGGAAATTCAGATAGACGGCGTCTTTTACAATGCCGGTTTCGCAAGGGAATCACTCTTTTCTTCTGATGGACTGTTCCTGAATCCAAAAGGCAACGCGTTGATTGCCCGGCGCCTCACCGAGCTTCTGAATCGGGAGTTCGATGTGTCACTCACACCGGTAGATGTTAATAGTTATCCCGGCATTAAATTTAGCCAGGATTTTTGAACATAGGCCCGGATCTGTGATCCGTGAATGAGTATCACTCCGGGTGCTTTTATTCGGGAAAAGGCCTATGCCTCTGCAGACACTTTCTCTTCAATGTTCTTGAGTGCAATGAATTTGATTGATTCAAACGCCTCCAGCGTCTTATCGATATGCTCTTTTTTATGGCCGGCGGTTGGAATAAGTCTGATAAGAACCATTCCGCGGGGTACAACCGGGTATGCGACGCCGCTGACAAATACGCCATGTTCCTCGCGAAGCTCTCTCATAATAGTCTTGCAAAGCTCAGTGCTTCCCTTGGTAAGAACAGGTGTGACAGGACTCTCTGACGGAAGCACATTGTAACCGATGTCAATTAATCCGTCGCGAAGGGCAAGGGTGTTTTTCCAAAGCTGTTCACGCCATTCGGGATGCTCCTTAATCAGATTGAGTCGTTTACGTGCTGAAACAACAATTGGCATTGGGAGTGATTTGGCGAAAATCTGGCTACGTGTATTTGCTTTCAAAAACTCCACAACACGCGGTTCGGAAGCAATGAATGCACCAATAAGTGCAAACGATTTTGCAAACGTTCCGAAGTAAATATCGACGCCGTTCTGGACCCCGAGCTGCGTGCCGGTTCCTGAACCATCGCTTCCAAGCGTCCCCAGTCCGTGGGCGTCATCAACCAGCAGGCGGAAGTCATATTTTTCTTTCAGGGCAATGATCTCTTTGAGCTTGCCAAGGTCTCCTGTCATTCCAAATACACCTTCAGTAACAACAAGCACAGACGAGTCTGGTTTTCTGCGGCGTTCTGCCCGTTCAAGCTGCTTTTCGAGGCTCTCCATATCATTGTGCTTGAAAACAGATTTTTCAGCCATCGCCAGCTGTTTTCCATCTACTATGCAAGCATGGCTCAGCTCGTCGTAAATCAGAAAGTCATTGCGATCCACCAAAGCATGTATAACGCTCATAATACCCTGGTATCCATAGTTTAAAAGCAGTGCCTCAGGTTTGCCAACAAAATCAGCAAGTTCCTTCTCGAGCTTTTCATGTTCAGTTGAGTTGCCGGTCATCAGGCGGGCTCCCATGGGGGAACTCAAGCCGTACTCTTTTGTCGCGGCGACATCAGCCATCCGAACGTCGGGATGATTGCCAATGCTTAAGTAATCGTTAATACTCCACACGATCATATCTTTACCATTGAATTTCATCACAGGACCGAGCGGTCCTTCAAGCCGTGGAAATGTATAGTAGCCGTATCCGTTAGATGTGTGTTCTCCTAAAGGACCGGGTCGTCCCTCGAGCTTATCAAAAAGATCCATAAAAGCGTGTTGTCTGTTTGTCGTTACTTCATTTAAACCCGAAAGCAGTTACTACGGGGTACAGTCGAAAAATGTACGGAAATTGATACCCATGTCAAAAGGCAGGTAGGTAGGCATTTACAACTCTGATTACGGAACAGGATGACCCTGTGAGGCGACAAGAAGCGAAAACCAATCCTGTCTATCCAGTGATATCGTTATAGCCCCAGCAGCCTCTTTCAGCCGGCCTGTTTTTCCTGACCCCATGATAGGCAACCCGTTACAGGGAAGCTGCATGAGCCAGGCGAGGGCAATTTGTGCCGTGCTGGCGCTGTATTTTTTTCTCATCGGTTCCAGTACAGAATGGATGCGCCGAGATTGCTCGTCATCACCGGAAAATAGCTTTCCACCGGAAAATGGAGACCAAAACATTGGAGATGCCCGGTATTCCTGTGCCTGATCAAAGGTTCCGTCAAAGATAGGTGTGATGTGATGCAGGGAGCACTCTACCTGGTTGGTAACGATGGGCGCATTTAGCCGGCTCTGGAGTAAGTCAAACTGAGATGGGCTGAAGTTTGAGACGCCAATGTGCTGTATTTTACCGTCCTTCATCAATGTGTTAAATGCGTTTGCTGTGGCATCCGCATCCATTAGCGGATCAGGTCGGTGCAAAAGCACCAGGTTGAGATAGTCGGTATTCAGGTGTTTCAGCGACTGTTCAACCGATGAAATTATATGAGAAGGAGTGGTATTGTAGTGATTGATGCGGTTTTCGGGCCGCTCATCACAGACAAGACAAATATCGCATTTTGATACCAGCTCCATCCTCTCCCTTAGCGACGTGTCAATCTTCAGTGCCTGTCCGAAGAGAGCTTCGTTGGTGTAAAGGCCATATATGTCGGCGTGATCAAATGTGGAAATGCCGAGCTCAAGAGCCGATTCAATCCATGCGACGATGTCTTGCGGAGACATTCCCCACTGATCCATTCGCCATAAGCCTGCGGCAATTTTTGAAAACTCGGGTCCTTCAGGGTGAAGTTTTTGTCGTTTCAATAGAATTCTTTTTTGATATTTAACGGCTATAGCGGAGGATAAACAGGCCATTGTCTATATCACTGACAATCACTTTGTCACCCGAAAGATACGGGTATACAGACCATAATCCTGCAAATTCGGGTTCATTATTTTCCGGTGTTGTATTGAAGAAGCCGAGCGTTGATATATTACCGGGAAGCGGACTTTCAATATCCAGTATTTGCAGGCCCGACGTGTAGTTAGCCTGATAGAGAAGATCGTTTTTCACATAGAGGTTGTGATCGACAGAAACGGTGTTATGTTCGTAATGGCCAATCATTTCCGGGTTGTCCAGGTCTTCAATGTCCCATACATATGTTCGGGTATTTGTACGTGACCGCAGTTCGTCCAGCTCGTCATTCATAAAAAAGTAGCGGTGATCGTCGGTTAGCCATCCCTGATGCGAATACTGGTTCCCTGAGTAGGATCCGTTAAAAATGGTTGAGGCCTGCTGTTTATCGTCCACGTTCGTGATCGTAAAACTGGTTTCACTGGAGCTGAAACAGAGTTCCTGCCCCTGATGATCAGCGTCAGGTCCCTGGTAAATGACACACTGGGTATCGTGAATGTAGCCCATTCGTCCGCCATTGAAACCGCCCGCCGCCTCTTCGTAGTAGCACCCTGCAAACGTGGGTTCAGCGGGATTATCAACAAGATTAACCATGTGAAGTCCTCCCTGTTGGGCACAGTTTCCACCTCGTGTCGATCCTACAACATAAGCGAAACCTGTTTCTGTGTTGATGGCTATGTTATGGGCATTCCCAATCTCAGAGTAATTATAGTTTTCAGTAAATGTTTGTGGAGGATTCTGAACATCTCTCAGACGGGTCAGATCGAACACCTGGAGGCCGTGGGTGCCTTGTTCGCTTACCACGTATACATAGTTTTTGTAAACTTTCAGGTCGCGCCAGGAAGATGCCTCCTTAAATCCGCCCTGGTCGTCATGATAGGCTATCAAAGGGTTAAGTGTAGCGCTGTTAACGACCGGTTCGCTTAACTTACCCACAACCACAGGATTTGCAGGGTCGGTAACATCCACAAATGTGACGCCATCGGTGAGGCCTACGAGAGCATATTCACTGCCTGTTTCGGGATCAATCCACCCCCATATGTCATTCAGGGAAGCCATGACGCCATCTTTGGTTTCAGCCAGAAGCTCTGTCGGCGTGAGGTGCGCATAATAGTCTATATTATTACACGGGTATCCTTCAGCACTTCCATTTTCGCAGGGTGTATAAGTAATGTCTTCCTCAACGTCTGATGAGGTGCTGCAACCAATCAGTAAGAAAGTAATTACAACGAGGAGAGTGATATAACGGAACATAAAGCGAAATTTAATTGTTAAGTTAATATTACTATCCTCTGCTACTTGAATATTTCAGTAAAAATACCATTTTTATTTATTTAACACGAACACAACTGAAGCCATGGAAGATGATGTAACAGAAGAAGACATAGAAAAGTATGAAGAGATGATAGAAAACCCTACAAAGCATCAGCTGAAGGCCATCCATACTGCTCGTGAGCGAGCCTGTATCGATGCGATGAAATCGTCGACTTCTAAAAATCCACATAATAAAGGGTCCGATTTAGCCGGATTGTGGGACTACATCTATGAAGAGTATAAAGAAATACAGTAAGCATTGGGTCCGGGTCAAGTCAGGCTTTAACCTGCAGTGCAGATGGTATCATTTGCAATACGACATGTCGAATTTGTTTATTTGAATACTCACCATCAACATGAATATATACAGGTCGTGAGCAATGAATTTCCAGGCGTTCGCATCTGTGGCGGTCAATATTAAACAACTTTTCTGGGCTTAGGCTTAATTTCATAAAAGCAGGCAGTGCTAACAGCAGTGCCGTCAGGGTCATTGGTTTTATCATCAGGAGGTCAATAAGCCCGTCATCTGGCTTTGCATCCGGGGCAACCCAGAAACTGCCGCCTTCTCTTATCCCGTTGCAGGCTGTAATCATTAGCAGGTTACTTGTGCTTTTTCGGCCGTCAATAGTCAAAAACATTTCGACGTTGGTGCTCACAAAAACAGCTTTCAACGCACCCGCTGCATACCCTGCTTTTCCAATTTTTTTCTTGTAGATGTCGGTGTAATGGTTGGCCAGTCCGTCGAGGCCAATTCCGGCCGTATTCATGCAGTAGCACTGAATATCCCCATCTATTTTGATGAGATCAATCAACCGGATGTCTGATGTTTTCAGATGATCCAGAGCTTTTGTTATTGAGGTCGGAATATCCAGCATATGGGCAAAATCATTGCCACTTCCAATAGGAATAACACCAAGAACTGCTTTGAGTTTTACAGCCAGGTTTCCGGCCATGTGAACCGTACCGTCTCCACCGCACGCCACAACTGTTTCTATCCCCCGAAGCCTGTTCTGTAAGCCTGACCAGAAAGTCTCGTCGGGTTCTGTTCTGATGAATTCAGCGTCAGGCCAGCGCTTTTTGATCTGATCATGTAGTTCCCTTTCCAGTGATATCGTTTTTCCACTATTAGAAAACGCGTTAAACAGAAAGCATATATCTGAAGTCGCCATACCTGTATTAAGATTTCAATCACCGGCTACGACTGTTTTTCAGCCCACTCAGCAAGAGTTGTTTCCGGTTTCCCCAGCTTTTTCCATGTTGCTTCAGACTGAAATTGCTCGTCATACTGGTTGATGGCGGTTAGGATGTGGTACTGGAAGTCTAAGTTGGCAGAAAAGGGTTTTAAAAGCTTGAATATCCACATGGGTGCCTTTACTTTTTTAAGTGTCCGGGAGGGGTAATGTGTGATGAACCGATCAATAGCCTCTTCCATACTAAATGGTTCTTGCCCTTGTACTGTATATTCACGGTTTTCAGTATGACCATTATCAACACGGAATGATTCTGCAACTTGGTGTCCGTAATCTTCGGTTCCAATCCACCAGCTTTTAGTGGTTTGGTCTCCGGCCATCACAACGCGATTACCTTTAAGCTGAAGGTGCGTCAGGTTTTCGAAAAAGCTTGACGGATAAAAAATTGTGGCCGGAATATCGGCTTCAAGAAGTAGTCTGCACGCTTCTCGTTTGATATCAAAAACCCACCAATTAAACGCGCCGTAATCCTTCACCAGGGAAGATAGCATGCCAATTCGTTTAACACGGGCTGATTTAGCCGCCTCAATAACATTTTGCAGGCCATCAATTTCCGTTTTAAACTCCCGATTCTCTTCATCTGGTACAGTACTCAGATTTAGGTAGACATAATCAATATCGGTAAATGCCGAGCGCAAGCTATGCTTGTCCTGAAGGTCACCTTTTCTAAGGTAGAAACCGGCCCCGAGTTTTTGCTGGGCTTTTTGCATATCTCTGACTACGGCAGTGACAGAAAAGCCCTCTTGTTTTAGGGTTCGGGTAACAGGCGTGCCAAGCATACCTGTGGCGCCAACAACTGCAATGGATTGGATGGTGGTGGTTTTCATTGAAGGTAAGGGACTATATCATTTGCTTTTGAGTTTCAATATAAGGTATAATCATAGAATTGAAAGTCACTAAATAGACAGGTGTTGCGCAAGTTAAATCAGTTTGTACTCTAAAACCTATATGACATTCTGGCAAACGGGTAGAGCTGCCATCGCCGGTTGAATTCCGGATTGAGTGTATCTAAATCAGCCCTGTAACGCAATCTCAGGTCCGTAGTAAGTTTCCGGCTGAACCGGACGGAGTGCCGCAATTCAAAAAGCAGCAGGTTGTTCCAGAAAGCAGACGATGAAAGAAGTGCAGGTTGAAGAATGGTTACCATCGCAGCTATATGTTGATTTTTAAATACCTCCATAACGTTCACGATCGATTGAAAACCAAACCCGCCGGAGTTGGCTCCAGGAGATTCTGTAAACCCTATAACTGACCTCTCGGTCCGGATAAAACTGTAGGCAATTTCAGATCCAAAAAGCAATCGCCGGCCAGAGGTGAACTGTTTTTGAAACTGCGGCATTATTGATGCGGCAAGATACCCGCCCCGGCGCCCCTCAGGTGACATAATAAGCGCATCAGGCGAGTAGGTGATATTCAGAGCTAAGCTACTCAACGGACCCGTATTCAGATCTTTTTTAATGTTCATGAACAGAGTGAACGGAATGTCTGAAGCCGATGGTGACAGCGGATATCGGAACACATTTGTTGGGGCATTTTTAAAGTGACCTTGTGCAATAACATCTGTTGTCCAGCCGGCTGATGGTTTTGCTGATATGTGAATACCGTCCGTCCATGCGATATCCGTGTTCGGGCTGTCCTGCCGAAGAATTGAATTTTTAATGTTGCCATCAAGAGTAAAGCTGGTTTGAAACCGCCCGGCTTTCGCTGATAGTTTGTCTGAAAAGCGAAAAGATGCAAAAAACTGATCGAACGCTCCTTCGCCCATTAAAAGGCCGTTGTTTCCGGAGGCGGTGGTATGGATGCCGGGATCGAAACGAAAGTCGAGTGAAGAAACCCGGCCCGCATATCGTGTGTTCAGGACGAGTTTCTCGGTCAATTGAAACTCAAAGCCGATTCGCGCTCTGTTTCGAAACTCATGTTGCGAAAGCTTGTCGCCATTTCGCTGCTCGCCGATGAACCCGAAATAACCGGTGCGAATATCCCCGATGAACCGGATTGTATTCTGATTATTTAGCGGAATCTGGGATTGAGCAACCGACGGGGCAAGGATGATGAACAGTATGAACATGCATATCAAAATTGAATTGCTTTCCGAGGTCGTTATGTTCAAGATCATTTATTTCTTGGAAGTTGACGCTGCAATTTTCTCTTACTAATGCTACCTGTAAAAGAATAATAATCAGAACCTGGCGCAGGTCAATCCGCCTGAATTAAGCGATAGAATTATCTGGTAATAAACGGTTTCATGGATATTCAGGAATCTATTTTCTCAAGGTTCCGGATGAGATGGTGGAGATGAGATTCAACGGTGTCAAATGGCCGGTACCCGCGGGTCATGATGCTGATTTCGTCCTCAATTTTTATCAGAAGGGTCGGGAAGCCGGTGGCGCCGTGATTTTGGCACCATGTGAATTCATCAATCAGATCATTCGTGAGCTCGTCACGTTCAAACCGTGTTTTGAATTCATCGTGATCAACATCGTAATCGTCAATGAGCTCTTCATAGGTTGACCATTCATTCATGTTTTTTCCATCCCGGAAAAGTGCATTCTGAAGCGTGCCCGCAAATGAGAGTGCCTGTTTTGGCGCAAGCTCATTCATTGTCTTTTGAGCCCTGCAGGGCGGCAGAGAGTCATACATGTAGCTGCCCTCTTCAGCCAGCAGCTTGAAGTTTCTGCCAAATTCAATCCCGGTCGATTTTTCAACCTGCTTTAGCCCGTCTTTGATGTAGCTGAACCCTTCACTTATGGTCTTAGCACGATCTCCCACAGCCAGTCCGCCAACTTTAACTTCAACAGATATGCGGTCACCGAACCGGTTCTGAAGTTTTTCCATCACTGGGTGGAAACCGTAGCACCAGCCGCAGAGAGGATCATAAACATAAATAAGGGTGGGTTTTACTTTAGCCATGGATTTAGTTGGGTTTTTTAGCTGTTACGTCAATGTTATTATCGGTTTCATTGTGGGCTGCACTGAGTTCGGCCAGGCGTTCCCCCGCTTCCTTAATAGGAATTGAAACTGCACTTGCGCCCGCTTCCTGCATTATTTCAGCTTCTTCCTCACGCATTGTTAACACATATATCAGACCATTAAATCCAAGTGATCGAAGTGTCCGGGTTGCATTGGCCTTGATCTCCTGGTTACCCATGGCGATCATCACAGATTTAATTTTGCTCATATCTAAATTTGACCACAAATCTGTATCCTGGATATCACCATAAACTACTCGCCGGCCGTCGTTAATGTTACGTTCAATCCTGTCGGGGTCAATGTCCATGCCCACTACTGGCTTGTGCTGCTCTTTCATCTTATCATATGCAGCTTGACCCGCATTTCCCATCCCGATAATGAGATATTCGGCTGAGCCCAGTGACATAGTTCCATGCTCCGGGTGTTTTACATCCCGCTCCCAAGTTACCAGCCACGTTTGCCATTTTTTCCATAAAACCTCTTCATTCATTGACAGGGGCGCATTGGAGGCGTACGATGTAGCAGTGAGAAGCCCGAGAACCACGATAATTTCCGGGGGTATGAATCCACCAGAAACAGCTACAACACCTGCAATCAGCGTAAACTCACTGTAAGCTGTGAGAGAGACGGTGGCAAGGTAACCGGTTCGTGCGCGCAGTCGAAACAGCATGAAAAGCAGGAAAAACAGAATCGACTTTAGCGGAAGCAGAAGCAGAAATACACCGATGAAAAGATATCCGGACAGGGTGGGAAAACCGGTGAGGCCCACTTCGAGGAAAAACCCAACCAGAAACGCCTCTTTAACGCCCCACATTTTCTTCCCGATTTTATCCGCACGTTCATCAGATGCCAGGACCATTCCCGCAACAAGCGCTCCGAGCTCGCCCGACAGGTTGAAAAATTCAAACAGATACGCGCCACCAAGTGCCAGGCCAAGGCCGAGAAGCATCCATAGCTCATCCTCATTTACACTGCCAAGTAATTTAATAAGGAGTGGGCGCACAAGCGGAAGACCCAGCAGCGTAACTGCCCAGATTGAGGGGGCTCCTCCCCCGGTGTAGGCAATAAGCCCGATGGCAATTAAATCCTGGACAATAAGAATACCAATTGCGGTTCGTCCGTAAAAAGCCCCGAGTTCATTTCTTCGCTCAAGGTTTTTAGCCGTGAGTACCGTACTTGAGAACCCCAGAGTTATGGCAATAATCACGGAAGCTTCGAGTCCGTAGCCAAACGCAAGGCAGATAGGCGTAAAGATTGCCGTTGAAATGATCAGATGCGTTAGGCTGACTCCCACAATATCAAGTCGCAGAAGATTTTTTAGCCGGATATGCAGGCCAACTGTAAACAGGAGAAAGAGGACACCAAGATGAGATATTTCCTTGAGCATCTCCCCGGTCTCATACCCAAAACCGGATAGCAGAAGCCCTGCTGCGAGATACCCGACCAGTGGTGGCAGATGAATTTTTGAGACCGCAAAGCCGAGTGCAAACGCTGCACCAATCCAGATTATATCCATTTAGAAATTGTTCAGAGGTTGGTTGAAGGAGTTACTATTAACCTAAGTTCGATTCTTAAGATTTAAATCGGACGTCTTCCGTTGGCTGACGGAGAGATTTTCCCCAGGGAAAGGGGGAGTTTACTTTTTCATGAATCGAACTCAGGTTATTATACAAATAGTTCACCTGTCTGTCACATGTTGAATAATTTTTTTCACCTGGGCAATCTCATCGTCGTTTACAGTGTGCCCCATTCCTTTGTAGATGCTCTTTGTGACATCGGCGCCGAGTCCGGCCAGAATCGTTTCGGTTTCATCGACCCGTTTTTTTGGAATGTGGGGATCGATATTGCTGCACCCCAAAAAGACAGGTGTACCTTTGAGAGATCCACTGTAATTTTCAGCTGAGACGGAACTGCCGATAAGGCCGCCGCTTAGTGCAGCCAAACCGCCATATGTTGCAGGGTGACGCGCGACATATTCGGATGCCAGGCAGGCGCCTTGAGAAAACCCCAGCAGTATTATGGTTTCTTTTTTGATACCGGATGCCTCGAGCCCGGTGATAATATCGTAAATCGCCTGAAGTCCGGATGAGAGGCCCGGTTCATTTTGCTCTGTCGGGGCAAGAAATGAATTTGGATACCACTGATAGCTGTCAGCCTGAGGGGCAAGAAAATGAAGGTTTGGAGCATTGAATTCATCGGCCAGCGTTAAGATGCTCTGCGCGGATGCACCCCGTCCATGGATCAGGATCATCGCGCCGGCGGCATCAATTGTGGCTGCACCGGCCGTTTCTGTTGGCTGGCGTTGATGGGGACCTGAAAACGTGTTGTTCGAATCTGCTCTGAACATGAATTATTTCTTGGGAAGATTAAACTTAATTATTCAGGCAAAAGATACAGATAATTAGTTTGATGTTAAATTATTGAGTTGAGCTGTCTGTAGGTCGTTTTGGTATGATAAGAAAAGAGCCCCTGACCAAATAAGATGAGATCTATTGAGGCAATTTGGTTAGCAGGAGTATTACGCCTAAAATCTTCATCAAATAAAAAAAGGGATGGAAATCTCTTTCCATCCCCTCGTTTTGATCACCCCGAAAGCCAATTCGAGGAGTCTCAACCCGATCCTCATGAACTTACATTAGTTATCAGCTTGGTACTGATAAATCTTAAATAGTTTTTGAAATTATTTCATGATTTTTTGGCTCTGATCTTCTCTTCCCTATCCACGCTTGCAGAACACCCTGCGGAGATCAATTCAGTAAAGGAGTTGATCTGCACGGGGTTGCCTGTCTGGCATACTGTTGGAGCAGTTTGATGTAGGGGTTGACGCCGAACCGGGACAGTTTCTTGGGGCAATTTTAGACTGGATGAAATTGGTACTTAGAATGGTTTTAATCTCAATTGGATATGTAAAATATAGTCAAATTCTTAGTCTGACAGCTCAGATGAGCAATCAGAATTGAATGTAACTCCGCTTTTCCCGTAATTGATCAGGTTAATTCACCCCAAAATTCCCGGATATGTCCCTATCAAAGCTCTTTGTATTTTCTTTTTCAGTAATGATTGCCCTCGCTGCACTTGTGCCCAGTGCTGTTCAGGCACAAACAGAACCCAACTACACTGATAGCTACATCATACCGCCTGAATCTGTTTCAGAAGAGATCCTCGCGCCCAGGCACGAACGAGTAACTCTCGACAACCTGAGTCCGAATAGCCGTTACTTTCTGAACCAGGTTGAAAGCGGAATGCCACAGCTTTCCAAACTGGCAAAACCCTGGTACAACATTGCCGGCCTGCAGATTGACCATCTGGCGAACCGCAACCGGTCTATGACTATAGATGATCCCGTGGCAGGTCTTGAGTTGATAGATTCACAAACAGGCGAGGTACGACGGATAAGTACACCAAGAGCAGCTACAATTACGGACGTAAGCTGGTCGCCCGCCGGGGACAGACTTGCATTTTTTGCACACTATAACCGTTTTACTCATATCTATGTCGCTGATCTGGAATCTGGTGACTCGGAACGCCTGACGACAGAGCCTGTTCTCGCAACAGCCGTGACATCGTTTGAATGGACCGGAGATGGTGAGTCGATAGTTACAGTGCTATTGCCGGAGGAACGTGGCTCCAAACCGATGCGTCCGCAGACACCGGATGTCATCCAGGTCAGGTCTACGACCTCAGATGAAAACCGACTTCGTACATATCAGTCTCTGCTAAAAGACAGGAACGAAGGAGACATGCTGGAATACTATCTCACAGGACAGCTTGCAAAAATAGATGTGGAGAACAAAGATGTGCAGCTGATTGGAGATCCGGCCATGATTCGCAGTTTTGATGCATCACCGATGGGTGACCATGTGATTGTTCAAGCCATGGAGAGGCCCTTTTCCTATATCGTACCAGTATCCCGATTTGGCTGGACGGAAGATATCTGGGATCTGAACGGTAACATGCTCACTGAGCTGCGAACATCTGAGAACCGTTTGGGAGTGCCTGATGCGGAAGAGGTTGACGATCATGGACGACGGGATATCAAGTGGCGACCCGATGGCAATGGGCTCAGTCTTCTTCTGAAAAGTGACGCGGGTGAAGATGAAGAAGAGGATGATTCCGGTAATAGCGAAGATAGTGAGGAATCAGAATCGGAAGAGGAAGCTGTAACAGATCGCGTGATCCGTTGGACGCCTCCATTCGGAGAAACGGATCAGTCTGTTCTATATGAGACAGACCGCGATATGGAAGAGGTGATGTACAATGCCGATTCTGACATTCTGTTTATTTCAGAACGCGAAAATGAAGATGAAGAGCTCTACGCCGTATTTCTGGACGAGCCCGACAGCACTTATACCATCTATAAAAACAACCGGTCTGAGTTTTATGACAATCCCGGCAACATAATGAGAACCTGGGGAGATCTCGGTGAATCAGTCGTCAGGATGTCGCAGGACGGGGAGAACGTATACCTGAGCGGAACGGAATATTATGAGGATTTTGAAGAGAATGCTCCCCGACCCTTTTTAGATGCAGTTGAGATCCGCACGGGTGACGTCACCCGCATGTTCCAGAGTGCTCCGGACGTATACGAAGAGATAACAGCGGTTCTGGACGATGACATGAACGCTATGATGCTGGAGCGTCAGACACCGGAGATGGTGCCAAATTCATGGCTTTATAACAGGCAGACCGAAGATATGGAGCAGCTAACCGATAATAGCGATCCCAACAGTTCAGTCACGCAGGCGTATCGCGACCGGTTTAAGGTGCGGCGTGCAGACGGCTTTGAGTTCTGGATGGATGTCATACTGCCACAAGATTGGAATGGCGAGCCGCTCCCGGGATTAATCTGGCACTATCCGCGCGAAGTAGACGATCAGGAGGATTACGATGAGGGTGTCCGGGATTATAATATCAATCGGTATCCACGGATTGGTGCACGCTCTGCGGATATTCTCGTAAAAGAGGGATACGCTGTTTTGCGCCCCGATTGGCCCATTGCCGGTGAGAGGGGTTCATCGAATGATAACTTTGTGTGGAGCATCGTTCAAAACAGTACTGCCGTGATCGACAGCGCCGAAGCGCGGGGCTACATAGACCGGCACAAAATGGCGATTGGGGGGCACAGTTACGGAGCGTTTGGCACATCGAACGCGATGATTCATACCAGTTTCTTTAAAGCGGGCATTGCCGGCGCCGGAAACTACAACCGGACACTTACGCCGCTGGGCTTCCAGAGAGAGCCGAATGATTTATGGAGAGGCCAGGACCGCTACATGCAGATGTCTCCGATCTTCTGGGCCGACCGGCTTGATGGAGCGCTTTTGATGTACCACAGCGAAGCTGACCAGAATGTGGGAACCTGGCCCACCAACTCACGCCGAATGTTTCATGCGCTGAATGGCATAGGTAAGGAAGCGGCGCTCTATATATATCCGCATGAAGGTCATGGCCCCGCATCTGAGCAAACACTCCTTGATTTGTGGACCCGCTGGGTAGACTGGCTCGACTTTTATTTAAAAGAAGACGGTATATCTGCTTCAGGGGAATAATTTGCAGATATAAAAAAACCTCTCAACCTGAAAGGATGAGAGGCTTTACATATCTTTCTTATCTTCTATCTATAGTTGCAATTTACGATTAAGTGATATTCGATCATTCAAAATCATACACGGTTGTGCCACTTTGAAGAGTAACAACAAAATTATCATAATATCCGTCAAGATCCTGGTCATTTCCGGACGTGTCGCCAACATTTATTGCAACAAAGTGGATCGTGGATCCAGGACTATCATTATCCATATCAGCAGGTACTGATGGACAAGTGTACGGAGAAGCACTTATACCGCTTCGAGTAGTTACCTGATAAGACTGAGTCGGGTCGAAAGTGACCGTCGTCCAATCAGAAGTTGATCCGGTCGATGGAACCACATCATATTTACAATCGTAGTATTTTTTAAAGGACGACTCCCCAAAATTAGCATACACATTCAGATAAAACTCATTTTCGTCTGATGCATCTCCGTTCGGGCCAATCAAAAAATCGTAGGATAAGGAATCAATATTTGCGATGCCCTTATTCAAAAAGAGTTCACCTATAAATTTATC
>Ga0136596_1000467_pt1 | contig 20422 bp, 16 predicted proteins | sample AntRauTorcE11897_FD_101387 | JGI IMG/M metagenome (GOLD analysis project Ga0136596, IMG submission 101387) | Saline lake microbial communities from Rauer Islands, Antarctica - Metagenome Torckler E11 #897 | ecosystem: Environmental > Aquatic > Non-marine Saline and Alkaline > Saline | place... | reverse complement strand
GTGGAAAGAGTTTCAGCGATTGCGTCAACAATTTCAAATCCTATGTTGTGACGTGTCCCATCATATTCTTGCCCGATATTTCCTAATCCAACAATAAGGGGCATATCAAGCGGGGATCACGTTACAACTTTCCGTAATTATAAAAGGATTACCCTTCTGATTTTTCGTCAGAAGAATCTTCTCCTTCTTCGCCTTCAGCAGGTTCTTCACCTTCAGCGAGCTCTTCACCTTCAGCAAGCTCTTCGCCTTCAGCAACAACTTCTTCTTCTATATCTTCAGTAACACCGGAGACAAGATTTTCGAGGAAGTCAGCTCCTTTAGGAGGACGAATAGTTACAATGGTTCTGCTCATATCATCCAAAGGAATAATGCCTTCAAGTTCCAGATCCGAAATATGGAATGACTGTCCGATCTCAAGTGGAGAAATATCAATCTCAAATTCAGCAGGAATTGCGGAAGGAAGTACACGGATGCGTATAAAGTTCATCGGCTTAAATACACGACCACCGTTATCAACCACTCCTTTAGCGTTTCCTGAAATTTTAATAGGAACACGAAGTGTTACTTTCTTCTTGTCAGACAGAACATAAAAATCTGCATGAACAGGACGATCCGTAACAGGATCGAATTCCGTTCTTTTCAGAAGGGTTTTATAAGTCTTTCCATCAACTATTAATTCCTGAAGCTTTGTTTGTGGCTTTCTAAGAATTTTTTCCAATTCAAGTTCGTCAATGGAAAAATGAATGTTTTCGTCAACATCGGGACCATAGAGGACAGCAGGAACACGCAGTTCTTCTCTAAGCGCTCTATTTGCTTGTCTGGTGGTCTCTCTTTTCTTGCCTTCTAGTTTTACTAATTCTGGGTTTGCCATAATGCGTTTACCTTAATCTTAATTATCAAACAGTGCACTGATAGTGTCGTTAGTATGTATGCGTTGTATAGCTTCAGCAAAAATATTCGCAATGCTCAAAACCTTGATCTTCTCAGAAGGCTGGCGAAGCTGAACCGTATCTGTTACTAACAACTCGTCAATTGGCGAATCTTCGATTCGCTGAAATGCCGGACCCGATAAAATCGGATGTGTACAAATTGCGATAATGTTTAACGCGCCTCTTTCTTTTAAAGCGGCAGCTGCATTCGTCAATGTTCCGGCGGTGTCGATCAAATCATCGACTATTAACACATTCTTTCCTTCTACCTCACCAATCAGATTCATGATCTCTGACTCATTAGCTTTTGGCCTTCTTTTATCTATAAAGGCCAAACTCGCTCCTAATTTTTTAGAATAGGCTCGAGCCATCTTGAGACTTCCCACATCGGGAGCCACAACAACCAAATTGTCAATAGGATTGGAGGTAAAGTGATCAATAAAAGCCCGGCTTGCATATAAATGATCAAGCGGGATATCAAAAAATCCTTGTATCTGGGCAGCATGGAGATCCATAGTCAAAACTCGGTCTGCACCGGCTTTAACCAATAAATTCGCCATCAGTTTTGAACCAATGGAAACCCGGGGCTGATCCTTTCGATCTTGCCTCGCATATCCAAAATATGGAATCACTGCTGTCACTCTTTTAACCGAAGCCCTTTTCGCCGCATCCAGCAAAAGTAATAACTCAATGATATTATCACCGGGAGGCGGAGTGGACTGAATCAGAAAAATATCTTCCCCCCTGATGCTTTGCTCGTATTTAACATACTGCTCGCCATCAGAGAATTTCTTGATCGTCACATCCCCTAAAGATGTACCATATTCTTCAGCAATTGCTCTTGCTAAAGCCGGGTTACTTGTACCGGAAAATATCGCCAGGGGAGTATCCACGTTGCGGACCTTTCAATTCAGGTTAAAACAATAAAACTGTCATCAATAAATTACTGACCAATAAACAAAAAGGATGGCCTAACAGTCATCCTTTAATATATTTGTTGCCCGGGGAGGATTCGAACCCCCACTGCCTGGACCAAAACCAGGTGTCCTGCCATTAGACGACCGGGCAATTCATGTCATTGACAGACTCCAAAGATAGAAATCACTTTAAAAGCAATCAAGACTCAATCGCATTTTTTAGCACAAAACATTCAGAGCACTTAACCGGACCACAATATGATTTTAATTGATGGATAGCACCCAGTTTCTTGCGATATGACGTAGTATTCAGCTCTAACGAACGGAACTTTTTAAGCAAAGATGGAGGAATGGGTGTTTTTAAAACTCTCCACTCTGAGAGTACCTTCTGTGAAAGGCTTTGATGAGCAAATAAATTTCCAAGAACATATAGTGAGGGTAAAAATACAGTGCCAAATAAAATTTTAATGCGGGAAGAGTTTGTAAGTGAGGCTTTTTTAACCCAATTATTCCAACTTTCTGTTGATCTCAGTGATAGCATATTTTCTAATGGCTCATCCTGGATCAGCGATGTTAGCTTTACGGCTTCTTTTATTCTATTTACAGGATGACTTGCAGGGCGCACTGATTTAAAATTCCAGCTTATGTCAGAAACTTTCTTGCCAAAACCTGCAATATTTAACGCGATCATGATTTCGTCTTCATCAGCAGAAAATCCTTCCCGCCTTTGTAAAAACCGGTGCGCTGTTTCCCGCATCGCCTCCCGGTTGTGGGTAATTCCTAACCCATCCCATAAAGATATAATTAATGCCTTCTTCCAGGCTTTTGTGGGAAGCAGGTCGGGATCATAATACTGTAAAAAATCATTCGCTTTTTTTTCAAAATATTCAAAATGAGCTTTTTCAATCTGATCCAGAAAAGCTTTTTCTGAAATATAATGCACCTCTGATGCACAAGGTAATCCTGCAGGCTGTTCAAAACTTTTCAAGAAAAGTCGCAGCTCTTTAGATAAATAAGGACGAAGATTCAAAGAATAAGGCCTGCTACCGTTCTTCGTTCTAACTGGTACCGGTTCATCATCAATAAATACATGCAACACTACGGAATTAAAATTGGGATCTTTATGATGCCCATGGTTAACCCACCCCTTACTTCGGACATGTATTTCCACATCTCCATGCCACGAAATATCTCCAATATCGATAACAGCCTGCTTAAAATCAGGCCCATCTGTTCTGTTTAGCTTCCCGGGGTCCGAGATCCTTAGGGGTTTACCGCATGTAGTTTGTAAGGAAGTAAAATCGAAAAGCAGATTTTCCCAGATCCACTGCAAAAAGTCTTCTGAATGTTGAAATTCAGAATTATCCATGTTTGGTAATTTCTTCTATTTCTTCTTCTTCAGAAAAATGCAGGTTTTCAGTAGCCTCATATAAATCGGGTAAAGCTTCTCTTACTGTTTTTATGATTCCTTTTGAAACCCGGTCTATTCGCTTTTCACCATCTTCTTTTAGCTTATGACCCCGCGCTTCCAGCCAGCGCTTCGTTTCATTACTCTGATCTTTCACCCAGCGCATATTTTCTTTTCCGGATTTAGGTGTGAGTATTAAACCTGCGACAAGCCCGCCCGCAAAAGCCGTGGCGCCTACCATCAATGTTCCAATTACCTTTTTCATAACGCTCCCTCTTTTTATGTTGTAGTTAACAGTGTTAAGATACGAATCTTACTACAGATTTTTGTTATTTTTTTAACACTGAGTTCAGAAAACAGTACCTTCTTTTGAATTTAAAATGAGTGTATGAAAAAGCAAATAACTTTAATGGATCGCCCACGAATACAACGTACTCTGCACCGCATTGCGATCCAGGTGTGGGAACAGATAGGGAGCGATAAAGACCTTGTTATAATTGGCTTAAATGAAAGAGGCTATGCAACCGCTTTGGAACTTTCCGAAAACATTACTGATTTAATGGACGTAGAGATTCCGGTTCATCGATATGAGGTGAGTGGAAACAGTTCAGAAACACCACTTCCGGATTGTAATGAAAAATTCGTTTTACTTGTTGATGATGTCATATTTTCAGGTAAAACCATGTTTGATGCACTCTCTGCTTTATGTAACATCTACAATCCCGAAGCTATTGAGATCGCTGTATTGATTGACCGTGGGCATCGAAAATACCCTCTGCTTACAAATATGTCAGGCATCACAGTTCCCACAAAAGCTGGAGAACACATAGAAGTGATGCTGAAAAACTCAAATCTGGAAGAAGCCATACTTTTTAAGAATAAATAACCCATCTAAATAATGAGAGCACTTATACAATCTACTTTTGCTATTCTAATTTTGACTTTCTTTAGCACAGCTTTAACTGCACAAAGCATATCTATTCCCGACACACTGGATGGATGGGATAAAAACTGGGCCGCCAGCCTGAATGGGTCACAAGCAGCATACAATAACTGGTCGCAAGGTGGTGTAAGCTCGATAAGCGGAACCGGGTCTTCTATTTTTACCATCATATATAAAAAAGATCAGTTCAGTTATGGATTCAGAACAAATATCAAATACGGACAGGCAAATATAAAAGGCCAAGGTGTTCGTAAAACTGATGATGTGATCTCCATTCGTAATCGATTCAATTACAGTTTTGTGGAAGACGGGACATGGTCTGGCTATGGAACTATTAATTTCAGAACTCAATTCGATCAGGGTTTTGAATACGCTACGGAAGCCGGAGAGCCGGACATCCTGATCTCTAATTTTTTCGCTCCTGCTTACTTAACGGAGGGCGTGGGTATAGCCTATAACCCAACGCAAGCTTTTACGTTCGAGGCCGGTTTGGGACTTAAACAGACCTTTGTCACTGATGATGACCTGGCTACAGATTATGGGCTTGAAGCCGGAGAAAATCTCACTTCTGAGGGCGGTTTAACTACAGGTATAAATTTTGAGAAAGAGGTGTTTGAGAACATCCTGTATTCAAGTGGTATCGAGACTTTTACTAATTTTTTAATTCCGATAGACGAAACAGATGTGTTTTGGACTAATGAACTTATTGGGCAGATCAATAGCATCGTAAGTGCATCATTTCAGTTTGAGCTTCGTTATGACAACGATTATTCCAGTGAATTACAGGTCAAACAAGTGCTATCTGCCGGCGTTTCTGTAAATCTTTATTAATGAATCATTCTTCCAAAAAAATCTTAGATCATTCACTTGCCGAACTAAAAAAATGGCAAGATTCTTTTGGAACATGGGAAGAGGACCCTGTACTCAGAGTTCCGGAAAAGTCTATTGAAAAAACCTTTTCACGTTTGGTTCAGCGCCTGAAGTGTAACTTCCCTTTTCATCACCCTTCCTATGCAGGGCAAATGTTAAAACCGCCTCATCCCCTTACATGGGCAGCTTACGCAATGGCTATGAGCATCAATCCAAACAACCATGCCCTGGATGGCGGCCCACCTTCCTCGGAAATGGAAAAAGAGGCTGTAGCAGAATTAGCTGAATTTTTGGGTTATGGAGACACTTTTTTGGGGCACCTTACGGCAAGCGGAACCATTGCAAACCTTGAGGCTTTATGGATCGCAAGAGAAATTTTTCCTGATAAAAAGATCGCCTTCTCTGAGCAATCTCATTATACCCACGAACGAATGTGTTCAGTCTTACGGGTTGAAGGTTTAAAGATCCCTATCCTTGATAACGGAACCTTTGATCTTCAGGCTGTTAACCCAAGTGAAATAGGAACAGTTGTGGTGACGTTGGGAACAACAGGTCTTGCGGAAGTGGAGCCGCTGGATCAGATCCTACCCTGGGCCGAGAAACATGGAATTCGTATTCACATAGATGCTGCCTATGGTGGTTTTTTCCGAACTCTCAAAGATTCCGGATTGATAGACGGTACTTCCTGGGAACTGATGAACGAAGCGGACAGTATCGTGATTGATCCTCACAAACATGGGCTGCAACCTTATGGCTGCGGTTGTGTTTTATTCAAAGACCCAAAAGTGGGGAAATTTTATAAGCATGATTCTCCCTACACTTATTTTACCTCCGAGGACCTGCATCTTGGCGAGATCAGCCTGGAATGTTCCAGAGCGGGAGCCGCAGCTGTTGCACTCTGGGCCACCCTGCAAATGTTTCCACTAAAGGAAAAAGAAGGATTTGGTCCTGTTTTAAAAAAATGTCTTTCAGCAGCAAATAGAATGCACGAATTGACCAATTCAAGTCAGAAACTGAAAGCCTATAAAAAACCTGATCTGGATATCCTGGGGTATTTTCCTTCTCAATGTGAGACTACTTCCCAAATCTCTGACAAGTCTAAAGCAGTTTTTGAGAAGGGAATGAAAGATCAATCTTTTTATCTTTCTCTGTATCGAATTCCAACCGAAGTCTTCACTAGACTTCACCCCGGGTTTAAAGTTGATTCTGAAAATGTCACCATCTTAAGAAGTGTTTTCATGAAGCCGGAACACGATGACTTTACTGAAGAACTTTTCACACGAATTGAACAAACCTGCTGATTTTAACTGTTACAATATTTCCTGATATGGACACCGATATTTTCAAACTTTTTTTCCATCACGACCAGCGACTCGATAAACTAGCTGAGCGCAATGCCAATAAGACCAAAGAAGAAATCGAGGCAACACTTGCTGATTTCATGAAGCCCGACCCCACCTATTCCAGATTCTATTTCACGGGAACAGACCTGGCTAAGGAGCGCTTTGGGCTGAATATGCTTTCAGGTTATGACAGAGTGATCGGCGCACTCGAAATAGCTTTCCCCGATAAGAATATCTTCACCCATAAAACCCAATTCCCTTCCATACAAAAAGCCATTCATGACCTGGAACTTGGGGAAGTATTTATTCTCTCAGACAAAGAAGAAATCAATTTCGATATTGCAACCCTTCATATTGATGTAAATTCAAATGTGGGACACCTCAAAGAAGAATTAAAAGAAGTTCTCGAAGCCGGACATATAGTAGTGTATAAAGAACAAGCTAAAGATGGCTTTGATCTGCATCTGTTTTCCAAGAAGAATGTATATCGTGAAATGTTCTTTCCTCTTCAGAAATTAGTCCCCGATCATTTCCGCTTTTTCAGCATTAATGGCAAGAAATTCAGATCTGAACGCCATTTCTATTTCGAAACCTGGACTTTAGATAAACCTCCCCACGGTTTTGAGGAAGTCCACCCTGAATCAGTGTTATAGTGTTACACCATCGCACATTAACACTACCTTTCTACACCAGGCACATTTACCGGCTCGTTGTTTTGCCACCAGAACGTTGGTAATTCCTTTTGACTCGGGAATACTTCATTCAGTGTCTCCGCCTCATACATATATCCGTTTTTCATGATGTAGTGAATGTCTTTTGAATTACGGATGTTTTCAAGGGGATCAGAATTCAAGATCAAAAGATCGGCAAGCTTTCCTTCTTCTATGGTACCAAGATCGGTATCCAATCCGATTGCTTCAGCTCCCTGAAGGGTAGCTACTTTCAAAATATCATGTTCAGAAATTCCACCGGACTGCATGGCCCAAAGCTCCCAATGATACGCCAATCCCTGAAGCTGTCCATGACTTCCAACTCCGGCTCTTCCTCCTGCTTCCACAAGATCTTTCACAAATTCAGCCTGCCGCTCAAATACATGCTCTTCTTCCATGAACCAACCTGCATTTCTGCGCCGGGTTCGGTCATCCAGATTATGATGTGGCATAAAACGCTGAAGTTTTGACTCATCATGTGGCCGTTCAGTAGCATAATAATAATTCTCTGCCCATGGCCCCCCATAAGCAACCAGCAAAGTTGGCGTGTATACCGTACGTGAAAATGCCACCAGATCGATCACATCTTTATACAGTGGAAATACAGGAAATGAGTGCTCATGTCCCGGATAACCGTCAATTACCTGTGTCAGGTTTTCTTTGAAATCAAGAGAGCCTTCTGTGGTTGGCATTAATTCTTGTTCTTTGGCAGCCTGAATGATCCATTGCCGTTGCTCACGGTTTCCGGCTCCATACATTTTAATGGTCTTGGTGTCATAATACTCGCTGTACCGCTTCATTACTTCCCTGGCGTGATCTAGATCCTTAATATTCTCACTGCTGAAAACACCCGGCCCGGTTGAATACACTCTTGGCCCCAACAGTTTTCCTGCATGTACCAGATCCTGATAGGTCAGCACATCTGTAGTAGCTGTTTGCGGATCTCTTGTTGTGATGACACCGTAAGCCAAATTGGTTAAATAACTCCAAAATTCACCGCGGTGTAAATTTACAGGATGACGGAAATGGGCATGTGTATCCACGAATCCCGGAATAATAGTTTTTCCGGAAACATCTTTGATCTCAGCACCGGATGGAATTTCAACTTCACCTCGTGCACCAATTCCAATAATGCGGTTATTTTCGATCACAAGATCGGCATTTTCAATGATCTCAGCACCGGCCATGGTAATCACTTTTGCTCCGCGAAGAACCAATACACCTTCCGGTATATCACGATCCGCCATTACACTTATCTTTATTTCCTGAGGTTTATATCCTTCGTCCTCTTTCTTTTCTTCTTTTTCTTCCTCAATTGATTCTTCTTCAATCTTCTCTTCTTCGGGATCAGACTCTTCCTTCTCATCCTCCATTTCCTTCGCGGCTTCTACGCTATCCTCGTAAGCTTTTTCAGCTTCAAAATCATAGATCACATGAGCGTTTCCAATCGACCAATGTACACGACCGGCATCCCAGGCCCATGCCGGAAATTGCCCGCCAATATTCGTAAGCTGATTACTTGGAAAAGAACTTGATGAACCTCCCACCCTGATAGTTGGTGCATCGCCTCCAACTTTCGGGACCGTGACTACAAAAAGATCTGTTCCTATCTGCGCCAATGCCTCATCTCCTTCCGGAGCCATACGGATCCAGGAGGCATTCCCACCTCCGGAACGACTTACCTGAAGGTGTTCTTTTTCATCTGTTCCATCCCACCTGATGGAAGTCAGACCTCCCCAACTTGAAAGATAGATCCGATCAGACCCTTTCACAAAATGTGGATTTGAACGCCCGTTCGTATAGGTAATAAAATTGTTATTACTGCCATCTGCATCTATCCAAACCAGATCACTCGCTCCCTGGAAAGCAGACCTCTGTGTGGCATTTCTGAAGTCTTGCGGATTTCCTTTTATAAGCACAATCCGACTTCCATCGTTATTCCAAACCGGATCCTGAAACACGCCTTCTTCTTCATTGATCTGCTGCAGCCGCCTTCCATTTGGCCTGACTTTATACACTTTCCCGGTTTCAGGAGTCCAGCTTACAAAAGCGATCCAGTCTCCATTTGGTGACCAAACCGGTTGTGCTAGTGTCTCATCCAGATCAACCAGCTTTTGCGGTTCACCATCCGGTAATTCCATAGTATAAACTTCGTTAAGAGCAGTAAATGCGATCATACTTCCATCCGGAGAAGGAACAGCATCCCGAATCTGCGTGATCTTAAATTGCGGAGTGTCTTCAATTGGATAATCGAAATCCAATTCAGGGCCAAGATCAATGCTTCCCTGAACACGAAATGGGACCTCTTCTGTATCACCTCCATCAATTGCCAGTTTCCAGATCTTACCTCCATACGAAGTAACCACAAATTCATTATCCGGGGTGAAGGACATGCCGGGCAATACATCACGCGAAGCCCGTGATTCCTGATCATCATGCTGAACAGGATATGCCAGCCAGCTTTCGTTACCGGTTTCTAAGTTTCGTTTTACTAAGCCGGTATGCTCATCGTGACGCGTTCCATAAACCAGCCATTTCCCGTCACTTGATAAGGTCGGACGAAATGAAGATCCGTATCTATTGCTTTGCACCGTAATATCACCGGTTTCGCGATCATATGTTGCTATTTGATACTGCGGTAAAGATGCATTGTAATTCCAAGCCCCAAATCGGCGGGAGAACCAAACATATCTCTCATCTGCACCAAAAGCACCTTCGGTCATCCTTAGATTACCCGGCTCGCTCACTAAAGCAGCTCCTGATCCTCCGTCAATATGATACATCCATATCTTATGACTGCCGGGATCGTCTTTGGAGGCGATCACATATTCTCCATCCGGGGTCCATTCGGGCGACTGATATTCGTTGTCCTTACCACGAGTGAGCTGCTCAGTCTCTTCGGTTTCCACATCATAGATCCAAACCCCTTCCCCACCTGACGCATCCGAGATAAAAGCGATCTTGGTTCCATCCGGGTTATAGCGCGGCTGACTGTCGAACTGCATACCTTTGGTGATCTGCCTGGCTTCACCACCACTAATTGGCATGGTGTAGAGATCTCCCAGAAAGTCGAATACAATGGTATTTCCCTCAGGACTCACATCCAATGAGATCCACGAACCTTCTGTCAGATCAAAAGAAAACTCACGCCCTGGCTCCAATGGTAGCTTACTCAATTCTTCCGTTTCGGTTGAATCCGATTCAGCTTCATCATCCTGAGCCAGCACCATTTCAGATGCGAAAGCCGTGATAAAAACCATCATAAATAATTTTAAAAAAGTAGCAGCAGTATTGAACAGTCTCATAATTGTAGAATTAATTTTAATGATGTGTGAAGCTAAAAAATTTGACTAAGCTCCCCAATGCTTTTACAAGTATAAACAAATCAGCAAAGGCCATGAAATCTAAGAAGCATAAAATGAGTGTTTATAGGCTCTGCTCCATAGGAGCAAAAAAATATCTCCTCTAGATGTTTTCGAGATTTCGTGGCAAACCAAAATATTAGGTTTCAGAAATGTTATCTTCTTCAAAAATTTTCATCTATGACTTTTTTAGAAAAACTCCAAAAATCGGTCAAAGAATCCGGCTCAACACTTTGCATTGGCCTTGACCCTAATCTCGATCTTCTTCCCCAATCGGTCAGGGATCAGTTCGAAACACCCGAGGAACAGATAGCCTATTTCTGCAAATTGGTAATTGATTATACCTCTGAATACACTGCCGCTTATAAGCCAAACCTCGCTTTTTTTGAAGCGATCGGTAGACACGGATTAGCTGTTTTTAAAGAAGTTATTGACCACATTCCAAGCGAAAAGATCCTCATTGCAGATGCCAAACGCGGAGACATCAGTTCTACCGCCGATCACTATAAAAAAGCGTTTTGGGGTGAATTTGAGGTCGATGCAATCACCCTTAATCCGCTTATAGGATTTGAAACCCTCGAGGCATTTTCAAAAGATGAAACAAAGGGGATTTATGTGCTGACGCTAACCTCCAATCCCGGGGCAGCTGACTTTCTGAAGAAACCATTCGCCGGATTTGACATGATGGCGCAATACATTGCAGATCAGCTTTCAAAAAGAGTTTCAAGATCACATTTAGGAATGGTTATTGGGGCAACACAATCTGAAGAATCAGAATCAGTATTAAGTTATCATCCCGAAAGTGCCTTGTTGATCCCTGGCATTGGGGCACAGGGTGGATCTGTTTCGGAACTTGCAAAATCTCTAAAGAACCATAAAGGAATTCCGCTCATCAACTCCAGCCGGGGTATTATCTATGCCGGAAAGGATGAAAGTGACTGGCCCGAATATGTAGCGGAAGCAGCTAAATCCATGAAACAGAAATTGAATCACATTACTGCACAACATGTCTAAGAAACCTGAAGTCATTGTTTATACTGATGGAGCCTGTAGCGGCAATCCCGGCCCTGGCGGATGGGGAGCTATCCTCAAATGGAATGGGAAAGAGAAAGAACTTTCGGGTGGAGATCCCCAAACCACCAATAACCGAATGGAAATGCAGGCAGCGATCGAAGCATTAAAAGCCTTGAAGAAACCCTGTATTGTTAAAATTCACAGTGACAGCGCCCTTATCATAAACGCCTTTACACAAGGCTGGATCGAAAACTGGCAGAAGCGCGGTTGGAGAAAATCCAACAAAAAACCGGTTGAAAACAAAGAACTCTGGCAAAATATGCTCGAAGCGATGAAACCCCATGATGTCATTTGGGTGAAGGTGAAAGGGCATGCCGGGATTGAACTAAACGAACGAGCCGATCAGCTCGCCGTAGCCGAGTCGCAGAAATTCTAAATGTTTTAATTTTAAATGCTAAATGCTGGCTTCAGCCATTTAACATTTAAAATTAAAACATTCACGACAGTGAAGAAAAAGGCACCATATCAAGATCATCAAACTGCCCCAAATCAGCCTTCATTTTTCCGGTGATTGCGATCATAGCAGCGTTATCGGTACAGTAGCTTATTTTTGGAGAAAAGAGCTGAACGCCTAACTCCTTTGCCATTTTTTCTGATGTTTCCCGCAGCATGGAATTGGCTGAAACACCTCCGGCAAGCAACACGGTTTTTACACCGGTTTGTTTAACAGCCCTCTTCAATTTCTTTACTAACACTTCTGCGATCGCAAAAGAAACACTCGCACAAATGTCGTTCAGATGCTCCTGAATCCATTCATCTTCTTTATCCTGTAAATAATATAAAGCACTGGTCTTTAGCCCTGAAAAACTAAAATCGAGCCCCTCCTGAAGCAGAGCTTGTGGAAATTTGTGAAATTGGGAATCGCCATCTTTGGCCAGTTTATCCATGTGTGGTCCGGCGGGATACGGAAGCCCCAGCAGCTTACCGATCTTATCAAATGCTTCTCCGGCGGCATCGTCTCTCGTTTTTCCGATGATCTCATGTTCGAAAGGCGACTTCACATGAACGAGCTGGGTATGTCCACCCGAAACGGTCAGTGCGACCAAAGGGAATTCGGGTTGATGATCGATGAAACTGGCGTAAATATGGGCGTCCACGTGGTTCACCCCAATCAGCGGGATATCGCGGGAAAGAGCTAATCCTTTGGCAAAGCAAATTCCCACTAAAAGCGAACCTAGCAGGCCCGGACCTTGAGTCACGGCAATCGCTTCAATGTCATCGAGCGAAACCTTTCCTTCTTCCAGCGCCTGTTGTACCGTTTGAGTAATGGTCTTCTGATGTGCCCGAGAGGCCAATTCCGGTACCACTCCCCCAAATTGTAAATGGATGGACTGCGAAGCTATGATATTGGACCGAATGCCCTCATCGGTCAAAACCGACGCAGAAGTATCGTCACAAGATGATTCGATTGCTAAAATATTCATGTCTTAAAGATACGAATGTTGGGCTTGAAAGACATGGGGAATGGAACACGGATGACACAGATGCGGCGGATGATCACGGAATGGTTTTTATGTTGCTGGGTCCTCGCCTGACCGCTTTGGGAAATGGCTTGAGCAGGGATAAGATGTATCAGCGGTCTGACGATTGAAAGAGGTAAAATCGTAATCCATCTTTCCGCCAGGCTTGTATGAACATTACTGTCTGATTTTATAAGGGCGGGGTGATGGATGAATTTAGGGCAATCGGCTTTCTCTTTTTGAACTATGATTTTTAGGATTATAAGATTTCCATGAATTTTTAGATCAAATCCGTGATAATCCGCAAAATCCGCCTCATCCGTGTTCCATTCCATAAGTCACCACAGCTCAAACAAAAAAATCCCGCTTCGGAAAACCAAAGCGGGATTTTAAATTTATCGAGTGTAAGTGAGAAAACTCAGCTTACTTCTTCTCGTCATCGTCAACTACTTCGTAATCTGCATCAACAGCATCATCTTCGCCGTCTTCTGCATCCTCACCGGAAGCTGGCTGACCTTGAGCACCGGCACCTTCTGCACCTGCGGCTCCACCGGCAGCAGCTTCTTCCTGAGTGGCTTTGTAGATCTCTTCAGAAGCACCGGACCAAGCTTGGTTCACTGCTTCTATAGCTGAATCGATCTCTTCGATGTTTTCTTCTTTGTGAGCTTTCTCGAGGTTTTCAATAGCCTCTTCGATCGCTTTCTTATTATCATCAGAGATCTTATCGCCATATTCATCAAGCTGCTTCTTGGTAGAGAAGATCAGACTGTCGGCCTGATTTATCTTCTCAATGCGCTCTTTGATCTCTTTGTCTTCTTCTGCATGCTCTTCTGCAGCTTTCTTCATTTTTTCGATTTCCTCATCAGATAGTCCTGAAGATGATTCGATACGAATACTTTGCTCTTTTCCGGTTCCTTTATCCTTCGCCGTGATATTCAAGACGCCGTTAGCATCAAGATCAAAGGTAACTTCGATCTGAGGTACTCCGCGTGGTGAAGGTGGAATTCCATCTAAGTGGAAACGGCCAAGCGTTCTGTTATCCTGTGCTTTGGCGCGCTCACCCTGTAATACATGGATCTCTACGCTGCTCTGATTGTCGGCCGCAGTTGAAAACACCTGTGATTTGCTGGTTGGGATCGTGCTGTTAGACTCGATCAATGCAGTCATCACACCGCCCATGGTTTCAATACCAAGAGTAAGTGGAGTCACGTCGAGAAGAACAACATCTTCTACATCACCTGACATCACACCTCCCTGAATGGCAGCACCAACGGCAACTACTTCATCAGGATTTACACCTTTACTTGGGTCTTTGCCAAAGAAGGCTTTTACTTCTTCTTGAATTTTCGGAATTCGGGTTGATCCACCTACAAGAATTACCTGATCAATGTCAGACTTGGTTAAGCCGGCATCATCCAGGGCTTTCTTACATGGATCAATTGATCGTTTTACAAGATCATCAACCAGTTGCTCAAATTTGGCGCGGCTTAAATCAATATTCAGGTGTTTTGGTCCTGAATCAGTTGCCGTCACGAATGGAAGGTTGATGTTGGTTTTCTGTGAACTAGAAAGCTCGATCTTAGCTTTTTCAGCAGCATCTTTGAGTCGCTGCATCGCCATTGGATCTTTGCGAAGGTCAATACCTTCATCTTTCTTGAATTCGTCAGCAAGAAAATCAATGATACGCTGATCAAAGTCATCCCCACCAAGGTGAGTATCACCATTGGTCGATTTCACTTCAAATACACCATCACCGAGTTCAAGGATAGAAACGTCAAATGTTCCGCCACCGAGATCATATACTGCAATGGTCTGGTCAGTATCTTTTTTATCCAATCCGTATGCCAGTGATGCAGCGGTTGGCTCATTGATGATACGTTTCACTTCCAATCCGGCAATTTTACCGGCTTCCTGGGTAGCTTTTCGCTGCGCGTCGTTGAAATAAGCAGGAACCGTAATTACGGCTTCTGTTACTTTTTCACCTAAATATTCTTCAGCGGTTTGCTTCATTTTCTGAAGGACCATTGCTGATATCTCTTGTGGTGCATATTTACGGTCTTCGATCTGAACACGCGCAGTGTTGTCATCACCTTTAACGATCTTATAAGAAACCTGCTTGGCTTCTCCTTTTACTTCATCAAACATGCGACCCATAAAGCGTTTTACTGAAGCAACGGTCTTCTCTGGATTGGTTATCGCCTGACGTTTTGCAGGTGCTCCAACCAATCGTTCACCATCTTTGGTGAAAGCCACAACAGAAGGTGTAGTTCGCCCACCCTCACTGTTCTGAATTACAACCGGCTCACCGCCTTCCATTACGGAAACGCATGAGTTAGTAGTTCCTAAGTCAATTCCTATGATTTTTCCCATTGGTCTGTTTATTTACTTTTACTGTTATTAATATTCTTCTTATTCCACCGTGCCAACGCAGAGCGTAAGGCACGAATCAAAATTTTTGTCTCGCTACGATCGCTGTGCGTCGTAGTTTGTTTTTCTACTTAACCGGAATAGATTGTGAGTCTTTCAATGCTTCTGATTTCGGCATCGCTATCGTCAGTACTCCATTTCTGAAACTGGCTGATACTTCAGCTGAATTCACATTTTGAGGAACCGCAAACGCACGGGCAAATGCACCGCGTCGTCGTTCCTGTCTCTTGAATTCTTCACCGTCTCCAACTGTGATCTCACGTTCCCCTTTCACCGTCAGCACATTATTCTTAAGGGAGATCCCGATTTCTTTCTTAGATAATCCGGGAAGGTCCAGGAGAATCTTAAACTCCTCTTCACTTTCCACGATATCACAATCAGGAGCAAAATCTTTTTCATCGTTGGTCAGCGGTACCACTTTTTCTACAAACTGTTGAATGTCTTTTCCCAGCTTAGATAAGTGCCGCTCAATTTCGATACCAAATTCTGTGAAATCTCCCATGTGCGTGATGGTTTTGTTTTAATTCACTTTTAGATAAGCAATAGCAATGCCAATCAGGGAATGCAGGGAGAAAACTGACGTATTGACCGACGTATTGTCAGGATTGGGCGGAAGTGTTAGAGTGTTTTCGTTGGACGTTAACACTTTAACACGTTCTCACTTTGATACTTGAAGTAGATCTTCCCAAAAAGTTGGATAGGAAACAGCGGCGCATTCAGCGTCCTTGATCTTGCTTTCGCCCGTGCCATTCAGGGACAAAACGGCGGCAGCCATCGCAATTCGATGATCGTGAAAGGATTCAAACTCAGCAGATTGAAACCTGAATTCGGGGTCACCGTGAATGATGAGGCCATCTTCCTCTTCTTCAAAATTAGCTCCCACAGCTGTCAGCATTTTGGACATCGCCATGATACGGTCCGTTTCTTTATGACGTAGTTCATCAGCGCCGGAAATCACGGAAGTCCCTTCTGCAAATAACATAGCCACCGATAAAACCGGGAGTTCATCGATACAGTTTGGAATGATCTTGGGATCTATCTCAATCGCTTTCAATCCGGAGCCTTTCACCACAATATCTCCTGCAGGTTCAGCACCTTCCATTCGTTCATTTTCGATAGTGATATCTGCTCCCATTTCTTCCAAAATTTCAAGCAAAGCATTTCGGGTTGGATTCAGTCCCACATTCCTGAGTAAAATTTCAGCATCATTCTGAATAACTCCAGCTACTAACCAAAAAGCAGCAGCAGAAAAATCTCCCGGGATCGTATAGCTTTGATTTGGGATTTCATCTGCCAAACTTGCTGAAATAACCTTTCGATGTTGCACCACTTTTTGGTCAAGATCAAGCAAACGCTCTGTATGGTCGCGACTAGGTAAAACTTCTATCACCTGTGTTAATTCTTCGCCGAACAAACCTGCCAATAGAATGCAAGACTTAAGCTGAGCGCTTGGTATGGGAAGCTCAAATTTGAGTGGTTTCAGTGACTCATTTCGATTTATGTAAAGCGGTGCATACGATCCATTTCGAGCTAAAATATGGGCTCCCATTTGTTCCAATGGTTCTATGATCCGCGTCATTGTTCTTCCGCACAACGATTCATCTCCGATCAATTTCGTTGATTTCCCAGCGCCAACCAATACTCCAGAAAGTAACCGCATAGCTGTCCCTGAATTTCCACAATCAAGATCTTTAGCCGGTGTTACTAAACCTTTTCGTCCCGCACCTTTTATGATCAATTTTCCATTTTCAGACTGAATTTCAGCGCCTAGTTGCTGAACACAACTCAAAGTACTTTGGGGATCTTGCGCTGAAGAATAATTTCCTACTTCAGAAACACCCTCATGCAACAATGAAAAAATAGCGGCTCGTTGTGATATAGACTTATCGGGTGGCAGGCTAAGTTCACCTTTCAGTGATCTAGCCGAAACTACTTTCTTTATCATGATTCTGTTCGATCTAACAACGACTGGGCTCTGCTTTCTGCCTCGGTTCCTGGATAAGTATCTATTATCGAATTCAGGATCGTCATTGCTTCACCCCTATTTCCTAACCTGATATGACATTCTGCACTTTTGTACATAGAACGGGAAACCCATTCATCAAATGCTTCGAATAACACTTTTACTTTAGCGTACTCCTCTATAGCAGCATTATATTGCTGTTGTTCTTGAAAGATCTCACCTAAATAATATTGCGCTTCAGCTCCCACTTCAGTTGTACTTCGGTCAGCTATTGGGAATAATAATTCTCTGGCTTTTTCGAACTCATCTTGTGCAATGGCTATTTTACCAAGTCCTGCTTTAGCAGCATCACTATTTGCATTTACTTCCAGGGCTGACTCATATTCTTCGGTGGCACGTTCAATATTATCCTGAGCCAGGCTTGCATTCCCCATTCCAACAAAGGCTTCTTGTCTGTATCGTGGGGCTGTTTCCAGTAACCGAGCATAATTTCCGTGAGAGGCTGCAAATTCTCCCTGCTCATAATTTAGAGACCCAAGTGATGTTAGCGCAGAAGCCGCCAGGTCATCCTCAGGGTATTCATCCACAATAGTCTGATACGCATTCTTAGCGTTACCGATCTGATTAAGTTGCCTGTATGATTCTGCCAGATTTGAGTACGCTTCAGGCATTAGATCTGTAGAGTTGGTAACCCTCAAATATTGTCTGAATTCTTTCACGGCGTTTTCATAATCACCGGATTGAAATACATTCAGAGCCTGTCGATATCTAAGCTGGTCTGCTGTAGAACTTGTTGGGTTATCACTTAAAAATTCTTCCAGGATCACTGAGCTGCTGTCGGAGCGGCCGGCTGACAATTGTGCATACTGAATACCATTTATGGCTTCTATGATATAATTACTCCGGGGATATTCGTCCAATAATTTTTGATAGGATGCTATCGCACGATCATATTCTCCGGCGTTGTAATACGCATCCCCGATATTATATTGTGAGCGTGCGGCCCATTCTGTTCCGGGATATTTATTGATCACCGTTTGAAATTCCTCTACCGCCTGTGAATAATTATTGGTGTTCAGATAAATGTAGGCAATGTTATACTGAGCCTGCTCCCTAATACGACTGAATGGATAGATCCGCAATGTCTTACGGAAATTCGATACAGCATCAAAGGTCCGGCCGGCACGGTAATAACTATTCGCTACCTGAAACATCGCATAATCGCCACCGGGTTCTGCACCAATAGCCTTGTTGTAGCTTTCAATAGCCTCTCTGTAATTTCCGAGTGCATAATACGCATCACCAATACGTAACTGAGTGTCAGTATCATAAGGAAACAATGCTGTTTCCGGAGGTTCATAATTTTCAAGGAAATTTCTCAGTGGCCCTACTGCTTGCTGATATTCACCCATTTGAAAGTAGCTCCATCCCAAAGAATACAATGCCGCACCCATCATATCGCTTTCCGGGAAATTATCTACATAGATCTTAAATCGCTGGGCAGCACTGCTGAACTGATTCATCTTATAATGACTATCGGCACTCCAAAACAAAGCCTCCCGGCCAATTTCAGAATTAGAAGCTTCAGTATAAACGGATTCAAAAATTGGTTGAGCCTGCTCATGGGCCTGATTGCGATACAAGATCCACGCTTTCTGGAACCGGGCCTGCCGTTTTAAAGCGGGATCTATATTCCCCACTGCCTCAGCTTCTTCAAAGGCCTGTACGGCTCTCGTATATTCAGCATTCGCAAAAAAAGCTTCCCCTAACATTGTATACACCTTACCGGCATCTTTGAGCTCGGTATCACTGCGAACTAAACCCAGGAGTACTTCAATAGACTCGTCATAACGGGAGGCCTCAAAGGCTGAAACAGACCATTCATAATAGGCCTCTTCAACCCAAAGTCCTGTTCTAAAGCGCTCTCCAAAATTACGAAATGAATTCAGAGATTTACCATACTGTGCACCTAATTTTTCATTTATGGCTTTATAGTATTGTGCTTTTCGTGCGATCTCGTCATCCCCAACTGAAGCACTTCCAAAAGACTCCGCTGCCCAGTGATAAATCTCCTGGTTATGATAGACCCAGCCAAGGCCATAATGTGCGATCCGTTCCTCAGGTGTTCCTTTTGTTAAGTTAATGTAGCGAAGATATGATTTTGAAGCTTCCCCATAGTCTCCCAAATAATTCTGGCTTTCTGCGATCAGGAATACTGCTTTAACCAACGACTCCTCACCCAAATATGTAAGCGCAGATTGCAGGGCATCAATAGCTTCCTCGTATTTTCCCTGCTGATAGTAAGACTCTCCTAAAGCAGTACCCACGCGCCGGGTTATTTCATTGTTGGGAAAGCGTTCTTTCAGCACCTCAAAAGCCATTGAGGCTTCATCATATTGCTCTTGGGTAAGATACAATCTTCCTCTCGCGTATAAAGCCTTTGGAGCCCACTCCGATCTGGGATAGTCGTTAGCAACTTCCATAAAATACTCCCGGGCGGCAGAATAATCCTCATTTTCTGCCGCAGCTTCAGCAATCCAATATTTTGTTTGGGCTGCATTTTTGTCGCTCATCCAGGAATCCATAGCCTGCTGATAGTAGGTTATCGCAGACTCATAACTACTGTAATCCGTAAACCTGTGCCCAAGATCTCTTAACAATTTTTCAGAGAGATCACTTCCCGGATATTTGAGAACAAATTGCTGGTAATAAGATTCGATATTCGTAGAATCCATGGCGGTTTTAGACCGGACAAGAAAAAAATCGGATGAAATACGCAGATCATGTTCGGGATAAAAGTTGCTAAAATCTTCGAAACTTTGAGCCGCTTCTTCAAAAAAACCATTCTCGTAAAGCGTTATTCCGGTGTCATATAATTGGGTTGTGGGTGACTGAATATCTTGGGCAGATATCCCATTCACTATAAAAAAAGTGCTTAATACAGCAATAAGGCCGCTTTTTAAAAAGGAGAGCATAAAACTCGTGGGAATAAATAAGGTTAATAGTTACTTCTTAT
>Ga0136596_1000453_pt1 | contig 20739 bp, 31 predicted proteins | sample AntRauTorcE11897_FD_101387 | JGI IMG/M metagenome (GOLD analysis project Ga0136596, IMG submission 101387) | Saline lake microbial communities from Rauer Islands, Antarctica - Metagenome Torckler E11 #897 | ecosystem: Environmental > Aquatic > Non-marine Saline and Alkaline > Saline | place... | reverse complement strand
GCCCGGTCAGCCTCAGAGGTCTTGGGGTCCAAAATCGTGTTGAGAAGTTCGGCTGGAGGCGTCTTCAGATCGTCCGCCCACCAAACGATGCCCAGCTCCCGACTCAGGTTGATCTTGTGGGCCTTTGAACTCAGGATGTGTTCGAGGCCACGAGCCATCTTGTCAACACAGTCGGTGCAAGTGGGCACGTTGTAGCCCTGCTCCCGTCCATAGGCTTGCCAAGCTTGGTGCTTGAAGCTGACTAAAAGCATGCCCTTGACCTTGGGGAACAGCCGGGCGATAGGACGCTCTTGGTAGCACATGGAACAGGGTTCGATGAGCGGCTCCTTGCCTTTGTTGTTCCGCTTCTCCAAGCGCTTGAGGTGGTACGCCCGAACATCCGCGTCGAGATGTCGCCCTTCCAAGCCAACCACCTCAATGAAGAACACTTCCTTCGCGGTAGCTGCGACAGGGAGGATAGGCACGGTTTCTGGTGCCGGATGGTTCGCTTTGGCATTGGCCAGAAGACAGGCGTAGCCGGATAAAGTCGCGTGGACTGTGGTCAGCTCCCCCTTCAGCTGCAAAGGAGGCGTCGGGATCGGCATGGAGACCGGAGTGGGCTCGATTCTGGCGAGCGTTTCTAAGTCCTCTTCGGACACCTCACATCCCAAAGGCAGGATGATCGGCCGGTCCCCATTGTCTAGGAACTTGAGGATTGCTTTAGCGTAGGGGCCAGGACACCCCGCGAGCTTCTCGCGGTAGTCGATGTAGCGTGCCGCTGCTTGCTCACGACCATGTCCGACCTTGCCGGTCCCGAAAACGTAGGTTGCGTCGTCGAACAGGGTTTGCGCCCGCAGCTCACGGGTGCGTTTGATCTTGGGGATATCGCGACTTCCCGACTGCTTCTCAAAGCCGAGGAAGACACCCTCTGGGGTGATCTTCAAGACGAAGCCCACCTTCTGTGAGGAGTACCCCTTTGGGAGGTCTTTGGGTGCGTGCCGCTCGGCACGGATCAACTGATGCAAGAGCATGACTACCTCGACCTGATGGATTGGGGTTCGCTGCGGCGAGGACGGGCACGGCCGTCATCGTTGGCTTTCTGGAAGTACGGTCGCTCGCGGTCGTACAACGCTTTGGGGACATGGAGCACACCCCCAACCACTTTCGCGTCGAAGAATAGGGGGAGGCGTTGGTCTTTGGCTGGGTTGATCGGCCTGAGATCAAACAGCATGGGTCCGATGTCGAGGTTGATGTCGAGAGGTGCAGGCCGGGCGGCACCCTCCTCCAGCAGCTCCCACGCAGCCGGAAACCCCCGCTGTCCGAAGTGAGGACTGCCCCACTCCTGCCCCTTCCGCATCCGACGGAGCCCCCGCTGGATGTAGCCGGCCGAGGACTCGGTAGTCCTCAAAGGGTTTACGACGAGCCTTGCCGTGAAGACGTACTCCACGTCGCAAAGGGAGGTGAAGCATCGAAGGGAGGTATGCTTGGAACCCATCCGCTCCCCGCCAACACGGTCTCTCTCGTCGCGGACGCCCTTGTTCTTCTGGGTGAAGTATCGAATGGGCTTACAGACCTCGATGGTCTCGATCTCCCAATCGAACTCCTTCTTGCCGTGAATCTGCTTCAGAAGACCCTTCAACGCGGATGGGGTCGGCACAGGGTAGGTCATGGGGTCAGCACGGAAGTGAGGCTGGGTGAACATCGCACCGGGGCCCCAGACGCGGAGACTGATTGAAGTGGGGCGGTGGCCCATATGAACTCCTGGGTTGCGTCTGTACTACGCGCCCCGGGTTCAAACTAAACCCACTACCTCAAAATATCTGCCAAGCTGCTGTCGGGGTCCTGACTCCGCCACCCAAAGCGTTTGGACAGCTCGATGCCCGCGATCGACTCAGGCCCGTGAGGCCCTTTGATCCAGAACGCTTGGGCGGACCGCGTCTCCGGCTCGGACAGATAACGGATGAGGTCGTTCTTGTTGGTTCGAGCACAGCCGCGTCCCAGGCGCTGGAGGGCACTTTTGACCCGCCTGGGATTCTGAAGCACCATCTCACGAACCGCCACTGGGTCCAGAGGGGGTCTGTCGAGCAGCCCGAACTGGTAGGCCATGACAAGGAGGAACAAGCTGGAGCCCCTTGAGGTGAGGTCTACGTGCAAGTCTCTCAAGGTGTATCGAACCCCTGTGCCAAGGTATCGAGAGATGTCCTGTGGCCCGTGCTCCAAGCTGGGTGGTGCCCCGTGGTCCCCGATGAACGGCTTGATGATCCGATCGATGATCAGCTCATCGGTTCGGAAAGGGTTGAGTGTTCGGCGGCACTGCTCCATGTAGGGAACAGCCTCTCGAAGCACCCCTGGGGTCAGCACGCCCTCGAAACCGTTCCCGAACAGCGCTGCGATCGGTAGGCAGAGCTGATCGCTGTACTCGGAGGCAACCTCCAACAGCACTTCAAGCAGGTGGTCGTGGTAGATCTCTTCGGTCGTAGCGACGGGGCCGCCGAAGCGTTGGTCCTCTTGCACCTTGCGTACGATCCGCTTGACGCTGCCGAGCAAAGCCTTCCGAAGCTCGCGGTTGCGCAGGGTCTCCTGCTCCAAGATGTCCTTCACCATCTGAGCTTTCTCGTCGACACTCCAAGCAGGGTGGTTGGAGAGTAGTTGGATCATCTCCTCTGCCGTCTCACACCCCAAGGCGGCCAAGGCTCGGACAACTACTCGCCCCTGTCGGTAGTGGAGCTGGTCCGTTGCCCCCAAAGAGCGCACCGTCTTCGGGCGAACAGCTGGAGGCAACCTCAGGCCAGCCACCAGCTCCTCCCAGTGCCGTGCAAACGCGATGCTGGCAGGACTCATCTCCAACACGCATGCGATCTCCAAGAGCCGAGCCGTGAACCGATGGTGCTCAACCACATCCATGGTGTCGAGCTTGCCCACGAACATGGTGAGGTAGGAAGTGTTCTTGGAGGGGTGGTTGGGAAACTGCTCCTTGCATCGCAGGGCACGTCCGAGTCGTTGAAGCAGCTCCGGCAGAGAGGTGGTGACCCCCAACGTCACCACATGGGTGCAGAAAGGCCAATCTGACGCCTCTCCCATCCGACCACAGCAGATGATGACTTCGATGGTGCGGTCCGCATAGTCCGTGAGATCTTGCTCGACAGACAGACGACGACGGAACGCATCCTTGTCGTTGACGGCATCGACGATCTCAGACGACTTGTACCCAGCTCCCAACAGAGCACGGCGGGTCTCGCGTGCCATCCTCGCGCTGTCACCTGCCGGCACGCGCAACACTGTGGGCAACCCCACCTCTCGGACGTAGCCAGCGATGTGATCAAAATCGATGCTCTTAGGGCGTGCGCTAGGGGCTAGAGCCGGTGTCGACAGCTCGTAGAGCCGGTGGACGATGCGTTCTGGGAACCGATGGCTTGCCACAAGACGGGTGTAGGGAACCTTGAACACAGGGATATCCGCATAGGACAGTGGTCGGCCGTCCGAACGGAGCGGCGTGGCCGTCACACCATGCAGCACGCCCCCCCGATCTCTGACGAGGTCTGTGAACTGGTAGAGATCGGTCAACTCCGCACCCGAGTGGTGAAACTCGTCACCCAAGAGGTGCCAGTCAGACGTGCCTGCGGGGATCAGAGGGCCGATATGCTTACGGAAAGAGGCATGCGTAGTGACGAACACCTTCCCTTTTGGATCCTTGATGTAGGACTTGAAGGCGGCGGCCACGTCGCTGTCCCTTGGGCAGACCCAAAGGTCGGCCTCCAAAGTCAAGACACGGCCCTCGAACCCACCGCCGATCCGGATCTCACAGGGCTCTTGAAGCTGTTGCTCCACATCCTCAACAGGCGTGATCAGGATCCGAACTCGCTGGGTCGACAAGGCGGCGGTCGCACGCAGCACCAAGCTCTTACCAGCACCAGGGTTGATCGTGACCAAACCAACGGGCCAGCCCTCTTCGAGAAGGAAGTCGACGGCTTCACACTGGTAGTCACGAGCGATGTATTTTTTCACGGTGGCTCTCCTCTGCACACCACTACGCATGGGCGGGCATACCTGAACCCCCCGCACTCTCGGAACCTCTCGGGTATAGTGCCAACGTGCAGGCACCTCCCTGCCCGGAAACGGGTCGGGAGAGAACACACCCACCGCCGCAAGGCACTGGACCCTTCCCATACGCGGAAGCGACTCACCTGCACACGCCCCACAACCGTGGGCGGTCGCTACCACTCCGATCTCGCGTATCAGGGAAGTACCCATGTCCAAACCAGTCCCCATGTGGGCCGTCATCGACGGCTCAGAGTCCCGCGTTGGCACTCTCCACCCAGCCAAGGCTCGTGTCCTCGTCAAGCAGGGCCTCGCCCGCTGGAAGGGGAAGCGCGTCTATCTGACGACACCTGAGCCCTTGGTCACCGTCTACGAAGATGGTGGCACCAAGCTCTCCCTGACCCAGGCGGAGATGGACAGCTTCCAAGACACCAAAGACCCCGGCCCACACGTGAAGTGGGACCTTGAGAGCAGCACCGCGCTCGACATCGACGGACCGTGGCCCGGCATGAAGGTCCGCGTGATGAAAGACCACTACCAGCAGGGCTGCGTTTCAGCGAACAGCTAGGAACCCTAGAGTTCGAGCTGCAACACCTCCGGGACGCGTTGCTGGACCCGCAGCACGCGCCCTACCTCATCGACCAACCCGAACTCGTCGAGGGACTGCCCACGCGCTTCGTCAAGACGGCCGACGCACTACGCAAAGCCATCGCTGCCGCTGGAGACCTCACGTCCGACTACACCTACGGGAACGTCGGGTTTGGCTTCACCGACCACGACGCCGACACCCGCACGGTGATCTACCTCGGCAAGTTCAAAGGCTCCCAGCACGAGAAGCCCGCCGACGTAGAACAAGAGGAGTGGGACACTTTCATCAACGCCCTGAAGACCCCCGCCGGACGCCGGTCCGTGTTCGACAAAGCACCCAAAGCGCCCGACTGATCCCCTCGGGGCGGTGGTAGATCCTCGATAGCCACCGCTCTTCAAGAGGAGAGTCCATGACCCCCAGCTCCACCCGCGTCGCCCACCGCTGGCTGTTCCAGACAGGCCAAGGCTCGCGGTACGCTGCCGGCACCGATGCCGACATCAAGAGATTCGAGCCTGAACTCTCCAAGCTCTGGGTGCAGCTCGACATGAAGCTCAACGAGCTGCGCTTCCAAGATGGGTACGAGGACGGCACCCACTACAAGGTCCGCGCCCCCACGAAGAACCTCTGGGCCAGTCTGATCCGAGCAGGCTTCAAAGTCGCCGACGGGGTCCTGTCCACCCGCTCCATCCCATCTAGCAAGACCAAGTCGATGGAGATGGCCTACCGCCTGTTCGCCAACAGCTCCCGGCAGCCCAAAGACATGTACAAGTGGTGGGAGAAGAACCAGAAGCGCGTCAGCTTCATCCTCGAAGCCACGCGCTGGCCAGAGAAGCAGATGGGGACCGACGAGCTGTTCGAGCTGGGGTCGTTCACCATCCACAACACCGTCGGAGCCACTGGCACCGAGCTTGAGGGCCTGAAGCGCGCTATCGAACGTGCCGAACAGCTCGCCAAGACCAACCCCGTCCCCGGGTTCCGCAAGGCCGTCTACGGAGACGTTCACATCGTCGCCAAGATCAGCAGGGCCCACGACGCAGCTTGGTACTACGTCGGCGACGACTCGCTCTACCTCCGACGCAGCAAGCGCACCGGCATGAGCGAAGTCCACGCTTTGATCCATGAGCTGGGCCACCGCTACTGGGAGAAGTTCGCCAGCAACGACAAGAAGCGCGAGTGGAACCTCCACCACCTGAGGGCAGAAGGCAAGGAAGTCGAGGTGGACATGCCGGAAGTGGGCGATCCACTCCCCGTCAGAATCCCCCGGCGCAAGGGGTTCGTGCCTGTCGTTGAGGAACGCAAGGGCGACAAATACTACTTCCTCGTCCCCATGGAGGACGGCGACCCCGTCCGCCTAGATGTCAAAGCCTTCAGCGTGTACAAGATCCTCGCCAACCAGATGCGGGCCACCAAGAACTTCCCAACGACCTACAGCTCAACGAACGCCGAAGAACACTTCTGTGACTCTCTGGCTCTCGCAGCCATGAACAGCCTCGACGACGAGTACCTGATCCCGTTCAACGCTATCTGGAACGCCTGATGCCCCCCCTGCCCCAACCGTGTCGCAGCCCGCTGGCTCCAGAGTGCTCGGACTCCCCGTGTCCTGTGGCATGGAGCACAGACCAAGGGCCTGAAAGCCCTCAAGCCCCACCTCGGCACCCTGTGGCTGGCGCTCTCACCCCACATCGCCATGGAGCACGCTTCCGGTGGGGCCAGTGTCCGCCCCGGCGGTGCACTTCGAGGCGAGCTGTGGAGAGTGGTGTTGAAGAACTCGGCACGCATCCCCGACCTTCGTGATCTCCGTGACCCTGTGACGCAAGCTCTCTTCGAGAAGTGGCAAACAGAGGAGGGCCCTATCGACGCGTCAGGCTGGAAGCGTTTGATGTCCGATCGCATGGCTTGGGCCAAGATCGAGTTCTCGTTCGCCCAAGATTGGCTGGAAGAGCGCGTGGACGGGTTCTCCATCGGAGACTCCACTGGGCAACACAGCCACAACAGCGTGGCCGTGTTCGACGTGAGCCCCCATCCAGTCCATGACGCCCATGAACCCGGAGGAAGCCTTCCTGCACCGGAGCTAGGCCGACGCCCCTCGAAGGACCTCCTCGGGAACCCCACGGTCAACCCCCTTCTGGATCAAACGCTCGACCTCTGCGCCATCCCCCCGTGCTCGGGCCAGTCGGATCAAGAGGGAGAGCGTGCGGTAGTACCTTGCAGACATCGGAAACTCCTTGGTGTACCCCACTCATCGGCCCTCCTCAGCCAGAGTTTAGAGGGGACCAGAGCTAGCCAAGGACTCGACCCATCAGAAGCCGTATGGCATCAAGGCCAGACACCGACGACAGGTGACCTTGGCTGCGTTCGACGTGTAGAGCCAGTGCATCGGAGCTGACTCCCGGCAAGAGAGCGTCAGCCAGTCGAAGCCAGGAGCCGCCCCACCGAAGTGAACAGCCTTCACGGGACCACATCCCACCCGGTGTTCCGAAGCTCCGAGTCGATCTGCCACTGGAGAGCTTCAAGCCGGGCGGACTCCGTACCCTTGACGATCTCATCCCCCGGCCAGACCACCCAACAACGAACAACCTCCACGGGAGACCAGACCTCACTGAACCCACGTCGATGCATGCACACGATCCCAACCACAAGATCACCCGAGGGGTCGTGGCGACCCTTCATCCGACAGGCCGAGAGTGGTGCTTCACCAAACGCGTGGTAGCCAACCTCCCGCATGTCGGTTTGGAGATGGGACAGCTCGGTGGACGCCGCCTCGCGCCAAGGGCCGGCCACCTTGACCACACCGACCTGGACCAACGCGATGAGTTCCGACATGACATGCCAGAGCACCGCAGGGTTCGCACGGAGAGCCTCCTGCACATCCACCACCACCTGAGGATCTGCCAGAGACCGCTCGCGACGCTTAGCCAACGCCGCCTCCAACGTCTGATGGATCAACGTCCCACGCTCCAGCGCAGAGCCTCCCTCGCTCACACCAACCTCCAACCACACTGTGTGAGGCCCGAGTCCGCCGTCCTGCGGGCAACCTTCTCCGTCATACAGAAGGCAGTGGTCCGACCGCTGTAGCTGAGCATCGCCGCCACACCAGGATCAAACCGATACTGCCAGCGACCACCCCAGAGTGAGGGGACCTGCCACGCGTAGCCAACCAGACGGCCGCCAACACACTGACGGTAGGCCACGGTCGAACCCTCCCAGTCCTGTGCCATGAGGTCTATGGGAGGCAAACCAACCCCGCGATCAGTGAGCAAGAACTCAAGCGCAATGGACCGCATCGGCCCGTTCACCACCCACGGCCCCGCCACCCGCAAGATGTTCTCGTCAGTCAGACGACCCAGCTCCGAGACAAGAGCGTGCAAGACCGAAGGCGACGCCGACAAGGAGTCCAACTCCGAGACCAACAACTCTTCATCGCTCGGGACCTTCGGAACCCTCCCAGAGATGCGCTTGCCCACAGGACGCACAGAGGACATCGACGCGTCCTCCGCAACTCCCGCAGCAGCCGCCATCATACGGATCAACTGCTGCTGCTCGTTCAAAGACTCTGACACTCGCGCCTCCATAGGTGTTGACCTACTACGCGCGAGTGACCGCAACCCAACCTAGAGCAGGTCAGCAGCAGCCTGAGCCAAGTCCGAACGCTCACCCTTCGTCAACGACACATGGCCCGCCAAGGGATGATCCTTGAAGCGCTCGATGACGTAGGTGAGACCATTCGACTTGCCGTCGACATACGGGTTGTCGATCTGGTTGGGGTCGCCCGTCAAGATGATCTTCGTCCCCGTGCCCGCACGCGTCAGAATCGTCTTCACCTCGTGAGGAGTGAGGTTCTGTGCCTCGTCGATGATCATGATCTGATCTGGGATCGAACGGCCTCGAATGTACGTGAGAGCCTCGACCGAGATGTAGCCCTTGTCGAAGAGGTAGTTGTAGTTCCGATCCTCACGAGCACCATCCTTCCGCTCGTTCGTACCGCCCACGAGGTACTCCAAGTTGTCGAAGATGGGCTGCATCCAAGGGCTGAGCTTCGCATCCAAGTCCCCCGGCAAGAACCCGATCCCCTTCCCCATCGGAATGACCGGACGCGCTACCAAGATCTTGCGGTAGAGCGACCCACTCGTGACCTGCTCCAACGCACCCGCCAACGCCAAGAGCGTCTTCCCCGTGCCCGCCTGCCCAGAGAGCGTCACCAGAGACACTTCGGGGTCCAACAACAGGTTCAACGCAAAGACCTGCTCCATGTTGCGAGGCTGCACACCGAAGCTCGATGTCTTCGACGGGATCCGACGCAACCGCTCACCACTCGGGTCCGTCCGAATGAGCGCAGACTTCTGAGCCCCGTCCGTCAACAAGAGACACTCGTTGGGACGAAGGTCCTGAGGAAGGTCGCGCGTGTCGCCACTCCCATACCAGTCGTCGACCACACCCCCGTGAACACGCTCCGTACGATGACCCCTGTACTGGTCGTCCATGCTGACGATCACGTCCGTGTGCCGGTAGTCCTCCACCAACATCCCCATGGACGCACCCTTGATGCGCATGACCGTGTCCCGGGAGACCAACACCACGTCGTCCTCACTGTCCTGAACGACCAGAGACGACGCCAAGCTGAGGATCACATTGTCGTTGGACCGACCACTCCGCGCGTTGTCGAAGTCGTCACTCTCCGCCAACACCTTGAGAACTCCACCACCCTCCAACTCCACGCCCGCTGACAAGTCGCCGCGCTGACGCAACTTGTCCAAGTAGCGGATCGCCGTGCGAGCACTCCAACCCCGCTCGTCAGCGTCAGATTTGAACTTGTCGAGTTCCTCGATGACAAGCATCGGGATGATGACCGTGTGCTCCTCAAACACGAACAAAGACTTCGGATGGAACAAGAGGACATTGGTGTCCAAAACGTAAGTACGAGCCAAGAGATCTACCTCGATGTGGGGACTGCTGCCTAACTGCATGAATAGGCTCGAAAACGCCGTCGATCGGCTCTACCGCTGAAGGGATCATACCCCCGCGCTGACGTACTCCACCGGGACATCCGCCATCAACTCCCAACCCAGATCAAGCAGCGCCGCATCCGTCTCTGCTCGGATCTGACCGACCTTCGTCTCACGACCCTGTTCAAGCCGCTCTACCCCCCAGCTCGCACCCTCAGGCAGAAGGCGGACCCAGTTGGGCTCGTTCCAGTTCACGACGCAAACCACCCGACCAAACGCATCCGTTCGCACCCACGCGAGTTGAACGGGAAGAGCCCGCGAGGCAAGTCGTTGCATTGGCGCAAGCCCCAAGGGCCAGCCACCTTCGGAGATGACTCCCACAGCTTCAAGAGCACTCCGAACAAGACCTCGGGGTCCGCCCTCAAGGCTTCAACCACCGCGTCCGCCATTTCCTGATCAGGAACAAGACGCTCTGCCAACACCCCACTGCTCGCAACCACCTCCCCACCGGGTGGGAGAGGAGAGGGCTCGTTGTGTGAAGGGAGCCGTTGACCCTTGCCGAAACCCGCCAGCTGAGCCTTGGTGACCGGGATCTCGATGTTGGACGCCAGCTCAAACAGCTTCTGTTCACCCACAGAGCTGCCAACCAAGCGAGATCAAAGCCGCGTCCGTGGCATCCTTCAAAGCCTCCAACGGACCCGACACGTGCTCCACCATGGTCGCACCCGCCTGCTGAACCACCACGCGACACCACAAGTCGTCTTCCACCAACACCAACGCACAGATGACCCGGCCCTTCAAGCCCTGACGGACATGAGCCGGCGCTGCCGCATGAGCATCACGCGCAGCCTCCGCCGCAACCGAGCGACTCAAACTCCGCGCGGAGGTCTCGAACCAAGGACCACCCACCAGATCAGTCTGAACCACCTGAAGCACCTCGAACAAGACCTCGGGGTTCGCTCGAAGAGAAGCCACCACCTCATCCACCAAGCTGTCTGACTTCACCGCCAACTCCTCGGGCACGCCTCCGACCTTCTCGAACCCTACCACCCGACGCTGCTCCCACCCGCGCTGAATCGCTGCCCACACCACCTCATCCTCATCTGAACTCACAGAGACGTTCGACAAGCTCTCGCCCCGTGGACCCTTGATCAACTCCCGCGTAGGGAGAGCAAGCAGGTCACCATGTGGAGGGCCAGTAGGCATAGAACACCCTCAAGAGCAGGACACCACCGATGCACAGCTCCGACACCAAGACCCCAAGCCTCATGAGGGTCGCCACACGCTGGCTCGCAGCTGTCCACAACACCCGACTCCTACACCTGAACGTCAAACCACTGATCAAGTTCAGACAACGCGGGAACCCCATCGAAGCAGACCACTGCGGAGACGTGGACGGGAAACACATCTGAGGAGACGACTTCGAGTTCTACGAAGCCCTCGTAGACTCCATCCGACGACACGGCGTCAAAGAACCCGCCCACCTCACAGCCTGGGGCGGCAAACCACACCTCGCCGACGGACACCACAGACTCAACGCCGCTTGGGAAGCAGGGACCAAAACCATCCCCGCAGAAGTGGACTCCCGACTGACCGACGACTGGCTGCTCCAACAAGGACTGATCGACAAACGTACCGCCAGCGTCAGCCTGGGGGACCGGATGTTCGCCATCGACAACCAGCTGTCCACTGAAGCTGCCAACTGGAACCACAACCTCGCACACGCCCTCAAGACCATGGACAGACTGTCCGCACGACCCGAGAAACTCACGCGGTTCATGAAGACGTTCGACGCAGCGTTCTGGTTGAACAGGAACCCCAAGGCTCTCGCTGAGATCAAAACTCTCGACCCAAGGCTCGCACGGGACATCGTGAGGTTCCTGCAACGAGGACACCGCACCGCCGCATCCGACTGGACCCACGAGGTGTCAAGAAAGCCCTCGACGCGTTCCAATCCTTCGTCCAAAGAGGTGCCCAGAACAACGGGCCCGACGAAACCGTGGACTACTACACCCACGACCTCGACATCCCCCTGCTCACCGTCATGGGGGAGACGCGCCAAGTCGTCGAATACGACCTGAGACCCAACCGATCCGACAAAGTCACCCTGGGTGGAAGCTTCAACATCCTCGATGATCTCAAGGACTACGACGACAACCCACTCCCTAACGCGTTCAGCGTCACCATCTTCATCAACGGAAGCCTGACGTGGAGACAACTCGCACAACCCAACTCCATCAAGGCCGTGCGACGCATCCTCATGCACGAACTGACCCACGCCGCCGACAAGTTCAAGGCCACCTACCCCATCCCACAGTCCAACTCCTCCGTGTCACCTACCCAGATGGACCTGGACGCCTACTACAACGCACCCACCGAAGTGCGGGCACACATGAGGGAACTGTACGAAGCCATCGCACCCACCGTCCGCAACCAGATGGACAACCCACGGGCGAGACTCGGACAGATCATCACCAACGCACTGCAACGCGTTCCGGAAGCCCGCGACAAATGGACAGCCATGACCCCACACCTGTCCAGACAGAACAAGAACCGCATCCTCAAAGGACTCGTCACCGCCTTCGAGGATGAGGGGACAAGACCACGCACCGCCGCTCGCCCCATCAAGCTCGACACCCAAGACATCAAAGTCCTGGCTCGACAACTGACTCGACAACTCCAATCCCGAGGACTCCCCAAACCCAACCGCGTCGTCGCAGAAGAATGGATGACCGTCACCAACGTCAAGGGCGATGAAGTCGACGTGGAGATCTCACTCGTCGGCTCACCCAAAGTCGACTTCGACAAAACTGATCTCGTACAAGGGGCCTACCTCAAACGCGGCTACCCCAACAAGATGGTCGCCTTCCTCAACGCCTTCATGCCGCCACGCACCTTCGAGAGCTGGCCCACACGCATGATCGAGAAAGAACTCTACCGCATCCTCTCACACGAACTGACCCACGCCGCCGACCTGTGGTCCGGTAAAGGCTCCGTCGGTGACCTCTCCAAGTCCAAAGACGAACTGCTGAGACACCACCACAACCACCCCGCTGAAGTCAAAGCTCTCATGCGGGACGTGGCCACCGGCGTCGAAGACACCGTCCAAGAATTCATGGGCGTCGGCATGACCTTCCAACAAGCCCTCACGTACGCACTCGAAGACTCCAAGTGGGCCGACATCAAAGACTACCTGACCCCGAAGAACCACAAGACCATCCTCAAGGGCGTCTACACACACCTGCAAGACCTCGGACTCACCGAACCCAGAGGATCAAGAAGACGCTAGACCGCCGGAGGCGGGGGCTGTCCCTCAGAATCCCAAGGGGCACGCACCAACCTGTACGGGTCCGGACCCACGAGACGAGCAATGCACCCCGCCGTCCCCGCCCGCTCGTGACGCCTCCCCTGTGCCCATACCGAAAGCTCCCAACTCGATGCCCGACCCTCCTGCATCAAGTACACGTCCAATCCACGAGACTCATCACGCGCCTCGTAGTGATCCCATGACGCAGCATGAAACCACGTCATCCCCGTGATCCCTGAAAGACGACCCAACGAGAGCACACCCACCACCGGCTGACCCGTGATCGCAGACTTCTCATCCTGCATCAACCGGTCCCCCACCAATGTGCGGTGAGGTAAACCTGGAAGACTCATCCGACCCGCGATCCCCGCCGTGCTGTTCTCACCAACACCAAACGGAACCCACGCCATGAAGTGCCCGATCCGCTGACCCGACCCGTGGAAACTGCCCGAAGACGACGTGACCCAAAGAAGATCACCACCCCTGTCACCACTCGCCGCATGAAGCTCGTGTAGACGCATCCGAGCCTCCATGAACGAAAGAGGCGACGGAGAAAGCACACCCGAGAAGACATGACCCCCTCCCGATGGCACCTGCACCCGCATCTCGTCCGGTGCCACCGACGGAAGCATGCTCACGTGAACACGACGTACACCAAGATGCAACGACGGTCCCCCACCCTCACGCGGAACGATGAGACCTAGATCACTGTCCCACCACTCGAACACCTGCACCGGCTGCGGCAACTCCAAGAACGACACGTCTGGATGGCCCGTGTGGAAGCCGTGAGGCGATGGGGACCCCACCACACCACCGGACCCCCCTACGGACGCTGTAGACCCCACTGAAGCGATCCCTGCCGTCGCTGCTACTGCCGCCGTCCCCAAGACTGCACCAAGTACCTCTCGCCGCGTGCGACCCCCATCACCGCCCCCATCACCGCCCCCGTCATTGATCCCACTCATCGACCACCTCCCGCTGAACGCACTCTACCTACTACGGCAGTTGCGCCACTTCCCACCCCACGTAGACCATAGGTGGGGGGATAGAGAGAGCGGAAGATCAACAAAAATATCGACCAGATCATGTTGATGTGTTGATCTGGATCAGATTCATGTAAGAACCTCGTGTATCCCCGAGATCAAATTGACTTAACTCTGTCAACAAATGTCATCGGGCAACCCCTTTGCGGTGGGGGTTCGATGGGGGTTTTGAGAGGGGGTCCAGATCAGATTGGACGCGGAGCGTCAGCGTCTCTTCTGGACCAATCTGCACGAAATGGGCCAATTTGATCTGTTGGTGAGTGGATCATATAGAAGGAATACCGGACACTCCCGGCGCGCGGAGCGGCGCAGGAAGGTCAGATCAAATTCAGTCGGTCAGCTTGTGTGGCCCCCTCGCGGGACCACAACCCTGCGCGAGATCAAAAAGCGAATTTGTCAAGCCGATTTTTCAACCGTCGTTGGATCGCTGATTCTCCTATGGGGTATTGCAGCCGGGGATCACCTCGCATAGGGTGTCCGCACCTCTTGTGATCCAACGAGACGAGGCGTGCTACGTCGGTCGTCACCGAGTGATCCAACGAGGCCGTCTCACCGATCCATCGAGGCCACCGCATGACCCCAGCTGTCTCTTCTTCCGCACCTCCGATGCTCTACGCCCGACACGAACATGGGGGTCATCCGGTGAGGGAGACCGCCGACGGCTACTCAGTCGACTGGCCTGCTGGGTCGGAGGTCTACCCCTCACGCCGCGCCTTGATGCGCGCGCTCTACTCGGGTGGCGACAGCTCGACGGATGCTCGTGACCCGGGCATCTCCTACAGCCGCTACTTCAGACTCAAGGCGTCGGAGCCGACCCAGGCTCCCATCTTTGATCTGCTGGGGCTCTCAGATCAGATCAACGTCCGCCCCACCCAGATCAGAATGCGTGCCCGCCGTCGCACCTCGCAGCTGACCGTGGCTCCCCAACCCACCCGGTCTCTCCGGACCCGGGCGAAGTTGAGAGTGGAGGCACCTTGGTTCGACGGCTCGGTCATGGTGGGTGGCACTCGTCCCCTTCCCCCAGCTGCCTGGAAGCGACCTGACTCCTCGAAGCCGAGTCAGCTGACGGTGGCCAAGCCGAAGCGCACGCGGAAGAAGGCGGCAGTCAAGCTCACCGTCGAGACCCCCTCCGCCACTCCCAAGCTCGGGATTGATCTGGCAGCTCGGGGTCACGAGGTCCGGAAGCTGGTCTATGCAGGCTTCAGGGGTCGCATCTACCGCATGGGCTACGACATGGAGGACGTGCTCCAAGAGATCTACCGGGGCCTGTTGGCTCGGAACATCGGCAAGTGTCCCTTCGACGCGACCAAGAGTTCGTTCGGCCACTACGTCCACATGGTGGCCGAGTGCGTGCTCCGGAACTTCATGCGCAAGCAGCGTCGCATCGCCCAGTTCGAGCAGATCGGCGTCTACACCGCGACGGAGGGTTCATGGGGGATGGTCGACGCTGCCTCGATGGCCTCCCTCACGTCCGACGACAGCATCGACCGCATCGAGGAGAAGACCTCCACGGAGATGGCGATGGGTCGTCTGTCCGAGCGCATCATGGAGACCGGTCGGCCCGAGGCGGTCTTGGCAGTGCTCTCCCTCCCCCACGTGCGGGAAGGTTGTCAGCGTCGCGAGGTTGCTGACAGGGTCTCCGTCGAGATCGGTGAGACGGTGAAGCCGACGGAGATCGGCAAGGCGCTGCACCTCCTGCGTGCCGTCAGTCGGGAGTGGGCGACCGAGCAGGGGCTGCGCGCTTTCGGCTGAAGGTGAACCCTGCGGCTTCCCAGGCTCGACGAGTGGTCTCAACCTGGAAGCCCCAGCCCCCATCCACGTGTAGGTTGGTGAGGACCTTGGCATCGAGGTCCACGACCTTGGCATCGAGGTCCACGACCTTGGCGTGAGAGCAGTAGCCCCCCGCGCTGGGTCGGTGCATGACCGCCTCCTCACCTCGCAGGGTGATGGTGGCGACTTGAGTGGGGTCCCCGATGGGGACTTCGATCTGGGTGGGCATGGCGGTGCTCCGGGTTCAGCGGGGTTCGGGCTTCATCAGGCGTAGGCACTTGGGGCAGTCGACGGCGAACTCATCCCAGGCATCCTCGTGCCCGTTGCGTGAGCTGTTCCAAGCGACCCTCACCTTGGTCTTCTTGGGACCTGATCCGCAGATGGGTCGGTCTTGAGGAGTGCCGTCGATGACGCGGCAGGCGTGGAAGTTCGTCCCCCGGCCGACGAAGCAGACCGCCAGATCAGATTCAGGGATGGGCAGCTTGGTCATGGGGGCCTTCTCGGGGGGCAAGATCAAACGGCGTGCTCGATGGTGGCACCGAGGATGGGCACGGGGACCCCCTTTCGATCCTCATCGCGCTCGAACACGGCGACGTGGGTGATCTCCTGCCGTCCCGTCTTGTAGGGTGGGGCGCTGGTGGGGTCGTAGGCGTTGACGGGCCGTCCATCAGCCGCGTGGCGGAGGGTCTTGAGGCCGTGGTCACCGCGAAGGCGGCCACCGGAGCCCTGGATGAACCCCGTGTGGGTGGTTCCGGAGGTCGTGGTGATGGTGAAGCGGGTCGGGTTCATCGGAGGGCTCCCTTGTAGTGCTTGTCGGTGTCTTCAGTGGGCAGATCAGAGGTGGGGAGGGCGGCAGCCCAGTCGACCCACTCCTTGCGGCTGCGTGCGTCGCCAACCTTGACCCCATCCTTGAAGGCGTAGGCTCCCTCAGACGCGTTGAAGCCCCCGATGGAGTGGAAGGTGCCGCGCTTGTCCTCCGCAGCGACGTGGAAGGTGCCCCGGAAGAGGCTGACGGACAGCTTGGTGCCCGTAGGTGTGGTGTGCGAGGTGCTGAGCATGGTCTTCATGCCTCCAAAGCGGTGGTGGGTGCGAGGTTGACGACCAGCGCCTTGCGCTCTTCGCCGTCGGCGTCGGTGATGGTAGCCATGGTGCCGCGACCCTCACCCCGTAGGGCGATGATCTTGCCGCCCTTCGAGCGGTGGACGAGGGGGGTCGTTGCTCGCGTAGAGGCCGACCGAGCGGCAGAACGCCCGCGAGTACATGACTTTGTCGCCGATCTTCATGGGGATCTCCTTGGTGGGGGCTTGTACTACGCGCGAGCCGCTCGAACCCAACCCCTAGAGCCGCTCGACGGCGTGGAAGACCTCACCAGGACCGCAGAAGCTCACGACAGGCACCACGGCGATGTCCATGTTGCTGTTGAGGGCGGAGGTGTCGGTGGCGCGCTTGCGAGCGGACTCCAAGGTGCCGATGTGGTCCTGCATCCAGGCTCCGTCGATCTTGCCGTCGGGGTGGGTGCGGTGAACGGAGAGCAGAGAGAAGGTCATGGGGATCACCATACGACCTGTGTGGACTTGTCCGGCACGATGAAAACCACACCTCTCTCCACCTTCACCTCCAGACCTTCCCTCTCAACCTCCTTGCGGAAGGACTTGATCAAGAGCTCGTCTCCCCCCCTGAAGCAGCGTTGTACGCTCCCATAGGCGTATTGGTTCGGGTGGTCTGCGAGGACCTTTCGGATGAGTGACCAGTTCATGATGATCTCCTTGGTGGTGTGGGTAGAGTTCTCGTTGCTTGTGTGGCCTGCGGGCTCGCGCCCCTACTTCGGTATTCCAGGGCAGCAGAGCTTCGCAGGCCACCTTGTCCTAGAGCGCCCCGCCGAAGACGTAGGGGGTGCCTTCAGGCACGGTGACCCCAGCCTTCTCTAGGAGGGCCAGCGTGTGACCTTCCGCCCAAGGCCAGTCCATCGCGATGATGTGGGTGGCCGTCATCGTGTCGCCCTTCAGCGAGACGGTCACGTCGAACTTGCGGTCGGCAGTGCGCAGCTTGGCGATGCGGACGCGGTCGCCCTCGTGAACGGTGAGGACGGTGGCGGGCGCGAGGTCGGTGCTCATGGGTGTCTCCTTTGACACCTGTACTACGCGTGGCGCGCTCGAACCCAACCCTCAGATCACCTTTCGCTGGATCGCGGTTTCACTGAACGTGTGTGCCACTGAACGCCCCTCGTTGGAGGTGTTCAGTGCAACCGAATGGCACTGAACAGGTCGCCGAGAGATCAGTTAGTTCGGTTGGGTCGCGTGGTCCGTACTTGACATAATGCACGTTATCGGACGTTGATACCGGTCAATGGATCACGGGCCTCCGAGCCAGTTGGATCGCTCAGCCGTCTCCGTAGAGGTGCTGCGACTTGGGTCCCGAGAGCCATCGAGCAGGTAGCCACGGACCCCCACCGCACAGCTGGGGACCGCCCACCACCACTTCACTGCGAGCTGCCCTTGCGCAGCTCCACGGACATGATCAACCGGTCTCCTGCTTCAGGCAGGCCGCTGAAGAAGTGTCTGGCAGGCCACGCCACCTTGGTGTCGGGTGCTGTTCCCGCACCCAGCTCACCCTTGACCCACTCCTCGGTGACCTCGACGACCTCCACAGGAGCCAAGTGCTTGTAGAAGGGCTCAACAGGGTGATCAGATCGATCAGAGAGCCCGATGGCCCTGCACGTGGATGTCGAAGTTGGCGATGATGCTGCCCTGATCACCCGCCAACACCGCGTCGATCTGCGCTCGAAGGGCCTCGATGTCTTTTGCGTCGATGTCAGGGGCGGTGATGGCCACCCCACCACCCTCTCGGAGGTCCAGGCGGGTCATCCTGGGGCCCTCGAAGCCCTCTTCGTCTGTACGGATGAGCACGGGAGGTCCGAGAGGAGGCTCCATGTGGTCCCACCCGTCCAGGGTGTCGGTGACAGTCCACCCGAGGGCCAACAAGCCCTTCTGAGGGTTCGAGTTGGGGAGAACCATGGCGCAGGGGGTCGGTCTGTGTGGTCATCAGGAGCCTCCGAGGGTCTCGAAACACTACCCACGAGGCACCCCTTTCGCAGATCCAGAGCCCACTGTAGGTTCCAACACGCTACCCCCAGGGGTAGGGGTAGCCATGCACATCATCACCATCGCCCGCAAACCCTTGTCTGAACCCACTGTAGTTGCGAACGTGTTGACTCATGGATGCGGAGCCACCGCGATCGACGCTATCCGTGTCCGCTCGAAGATCCAGGACTCCGAGCGGAGGGTGAGTCAGCCTGGGGGTGGTTCGGTCGGGGGCATCTACGGAGCCATGACTGGGCACACCCAGAACGGGGAGCGCCATAACCCAGCTGGACGGTTCCCAACCAACTTAGTGCTCCAGCACACAGCCTCGTGCAAGTGCATCGGCACGCCCACTGTGCGTGGAAGCAACCCGATTGGCCAGCGCGGGGGTGTCCAAAGCGTGTATGGCGACTTCAAGCGGTCTGAAGCGTTTGACTACTCAACCAAGGGCCAGGAAACGGTTGCGAAGTGGGAATGCGCCACGGACTGCCCTACCCCCTGCCTCGACGAACAGTCCCGCGCTGGGAGACCGGCCTCGGACAAAGTGCCCGTGGGAGGGGCCAGTCGCTTTTTCAAGCAGGTCCAGCAGGGGTAGCAGGTCCAGCAGGGGTTGGGCTTCAAGCAGTCCCCCGTAGTGAACGCTACACACCTGGGAGAACCGATGCCTCGCTCACTGCACACAGCCTCCGGACAGATCGTATTCACCGAGCACGCGAGGCGAAGAGCTTCAGAGCGCTGTGTCCCGCCCCCCCTCCTCGAAGCTCTCGCACGAATGATGAGCCGGATGGGGAAAGCGCTGGGAACAGCTGCCCGGTGGACAACCACGTGGAAAGGGATCGCGGCTGTGTTCGCGCGTGAGCCCTCGGGTCGGATCACACTGATCACCTGCTGGAACGTGTGATCCTCAGCTCCCCCTCCTGTGACCGCAGAAATGATGTGCATGGACACCTGATTTAGGGTTGGGTTTGAGCCTTCTACCCGTAGTACAGGTGTAAGGAGACTACGATGATTGATCTTGCCGCCCTCCCCGCCGCCGAAGCCCGCATCGCCCGCCGCTACATGGAGGTCGAGGTCGAGAAGGGCATGACCGTCGAAGTCTACAAGGGTCGCAAGGTCCCGAAGGGCACCGTCGGCAAGGTCTTCTGGATGGGTGCTGGTCAGTACGGCTGGCGCGTGGGCATCAACGACGAGATGGGTGACACCCACTGGACCGCGCTCACCAACGTGCGCGCCATGGTCGCCGACAAGGACCCTGGTGAGACCTGGGTCGAGTACGAAGGCCGCAAGGCGGTCGAGGCGGTGGCCCGCGAAGCCGCTCGCATCGCACGCTGGGACGAAGTAGTGCTCCTCGCCGAGCCCGACTTCAAGGGCAAGGTCTTCTGGGAGCGCGACGGCCGCATCGGTGTCGCTCGCCTGGGTGCCAAGCGCGTCCGCGTCAACGGCAACCTCCGCAACAAGGAAGAGGACACCCGCTGGGTCGACGCCGCCGATGTCTGCAAGCTCGCGAACTACGAGCCCGAGCCGGTTGCTCCGGTCGCCGCCCCCATCATCGAGGAGACCTGGACAGAGGACTTCGAGGCGAGCCCCTTCTAGGGTGGCATGGGGCCGCTACTCGGTGACAGTCGCGCGAGTCCCCGCAGGCTGAACGGCTAGGCCGCACCGGGAGATCAACCCCCTCAAGCACCCGAGCCCGCTCACCACCCTACCCCAAGGGTTCCTCTCAGGGAGGGGGTGCTCAGGGGGTGCGGTCGCCCTGCCACGATCCCTGCCACGATCCCCGGCTCGGGGTCGCACCGGACAGCGGTGTCACACAGATCAACGCTCATGCCGGCTCCCCCAGATCAGTGGTGGGGGCCGGCTGCTCGTCGTGTCCGGCAGGGGTGGGTCCTCCTCACACACGGCGGGAGTACACAGGTGGTGTGCTGACTGGCCTCCCCATGGGAGAGGTCGACCGTCGACACCCACGTGCCCTACCGCTGGAGCCAGAGGG
>Ga0136596_1000439_pt1 | contig 21058 bp, 15 predicted proteins | sample AntRauTorcE11897_FD_101387 | JGI IMG/M metagenome (GOLD analysis project Ga0136596, IMG submission 101387) | Saline lake microbial communities from Rauer Islands, Antarctica - Metagenome Torckler E11 #897 | ecosystem: Environmental > Aquatic > Non-marine Saline and Alkaline > Saline | place... | reverse complement strand
TACACATGTGGATCGATCACTTTTGCACCAGGTTCATAAAGAGTTTCATCCGCGTGCCTGATATTTAGAGGAACACAATCCGACAATTCTGTTTAAAAGTAGTCACAAAATCCAGACCTACAATCTTATCCCATTTCAATTACTATGAGTAGAATCACAATAAATCATACCTTGTTACTATTTCTATTTTTCTTTACTTCTTTTCTTTTTGTGCCGGATAGCCGAGCCCAGGTGGCTGACCCTATACCTTATAAAAATGCCGTTATCTCTTCGGCTGATGCATATGCCACCCAGGCAGGCATAGAAACTCTTCAGAAAGGAGGAAATTCAATAGATGCAGCCATAGCCGTCCAATTTGCACTCGCGGTAACCCTGCCAAGGGCCGGGAATATCGGGGGCGGCGGATTTATGATGCTTCGCCTTGCAAACGGAGAGATCAAAGCTCTCGATTTCAGGGAGAAAGCGCCTTCCAGGGCAACGGAAGATATGTTTTTGGACGAAAATGGAACGTATGTGCCTGAATTGAGCCGAACAGGCGGTCTTGCGTCAGGTGTTCCCGGAACTGTAGATGGTATGATCAGCGCCCTTGAACGGCACGGAACGCTGCCTCTTGAAGTCATACTTGAGCCGGCTATACGTTTAGCGCGTGAGGGATTTCAACTGACCTATTCTCATGCTGAAGGGCTGAACAGTAATCGTGATCAATTCTCAAAATTTGAAGGATCAGAAAAAATATTTCTCAGGGCTGACGGCGCACTCTGGAGAGAAGGCCAGATTCTCATTCAAACTGACCTGGCAGAAACACTTGAGCGGATTGCTCTCCGTGGTCGCGATGGATTTTACTCCGGTTATACCGCACGGCTCATCATTGATGAACAGCAGCGTCAGGGAGGGCGGATGACGCTTCGGGATCTCAGAAACTATGAAAGTGTGTGGCGAAACCCTACGCGTGCAGAATTTAAGGGCCATGAACTTTTTATGATGCCGCCTCCGAGCAGCGGAGGAGTCGTGATGAGTCAGGTACTCTCCATGATCGACGGTATCAATCCAGATTCAACTGGTGTTAATTCCTCTCAGTATATCCATCTGCTGAGTGAAGCCTTCCGTCGCGCATTCGCTGATCGCAATTACTTCCTGGGCGACCCTGATTTTGTATCTATGCCAATAGACACGCTTCTCTCAGAAGGCTACAATATCGATCGATTTTCTGATTACGATCCCGAAAGCGCCACGCCAAGTAGTGAGATTAGTCACGGACAGATTTCAGGATTTGCAGAAAGTAATGAGACTACTCATTTCTCGGTTGTGGATGCTGACGGTAATGCAGTCGCCATCACCACGACCCTGAATGGTTCTTACGGTAGTCATGTGGCTGTTGACGGAGCGGGCTTTCTGATGAATAACGAAATGGATGATTTTTCTGCCAAGCCCGGAGTGCCAAATATGTTCGGATTAATTGGAGCTGAGGCAAACTCAGTGAAACCCAATAAACGTATGTTAAGCAGCATGAGCCCCACCATTGTCACCCGCGATGGCCAACTGAAAATGGTAGCCGGCGGCAGCGGAGGACCAACAATCATCACCGCTGTGTTTCAAGACATTATGAATGAACTTCTCTATGGCATGAATGCTACAGAGGCCATATCATCACCTCGGTTTCACCATCAGTGGATGCCTGATCAGATAGTCGTTGAGCGATTCTCACTGCCTGACGACGTTCAAAAAAACCTCAACCAAAAGGGGCATTCCATTCGGGTTGTGTCCACTCTTGCACGAACACACATAATCGTCATTGATGACGATGGTAACCGAACAGCGGCAGCCGACCCGAGGGGGAACGGCAGTGTTTCAGGATATTAACTACACTCAGTTCAGTTCTATATTTTATTGTGCATTCAATATCTGATTAGGTATCTTTTGCACAATCTCCGCCAAGTTTGGAAAACATCTTACTATAATAAGTGAACGTTACGATATCTGATTGTACGATCACATGTAATGACCAAGAAATTCTAAAGATCAGTAATTAAATGGATATTGCATCTATCTTTGAGCAACACCGAACACGCAACATCTTTTTTGCCATATTCGCCTGGATAACGGCGTTAATTGTCTATACGCTGACTGTTGCTCCAACTGCTCCGTTTTGGGATCCGTCCGAATACATCGCCGTATCTCACACACTCCAGGTGGCCCACCCGCCGGGATCCCCATTTTTTGCGCTCGTCGGCCGTCTTTTTTCGATGTTTATGCCTGCCGGGTATGTAGCCTGGAGCATTAATATGATCAGTGTAGTTGCTTCAGCTTTTACCATCATGTTGCTCTACCTGATAACTATCCGTTTAATTGAAATGTTTCGCGGCTCTCTTGATGATGTGGATCTGTCAGATAAAATCGGGAGTTACGGAGGCGCACTTTTAGGCGCATTTACTCTTATGTTCAGCCATACGCACTGGTTTAACGCAGTTGAAGCCGAGATGTATGCATCATCAACTATGCTTACAGCGTTAGTTGTCTGGGCTGTCCTTCGGTGGTCGGATGAATATAAGAATGAGTACTCTGAACGCTGGATTATCCTGATCTCCTACATTTTTGGGATTGGAATCGGAGTTCATCTGCTCAACCTGCTGGCGATCTTTTTCATAGCACTGATTATTTATTTCAGAATTTATGAGTTCTCCATCAAAACATTCTTGATTGCGGTGGCTGCTTCAGTAGCCGCATTTTTTACCCTCTACCCGATAACGATTATCAATTTGCCAAATATTGCAAACCAGATTTCCGGTTCTACCTATGGTTTGATTGGCCCATATACCTACATCGCCATCATACTGGGGGCGCTTATTTATGGCATTTACTACACCCATACAACCGGTAAGCGCTATCTAAACATTATTCTGCTTTCCTACATGATGATCATGGTCGGGTACTCGAGCTATGCATTAATTCTGATCCGATCTCAAGCGAATCCTGCCATCGACCAGAACGATCCGTCCACACTTACTGAATTTGTGAAATATCTGAGCCGTGATCAATATGGTACGTCTCCCCTTCTTACGGGCTATACCTACAATAACAGAACCGGAAATATCGACCGAAATGAGGAGGAGCTTTTTCCGCGACGCCATTCCGGGCAGGGGCGTCATTTACAGTATTACAGCAACTTCGAAAGTGACTGGGATTTTTTCTGGGGATATCAGGTCAATCATATGTACCTGCGCTATTTCAACTGGAATTTTATAGGTCGTGAATCTGATATTCAGGATGCCAATTGGTATGCCGGATTAACTGATAGCCGGCATAAAGATAATCCGGCAAACTCATACTATTTCTTTTTCCCCTTCATACTGGGTTTGATCGGGATGATCTATCACTTTCAAAAAGACTGGAAGCACGGGTTAAGTGTACTTGCACTCTTCTTTCTAACAGGTCTCGCCATCATTTTCTACCTTAATCAAACACCGTTTGAACCCAGGGAACGGGATTATGCCTATGCAGGATCCTTCTTTGCGTTCTCAATTTGGATTGGTATCGGGGCTACTGCAATAGTTGAACTTGTTAAAAAAGCCGTTACGGATCAAAAGGTGGTATCTTACGGCGTGATGGCTCTTATGATGGCTTCCGTTCCGCTTTGGATGGGCTATCAAAACTATCCAAGCAACGACAGAAGCAACCGTTATATCGCAAGGGACTACGCCTATAATCTTCTCAACTCCGTTGAAGAAAATGCGCTTCTGTTCACCAACGGAGACAACGATACGTTTCCACTTTGGTATCTGCAGGAGGTTGAAGGTGTTCGAACTGATGTTCGGGTAGTAAACCTGAGTCTTTTGAATACTGACTGGTACATCAAACAGATGCGTGACCGGCAGACACATGAATCTCTGCCTCTGCCCATTAGCCTGACTGATGCAGAGATTGAAGAGTTGACCACACAGTTTGAGATTTACGATCCTGAACAGATAACTATTCCTGTAGATAAGCAATTACTAAATAATGCGTACTCCGGGCAGTCGCTCGAAACAATTGGCGAGCCGGTATCACCAATGTTTGAGAACCAGATAAAATCTGCGGTGCCGTATTCACTGCCCGTAGAAGAACTGGATGATGAAGTCTCCTGGTACTACGAAGGGCGTGCAGCCGGACGTGATCAGCAGGGAAATATGCGCTATTATTTACAGGCACAGGATGTTATTGTCCTTGAAATGCTCAGGGAAAACAAATGGCTGAGACCGATATACTTTGCAAATACGGTAGCAGCAGACGGACAACTCGGTCTTCAGGATTATTTCCAGTTTGAAGGAAAAGCATTTCGCGTTGTTCCTAAGAAGCGGAGTAATACAGGACAGTTCGGGTATATCAATCCGGAGGTTCATGCTGAACGTCTGAGTAACTTTAAATTCACAGAGTGGAATAATCCTGATGTCTACTTTGATGAAAATATCAGGCGCATGTTGAGCAACTATCGCTACGGATTTACACAGCTTGCTGACTCTTACATTCGCCAGGGTGAACCGGAAAAGGCAGCAGAATGGCTGGCATTTGGTGAGGAGAAGATTCCGTTCAGAAAAATTGAAAACGACTGGACAATTCCGGTACTCTACGCCTACCGCTACCTGAGAGTTGATGAAAATGAAGCGGCTGTGGATCTTTCAGAGCTTGCATCAGATCGTTTAAAACATAAACTTACCTATGATGTCAAAGATCTGAATGTACTGGAACGGGAAGTTTCTGAACTTGATGAACGTGCTCAGCGAGCCCGGGCAAATGCAGATATGGATCTTTATCAGACGTATCAGCGCCAGCTTAATGCCAAATCTCAAAGCAGGGAAAACCTGGTTCAGGAATTAAGCTTTACCGTAAGCAGACTTACAATTCTGCAGCACATTTTCTATGAAAGTAATGAACAAAAAATGGCAGAAGAATTAGCATTGCAGGTCAACGATATTACTCAGGGCCGTCTGCAGCTACCTGACAGTGCAGAAGCCAGCCAAAATGAAGTAAACAGATTTGGCCTCGGAATTTAATCTTTCATGCGGGCACCTTATATTGGCTTATCGCATATAATAACGAGCACACGCGTATAACTTTGAATGATCGGTATGATTCACGACTTCACAAATGAAAATGTAGCAGAAATAGCCGATGTACTGGGTACAAAACCCAAGTCGATCGGTGATGATATGTTTCGCTTCGAAATATTCAACAAAGAGGAAAACCTCAAACTGGCCCTGGAGATCCATCTTGGGATCGAAATCGATGATAAACGGATGAATATGGTTTCCGTTTATTCCGGTGGAACGTTCATGCAGCTTCACAACTGTACCGCGTTCATTGCCAGCAAAATGCTGAAACAGGTAACCTTTTTTGGAAAGCAAAAAGGCCTCACCTCCGGCCTCATAATTGAGGAAACTGCCGGATGCAGTCTTTATGCCAATGTTGGGGATGAGGTGCTGAAAGGTGACTTCACTGAACTGCCAGAAGATTTAATGATGTGCGGTGTTGCCCTCTCCCTCACCGAGACCGAGGGATTAGACAATTTCACATTTGATGATGACGAAATTTCCTGAACCGGAGAACAGCGAATCGCAGTCAACCCTGGAGATTTTTAATCCTTCAGGGCACGTCCTTCCGTTTAAGGAATCTGATGTTAATTCTATTCTCAAGCATGTTGAGAAGAGGGAGTCAGTTCATTTTCATTCTGTTGAACTTGTTTTTACCGATGAAGCCGGCATCATTGACATCAATTCTGAGTACCTGAATCGTGACTATGTCACCGATATCATCAGTTTCAGGCTTGATGATGACAGCTCTAACCAATCTATTGAAGGCACGCTCTACTGCTGCGCTCCAAGGATCGCCGAACAAAGCGAAGAATTTGACTCCACTCCGAAAACTGAGTTCCTCCGTATAATCGTACATGGTCTGCTTCATCTTGTGGGATACAATGATCAAAGCGATACCGATAAAGAAAAAATGACGTCACTTGAAGACCACTACCTGCAAATTCTTTCTCCTTGAGTGATCAGGTTACTGAATACACTCTGCTGATTGTCGAATCTCCCGTACTCGCAAAACGTCTTCAGAATGTAGCTCCGGAAAACGTTTCAGTCCTTGCCACCGGTGGTTTTCTGTGGACACCAACATATGATTCAGCGACCGGAAAGCTTGGGAAAAAAGCAAATAAGGAAAAACTGGACCTGCGTAATGAGCTGCGACGAGAAGCACGGTATGCCGTTAAGATAATTGTTGCCACAGACAGTGATCCATCCGGGGATTTTATTGCCTGGGCAATCCACAAAGAGCTAAAACAGTCGGCTATTCTTCGCGGGCACCTCACTTCTGTGAGCCGAAGCGCTCTGCTGCAGTTATTACATGATGCAGCAAGAACTGATTTCACAGCACTTCTATCGAGACTGCAAAACCGATTCAAAATCCGCCATCTCTGGTTTGATGTTCACCCCAACATCTCTATCAAAGATGCTGGTTTAATTGCGCTGTTCAGTGAACCTATAGAGACATTAACCTTCCGAACAGATAACAGTCAGGTATTCCAAAGTGAGTCCTCGCTGACCACCGAGAGAAACCAGAAAATCGAGATAGATCCATCCACAGAGGTCGGATGGATAACCTCATCCCCGTTATCCACATTCGATATTGTAGCGAGTCTGCAGCAATCCTCAGTGGGCGGATCATACTCAGCTGCACAAGATCTACTGCAAAAAACGTTTGAAGCCACAGACCCAAAAACCGGCGAGGGACTCATTACATATCCAAGAACAGAACACCGGTCGTTTTTCTCTGACACGTGGCGTGTCATGCAGCAGCAATGGATCGAAAAACGGAGTATTAACGAATTCATGCCGGTCACACTTCAAGAAGAATTGTCACCCGATGAAGCGCATGATGCTATCCGGCCGGTAAACTTTAAACTTTCACCACAATGGGTTGAAACTCATCTTCCGGCAGATATTGGCCGCGCATATCGGCTGATCTACAGTCATACATTGAACTGCATAAAGATGCCTGATCCGGCGGCATCATCCTATAAGCAACCGGCCTGTGACGTACGTTTTAACTCAACGGCATCAGTAGAAGCATCCCGCATTACGGTTCAGCCATTTCTTACGGTATCTGAACTTGGCAATCATCTTTGCAAGCTGGGCGTACTGCGACCATCCGGTTTTGGCAGTTTTGTTGATGATGCGATCACATCAAACAGAATTGTAGTTAATGACCAGGGCGACGTAACCCCGGGACCCATAATTTTGTCCATGCTGGAATTCGGTAAAAGGTTTTCAACAATCTTAACTAACTTGCATTCTGTTGCTGATAATCAGGCGTTAAGCGATGAAACAATACGCCACATTCTATCGTCTTAGGCAGCGCTGCAAGAATTAAAAAATAGCCTCAATGACATCATCTGAACATAACAACGGGCAGCCCCATAAGTCACTGCTTGAGATTATTAAAAAATATATCCGGGTTGATTTACCAGGCGGAGAAGAAGCGTCTCAGGATCACAGACCTCCCGATATTGAAAAATCGGCCATATTAACGTATTTGCGCCCTATTCCATGGCTATTGGCCCTGTTGTTTGCGTTCTCTTTCTACTGGGATTTCAACGGGACAACACTTTCGTTCTGGGGCTTCACGCTTGAATTTACCGGGGTACTGAAAATACTTTCTGTGAGTGGTTTGATTGGATTTCTGACCAACCGCATTGCAATTATGATGCTTTTTCATCCGCTTGAAAAGCGTCCGCTTCTGGGGCACGGGCTTATTCCGGCTCATAAAGATCGTATTGCCAGGCGGCTTTCCCATTCTGTCTCAAGTGATCTCATCAACCCGGAGCTTATCCGTAAAAAACTGGCAGCGTCGGGGTCAATTTCTCACTACAGAAGAAAAGCACTCTCTTCAATCGGCGAGGGCATACAGGATGAAGCATTTCGCCAGGATCTCAAGCTATGGCTTCAATCGATACTCAGACAGCTTGTAACGGATCCACAGTTCAGGAACAGGGTTACAGAAGCGGTGACTGACGAAGTTGAACAGTCCATCGAGAATAAACCGCTCGACCGCGCAGCACTCAAAGCCTATACGTTTTTTAGGGGACGACAAATCGGTGAGCTGGTTGATGATGCTCTTCAGAATCTTCCGGAGCGAATTTCATCTGAATTTGAACATCTGGATATCTACCTGAACAAAATTCCGGGACTGTTTGAAGAGAGTGGAGAAGCCATTGACGAGGTGATAACAGAGATCCTTGATAAGCTTATTCACCAGCTGAATGTAAAGCAGATTGTTGAGGAGAATCTTCGGGCGTATGACGAGACAAAACTTGAACAGCTCATTAAAGGCGTTACAAACGAGCAGCTGTTGACAATCCAGTACCTGGGTGGAGTTCTTGGAACCATCGGAGGGTTTGTAATCTGGCAGCCCCTCTTCAGCATCAGCGTTATTGGCCTGCTGACAATCCTGATCTTTTCCGCAGATCATCTTCTAATGACATTTCAGCAGCGATATTCAGATCCTAAGCGCGATTGAATTATTCATTCTATTCTTCAGTCGTAAACAACAGGTTGCCTCCACTGTCTGCAGAAGTGATTTTCTGCCAAACATCACAGCCCGGCTCTTATTCCAACGTGTATGTTTCCGTTCGCAAGGTTTTCATTTGGTGAAACCGCGTATGAAAACTTAATGATGCCAAGTGTTGACTGAAATGCCAGGCCAAACCCGAGTGATGTTAGTCTGTCTTTAAAAGCCAGATCGTCACTCTCCTCATTGATCAGCTGAGGTCTCTCGTAAAAACCGTACGCGCCAAAAAGGAACAAGTAGGAGTTTTGTTGAAGCATATATCGCCCCTCTAGTTCTCCCCAAACAACGGAGGAACCCCGAAACTGGTCTTCTCGAAAACCCCGAAGTGATTCTGCTCCGCCAAACCGAAACAGGTCTGTGACAAGATAGTGAGGACTCTCCAGGAACAAAGTCGATACCATTGGTGCCAGTACCTGCCTGCTTCCTACCGGGATGTAGCCTCGAATCATTGTTCGAAAAATGGTTTGACTAAATGAGCGGCCGGTCTCCGATTGAAATCGTTCATCGTTTATAAAGCGTCGACCACGTTCCAGCATAACCATGCTTTCATAACCCCGGGTTGGCACCCGATAGCGATTGATGTTGCGAAGGTTAAACCCGATTCCATAGAAGTTTGCCCGGGAATCAATTGCTTCTGTTGACACGCCAGATTCTGTAACCGAACTGCGCTCAGCCCGAACGGTGCCTGTTATTATAAACCCCGGAAGCAGACGATATCCACCGCTTAATTTGAAATCACGGACAAGGTAGGATGAGTCCTGCTGGGTAAAATTCAGGCCGGCCCCGACCTGAAGCGGAAGCCCGCCCAGGAACTGCTGTTCGGCCGACACATTTAGCTTTGAAACCAGTGGCTGCAGCTGCTCATACCTAAGGTCAATTACATTACCATCTGCAATGGTGTTTCGCAGCAAAATGTCTCCATATCCCGCAATTGTAGCCGATCCAGAAGGATCAGGCTGGTACCCTATCAGCCCGTCAAAATAGTTTAGCTGCTGCTCTGAGACCTCATAAAGTACAACCGGCGTGTCATCCACAAAAATCAGTTCTCCCTCACCTACCTCTTCAAACAGGCCGGAGTTGATCAGGTTTTGCCGCCCGCGCTCCAGAAGGGCAGGCGACAGTGTTTCACCATCAGCTATACCAGCTACGCGCCTGAGGTAGTCTGGCGAATTTCGCTGAACTCCATTGAATCGAACGCCTTCAACCTGAATCTTTTCACCCGGCATCAGATCTGCCCTAATGTCAACGGTAAACCGATTGCTATTCTTGACGACTGATAAAATTCTGAATTCTGCCAGGTAATAGCCGAATCGTTCAAACTCTGCCAGCCAGTTGTCGGAGATATCGCGAATGAGATCTTCTGTAAAAGCCCGGCCAAAGTAAGTTGATTCATCAGAACTGACAATATCAACCGCAGATTCAATTGTTTGTTTATTTGCTATGGTGAGATCACTGAGTGAATATTTGCATCCTTCATGAACGAAGATTTCAATGAGATCCCTGTTGGAAGAGATAGAATCCACAGTCGCGTCCAGGTAGGCTTCATTTACCAGCCACCGCTCTGCAACTGACGCAAAAGACGATTCGTTTTGATCTGATCGGATAGCAGTAACAATATCAGTTGGAAGCTTAAATTCACGCTCCGACTGTGTAGAATAGACGTAAACCTCCTGCACCTGCGCAAGAACGGTGCCCGGCAGGAGCAGGAAAAACTGTAAACATAATCGTCGTAATGCTTCACGCATAATGAGAGGCTATGCTTTCCCGTCAATTCAGGTTCAGCGCGCAATCACATCAGACACAAAATTGGGAAGCGCAAAAGAGCCCTTATGCAGGTCGGCGTTATAGTAATTAAGCGGTTTGATGTGATCGATTCCATTTTTGATGCGTTTGCTTACGCTATCACTCAATGGGTTTTCGCTTTTCGAGGCGCAAGCCATTGACCACATTCCTGTCGGATATAACGGAATAAAACTCAAATACATTTTAGAAACGGGGAAAAGATCATCAATTGCGTGAAATACCTTTTTCATACTGGAGTGATACGATACCACCCACGGACTTTCAGTTTGAGCAGTCAAAACCCCGTCTTCAGCAAGTGCTTTGTAGCAGAGTTCATAAAATTCTTTTTCAAAGAGTCCTTCAGCAGGCCCCACCGGATCCGATCCGTCAATGATAACCACGTCATACGGCTCGGTTACATTTTTGATAAATGCAATGCCATCCTCATACAGGACGTTCAGTTTAGGGTTCTCAAAATCTCCCACCTTCGGCAAATATTCTCTGGAAGCAACCACAACGGTTTTATCAATTTCAACCATGTCCACATGCTCAACAGACGGGTGCTTCATCACCTCGCGGGCTGTGCCGCCATCTCCGCCGCCAATAATCAGTACACGCTGCGGATTTGGATGAGTAAACATACCCACATGACTCAACATCTCGTGATAGACAAATTCGTCGCGTTCACTCAACATCACCATTCCGTCGATGGTCATCAGATTTCCCCAGGTATCAGTTTCATATACCTCTACCAGCTGATAATCTGATTGCTTGGAAAAAAGAAGTTTTTTCAGGCCAATTGTCAGGCCAGTTTGTTCATTGTAAAACTCGTTGTACTGTAGCGGCATTTTATTATCAGAAATAAGTGTTTGAAATGTCAGTGTAGCAGTAAAAAGGCCTGCAAATCAATCCTATTTATACCAAAGCACAGCGGCGGCAAATACTGCACCACATGTCTCGATTTTATGTTCAATTCCATAAGATTTGATCTCTTTCAGCTTTCGGTTACGGTATTCAAAGCCATCTACAACCATTTGCCGTACAATTTCTTCAACAGTGGTGAGGCCGGCATGATCTTCAAACTCCATGATCACACCAGGCTCCCTGTCATCTTCGGGTATTCCTACAGCAATCGCAGCCGAAATCAGCCGGCCAGGAGTGTTTCCGTCAATCGTAGCGTATGCAAGTGGAACAAGCCCTCCTTTAGGGAACTGAATAGAATCGACGGGTACTTTTTCAGCTGCAGGAGGAAGAATACTGCTCATTCTCATTAAATTAGTGTCGCCAACTCCGGCCTGAAGAAGAGCTTTGTCAAATGCGTTGAGCCGGGTACGGCCTTCTGATGCGCCACGCACAAGGCTGTAAATATTGGGGGTTTTTACCATCATAGAAGAAAAAAATACGGTTTAACTATTTTGATTTGTAGCAGCTGGTTTGAAAAGTAAACGCTGGCCATGAGGCACCTTGAAAAGACCGCGTTTCATCTCCATGCTTGACACATTCTTAGACTCAAAACAATCTTTGAGATGCTCCTGAATAACCCAGGGATCAATTGTATCACCACATGTGAAGATATCCACCGCTGCGTAGTTATATTCCGGCCAGGTATGTATAGTCACATGTGATTCAGCAATCACCACAACGCCGCTTACGCCATATGGACTGAACTTGTGAAAATTATGGGAAATAATCGTAGCATTTGATGCTTCTGTAGCCTTGATAAGCGAAGATTCGATGTATTCAACATCATTTATTGTAGATTCTTTGCAATCATAAAATTCAACAAGAATTTGTCGGCCAAGTGCTTCCATTTTAAAATTTTGTTAACGGTAATGAATAAGTATAAATAGAGAGTTGTTATTGACAAATAGCGATTATATTCTATCACATTAATAATCAGCCAATAAGCATTTTTTTAACCAATAGAATTCAGAAGATAAAAATACGCATTAATTTTGGGTTTATGATATCATCAGACAAAAAAATTTCCAAATCATCCGCTCTCGAAATATATCGACATTTATTATTGCCCAGATTGATCGAAGAACGAATGCTGAATCTCTTGCGGCAAAATAAAATCAGTAAATGGTTTTCGGGTATTGGTCAGGAGGCAATATCCGTAGGTGTTGCCTCATCTAGTGATAGTAATGATTATATACTGCCCATGCATCGCAATCTTGGAGTGTTTACCACGCGTGGCGTGCCCTTCTACCCTCTTTTTTGCCAGCTTCTTGGAAAAGCTGATGGATTCACCGGTGGACGTGATCGCTCATTTCATTTTGGCATACCGGAACACAAAATTTTTGGTATGATCTCTCACCTTGCTGCTACCATGCCTGTTGCCAATGGGCTTGCTCTTGCAAACAAATTGCGCAGAAACAATCAGATTGCTGTAAGCTTTTGTGGTGACGGCGCCACCAGTGAAGGTGATTTTCATGAAGCGCTGAACCTTGCTGGCGTATGGAAACTGCCGGTCATTTTTGTGATTGAAAACAATGGCTATGGCCTCTCAACTCCGATATCAGAGCAGTTTGCTTGCGACAATCTGGTTGACCGAGCCAACGGGTATGGGCTGGAGGGGATGTTAATCGATGGAAACAACTATTTTGAGGTCTCACAATCCATCAAAAAAGCACGAAAACTGGCTCTGAAGGGTAAACCTGTGCTGATAGAGGCTAAGACATTTCGAATGCGGGGGCATGAAGAGGCATCAGGAACCTTTTATGTTGAGGATGATGAGTTTGAAAAATGGGCACCGAAAGATCCTGTCCTTCAGTTTGAGAACTGGCTCGCTGAAGCAGGCATCATCAGCAAATATGCGGAGATTGAGAACATTCGAAATGAAATTGGAGAATCGTTTGAATCGGATTTAAAGAAAGCTTTGAATGCGGATGAGCCTGTCTATGATGAAGCCGCAGAGCGGAAACGAGCAGGACTCAAACCATTTGGTAAACCGCATTCACTAAATGGAAAAGAGTCAAACGAAGCGTCCGAAAAACGACCGATTGATGCCGTTCATTTAGCCCACAAACAGGCGTTCGATAACGATGATCAATTCTTGCTATTAGGGCAGGATATAGCCGAGTATGGTGGTGTATTTAAGGTTTCTGAGGGATTTCATGAGCGGTATGGCAAAGATCGGATTCGCAACACGCCCATCATTGAATCAGGAGCCATTGGGGCAGCCATAGGACTTGCCATGGAAGGATTTAAGCCGGTGGTGGAAATGCAGTTCGCCGATTTCATTACCTGTGGGTTCAACCAGATCGTGAACAATTTATCAAAAGGAAGCTACCGATGGATGCCGGATCTGAATATCACTATTCGGGCCCCGCATGGAGGCGGTGTCGGCGCGGGGCCTTTTCACTCGCAATCGCCGGAAAGCTGGTTTATGGCACTGCCCGGTATGCGGGTTCTTGTCCCCTCGTCCGTTTTTGATTTTCAGAATATGCTCTACAGCGCTTTTCACGATCCTAATCCCGTGCTCTTTTTTGAGCACAAAAAGCTCTACCGAAGCATTAAAGAAGTGACGCCCGACGATTGCGAACTGGTGAATCTTGAATCGGCGCGGGTAGTCACTGAAGGAGCCGATGCCACCATCATCACATTTGGAATGGGCGTGCAATGGGCGATAGTAGCTGCTGATGAACAATTGGATAATGGCGTTCATATCGAAATTATCGACCTTCGCTCACTCTCACCAATTGACTGGGAGACAATTGCAACATCTGTTCAGAAAACGAATCGTGTCTTGCTGCTTGAAGAGGCCTCTGAGGTATTGGGACCTATGAGCGAAATTGCCGCCGGTATTTCCGAACGGTTATTTAAGCATCTTGACGCCCCGGTCATTCGTTGCTCATCAATTCACACCCCAATTCCATTCAGTAAAGAGCTTGAAAAAGGGTACATGGCAAACTTCAGACTGAATGAGAAGCTGCAGAGACTGTTGAGTTATTGAGGGTTTTTGTTTCTAATCTGTTTTGTCAGGTTATAATAGCTTCTTGACCTAACAAACACACCCCTCGGGTTGAAAATCGGCATGCCGCCGTTTTCAACTCCTTTTTCCCTCTCAAGAGGGGAATTGTCAATGAGCTTGCATCTTAATTTTTAGTCTGTAACAAATGCGGGTTAGCAGAGAAATTCCTTCTTTCAGAGGAGACAGATTCAGACATGTCCAGCGAAGGAATCAGGTGACGGCTTTTGTGGCCCTCCGGCCCATCGGAGAATATGTTTGTCTTGGCAGAGTCTTTGGTTCAAAAGTAAACACCTTGCCCATACAAACCCACCTCTGCGCACTCGCTGAATGCTCAATCGTCGTGAGGCTGTCCAAAAAGGAACATAATAAGTTGCTAAGCTTTAATAATTTAGACTTTAAATACCTCTCTATTAGATAGAGGGAAATAGGGCATAAGCGCTAACTTTAACAAAAATCTCAGAATGAAGCTTATCAAAAAGTGCGTCATCCCGCACTACCCCATCGGGATCCCTTCGGGAGATGCGGGATCTCCAATCGTTGTTATGGTCAGGAGATATCACTTCGCGTTCAAAAAATGAGCGGACGGGGTCTGGTATGACGGAATGGATAGCATTCCAACAATTTTGCGCCCTTTTTGGACAGTTTCAGATTTTTAGAAGTGATAATTTTATCGCAAACAATTTTAAGTTAGCGCTTATGGGGAAATAGGGTGAGTCAGAAGAAAATTCCTAAATTATTAAAGCGGATTCAAGGGTAAAATACTTTTTGGCCAGCCTCAGGTTCAAAATTCCCCTCGATAGTATTAGTCATGCTTGAATTCCATTATCTCAATTTCCACAAAATAGAGAAGTAGTTGCTACGAAGATAAGCTTTAACTGACAAGGGTTAGCGACATTGACTCTTCACCATGACTTATCTGATATCAGTTAAAGGTTGCCCCAACGTGGGCTAAATCACCAACACAGGGCAATCCGCCCTGTGAGCAGGTACCGGCTCTATCATGCAAGCCCTGAAGGGGCGACAGCTTGCTAATTGTCCTTGTGAGGCTTGCGCCCTTTCAGGACTTACGTAAGTATTGGCTCTTCCACCATAGAGCGATGCCCTATGGTGATGCTGACGCCATTTTCCAAGGGATCCCTAGGGGCAGGGCTGTCTTAACTCAATTATCTATCATTAGTGCTTCATAAGTCCAGCAATGAAGGATACTTAGTTTGTAGCGTCTACTGATCATCGGTTAAGGTCAATTGAGGCCGATTTTTAAACTTTTGCGGAAGTTGAGCTATCGGGAGTGAACAGAAGCATCCTCGTTCAGCAAAAGAATCAGAGGTGAGTGCTATGCAAGGCAATTTGTATACTCGCTGGCATGCCATGGTTTCCTGCCATTCAAACACACCCCTCGGGCTGAAAACCGGCGTGCCGCCGTTTTCATCTTTTTTTACCTTCTTGAGAGGCTGTGAGAAAATTGATTTCCAAAGAAATGGCGCCTAAATAAATTAAGGTTTCTGTTAAATTCAGCACTGCACGTCTTTCTGACTCACCCCCGCCCCCTATCTATCTCGCCCTGCGGGACTTGACAGAGAGGGGAGCTTCGAAATAAATTTATAACCTTAGAAAAGTTAAGTTGGCCGGAACTTTAGTCTTTAATTTCTCACAGCCACTCAAGATGGGCATTTTTCTACTCCGTAAGTCCGCGTCGTTTGAGGAGGTTTGTCACGTCCGGCTCCTGTCCTCTGTACTTGCGGTAGAGCTCCATCGCGTCCCGGCTTCCGCCGCGAGACAAAATATGCTCTCGGTACCGATCGCCGTTTTCACGGGTCAATCCACCCTGATCTTTCATATAGGCGAAAGCATCGGCTGCTAAGATTTCACTCCACATATAGGCGTAGTAATTGGCAGAATATCCACCCGAAAATACATGAGAAAAGTAAGGAGACTTGTAGCGTGGCGGAATAACCGGATTATCGAGATTATGTTTTTTGAGCGATTGGTTCTCATACTCGATTACATCATCCGGAATATTGTCTGAACCCAGCAGGTGCCATTCCATGTCCACCAGTGTGGCTCCGAGGTACTCATAGGTATCAAATCCCTGATTGTGTTCCCGGGCTTCAACCAGCTTATCCAGCAGGCCCTGAGGAATGCGTTCGCCGGTTTCATGGTGAATCGCGTAGTTTTCAAGCACTTCCGGCAGAATAGCCCAATCCTCTTCAAACGTGGATGGGAACTCTACAAAATCGCGGGGTACCGACGTTCCTGAAAGTGACGGATAGGTCACATCAGAAAAAAGACCATGTACTGCATGCCCCATTTCATGAAACATCGTGGTTACATTATCAAATGTAATCAGCGCCGGATCACCTTCTGCAGGTGGCGTGATGTTCAACACATTCATAACCACGGGCTTTTTGTTAAGCAGCGTGGATTGCGAGACAAATGAGTTCATCCATGCACCACCGCGTTTGGAATCCCGTGAAAAATAATCGCCATAAAAAAGGCCCAGCTCAGATCCATCACTGTCATATACGGTAAAAACCCGTACATCGGGGTGGTACACCGGAATATCATCCCGCTCTTCAAACCGAATGCCGTACAGTTTCTTCATGGCGTAGAACACACCGTTTTTCAACACATTGTCGAGCTCAAAGTATGCGCGGACTTCATCCTCGTCGAACGAGTATTTCTCGGCACGAACTTTTTCAGCATAATACTCCCAGTCCCACGGTTGCAGCGTATCATCAATGCCGTCGCGCTGCATCATATCTGTGATGAGGTCCGATTCTGCTTTCACGTTCTCCACTACGGAAGGGATCAAACCGGACAACATACTCAAAACCGCATCTGGCGTTCCCGCAGTTTGGGGATCTATCGCGTAATCTGCATAGGTGTCGTAGCCCAAAAGTTCTGCTCGCTCGGCACGCAACTCAGCAAGTTCAAGGACAATCGGCCGCGTATCAATACCGCCGTTTTCACCGATTCCGCGAAACGCTGACGCTTCCCACAGCCGTTTTCTCAGATCACGATTATTCAGGGACGAAAGCAACGGGTGACGCGTTGTGTTACTGATGGTGAGCACATAACTCCCTTCATGCCCCCTGCTTTCTGCAGACTCGCGGGCTGACGCAATTCGATTTTGGCTCAGCCCATCCAGCTGTTCCACATCCTCAACAACCACTACTCGTTCCCGGGTCATGTTAAGCAACAGCTCCTGGAACTCCGTGGTCAAAGACGACACACGCTCGTTAATTTCGCGCATCCGGCTCTGTTCATCATTTGTCAGTCTGGCACCGGCCCGAACGAAGTCCAGATGAGTGTCCTCAAGGAGTTTCATCGCTTCAGGGTCCAGATCGAGAGATTCTCTGTTATGATATAGTTCATCAACCCGCACGAACAGGTCACCGTTTAAATGAATGTCATCGGTGTGAGCAGCAAACAGCGGCGCATACTCACTCTGAATGGACTGGATCTCTTCATTTGTATTAGCTGAAGTGAGGCTGTAAAAAACCGTCTGTGCCCTGCTTAAAAGACGGCCGGTATTCTCCATCGCTACAACGGTATTCTCAAACGTCGGGTCTTCCGTGTTTGATGCGATTGCTTCAATCTCATCCAGTTGTTCATCAATTCCCCGATCAAAAGCCGGTGCGTAGTGTTCATTAGAAATTACTGCGAAATCGGGAGCTTCAAATGGAAGCGTGCTTTTTTCAAAAAACGGGTTTTCACTCATAGTATTGGATTGACTGCAGGCCGCCGCAAATAAGGCAACGAACAGAGTGATAAGAGTTAATTTAGAGTTCATTTTGAATGGAGTTAATTTATAGCAAGACTGATTAGTGCCTGCCGTTTCAAATAAACGGGCAACAGATTAATCAGGATAAATAGATTTTTTCGCGGCCAGAAGCGTGTTCTTCATCAGCATAGCTACGGTCATCGGTCCAACACCGCCGGGCACAGGTGTGATCCAGCTTGCTTTTTCTCTCAGCCCTTCAAAATCGCAGTCTCCGACAAGTTTATAGCCTTTTTCAGTTGTTTCATCAGCAACACGGTTAATCCCCACATCAATTATGACAACACCCTCTTTCACCATCTCGGCCTTAATCAAACCGGGCTGACCGGCTGCGACAATCAAAATATCCGCATCGATGGTATGACGCGTAATATCCTTGGTGTATTTATGGCAAATAGTTGTGGTAGCTTTGCCGGATGAGTTTTCCCTGGACAGCATAATAGCCATTGGCGACCCCACGATATTGCTCGCCCCTATGACCACAGCATGCTTGCTTTTAACCTGGATGCTGTAGTGCTTGAAAAGCTCGAAAATTCCAGCCGGAGTGCACGATTTAAATGTCGGCTGATCGACGGCCAGACGCCCAACATTCATCGGATGAAAACCGTCCACATCTTTTCGGTAATCAATACTTTCAATAACGTCGTGAGACGATAAGTGGGATGGCAGAGGAAGCTGAACAAGGATGCCGTCCACCGCATCATCGTTGTTAATTTTATTGATCTCAACTTTCAGATCTCTGGCCGAAATCGTGTCAGCCAGATGCATCGTGCCTGTTTCGATACCCACATCACTGCAAGCCCTTGTTTTCGCCCGGATATAGGTTGATGAGGCCGGATCGGTTCCAATTTGCAAGACCTGAAGAAACGGCGGTCGGTTTCCCTGGGCTACCCAGCTATCCACATCCTCGCGGATTTGGTCTCGGGTTATTTTGGCTACTTTTTTTCCGTCAATTAATTGTGAAGACATATAAATGGTTATCGTTCTATATCGTATTTTTTCATTTTATTGTAGATATGGCTGCGCTGAATATCGATAGCATCGGCCGTAGCAGAGACATTCCAGTTGTTATCTTCCAGCTTTTTGATCAGGTAATATCGCTCAGCTTTCTCCTTATACTCCTGAAACGTCAGCGACTGCTCCAAAAGTTGGTCCAGGCCATCATTGTCGCTTCCCGCCATTGTTGCAAGCCGGATCACATCATCACGACTGATTTCGTCATCGTCGGATAACAGCGCCATGCGCTCCACGGCATTTTGGAGCTGACGAATGTTTCCGGACCAGCTTAGATCTTTCATCTCCTCAAGGGCTTCATCAGAAAACGTTTTCCCGGCATAAATAATCTCTTTCTGCGATAGCTGCGACAAAAACCACGTGGCCAACAAAGGAATATCCTCCTTTCTTTCCCGAAGCGGAGGCACGTGAATAGGAATGACGTTTATCCTGTGAAACAGATCCTCCCTAAATCGGTTCTTCCGGATCTCTTTTTCAAGATCACGGTTAGTTGCTGACAGCAGCCTGACATCCACCTCAACTCTTTCGCTGCCGCCAACGCGCGTCACCTCGTTTTCCTGAAGAACACGCAACACTTTTGATTGAGCTTCGAGGCTCATATCGCCTATTTCATCCAGAAAAAGAGTACCTCCATTCGCTTGCTCAAACTTTCCGATGCGCTGTTCAAACGCCCCCGTAAAGGCTCCTTTTTCATGTCCAAAAAGTTCGCTCTCCAGTAGATCAGCTGGAATCGCAGCGCAGTTTACATCGATAAAAGGTTTTGAAGCACGTGGGCTTTTTTCGTGGATCCACCGTGCCACAAGCTCTTTACCAGTGCCATTTTCCCCGGTAATGAGCACACGACTCGTGCTTGGCGCCACTTTTCCAATCGTTTTCTTGATACGGCTGATAGCGGCACTATCCCCAATCATCTCTGTCACGTTGTTTAACTCTGATCGGATACGTCTGTTCTCCTCGATGAGTTCATTGCGTGACAGTGCATTGCGAACGCTGATTAAAAGCCTGTTCAGGTCCGGCGGCTTCTCGATAAAATCAAAGGCGCCAATTTTAGTGGCCTCCACCGCAATTTTTATCGTACCGTGACCACTGATCATAATCACCGGCAGCCCGGGCTGAATCTCCTTTACTTTTTCGAGCACTTCGATCCCGTCCATCCCCTTCATTTTAATATCCAGGATAATCAGGTCGAACTTGTTCGATTTAACCTGAGACAGTGCACGTTCCCCGCCATCAGCTTCAAACACTGTGTAGTTCTCGAACTCAAGTATCTCGCGCAGACTATTGCGGATACTCTTCTCATCATCGGTTACAAGTATTGTTGGCTTTGTTTGTTCGGGCATAAAAAATGCTCAGTAACGTGTATAAAGATAATCCAGAATTTGCTGATGGATCCTGTCAACCACCGTAGTTTTAACAGTATAATTGTTTGTCGCGATTGTAATCACCAGGCGTTCACCGCCGGCAGTATTAAGATAACCACTTATGGAACGAACTCCCGACATAAATCCTGTTTTGCCGAAAAAATTGTTACTTACATCACTGTTATAAAACCGATATTGAAGCGTTCCATTCCTACCGGCTACCGACAAGCTGTTATAATATTGATCGAAATATGGCATCTCCTGCATATCAACCAAAAACCGGTTAAGGTCTGATGTTTTTAAAAGCGTGGCCGGAGCCATCCCGGATGCGTCCCTGAGCGTCACCGCGGTTGTATCAAACCCGTGATCATTCATAAAACCTTTCATAATCTCCAGACCCAGTTCCGTGGACCCCGGCACGCCGTACCGTTCAGCAACAAGTGTTTTGAGCAGCATCTCTGCGTAAAGATTATCACTTTCACGGTTCAGACGGTCAATCATGGTGTGCAGCGGCCGTGAGCGATGTCTGTTAAGTTCCGTAAAACC
>Ga0136596_1000437_pt1 | contig 21079 bp, 20 predicted proteins | sample AntRauTorcE11897_FD_101387 | JGI IMG/M metagenome (GOLD analysis project Ga0136596, IMG submission 101387) | Saline lake microbial communities from Rauer Islands, Antarctica - Metagenome Torckler E11 #897 | ecosystem: Environmental > Aquatic > Non-marine Saline and Alkaline > Saline | place... | reverse complement strand
AGAAGATGGCACTCCGGTCATCAAAGCCACAAGTGAGGAAGCCATTTCGAGCGTCACCACCCGCCTTCGCGCCGATCCCAATGAATTCACCTACCTCGAATGGGAATGGAAAATTGAGCAAGTACTTGAATCCGGAGATCTGACCCAAAAAGACGGCGATGATTTTGTAGCCCGCATTTATGTTACGTTTGACTATCCCGTCAGTGATCTACCCTTTGGCCAAAAGCTCAAGTATCGTGCTTTCAAAGCCTTCACTTCATTTGAAATTCCGTTGAGGTCATTAAATTATGTATGGGCCAGCAAAGAAGATATTGGTACCATTGCGGAAAGTCCCTATACGAATTGGGTACAATACATTGTGGTAAATTCAGGTAACGAAGAATCAGGGAAATGGGTTTCTTTAAAGCGTAATATTGTAGAAGATTACCGTGAAGCATTTGGGGAAGATCCCAGAGAAATAACCGGCATTACTATTATGACAGATTCAGATAATACCAAAGAAAGCACCAAATCCTGGTTTGGTAAGATCACACTTTCAAAAGAATAAGGATAATCGTCGACCACATATATGGATATCAGCGTAATCATTCCTGCCTATAACGAATCTGAAAGCATCACAGAATTACTTTATTATCTGCAAAAACATGCCGATGAATCTGTAACCAAGATTTTGGTTGTAGATGGACAAAGCACAGACGACACTTTTAAAAAGGTGACTCTTGCAGGATTCACCTGTCTAAGTTCTCCCAAAAAGGGACGTGCATCTCAAATGAATTTCGGTGCAGAAAAAGCCACCGGCGATATCTTATACTTTGTTCATGCCGACTCCTTCCCGCCTGAAAGCTATGCCTCAGATATTAAAAAAGTCACAAAAAACGGAGCTGAATCCGGATGTTATCGGTTCCGTTTTGATTCAGACAGCCTGCTTTTAAAAATAAATTCCTGGTTCACCCGGTTCGACCGGCTGATGTGCCGCGGCGGAGATCAAACCTTATTCATCAAACGAGAAGTATTTGAGGAATTCAATGGATTTAAGAACTATGCCATCATGGAAGATTTTGAGATGATCCGGAGGCTCCGCGATCGGGATACTTTTAAGATTATCCCCAAAAATGCGGTCGTATCAGCACGGAAATATGAGGAAAACAGCTATCTGAAAGTGAATCTCATCAACCTTGTTATCTTCACCATGTTCCGCATCGGGGCTTCTGAGGAAACAATGGTGCATGCATATCAACAGCTTATAGAGGGAACCAAATTTGGGAATCAGGGCTAGAGTTACGCAAATCGTGGTATAACTTCTACCTTTTCAAGTCCTTAAATCCTTCTTTTTTATACTCTTCATTTGCTACAAAATTTAGCAGATCTTTAAAATCTTGCTTGTCCATATACCCCGGTTTATTACCTATAACCGACTGGTCGGTATCCATAAATATGAAGGTGGGAGTTGCATACAATCCAAATTCCTGGCTCAATTCTTTTTTTGTCCATTTTTTGCCTCCATACATCACCGTCTCTTCTGATTCAATATCAATGCGAACGGAATAGAATTTATTATTGATCAAAGACCACACCTCAGGTTCCGGGAAGACTTCCTTTTTCATTTTCTTACACAGGGTGCACCAGTCGGCCTCCATAAACAACATAATTTTCTTGTGACCCTCTTTTTGTGTTTCCAGCGCTTTTTCCAAGCTGATCCAAGAGATCTCAGACGAGTCATTTTGGGCTGATAATTTACCGGAAAGTATCATAACTAATAGGCCTGTAAGTAATACTTTGAAAAGTGTGGTTAGTTTAATCATGAAGAATTCCTCGTTTATATTTTAATTGCGCCCGGGCAGTCCAAAAACAAATCCGGTGTTTGTTTTATTTAAGCTGAAAAAGATAGACCCTGTCAGGATATAGGTAGTTGTTGGCTGCGTACCGTTTACGTCCTGATACAAAGGAATTTGACCTGAGACCTGTATAGATAAACGGTCCGTCAAAGAATATCCGATTCCTGGCACTGCATTAAGCCATTCACCTCCTGTACTTGGCATCCTCGAATCATTCCTCAGATCTGCCTTAGCCGTTCGGTATATTACCTTTAAAGAGTATGAAAACTTATCGAAGACAGGTTGGCTCATTCCTATGGTCGAGTTGAATTCATCCCCAAACTGATATTGGTCATCTTCACTGAAACGACTTGCAGAAGATGTTTTCTTGAAAGAGTTCACCGTATAAAAAGTCAGGTTTTGAGAGCGTATGGTATAGGACAAAAGTGACCAGCCAATTCCATCCCAAGACCCTGTTCCTGGCTGCATATCGGCATTTAAAGCCAGTCCATTCGATTTCAGTGAATTGGATCCAAAAGGAATTTTAGCGCCTGCTCCTAAAACAACTTGATACGGCTTCCATAGTGTTTGCTTTAGGATAACATATTTACCCATAATGAGGCCATCACCAATACCCGAGGCTTCCAGTTCCTGTGCAGATCCTGCGCCTTGTAACCCTGTAGTTCTCGACTTTTGTACGTGTGTAAACGCGCCGGTAAGCGTTAGTCGGGACGTTAAGCCGTAATTTATTTCAAGTAATGTGGAGAATGTTTCCCGTTCAGAGGTACGGTTTGTGAGTTCATTGCTGCCGGAGTAAAGCTGATCAATTTTATTGTAGTCTGCTGTCAGGCCAAATAGCAGATTTCCTTTTTCCACAGTTCCCAACGATTGTGAACTCACCAAGGGTGCACCTGCACAGCTGCATGTTTGGGCCCAAATCTTATTACCAGGCAAAGCAGTAAATGACAAATACATCAATACAATTACAGTTATTACCTTCAATTTAAGATCTACATTCATGACATCCACTTAACAATGCTAGTTTAACCTATGATGTGTTCATTTATCTCAATCTTACTTTATAAGGTAGTACAGTAAGATTACTTTACCGCGTCCCGTCTTTATCATAACCGTATACAAAGTCCTTTTTGTTATGATAGATAATCGAATATCGTTTAAATTATTTACATTTTGTGCTGTAATTGCCCTAGGTCTGACTATTTCGTGTAATACTGTAGATAATAATGATCAGCCAACAAATAATAATAATGATCTTGGAATAGATGGCTCAGAGTGGCTTATTCCAAAAGACGAGATAATTGACGGAGGCCCCGGACAGGACGGCATTCCTTCTATTGACGATCCTAAATTTATCAATGCCTTTGAAGCTAATTTTATTGATACTGACCGTCTTGTCTTAGGTATCAAGATCGGGAATGAAGTCAGATTATATCCGCACCAAATAATGGACTGGCACGAAATTGTTAATGATCAAATTGATGATCGGCATTTCGCCCTTACCTACTGTCCTTTAACGGGAACAGGTATTACCTATGAAAGAGAGGTTGATAGTCGAGTCAACGAATTTGGAGTATCCGGTCTTTTATTTAGGAACAATCTTATAATGTATGATCGAAATACCGGGTCAAGATGGTCTCAGATGCAAATGAGATCCGTTAACGGACCATTAAGCGGTGAGAAAGGCGAGATCATACAGACCATACAAACTGACTGGAAAACATGGAAAAAACTATACTCTGACGCCAGAGTATTAAGTACGGAAACCGGATTTAACAGAAATTATAACAGCTTCGCATACGGAAGTAGTTACGCTACAAATAACGACTTTTTTATATTTCAACCCAATAGAATAGATGATCGCCTGCCAAACAAGGCACAGGTTCATGGCATCATGCCAACATCATTTGAGGGAGAAGCAACTATACCAAGGATCTATGCTATTGAGGATCTGAGCGCTGAGGTCGAGATCATTCAAGAAAAATATGATAACAGGGAAATAGTTTTTGCAGGAAGCTCAGAGTTACGTTTCGGAGTTTCATTTTCCAGAAACGTAGGCCAAAGCACGCCTCTCGATTTCAGTGCAGTTCAGGATGAATTACCTGTGATCATGGAAGACAGTGAAGGAAATAAATGGACCATTTTTGGAGAAGCTGTAAGCGGACCACGACAAGGCGAAAGGCTCACTCCCACAAAATCATTTAACGGTTACTGGTTTGCCTTCGCTGACTTCTATCCTGAATCTTGTATCTATCCAAATACAGACTGTTAAACAATTATCGGTTCAAAGATAACGCTCAACCCAAGCGCCGGCTACTTTTCCCACATAAAGGGCATCCTCTTCATTCGTGAGCAAATGATCGGCATCATCCAGTGAAATAAAGCTTTTGGGATGTTTTGCCAGTTTGTAGATGTGAGCCGCATTCTCAATTCCCACAGTTTCATCAACGGGGGAATGAAAGATGAGCAAGGCTTTTCCCAGATTTGTAATGATGTTATCCATATTCTGCTCATTCAGGTCATCCAGGAACTGCTTTTTGATCGTGAATATACGCCCTGCAAGCTTTACCCTGGCTTCCCCTTTTTCCTCAATTTCTTCCCGCTTATCCACCAGGTGATGAGCTACATGTTTCGGATTACATGGTGCCCCTATCGTTGCTACTGCTTCTACCGAATCAATAAGCCCTGCAGCCTGAAGTACAGCTGCACCACCAAGCGAATGCCCTATGAGCATACGCGGTTTAGAAAATTCACTGTTCATATAGTCAGCCGCTTTCACCAGGTCTTCCACATTGGATGAAAAATTGGTATTAGCGAAGTCCCCTTCACTTTCGCCTAAACCGGTGAAATCGAAGCGAAATACGCCCATGCCCTGATCGGTCAAAGCCTGACTTATTCGTCCAACCGCTTTCAGGTTTTTGCTACATGTAAAACAATGAGCAAACAACACGCTGCCTTTGCTTACACCTGCTTCCGGTTCATCTATACGGGCTGATAGCGATTCACCCTGACTTCCTTCAAACTCTACTTTTTTACTTTTCATAGCTCCTATCGTCTTCTAACAAGTTTTCCCACTCTGCTTTGGTGGACATTCCATGGTTCCATAACTGCAATATACGCAACAGTCTCCCGGTATTGGTTTAGTTATTTCGCCACAATTCATACATTCCTAAGAATACAGACAAAAATTATCAGCCATGGTTTCGGTATTCGAATATTCACAATTTGGGCAGGTAATGGTTGATGTTACTTCCACAGTTCAGCTCCGGTTTGATATATCTCTGTTGATACAAGTTAAAACGGACAGCCCTATATTTTTTTGATCTTACTATCTGTATTCAGGGTTTTCAAAATTCCATCGGGTACCGTCATCCCAATCCTGCCGGGAGTTCCCATAGTCGGGATATCCGCCCTGATCCTTCAGCATTTTAGCCAAATGGAGCAAATTGTAGGTCATAAAGGTGGTATTTCTTTGGGTGAATTCATTATCAAATCCCACCGGTCCGTCTTCCCCTTCATCTCCATAACTCAGGCCGGGACCTGCTTCCCCGATCCAGCCGGCATCAGCTTGTGGAGGAATACTGTAACCCACGTGCTGCAGCGCATATAAAATGCCCATTGCACAATGTTTGATCCCATCCTCATTTCCTGTTACCAAACACCCACCTGCTTTTCCATAAAAAACATACTGCCCTTTATCATTTTGAAGACCGCTCATCGCATATAGCCGCTCGATCAATTTCGTGGCTACTGACGATTTCTCACCCAGCCAGATCGGCGTTCCAACGATCAGCACATCGGCCGCATCCACCTTTTTCCACAACTCCGGCCATTCATCTTTTTCAGCCCCATACTCGGTCATATCGGGATATACGCCGTAGGCTACTTCATGGTCCACCAAACGAATACACTCAGCCTCAACACCTTCCTTTTCCATGATCTTCATCGAAACATCTATCAAGGTTCCGGTATGACTTTCTTTGGGTGATTTTTTTAGTGTACAGTTTATAAATAAGGCTTTTAGTCCCGAAAAATCCGGCTTTTGTTTTGACATGGTTTTCCTGTTCAAGTTTCGAATTTAATTTTTATCATTTTTTTAATTGGTCAGAATGTTACGATCTGGTAACCCTTAGTAATATAATTTCGAAGACTTGGATGATCATCGTAATCATCCAAAAGATCTACGCCTGTTTTACGGACTTCATTGATCACCCCAAAGGCTTTTGAACAAAATTTACAAGCTCCGTCAATATTATCTTTAACAGCTTCATAAAGTGGATGAACATCATGACCTTCATCAGCAAGCTCTGGTATCCAAGTGGTTCCTGCTCCGTCAAAAATGATCCTCACGTCATCATCATGATCCTGAAGTTCTTTGGCAAACTCCAGGGCATTTACCACTCTTCCAAGTGCTTCATGACTTCCGGCTTCACTTAATACTACTACGGCTACTTTATTCATTCTTCTGTTTTTTTTGAGTTCTGACGATAATTAGACAAACCCAAACATATTTTTCTTACGAAAAATTTTTAATCCCTGCGATTTAGCGACTTAGGTAAGAAAAGTGATCTTCTGCCCGTCCAATTGAAAACCATTCCAAAGAATTAGAGATGAATGCACAAACTTAACAGAAGGTCGGCGGGTACTAATCACCTTACCCACAAGCATCTGCTTGTACTTACTACCTTTATGATTGCAGCAAGTTTACTTGTAGTGCTTACTACATTTTCCATCAATATGCTAACGGCTACAGGTGATCTAAATCAGTTACTAGTGCAGTGGTCTCAAAATAATGCTAACAGTTCAAGGGCAATTTCACTCTATCTTGAAGATGATGAAGACTTAGTTGATAATTATGAAGAGTATTCTACTGAGCAAATGTATACCGGTGATGCTATTAGTGAATTAATGAGCGGCTCACCAAATAAAGAGCTGATATTCAATGAGTTTAATCTGGAAAATATTCATCCTAATGAGATCACCGGACTGATCCGTATTTTTGATTTATTTAAACACACTCCCGAAGTACAGCAGATCAAACGCACATGGTTTGACATCAGTCAAATATCCTCAGAAAAAAATCAAACAATAGATTCTTTAATTGCCTCAAAAGAATCAGGTAATGTGATCGATGACGCTTCACTCAGGTCTTTAGATCAACTTGATCAGGAGATAAACACCCATATCCGGGCAATGATATCTGATAATGCCATCATCCTGACCCTGCTTAAAAGATATTCGCTTTGGTTTACTGTACTGCTGGGAATTCTGATCGTGCTTATTGGCGTGATATACACTGTTCGCGGTTTAAAGAGTATCAAAAGAATGCAGCAGTTGTTATCAGAAAGAGAGTACCTCGCTATGTTTCCTGAGTTAAACCAGTTTCCAGTATTGAATCTGAGCGTAGAGGGTAAAATCGCATTTCTAAATCAAGCTGCAAAAGATCTGTTCCCGGAACTTGAAAAAAGCGGTTTACAACATCCTTTTATGAACGGTTTGAAAACACGCTTTAATGAAATTATTAAAAACCCCGAAAACACTTTGCTCTATGAGGTTGAAGTAAATGGCAGTTATTATCAGCAGGTGGCTCACTTTCTTTCCAAGCAAAAAGGTATTCATATTCACTCTATAGACATCACAGAATTAAAAAAGAAACAGCTTGAATTATCTCACACCTTAAAAGAAAAAGAGTCACTGCTTGCTGAAGTTCATCATCGTGTAAAAAACAATATGGCCGTTATAACCGGATTGCTTGAGCTTCAGGAAATGATGGGACAAGATCCTGATTCAGCTCTTTCAGAAAGTCGCTCCCGTATTAAATCTATGGCTATTGTCCATGAGCTTTTATACCAATCTGACTCTTTTTCTACCATTGATACCAAACAGTATCTAAGCAAACTGGGAGAGCATCTAAAATTATCCCTATCCAATATTGATTCCGTTAATGTTTTGAATGGAGCCTCAAATAGATCACTGAATATCAACCAGGCCATACCCTTGGGTTTACTTCTCAATGAGCTCGCTTTTTACCTGTGTCAGCAGTCTTCTTCTAAAAACCAGCAGCTGGAACTGGAGTTGCAGATCATAAATACCGGGGAATTAACCTGCTTAAGGATCTCTTCACTTCAACCCGATGTCGCAAATCCTTTAAAAAGGGATGGCGAACCAACATTGAGAATGAGTCTTATCAAAAATCTGCTGGCACAAATTGAAGGAGAACTTGTAATGCCGGAATCAAAATCACTTTTGATCGAAATACATTTTTCACCCAACATAAAAAAAGGTTCGAGCAGCACCTACATTTAATTTATAAGCTTATGAAATGGTTAAAAACAATATTGATCGGTCTGTTAGCTACATTTGTAATGGACCTCGCTATGAACTTCAACATGATGGTATTTGAAGTGGCCCCGACCAATATCCATCCTGCTGCTGCATTTTTATATAATCTGGGGATTGAAAGTAAAAGTCTTTCCGTGCTTCTGCATTATTCTTACGGCACACTGTGGGCGCTGGTATTTGTTTATGCTTTCGAGCAGAAGTTCTCCATCAATAAAGCAGTCGTATTTTCAACTGTACTGTGGCTATTTATGATGATCGTTTATAGTCCTGTCATTGGCTGGGGATTTTTTGGAATCAGTAATGCTCAGCTTTTAAATCCAACTCATCCTCTCTTTCTATCTTCAACCACAAGTTATTTGTATATGACTTTATCTGTGCACATTATGTATGGCATTTCCTTAGGGATTTTGTCAATGAAGATAATTTCTAAAAGAAGCAGTAAGACTCTAAAACATCAAAGCGTCAGTACAGTTAGCAACAATCAAAAATCTACTAAATAGATCCTATGAAACTTCGTATTCCTTCCATTTTAGTTATACTGGTATTTTTTGCAGCAGCCTGTGGTTCAGAAAAAACCGAATCCTCAGAAAATGAAACCCCCCTTGAAAAAGCCCCGAATTTTGAAGTAACAACCACTGCCGGAGAAACCATCAGCCTGGAGGAGTCTTTAGAAGAAGGTAAACCTGTGGTTATTTATTTCACTGCTTCTTGGTGCCCTATTTGTGCTCAAAACTGGCCGTCCTTATCTGAAGTGTATCCGGAATATGAAGACCGGTTAACCTTGGTAGCCATCGGCATTGACCCTACTGATGATGATGAAACTATGCGTGAACTCTCAGAAGAAAAAGGATTCACCTTTCCTGTAACAAAAGGACTCCCGGATATCATGCTAGATTACGGTGTTGATAGTCAGGCCACTACTGTTGGGGTCGATAAGGAGGGGAATATTGCCTTCCGTAAAAACAAAATGGTACTGAGTGCGGATGAATACCGTGAGCTGTTTGATGAGTTGGTTAATTAGTTAATTGTTTTAGGTACCGAAAAAGTAACCATTAACGAAACACCAACAACGAATAACTAAACTCTATGGAATTCGTCTATTTCTCTTTTTTGCAGGGTGTTGTAGCTTTTTTTGCCCCCTGTGCCGTAGCATTGCTCCCCGGCTACATCGTTGCTTACATCTCACGCAGTACAGAAAACGATCCTGACACGTACCTCAAGCTGCGCCGGGGACTTAAACTCGCATTCCTCAGTATTTTGGGAATTCTGGTTATTTACTCCATCGCCGGCGTGCTGATCGTTTTGGCAAGTCAGGCACTTAAAGCCTATATGAAGTGGGTAACTATTGGAATGGGAGGAATCCTGATCGTTTTGGGAGGCTTGATGGTAGCGGGAAAGAACATCACGTTTTCGGTAAATGTGAATCACGCCAGCAGTAAATCGGAGGCGTGGGAAGCTTTTGTGTTTGGGATCGCCTATGCCATCGGAGCACTGGGATGCCTCTTTCCCCTTTTCCTGGTGGTGGCAACACAAGCATTGTCAGCCCCTTCGGTCTTGTTAGGAGGCAGTTACTTCTTTGCCTACTTCCTGGGTATCAGCCTGATGATGATCACAGCTATACTCCTTTCGACTTTTGCCAAAGATCTCTTCATGAAATACCTGCGAAAAATTCTGCCTCATATGGAAATGATCACCGGGGTTTTGCTGATCCTGGCAGGAGCTTATGTGATCTATTATCAGATGATATTGATCTGATTTCCGTTTAAAAGGTAAGATTTAAATCCTCCGAATCGTCTGAGTGCTATACAATTAACTCAAATTTCAAAACGGAGTAACAAATGAATCAATTGAATAAACTTTCAGGAATTGCACATTGGCTGCCACGACTTTCACTCGCAGCGATCTTTCTCTATCACGGTTTTCCTAAAGTAGCTATGGCCGGCGATGTAGCCGCTATGATGGGAATGCCGGTGTTCATGGTACTTATGCTTGGAGCCGTTGAAATTGGCGGAGCTTTACTACTGCTTTGGGGTGGTTTTGGACCTGAGTGGGCAACCCGAATTGCAGGACTTATGTTTACGGCAGTCATGACCGGAGCCATCGCTATGGTGCACGCCCAATATGGCTGGAATTCCATAAACATGGGCGATAACGGCGGTCGAGGAATGGAATTTCAGGTATTGATCATTGCCGTTTCACTGCTTTATGCTTTTAAAGGAAATGCCCTGAACAAGAAAATAGAATCTGAATAATTTGTACCCCCGAAAACCATAAACATCAAATGGAAAGGCTTGATAGGCCTTTCCATTTATTTTTTACGGGATATTTACTCATTCTAGGCCTGCCGTTAACTAAGATCCATTTCCCAGGAACTCTGATTTGAAGAATAGTTTTTCTCATCCCTCATCAGATCGCCTCTTCGAGGATCCCGCTTCCGGAATAAAGTAGGCTCAGTATGGAATTACGCATTACCTAACCCTGTTAAGTATCTAAGAAAATAAGATCAATAATTATGCATATATAACGATCATTTATGACCACGAAGGAAAAAAAGAAAGCGAATACGGAATATGATGTGCACGTGATCATCAAAGAACGGTGGAGTCCGAGATCATTTTCTGATCGTGAGGTAGAACCTGAACTCATTCATAAGCTTTTTGATGCTGCAAGATGGGCACCTTCTTCTTTCAATGAGCAGCCCTGGAGATTTATTTATGCCCGGAAAGAAGAACCGGAGCAGTTCGATAAATTGTATCAGGTAATGGGTGAATTCAATCAGGATTGGGCCGGCGATGCTCCCCTGCTTATCCTAACCATAGCCAAGGATAACTTCAGCAACAATAACAAACCAAACCGGGTCGCAAAATATGACCTCGGAGCCTCCATGGCATATTTCACTTTCGAAGCCACACGCCATGATCTGTACGTACATCAGATGGCCGGAATTGATCAGGATAAAGCAAATGAAATCTTTGATATCCCCGAGGGCTATAAAGCTATAACCATGGCCGCCGTCGGCTATATGGGAGATGCCGATGTTCTGGAAGGTGACCTCAAAGAGACCGAAGTCTCAAAACGCACCCGTAAAGATATTGATGAGATTGCTTTTCAGGGTGAATGGAAAGGTGAGAAATAGCTGATCCTGAATCGGATGGGTAATGGTGCGGAGTTTATGAATCGCTTCGTCTACTTCTTCCCGCTTCAGATGCGGATTAATCCTCTGAATAGCTTCCCTGAGTGGTTGTTCAAGAAGCACCTGATTGTATGAAGATCGTTGAGGCATATCACTGTCGGGAGCAATATCGGGTCCTTACACCGCCTGCCAGCCGTTTTCCGAAAACCATTGCAGGCCTATTTCTTCAAGCTCTGTTTCGTTCATTATTCCTAATTATCTGTTTTGCTTAAAGTAATGGAATCAGGCTTAAAATTGCACCTAATTTTAAATTGAACCGGCCGGATAGAGTTCAGGGAAATAATAACCTACTACTTTTGCAGGAATATGAAACCGTAATGGAGACCGATGGGATTCCGAAGTAATCAGCTCTTCCTCCAGTAATTGTTTGACTAAATAGTTCCCTGTTCGTTCTCCCATGCCGATTAAACGCGGCACTTCCCCGCGAGATATTTCCCCTCGCATCATTACTTCAGTAAGTATATGTTTTGCTTCCGGCCTGAGCTCTTTTTCATCAGGAAGTGTATTGTCGGCTCGTCTGTTTACATAACTTTCAATACGGTTATAGAGTCCATCCAGTGAAAGTAACTTTTTCATAAATAAGATCTGATCATCTGCTACTTCAAAAAAGAAGACACTGAAGTTCGTCAATGCTTTTTCAGAGAGGTTTCCGCGCCCGTCATAATCACCACGTCTTGAACTGTCTGCTCCGGACAGCATATTTTTATAATCTTCTGCTCTTCGGGCAAGTCCACGGGATAATGTCCATAGTCCATGCGATTCAATCCCGGCCTTACGCATGAAGGCATAGGTGAATAATCGAGACACCCGGCCGTTCCCATCCAGAAATGGGTGAATCCATGTCAGCCGGTGGTGACTTGCTGCAACCGTAATCAGCTTTTTGTGGCCAAATACCGATTCTGAGCCATATACCTTTTCAAAATTGTTTAGAAAATCAGGCAGACTTTCCCATTTGGGCGGCACATGATTCCCAACTACGACGTTTTCTTTTCGAAGCTCTCCCGGAACCATAATGATATGCTCTTTCCTGTCCGGATGATAAATTTTCAGGAAACTGTCCGGTACCCGATCATAAAACTCTTTATGAATCCAGCAGAGAAATTCGGTAGAACAAACAGGTACATCTTCCCCTGAATCAAATCGTTCATCGATTCGTTTTTGAACCTCGATGTGTGCAACGCTTAACAGCTGAAGCCGTTTCTTGGCCTCATCTGCGCTGTATTCATTTTTCACTGCCTTTTCAATATCGGCCGGAGTAGTGTGTTCTCCCTCAATGCGGTTAGAATAATAACTGTTGATATGCCTGAGCAATCGGGCAATTTCTTTCCGTGTTATAGGGTGAACCATTCCCGCAAGTTCAGATGCATCTGCATACACCTTCATGGCGAGCTCCACCAGGGATTTGCTTTCCCTTGGAAACAAAGGCTCCATATGTGCAGGACGGTCAAACATATTCGCTTATTTTTGCGGGTTATATTGCGGGTTCATAAATACACACTAAGTGCATGCAAACCATGATAATATGCAATTAAAAAAGAAATAATAAAAGCTAAATTTTGCGGGTTGTATTGCGGGTTCAAAGAATGAAAATATAGCTTGTATGCTGCCTATTGATTAGCTTTGCTAATCAATAGGCATAGCCCAAACTCATTTTTGTTGAGAGGCTGATATTTATCCAGATACTCCTGAAAGATACGGATGATTTCTTCTTTTGTGAGTGTCGAACAATAGGAAGCATACTTTAATGCCTGCCACACCACATCCCTGCCGGAATCGTCGAGTTTGTTTTCGATGATGACGAGGTTGCCTTCTTTATCTAGGGCGAGCAGGTCAAGGCGTTCGCGGGTTGTGGCAGATCCATTCCTGAAGGTTTTCTCGTTCCTTAAATCCCAAATCACTGAATTTCGTTTGCTTCAGCGTCTCAATAGTATTTTTCTCTTTGTTTATTCTGAACATTTTAAAACCCTAAATCCTTTTTATCACGGTCAATTTGTTTGCGATTTTTTCTGCTTGGTCTAGATTTAACTACTTCCATCTATTAATTGAAGCAGATGAAAACTACCCCACACTCCCCTCTACAGTCTCAATTTCTTCTTCGGTGAGACCGTACAGCTCTTACACCAACTCAAATTGTGCAGTACCATGTTTCATCTATTACTATCAAACCATCCTCCTAAAATACTCCTCAGTTTCCATATCAGTACAATAGATATAACACCCCTTCATCCCTCGACTCATCAGAGTTCTATAGGTGTTTTTAATGATCGTTTCTGCAAGATCCTTTGCTTTTTTTGGCTCTTCTTTCATCATTTTTTTGATTCCGAATATCGACCGGTCATTGCTTGATCGTTCATATGCATCAGTTACAGATTCGCCATTACGGATCTTGAAGTCCGGCCCGATGATGACCCCCACATAATCAAGCTCAAGCCCCTGGCAGGTGTGAATGCAGCCAATTTCTTGGATGGATTCTTCTTTGATCAGCCAGAGCATCCCATCATCCTTTAGATTCCATTGTTTTTCGAAATCATGCTCTGGAATCACAATATCCATCTCATCCGGATTTTTCTTGCTGTTCCAGTCCCAGCAGTACCCGGCCACCATCCTGGATTTATTATTTTCCTTATTCTTCTCTTTAATCAATTCAAAGACATCATTGGGTGAGGAAAGTATCCGCAAGTCAAAATCAATTCCTTCCAGATCTTTATTTGCAGTTTCACGGATTTGGAGTGCTTGATCAAGCCAAGCCATATATCCATCCGAACCATTACAGCGAAACTGTGAGCTGAGTTCAGTTTCAATAATTTCCGCACCTGCTTTTTCAGCCCATTTTCTGATCTCCTGTTTTTCCCCGATATCATGAATATGAATTCTCTGATCTTCATCGATAAAAAAGACTGCTGTTTTAGAAGCTGATATCAGTTCTTTGATCTGGTTTTCACCTTTGTTTCGAAAAAGTCCTGATTTTTCATTCAACCGATGAGCTTCATCCACAATCAAGGCGTCAAACAGGTTAGGCTCCGTATCAGTAAACGAGCCTGAACTTTTGAACAAGTTATTAATATGGCTCTTTTTCATATCGCCGGTAAGCATGGATGCGTATACCGTACGAGGGGCAGAATTTTTTGTGATATAACTGACAAATCTATTTTCCGCAGTCAGTTTAACTAAGAGATTGATTGCAACGACTGACTTTCCTGTACCAGGTCCGCCCTCAATTATAACCACCCGCTTTTCACCCTTTTCCCGGTTCAAGACAGCATCCATCACATATTCAAAGGCGAGCTTTTGTTCATCAATCATAATGAACTCTTCATTGCCTTTAAGCATCGAACTCAAGCTATCTGCAAGCATCTTGGATGGCCTGATTCGACCATTTTCAATACGATATATAATTTTATCGCTGTCACCATATTTAATAAAGCCTTTGATGTACTCCCTCAGCTTGGTAATGTCTCGCTTCATAAAAACCGGTGCTTTCTCTATATGGTCCTTATAGAATGGATCATCTAATACACCATTGGAATTATAGTTATGAAGAAATGCACAAGCTTTCAGATGGATATTTCCATCATAAACAGCTTCATTAAAATCATTTAGCAGTGCAGCGTATGACCAGGCTTGATATGAAGGGTGGCTGACCTCTCTTTTTCCTCCCCCAATGTATGTTCTTACAATACCATCCAGCCCAGTTTTCTCTGCAGTTTCCCATTGTTTCAACTCAACAATTACAGCATGATCTGTTTTTGATTTATTCTTCCCCGTAATGATAAAATCAATTCTTTTCGAAGTTTGCGGAATCTGCATCTCAATAGTAATTCCTGCATCTTGCGGTATTTCGTAATCTGTCAGAACCGTATTCATATACATCATTGAATTCTGCCAGGATCGCTTTTCATTGGCTGAAACTCCACGATTCAGTGCGGCATTATATTTGGCCTCAATAACCTCTTCAACTGCCCCTGTTTCTACGTCTGCTTTAAAACTTTCTTTTGTAGATTTATATACGATCATGAGTTAGAGTTCTGAATACTTCTTTGCTGATCCTTTTGCTCTATCAGCCGGGTATTTCTTTGCATTGGTAGTAAGTTTCTCCATCACGATCTCTTCAACGTTAAAGCCATATTTTTCTGCTAATAGAAAGGCATAGTTAAACACATCCGCTAACTCTTCTTTTACCTTTTCTTTTTTTGCATCCTTGGCATCCTTCCAAAGAAATATTTCTAGTAACTCCCCGGCTTCAACATTCAATGCTAAAGCAAGATCTTTAGAATTATGAAACTGCTCCCAATCTCTTTCATCCCTGAACTTTATGATAGCATTTGTGATCTTCTTGATTTCACTCATTTATATGTAATTTTGAAAACTTTTTAATAACAAGTGATTATAGGGAAAGGGTGGGTGAGATTAAAGGAGAAGTTATCGCTCCAACGCAGAGCATGTAGAGCGAGGGGAAAACCATAAAGACCAAGTGGGGAGGCTGGATAAGCCTTCCCACTTTTTTTTGTTGGATATTTATCTAACGCAATTCACGACTTCTTAATTAATCTTCTCTATTATGATTTTAGGATGAAATCTGTTTTGTTTCATTAAAAACATATTGGCTTTTTTAGAATTCATAATACCGTAAGTTACTGAATGGCAATTAATTATTTAATCAACACTATAGGATTCAGAAAGAACTGACAAAGCATTTTATTTTAGGAGAGTTATGGGCTTTACGGCAATCAGTAAGTTTGAAGTTCGAAATAATATGGAAGGCGAAGTTCGAGAGGCTTTTGAAAAAAGGCCCGGCCTAGTTGAAGATGCCGAAGGCTTTTTAGGGTTGAATGTGATTTCACCAAAAGATAATCCTGCCGAATTTTGGCTGATTACCCATTGGGAGGACGAAGGATCTTTCCATCACTGGCATGATAATCACCGAAGCGAATCACACCAGAATATTCCAAAGGGATTAAAACTGGTGAAACGGAGTTTTTCCCTTACTTATTTTGATCATATAACTTCTTAGTTAGAGAAATTTATGCCAGACCCAGAACACGAAGTCGTACAACAATTGAAGGCTCATAAACAGGAACTGGCTGAATTGGTAACGACCATACATTTCGAACGCCATCCAGAGTTAGACGAACGCTATGGAGAAGAAGGGCGGAAAAAGTGTCATGAGGATACCATGTATCATCTTGATTACTTAGATCAGGCTGTTCGTGTAGATAGCAAAAAACTGTTTAGTAACTATCTGGAGTGGGCACGAACGATGCTCCGGGAACGGGGCATCCCTAAAAATGATCTGGTAGATAATATTGTAGTTTTACGAGAAGCAATAAAAAAGATATTACCGGATTCTGAGGCTTCTTTACTGGCAGGCTATATCAATGAGGGGCTTTCGTCCTTGCAGGGTACCGATGGTAAGGAAATAACATTTTTAAATGCCGATGAGCCTTTGTTTGACGAAGCAAGGAAATATTTGGATTTATTATTGTCAGGAGATCGAAAAAAAGCCGCTCAGCTTATTAGAAAGCTTGTAGATGATGGCACCTCAATAAAAGATATTTATGAGCATATTTTTCAAAAGACACAATATGAAGTAGGAGCCCTTTGGCAAACGAATCAAATTACGGTGGCTCATGAGCATTTTTGTACTGCTGCCACCCAACTGATTATGTCACAGTTATATCCTGAAATTTTCGCTACAAAAAAAACCGGTAAACGGTTGGTTTCATGTTCTGTGGGCAGTGAACTCCATGAAATTGGTATTCGAATGGTGACCGATTACTTTGAAATGGAGGGATGGGATACCTACTATTTAGGAGCTAATATGCCGGATAACCACTTGATAGCATCGATCAAAGAAACCAAGGCAGATCTATTGGCAATTTCTATCACAATACCTTTGCATATAAGTAAAGCTAAAAACTTGATCGAAAAAATACGGTTAGAAAGTGAATTTGAACAAATGAAAATAATAGTGGGAGGATATCCCTTTAAAATCGTGCCAAATCTGTGGAAGAAAGTTGGAGCAGATGCTTCAGCTTTATCTGCAAACGAAGCCATTGAAATTGCAAACAAATTGATCCTCAATTGAGTAAAAAAAACAAAACTCTTCCAAAAGGAATTGCCGTTATAGTAGATGATGACGGAATACTTCAAAAGATCATTCATGATTCCTATGATTTATTCTTACCTCAGGAAGGTGAAGTGATTTCTTTTGTTGATTGTCTGGAGAGTGACAGCATTCCCAAAGCGTATCAGTTTATAGAACGTATCAACAACAACGATGCGGCCTACAACTGGGAGCTACATATTGCACATGATGATCAAATAAAACTGTTCAGCTTTTCAGGTATTAGCCTTGATGATAAAAACCTGTTAATAGGAACAACCAATGTCGATGATACCGAACAGTTTTTGAATGGATTGATGGAAATGAATAATGAGACGGTCAATAAACTGCGAGCTTTTATGAAAGAACAGCAGTTATCAGGCGAATCAAGGAATGATGAGTGGGCAATGTATGACCAGATGAGCGGGCTTAATAACGAGCTGGCTAATATGCAGCGTACGCTTACAAAAAGAACGGCTGAACTTAAGCAGATGAACGAATTTAAGGATCAGATGCTTGGGATGGCGGCGCATGATCTTCGGAATCCTATGATGTTAATTCTGAATTATACCCTGTTTCTAATTGAAGACCATGAAGAGGATAATATTTTTACTGATGAGCAATTTAAACTGGTGAACCAAATGAAGGATTCAAGTGAATATATGGTGCAGATCATCGAGGATCTGCTTGATGTTGCAGCTGTTGAATCAGGAAAAATTGCTTTAAATAAAACCGAATTAAATCTTATAGAATTCATAAAAAAAACAGCTTTATTGAATCAGCCATCTGCCAATAAGAAAGAGATTGAAATGTTATTTGATCTGTATGAGAATCCCATTATAAAGGAAATTGATTCTCGCAAATTTAAACAGGTATTAGATAATTTGATATCAAATGCGATTAAATATTCCCATTCTAATACTACAATAACGGTCGGTATTGAAAAGCATGAAAGCAGCAATGGGGTTACTATTTTTGTAAAAGATGAAGGACAGGGTATACCCAAAGACGAGCTTAATGACTTATTTGTTCCGTTTTCTAAAAGTAGTGTAGAGACAACGGCCGGAGAAAATAGTACCGGTTTAGGTTTGGCTATTGCTAAAAAAATTACTGAGGCTCATGGCGGAAAGATTGGAGTAGAAAGCGAAGTAGGTGTTGGGTCAAAATTTTTTATAAAACTGCCTTAGTTCACTAAATATTCATGCCTCCTCTTTTTGGCATACAGGTAGGCAAGGCATAGGAAACCCGAAACCAAATTGAACAACAATTAACCCAAAAACTTGCTGCTTGACTATCTTATCCTCATTCCGTGGGCTCTTGCCCCGGAATGCCTTACTAGAGGCTCCACCTCCAACTATACTGAATTCCGGTAACATCAGTCATCTTTTCCCATGGCATTGATCTTTTTATCTAAGTAAGTGCAGTTTGGGAAGCAGTTCTTACATTTTTTTAAAAAATTAATTTCCATAGCTCATTTTTTGTAATGTGAGGCGGAGCCTCTACAGAACATTGCGGAGCGGAGCCCACGGAACGAGGACAAGGGGTGTTTAAATTTCGAGGTTTCTTACCTATTCTAAATTCTGGAGTGTGAACCTTTTTCTTTTACCCTGAATGAAAATGATAACTTAAATTTATTTTCTGTTTCAATTGTAAATTCAGACTCTAACTGGCTCAATAAGGTTTTTATTAATGTCATTCCCAAGGTATTTGGATTTTTTAGATCCGTACCTTTTTTGAACCCTCTCCCATTATCTTCGTAATAGACTTCATATGTATCTTTATCTTTCGTATTTATATCAATATTTATTCTTCCTTCCTCTGAATCTGTAAAAGCATATTTAAAGCTATTGCTTAACAGTTCATTCATTAGCATACCAAAAGGTATTGCTGTATTTACATTAAAGAAGTAGTCATCGGTATTTATTTTAATTTCTACCTCATTGTTAGAATTCATTGTTCTTTTTATAGTCTCAGATATTTCAATCAGGTAGTTTTTTATATTTATACTTGAAAAATCCGTGTCCTTATATAGCATTTCATGGACCTTTGCCATGGACAAAATCCTGTTTTGGCTTCTTTTCAAAGGAAGAATCAACTCTTCGTTATCGGTCTCAAATTCTTCAAGCTGAAGCAGTCCAGATATAATGGCCAGATTGTTCTTCACCCGATGATGAACCTCTTGCAATAAGACTTCATTCTCAAGCTCAGCTTTTTTCAGGTTCGTGATATCGGTTAACACTGTATCCCATATCACATTTCCATTATCTTCTTTTTTAGGAGTCCCCCGGCCGTGAATCCATTTTATATTTCCATTTTTAATTTGGTACTGATACACATCATCCCAAACTTCTAGTGTTTTAGCTGAATGTTGTATTGATTCCTGAATTGATTTCAGATCATCAGGCAACACATTATTCCAGACTAAAGAAATGTCATCAGAAACTTCTTCTGCAGTAAACCCCCAAATTTTTTTAGCTCCTTCACTCACATAGTCAATGGAGTCTGTCCCATCCGGGCTCAACACATAGCGCATCACGGCGCCTTCCACACTATTTATCACATTGCTGAGCCGCTCTTCCCTCACCTCAAGTTTTAGTTCAGCTTGTTTACGGGCTGTAATATCCTGTACTGTCCCATATAAATGAAATACATTACCGTCTTTATCTTTTTTAGTGATTCCATGAGCTTCAATGAATTTAGGAGTTTTTTTACCCGCTAACATTAACACTTCAAATCTATAATCTTCTCCTTTTTCAAGTGCCCTCTTTACCGCATTTTCATGAACCTCACTACTTTCTTCAGGATAATAGCTAAACAGCTCGTCGTAATCCGGTGCACCAAGTTCAGGATCCCTTTCATAAATGCTAAACAGCTCTTCAGACCAGGTGATTTTCCCTGAATCCAAATCATAATCCCAGTCACCTATTTTTCCGACTCTTTGGGCTTGTTTCAACCGTTCTTCATTTTCTTTTAATTCTTTCTGAATTACTTTTAGCTCGTTAATATTGGTCAGTGATCCAGTTACTGCTACGGTTTTTCCGTTTACTGTAACAGGTTTTTCATTGACCTGTACCCAAATTGTTTCACCATCTTTTTTAAGGAGCTCGACCTCATAGGGAAGCTGGGGCTTACCAGTTTTTATGGCTTTTTCAGTGAGTTTTTTTCCTCTTAAATTTGCTGGATTATCTGTTACAAAATTAGACCAAAGCTCATCTATACTATCTTCTGATGAAATACCTAGAAACTTCTTTGACTCAGGGCTTATATAGGTCAGATTGCCATCTATATCATGTTGGTAAAAAAGGTTTGTCGTGTTTTCTATAATTTGACGAAGTTTTTCTCCGTTTCTTCGAGTTCCAGAGTCGTTTTTTTTCGCTCTGTTATATCCTCTTGTATAGAAAAATATTGTTTAAGATTTCCTTTTTCATCAAATATTGGCATTGAAGATATCTTAATCCAATATGGTTCCCCAGATTTAGTGTAATTGATTATTTCTTCTTTAAACGGTTGTTGTTTCCTCACAGCCTCAGACATTCTTTTGACAACCTCGGGATCCGTTTCAGGTCCTTGCAACAAATCACCCGGATCCAAGTCTAGTATTTCTTTTTT
>Ga0136596_1000426_pt1 | contig 21322 bp, 27 predicted proteins | sample AntRauTorcE11897_FD_101387 | JGI IMG/M metagenome (GOLD analysis project Ga0136596, IMG submission 101387) | Saline lake microbial communities from Rauer Islands, Antarctica - Metagenome Torckler E11 #897 | ecosystem: Environmental > Aquatic > Non-marine Saline and Alkaline > Saline | place... | reverse complement strand
GGTACCGCCCTGTACTCGAACGACCTCAACACCCGGTATTTTACCGACGTGGGGTACAGGCACCGAGACGTCTACGTCAAGGTGGAGGAGCGCGACGGGGCGGATGCTCTCGTCCAGGTGCTTGGCGAGTACACCGGCGGCACCGCCGGCGGCGACAAGGTCGTTTTGTTCGGCGAGTATATTGAAAAAGCCGAAGGTCAGTTCCCGGCGCTCAGCAATGCCGCCAGCAACCACTATGCGGTGTCAGTAACCTACTACGACCCGACCGACTCGCTTCACACCCACCAGCCGGAGCTCGCCCACACCACCGAGAGCGTGGTGCTTCGCGGATCGGGCGAGACGCTCGAGATGTACCTCGATGAATTCGGCGCGGTCGCCGACAAAAACGGCGTGGTCACCCATGCCGAGGTTTCATTCGAGAGCGAATACGGCGATTTTGCCACGCGCCCCGCACGCGTGACATACGCTACCCACAGCGGCATCTCGGAGATCCAGGACGTGCTCGACGATTCGAGCTTTCGAGGGCTGTGCGAAGATACGCTGTCGCGCACAATGCTTCCCACGCTTCTCGACGTCGCCATCGAATACAAAGGGGGGGCGTCGACCGAAGATGTTCAGGCTCGATTCTATGATCTCCTCCAGGAGGCGCTGGCGCCTGCACGGTCAGGCCAAGATGTGCGCATCGATGTCAGCAACATCATCTCAGCGATCGGCGAAGAGGGCCTGGCCGACGAGGTCGATGTGCGCCCGGAGATTCGGGTGACCAATTTTTTGCCCGACGGTGAGTTCGAAGTGCGCTACATCAACCCGCACCACGCCACCCGTCAGAAGCTCGCCATCGACGCCGCCGCGTCGTCCGGCGACAACACTGTAGTGCTTAGGCGACTGGACGCCACCGCACCGCTGCCCGGCCGCGGCAAGATCTTTATGGGTGGCAACAACCCCGACGCACAGGAAGCGCTGCCGTTTGAGGGCGTCATCGAGAGAGATGGTGTTTTCACGGTGATTTTGAGGTCGGGTCACACACTCAGCCACGATCACGGTAAGTGGGAGGGCGTGTGGGTGGGGGTGCGTGACTTTGATCCGAGCATGGAATTCACCGAGGGCGCCATCGAGATCCCGTCGGTCAACCGCCCCTACATCCGACAGCTACTGATGACCCAGAAGGACTGAGATGCGCTTTCCTGCAGAACTTATCTGGCAGATTATTGGGGATGCATACTCGCGCGTGTTTCGAGACACCGACGAGAGGCGCTGGATCGAGGCGTCGTGGCAGGCTGAAAGCGACCTCGTTGCCGAGTCGATGGATTATCTGTCGCATATTCGACGCGCGCGCAACATCTTTGAGGTCGAGCCCTACGCGCCCTATGGCCGCATCTCTACACAGCCTCGCTTCGTGCAGCAGGCGGTGTCCATCGACGCCAAGATCGTCGGCGGTCGAGACCGCCAGAAATGGGAGTGGGTGCTCTGGTCGGCCGACAACCAGACCCCGTCTCAGGAGGGGTTTGTCTCGTTTGATACCACGGCGATCGACTACAACGGCTTTGAGTCGCACGACCTGATGAGCGGCGGCCAGATCATCACCGTCAAAAACACTCCGACGACCCAGGGGCGTCTTATTCGTGAGGTGTGGGAGCTTGAAAACGCTCCTTCGACCGCCCTCTCCGACGATCTCGACCTGAGTGGCAATGCCAGGTGGAAATCGGCCGGATGCACCCCCAAAGACAACCACATTCTGCTGCACCCCGACAGCTCCGGGGCGCACATCCTCCACGACCAGCGATACTTCTCCAACAACAACCACTGGCGCACGGTCTGGCGTATGTCTGTGACCGACTGGCCGAGCACGCAGGTCGACGGCCGCGGAGTGTCGGTCAGCGTGCTCGGGCTGAGTGGTGGTGGGGTCGAAATCGCCCTGTACGAAACCTCGGGCACGCTTCGTGTGGCGATGTCCGAGCAGGGGGGGTTGCAGGATATCAAGTCAAACCTCGACGATTGGCAAGCCTCCTTGCGTGGCGCCACCGAAGAAGACCCGGTTGACCTGGAGGTGGTGTGGGCCTACGACGCCGTCTCTAAAAAAATCCAGGGAGAGGTCTGGATTGAAGACGAGAGGATTATCACCCTCCCCATCGGCAGCATCAAGGCCGAGCCGCACTGCCAGGCTTTGATGGTCAAAAAAGACCTGCATGTCAGGGCGCATGAGGTCATCGCACGCGATGGCGTGCTGTGGGGTGATACCCCCCCGTTTGGTGACACAGCGAGTGTCGATAATTTTTATGGCAACATCTACAGCATCGACCCGCCGGTCGTCGGCGCCGAGCGCGTGTACGCTGACGACCCCTGGATGCTCGCCGTCGAAGCATCGGTGGTCACCTACATCGGCGCCACCCTCATCGTGGACATATCTCCTGACTACAATGGCTATGCCCCCACATTTGTGCGCATCGACCACGATTCGTCGTTTCTGCTCGCCGAGCAAACATCTCGCACGGACGACAGGGTCACCTACGCCATCACCCACAAGAGCGCGGCCTCCATTGAGCTTGCCGGCGACATCAGGGTGCGGCCCTGGTATCTTGGCCCCGAGAGCGTCAAGTGGATTGAGGCGGGCAGGTTCTCGACCGACACCCCCCTACCAGACGCCGATCGCATCTGGCTTGGGGACGCGAAGGGCCAAGAGCTCGACATGCACGGCCGCTACGGAAAACTTCTGGGGGTGCCTCGGCGCGAAGACTCTCCTGAGTACCTGGCCACGCTTCGAGGGATGCAGTACGGGCTTTTGGCAGACACGACGCCGGGCGAGATTTTGCGGGCGACTAACCTGACTCTGCAGCTGCCCTACGTCGTCGAGTCGGGGGTGGTCCGCAAGATTGAACGCGACCGAGATGTGCTCTTTGTCACCGTCGGCGAGCGCACCTACGAGGTCGACGCTGGGTGGGAGGGGCGCCTGGTCAAACCCGGCCAGTACATCGACAAGCTCGACGCGCTTGTCGATGGCGCGGTGATCGACGACTGGAAGTCCAACCCAGACCTCCTCGAGTCATTGGTCGAGAGCGCCTGGGAGATGTGGGGGACATTTGTGGTCTCGGTCGACGGGCAGGTCGGGCTCTCTGAGCGCACTCTGGGAGATCTCCAAAATCTTCTCAGCAGGATCAAGCCGCGCCAAAAGCGCGCTCTTTTGCACCAAAAATCCCTTGCGCACGAAGATCGCACCGAGCACGTCAGTGACCACGGAGGCTCGGTTCAGCTCGGGAGCACGGTGGCAGATCTGATCTTTGACGACCACGGCACGGTGGTCAACAACACTGTCGCCGCCGGCGAAGAGCACCAAGCACACACCCCTTTAGCTCTCGACGGCACGGGGGCGCAGGGGCTGGGTGCTGCGCTCGATGCGAAAAACCTGCGCCGCATCAAGCCGCACTACATCACCCCCGGCCACAGCATGGGCTGGAACGCGTACGGTAAATTCAGCACTAATTTCAAGACCGTCGACATCCGTCGTGCAGTCGACGAGCGAGTCGCGAGCCTGGGGATCACCATCTCGAGGCCGCACCTTCGCATGGCGCCCGATGTCGTCATCGATCCGGCGACCGGCGACGATATTTACTTCGGCCTCCCCCACCCCTACACCCTTTTGTGGGTGTACGACGGCGAAACCGACAACCTGGCGAGCTACCATCAATTTGGCCTGGACGACACGTACACTGCGTCCGGATCTCTGGGTGCAGTCGATATGCCAGACCCCAACACTATTCGCGTAGCAGGTGCATCGGGGGCGATTTTTGAGACCGACGACTACGGCTACAGCTGGGTCGACAAGTCGGTCGCCACCTCTGAGACCATCACACACCTGCAGGGAGACTGGGCCTGGGGGGGCAATCAAACGCTTTATTTTCGTGACGCGAGCGGTGACTGGCAAGCACAAAGCGCAACCTTTGCGGATGCGGGCGACAATTTTGTGGCCGTCGTTCCGATTGATACCCACACTTACGTCGTCACCGACGACGGTGCAGTCTACAGACATGATGGCTCGAGCTGGTCAGCCGACCTGCTTGCAGAAGCTATCGCGCCCGTCGATGCGAGCTTTGCCGACACGGACATCGGATGGGTCGCCACTGATGACGGGCTTCGTCACACCGACGACGCAGGGGCGAATTGGTCGACTCAGCTATCTGGCGACACTATAAGTGGCGTGCATGCCACAAGCGCCCAGAAGGTCTGGGTCATCACCGGCGGCCAGCTGGGCCACTCTGACGACGCCGGCGCCACCTGGTCATACCCATTCGAATCTGTCGGCGATACGTTTTTATCCGTGAGCTTTTTTGATGATCTCCACGGCGTCATCACCACCACATCCGAAAAAATATTCTTCACCGAAGACGGTCAGCGTTGGGCCGAGCAAACCATCTCGGGCGCCACAGGTCTTGTGGGGGCTTATGGCGGACGTGATTTTTTCGCCGTCGTCTCGGCCGAAGGTGGGGTGTATCGACACTGGCCCTTTTGACATTTGGACAGCCGCGGCGTAGCGATAACAAAAATCACTCTCGAGGGTTTTATGGATATCATCACCCCCGTCGTCGACGATCGCGTGGAATTTTTGTGGTTCGAGCGCCAACCGGCCGCCAAATGGCAATGCCCCATCGCCACCGTCAAAACCCCCCGATTTGAGGGCGGTGTGATCTACGTCGACTTCTCCCTGCGCCGCAAAGATGCCGAGAAGAGCGAGCGATTCGACCCCATCACAGATCGTGTTATTCTCGAGATCCAAGATGGGGGCGGCGACCCGATCTTTGAAGAAGCTCTTTTTCTCAACGGCCGCGACCTCATTTCTGGAACCATTGGATTGAAATGAAGATACAGACCAAATTAAAACCACTGGGCGTATGCACCGTGCGAGCGATGCACAAGGGCGAGCCCGTCGATGACGTCACTGATCTTTTGTCGAACGAGTCCAAGAGGTGGCTCGAGAAGCGCGACACCAAACCTCTGTGTTCGCTCCCTCAAAAAAACCTGGTGGTCAACAAAGGGCGCGGCCTTCTGGCGCGCATCCTTGGCGGGGTCTCGGATGCCGAGGTAGACCGCCTGGTGCTCGGGGATCTCGGGGGTGCCGCCAAGGTCGACCACCTCCCCAACCTGAGCGACGAAGGGGTCGTGAGCCTTCTCACCGACATCAACGGCAACGCCAAAGGGCCGATCACGCTCGACAAAATCGACGACAAGCACTTTCCCGACCCGGCGCCGCGCTACCCCAGCGACGACCTCGCCGCCTGGGCGAGCACCTGCACGGTGGCCATCGACGGCGTCACCGAGAAGACCACACTCACCGATGCGGCCTCTGATTTCAGTGCGCTCGGCATCAAGAAAACCGACCAGGTCACCCTGAACACCGACAGCCTGAATCCGCTGGTGATGGGTATCAAGAAAATCGTGTCGACCACCGAGCTCGAGCTCCACAACCCCCGAGGCTACGAGACCGAGGCCGCAAGCCCGGTGCAGTACCGGGTCGACCAGCCGGGCACGCAGATGATTGTCTCAAGAATCGTCCACGGAAACGACTTTCCGGTCGGTGACTGGGGCCCACTTACACTGGTCCAGGAGGCCGGTCTTTTGTTCAGCAACGACGATCTATTCAATCGTATCGTTTGCGCGCCCACGGAAGAAAACGCCGGGTTTATTCTGCAGCCCGACTCCGTGAGCGGCCAGGAACTCTCTCTTCGTTTTGAATGGGTGATCACGTTTTGACCACGACTATCTACACAAACGATGGCAGCCCGCTCACCGAGGCGCGCGAGCTCGAGATTCTGCGTCCGAGCCTGCATGGGGTCTATGAGGGGCTTGTCCCCAAACACGGCTCTGCAGACTTCCGCGTCACCATCTCGAGCGGTCTGATCGGCATCCGTGGCGTTCTCGCTGAAGAGGCGGCTGAGCAGACCGACCTGTTTGACGTGGGCGCGAGCGCGGATGATCGCCACATCCAGGTCTATGCCGCCTATTTTCCTGGCGACAGCGCAAACGATCCCTTGGAGGATGCCTACGCGGGAGTCGGGTGGGCGGGTCCGACCGAAGATGCGAGCTACGCCAACGGCGAGCTCCATCTGAGCTACATCGAAGGCACCTACGCCGACCCCGCCAATATCATCTATGAGCTCGAAGGGTCGGCCAACAGTGAATCAGCCAAATACGTTGTCGTGTTGGGCGATATTTTCATCCCTGCGTCTGCGGCTGACATCACCGACGCGCGTTTTGTGCTACCAGATCTCGAACGTCGCCCCGAAGACATCTGGAAAGCGCTGAGTGTGCGCTATCAGATGAGTGTTGATAGTCTCGATTTTGAGTTCGACACGACCTACGGAGGGGCGGACGAATCACAGGTTGTCCTGAAATGGGGCGGCATGCATCTTTTAGCCCCCTCCATGCGTCGCATGGCGCCAGACCCGGCCTCGGGCGGGCTTACATCGATCGAGATCAAGGGGTCTGATACCAACAAGCCCGTCCTCACCGAGTACCGAGATCTTGTCATCGACAACGCGGACGACGCTGTGTTGGTGTATGCCAGACTGGGTCGGTACAAAGAAAGCGGCACCTTCGATCAGTATCGTGGAGATAATTTCTTCCAAGAGCACGGCTTCGAGGAGGCTAACACCGCCAATCTTCTCCTGTACCCGATCGACATCGACACAATGGAGGGGTCGGACTCCATCACCGACGCCCTCTATCAGGAGATGATGGGGGTCGGCGCCGCCGAGAAACGCCCGGAGATGATCGGCGTTGTCCCGCTGGGGCTGGTTCGTCGGTTCGCCAACGGCAATCACTACCTTCATCTCATCAACGGCGAGGTCGTCAAGGCCGGCCAGGGCATCCTAAACGGCGTCAACAGCACCACGCCCATCGGCATCAAGTCCTCCGGGGTCTACAGCACCACCGAGACGGCCGAGTCGGACGGGTATGCAGATATCGACGACGTCATCACCAACCTGAGCGCGCTGAACACGCTGGGGCTCGACACCGCCTACGATACGCCCGAATCTGGGGCAGACGCAGGGTCGGGTCGCCAGGTGACGATCGACGCCGGTGCGCTCGAGCTTATCAACGCCCCCGGCAGCGTAGCGTCGCCCAATGACCCGTGGATGGCGGCCATGCGCGTGTCGTTGAGCACGGGAGATGGGTCACTTCAGAAATATTTTCAACCATTTCAGGAAGCGGCCTTCGAGGCGGCGGTCGATATCGAGAACAGTGATTCCGACTACAGGGTGGGCCTTCGGTACCGCACGCCACTCGTGGGCAGCTTCTTCGACAACGCCCTCGTATGTAAAAATGTGTCGTGCACTTTGGAATGGTCATCGCCCCAGGTTCTTATCAAACCCGTTGAGCCCACCAGCACAAGCACTATTACTGCATCGGAGTGGTCTGCCGCATTTGACGACAAATATGTGGTACGCGCACAAGCTCCCGACGACCTCAAAAACTCTTGCTTCGTGACCTTCTCGAACATGGGCGGCATCCCGGCCGAGAACAAGGTCTACCAGGTGTACTGGTCAGACGGGAACACCCACCTGCACGCCCTCGACGCCAATGGGGATGACGCGGCCGAGGCCGACTTTACGAACATCGCCTCAGGGCCCATTGAGGGGCAGTGCACCTTCTGGTATGTGCCAGCATCCATTCAGCGCACCACCCACCTCGACTCCTTGAAGGTCTGGCACAGAACGTACTTCGAGGAGGGGGTTCGCACCTACGACAAAAGCTGGCTAGAGGATGTGCAGCTCGACGGCGAGGTCCACGTCACCACCGAGGTGGCCGAGCTTGATGAGGGGATGCAGATACCCGCCGACAAAAAGGCGTTTTTTGGCGCCACTCAAGGTGACCACATCTCTGCTCATTTCGACACCGACAAGAACGAACTATCCTTCTTGGATCAGCTTGACAACCCGGCAGATATCAGAGTGGGCGACCTGTTTTTCGAGACCCTGAGCAGCTCTAACGGTAGAGTCGGGTATTTTTCGTGGGATTTGACATCGGTGAGAAAAGACGACCTTTACGATACGGGGTTAGACCTTCAGCCATACGTCATTAATAAGATAGATAGCGAAATCGAGCAGCCCGTCGTACGAAATGGGGGTGGTGAGTTTTGCATCAACATCCCCCATGCCAATATCGCCCTGCTCAGGGTTCACTTCGAAGCCAAAAGCCTCTCATCAAGCGGGGGTGGTGGCGTCGAAGTAGAGGTGTGGCACAAGGGGTCAGAGAGCCCTCTTAACGCTGACGCGACCGCCAACCGCATCAATGTTGCCAATGCCCCCGGCATTAGCTCCGCAACCACATTCCTGGAGGGCAACTCCGACTTCACCACCTCCGTGTACACCTCGCTCGAGGTCGACCTGGTGGGCCAACCCCTTAGCGACGGCGGTGATGTGGTCACTATACGACTCATAAACTGGTGGGAGGTTGCCATCAAGCACGTTCGGCTCGAATACAACACCACAACCCCCACATTCTAATGCCCAACCTCAAGCCCAAAACCTTCGACCTCAGTGAAACCAGCCGCATCTGGATTCGGCCGGGCGAAGACCTGCGCCTCGAGCTCGACTTTTTTGTCGACATGTCGGACGCGACGTTTCATCTGGACGTCGAAGAGCGTACATGGTCCTTGCAGCCGGTGAGCTACGACGCCGCTCAAAGCACTGAGTTCCTCACCGGCGACCCCGAAGTCGACGAGGGCGACATCGGCACGGGAATTTTGCGCATCAACATCGACGCCGATACCATGCTTGCCTGGGTCAATCGGACCATGGAGCTCGACCTGTATGCCGAAGAGGATGGTAAGCGCTGGCATGTCGTCGGCGCCACGCTAACTGTTGCGCAAGGAGCCTGATATGCTGGAAATCGACCTGACTGTTTTTCTGATCGTCTCGGTGGCCTGTTTTGTGTTTGTGCAGGTGGGTAAACACATCGTCGGCCGGGCGTTCGACTACGCCCCCTCCAAGCCCGTCAAGGTGATCGCGCCGGTGCTTGTCGGTGCGCTCATCATGCCCTTCGCACTCACCGACGCCGACTCACTCACCGTGCTGACTCAGGTGCTTTTGGGCGGCATTGCCGGATTTACGGCCGGCGGTAACTACGAGCTGTTCAAATCCGTCCTCGAGAGGCGAGCCAAAAATGGGTGATTGGATTTTATACGCCGTTTTGACGGCTGTGAGTATCGTGGTCGCATGGGTTCTCGGCCGGCGCCACCCGACCGTCGTCGAAGACAACTCGGCGACCGTCGACGCGCAAAAAGAAGATCTCGAGGAGGTGCGTGTTAAGCATAAGCAAACACGCGACGAGCTCGAAGAGGCCGTTGAAGATGCCAACCAACAGGCGGAGCAGACGCATGCGTCAGATCCTGATGATATTGATCTTGGGAATCGCTACTCTTCCCTTCTCGAGCGCCTTCGCGCAAAGTACGCCGAGCGTTCTGGAGAGGATTGACCCCGTCGAGCTCAAGCGGGGAGAGCCCGCCCCGGCCGATGGCCTGTGGCTCGCCGACACTGACGCTCTTTTTTTGCTCGCCGAGACTGAGCGGCTACTGTCCATCGACCAGGCCGTCCATCGGGCGCTTGAAAACTACGACGAAAACTTCACCGACATCGCCAAAATGGGCGAGACGTGCATCGGTTATCTCGAGGGCGCCTACACGAGCCTTAAAAACTGCCAGGAAGAGCGCGTCGACGCCTACACTGGCGGCGATGTGATACTCGGCGTCGGAGGTGGAAGCGCCGTGGGGGTTGTGGTAGGGGTGGTCCTCACCCTGCTGCTTACGCGCTAAAAACGTGGCTGTTTTGCGGCATAATAGATACGTCAAGGCCCTTACACGCCCATGGAAAAACGCCTCAAAGACACCGTCAAATCCCTGATGGCACAACAGTCCTGGTGGGTCATGGCGACCCACGAGCCGACCCGGCGCGGCGTGCCCGATCTTTCGGCGGTCGTCAAAGGCCGAGCCACCTGGCTCGAGCTGAAGTACTGTTGCAAAGAGATCACTGAGGGTGATACTGTGTCGCTCCAGCACGAACTCACCGCCCCGCAGTCAAAAATGCTTCGCGACCTCAGTCAGGCCGGGGCTTTGAGCGGAGTACTCATCGGCTACGAAAATAGGATGTGCACCTTCATCCCGGCCGAGAAATTAACCCCTGGCCCCATGAAAAAATTCACGGCCAATAGTGTGATTCCTATCGACGACTTTATCGCGTGGTTAGATACACAAGCAACGGATGGGCTTACCTCGACGGCCCAGTAAGACACCCAGATGTCAGGCATTATGCCTACACCAATCCCCACACCCAAGTCACCGAAACCCGCTACAAGTTCCATCTGCAGCCTGAGGTCGTCGCCGACCTCGCTGATCTCCCTGGACTAGACGAGCACCTCAATACCGGGCTTTACAAGGCCTGGGACCAGGCACTCCAAACCTCCAACCAAATCAAGCAGCTCGAGCCGGACCAGATCGAGTTTGGTCATGACTTCGAGCTCCCCCCCTTCCCTCACCAGAAGGTCGCGCTGGCGTTTGCCAGGCACCTGCCTAGCGCCGCTCTCTTCATGGAGACCGGCACCGGAAAGACCTACGTGGCGCTTTTGTGCGCCGCGACCCGACTCTTGAAAGGCCTGGTGAGCAAAGTGCTCGTCATCGCCCCAAGGTCAATTTTAAGAACAAGCTGGTGGGCCGACTGCAAACAATTCACCAACCTCGACGCCATCGTCGTTCACAACGGCATGGGGACGTACCGGTGGCCGTGTCCGATGTGCGACAAAGAAGTGCTTTCCTTGAGCGACAGCCATGCCAAGGAGCACTGGCGAGTGTTCAACTTCCTGGCCGATTGCTTCGGCGACGAGCAGCTCATGCGCAAAGAGACGACGGCCGCGCGCTTCCACGAATTCTTGGACATCCCCACCAAGACCTTCGAGTGGAACGAGCGCAAAGATATCGAGGCGATGGTCGCCGACGGCTTCGATATGTATTTCGCCTCGCCGGATACGATTCGTATTTACGAAGACGAGTTTTTGGAGGCGGGTTTTGACATGGTCATTTTGGACGAGTCCACGATGATCAAAAACCCGAGCTCGAAGCGCACCAAAATCATCCACAAGCTCGGCCACCAGACGCCGTTCAAAATCATCCTCTCCGGCACCCCTATCACCAACTCGCTCGAGGATATCTGGTCGCAGATGTACTTCTTAGACCAGTCGCTCGGGCCCCATGTCGGCGAATTCTACAACGACTACTTCTACCAACCCAACGCGATGGCGTACCCGGACTTTCGCATCCCGAACAAGGGCTCGAAAGACGCCATCGTCGAGCGAATCGCCAACCGGTCTCTTCGTATCACCAAGGCCGAAGCGCTGGACCTCCCACCCCAGACCACCAAACTTCGCGAGGTGGGGATGTCGAGGGCGTCCGAGAAGGCATATCGTACGATGCTCGACGAGTTTTATGCACTGGTCGAAAACGAGGTCAATCTCGAGGTTCTCGACCAGCGCCGTGTTCGCCTGCCGACGGGCATCGACTTCAAGGAGAAGTCAGTGCCCAAATGGGGCGATGTGTTCGACGGCGACGAACGGCTCGGTCGTGGCACGCTCGAGGCCGACGGCAGTGGTCTTGTGCTCGACACCGATGCGCCGCTCGAGCCGGGCAAGACGCTTCGTCTTCGACGCATCGAGGGCGAGGTCACCGCCACGATTCAATTGGCGCAATTGATCAAGCTGCAGCAAATCACCAACGGCTTCGTCATCGAGAACTTGCCCGATGAGAGCCGCATCACCCACCAGATCGATAAAATCCCGCCCAAGATTCGCGAGGTCAAACACCTCGTCGACCAGTACGAGCCCGGCCGAAAAATGATCATCTGGGCGCAGTACAAAGAGGATTTTCGCCAGCTCGAAGATCACCTGGACAACACTGTCACTCTCAACGGCAGCACCCCTTCGAATAAAATCGAAAGCATCACCCGGGAGTTCTGTGAGGGTGATGCACAGTTTATGCTCGCCCACCCAGCCTCCGCACAATATGGCCATACGTGGGTAGAAGCCAACATCACCATCTTCTACACCCTCAGCTATTCGCTGCTCCAGTACATGCAGGCCCGGGACCGATGCTACCGCATCGGGCAGGTCAACCCGGTGACCGAGTATATCCTGATTGGCAGCCCGACTGACCAGAAAATCTGGGACTCGCTGATGGAAAACAAGCAATTTGCCGACAAGATCACCAACCACTCTCAGATGCGATCACTTCTCAGGGAGCTCGAGCCATGATCAAAGACGCCGCCAAATATCTCCATCCGCAGGACAACACCAAGCGCAAGTGCCGCCGGCCGGACGCACGGAGCGTCAAAGAAGCGCGCCGAAAAACCGAGCTGACGCTCGAGTACCTGCGCGACAACGCGGTGTCGGTCAAACGGCCCACCAAACGATCGGAGTGTCCGGTGGTGCGCCCCTGTCCGTTTGTGAGTTGCCGGTACCATCTGTATTTGGACGTGACCGACTCGGGATCGATCAAGTATAACTTCGACGGCCTCGACCCAGACGAGCTCACCCCCTCGTGCGCCATCGACGCGGCCGAGCGCGCAGGGAAGATGACGCTCAAAGACATCGGCGACCGCATGGGGTTGACCCGAGAGCGGATTCGTCAAATTGAATCGCAGGCGCTAGACAAGCTCGCCTGCGAAATCGACATCACAGAAATCAATCTATACAGGAGCAAGCATGACTCGTCCCTTTGATTTGCACCAGATGCCCCCCATCTTCGGGGAGATCAAAAACGGCAAGCGCCGCAACAAGAAAGGCATGGGCCAGAAGCTCGACCACTGGCTCGTCGTCAAACGCGAGCGCGGCGCCGACTACAATTTCCTCGTGCTCGAAAAAGTTCACGAAAAACTCGGAAGCTCTCAGCCCACCTCGGTCCCCATCGTCTTTCTGTCGGACGACGTCGAGGAGAATATCGCCGGCTTTCGCGGCTGGTTCGAAAAGGGCGCGCTTCGCTGCGGCACCCAGGTGCCAGGCGAGCACACCTACCTGTACAAAATCGAAGATGACGGCACCGTCGTGCGCCCCGGATGGGTATTCAACGAAGGTGATGCCCCGAAGTGCTACGTGGTCAAGGGCACCAACCGGATCGTACCTCCGGGAGCGGTCGATCCCGAGACCATGGTGGCCACCAAGAGCAACGGCGACCAACAAGAGGTCGGGGAACGTGTGCTCTCCAAGGAGCGCGTCGCCGAGGCCCAGCGCCGGTTTGCATGGGGCAACGGCAACTCGATCATCACCGAGGGTGTCGACCCCTACCCGGTCGCCTGCCACGACGGATGTCCCATCTGGAATCGAGATGACCGCAACAACAGATGCAAACTCCAGCACACCCTGTACTTCAACCTGGCGAGTGATTTGCCCTACTCGGACCGCCTGTTCGTCTACCGGGCGAGCGGAGTTTACGCCCAGCGTACGCTCATCCCGAGCCTGAAGATGATTAAAGACATGGCCGGCGGCATCCTCGCAGGCCTTCGTCTTCGCCTCGAGTTTCGCCAGGAGGGAAAACCCACCCCCGGCGGCACCACTCAGAACGTCCCCATGCCGGCGATCACCATCGGCGACAACTACGATGGGTTCAAATCCCGGGTTTACCAGGAGATCGAGCGTCGCCAGCAGCACTTCGAGCTCATCAACGGTCGGCGCGCCGACACGCTCGACGACCTCAAGCAGACGGGTCTGCTCAAGGAGATGCAGTCTCGCGACGCACTCGCAAGCGTCGCCGCCGAGACCGAGGGCGATGAGGAGACCTACGACGCCTACGAAGAACCCAAAGACTTCATCCCTGACGCACTCAAGCCAGCCTTCAAAGAGGCCGGCCTGACCCGACGCAAGCAAGAAATGCTCGTCGAGCAGTACGACGGCGACATCGACAAGATTAAGGCGGCGGTCAAAAAGACCGTCGAGGACATGCCAAGCATTCCCCAAAAGGCACCAGACAATGACAACTTCTTTGCAGTTTCAGACGACTGAACAGATCATCGATCAGTGGGTCAAGGAGAAACACCCCTCCAAACGCGGCCCCTTCTCGAACTCGCGCATCAATCGGTGCAATCTCGAATTTTGGAAGCACTACGAAGACGAGCAGGCCGAAGGCACCGATATCACTCGCTTCGGCCGCGACGAGGGCACTGCCGGCCACAACATCCTCGAGGTGGATGTGCGTATGCGCATCCATCGCAGTGAAGAGGACTGGCTGTCGGTCGAGGAGCTCGTCGACTACTACATCGACCAAAATCCCGACCACGACTACACCCACGCCGAACTGACTGAGTCTCTTCGGCTGTTTCGCGACAACTTCACCATCAACGAGCAGGACTACGTCGGCAGTGAGGACCGGCTCGGATGCACGCTCGATATGAAGCCGGCCGAGTATGAGGGAGACGACCAGTGCTGGTACCGCGGCCGCATCGACTACATGGAGGTCAGCCGCGAGGGCGTCGCCTGGATCCCGGACTTCAAAAACTATCCGACGATCCACAAGCAAAAGGACATCGACGACCACTACTCGGACATCGGCAAGCAGCTGATGGGGTATGCGGCGCTGGTGATGGCCAACAACCCGAGCGTCAAAGCTGTGCAGTACGGGGTGTACTACATCCGGTTTGGCACCACCCGAACATCGAAGCGGTGGGATAAAGAGCTCGGCAAGAGCGTCCCAAGGTTCGTCACCCGCGAGCAGGTCGAGCACTGGTGGAAATTTCGCCAGCGCGAGATGATCGCCATCGAACGCCGTCAGCCCAAAAACTTCAACCCCCAGCCCTCCAGAAAAAACTGCCAGTACTGCAGCTACATGCACGAATGCCCGTTCTGGAACATCCGCGACCCCAAGGACGAATTCGTCATCGAGGACTGGGGCGCGGCCGTGGAGATGATGAACGAGTACATCGTGCTCGACGAGGCCCGAAAGCGGATGCGCGACGCGATGGACACCTGGGCAGAGGAGTTCGGCACCATTGAGAACGAGCTGGGGAAATGGTACGGATATGAGAAATATGAGTCCGAGTCGCCCAACATGGCAAAGTTCTTAAAACTGGTCGCCAAAAAGGCCGGCGTCGACGACAGCGCCGAGGTCAGGCAGTTTATCAATCAGATCCAGGACAGCGGTCTGGGGATGACAAAGCGCGGCACGGGCAAGTTTCTGAAAAACCTCCCCGATGAACTCCAAGAAGAGGCCGAGGACGCCTATGACGTCACCATCACAACCCGAAAACAGACTTCTTTCTAGAAATCTCAAAGTCAACCTGACCGGCGGCATCATTGAAAACGCCAGCCGTGCCAATGACCTCAACCAGGTCTGGGTGGACATCTCCGAGCGCGACTCGGACTTGAACATCATCGCCTACGTCAAACCCGGACTGAACAACCGGGTCAAGCACGAACAGATCCGGCCGGCGCTCGAGAAAGCATGCGAGGAGGTCTTTGGGCCCGAGCCGCCCGAGGGGTGCATCGAGATGTGGTATCGCGACCAGGAAGAGATCGCCCAGCGTATCGGCTCGGGGTTGAACATCGAGGTCGACGGCATGCAGGGCCACTTCGACTCGTTCGACGTCTGCATCCACCCCCCGGAGGCAAACTTCCACTCGGTCGAGAGCCTCAAAAATTATTTTCTGCCGGCGTTTCGGAGGGCTGCATGTGGCAACTCGTGAGCGAACGCCTCATTCGGCAAGGCAACACATGGTCGAGCCGGGACTTCAGTCCCGGACCCGACGACTACCGCGAGATCGCCGAGAGCGCCGACAGCAAGCAGGTCGGCGTGGTCCACGACAACTGCAACATCCGCATCTTTGCGCTCACTCCAGACCGCAGGCTAGAATTTGTCAAAAATGGCAAGATCTGGTCTGAGAGCGCCCCCAGGTTTGCTGCGTCGAGCCTGGCGGGCTACCTGGCCGTGGTCAAAAAGCTCGAGCAGCCCTACTCACTCGACGACGCGGCCGCCGAGCTCTTCCCCTTCTACCACCGCATCGGGGAGGCCAAGCGCAACCCCGACGACATCAAAGACTTCACCAAGTCCGAGATGCACCCACAGTTTAACGAGTGGGAGTGGTACGACTACACCGCCCACGCACGAGACATCGCGTCGACCCTGACCCACCGCTCCAAGCGCGAGGGTTGGGTCGAATCCGCCGGTTTAGGTATGTGGCGCGTGCGCGACTAAATGAACCCCCACAATCTGGCATAATGAAGATGGTCGCCCCTGGTAGCTTCAGGTGGCGACCTCTTTTGTTTTCTCAAAAAGGAGAACCATGAACAACGACGACACCATCAAGGTCGTCCATGGAGTGTATTCGGGATTGTCTGGCAAGGTCGTTGAGGCCGACGCCGGACCCAATGAGGACCACCTCATGGTCAAACTCGACCATCCCGACCTCGAGCCCCATAACCCCGTACTTGTGCACAAGGAGCACTGTGAGTTACGAAGAGACACCTAACTACGACAGGCTATATCAGTTCATTCAGGCCAAAATCGAAGACGAAGATCTCAAGCAAGAAATGCACAAGGCTCTTGGCGGACTGGTTGATAAGAGCAGCCTTGGTGACCTCATCGGCGGCATCGAATACCAGTACCGAGAACATGTCCGAAACCATGCCGACTGGATTGAAGACGAGGCGCCGTTTGAAACCGAAGACGACCTCTACGAATACATCTGGCAGGCCATCGACGGCGACAGCTGGGTAATCTACTACCACAAGGCACGCTGCATTCTACTGGTCACCGACAACCTCGAAGCCATCGATGAGTTTGGGCTCGACAAGGTCGATGAGACCCAGATGGCGTTCCTCGCCATGCGCCAAGACCTGTACGACGAGTTGCACAGGCGCCACAAAGACATCGACGAAGCGCTGGTCGGCGCACCCGATGTGTTCAGCGACATCGACGTCGAGGATTTCTTCGATGAAAAGAAGCGAACTTGACCACTATCAACACCCTCAAGGAGTACCTAGAGTGAATAAAGGCACAGTGAAGTGGTTCAACGACGACAAGGGGTACGGATTTCTAGAATGTGACGCCCACGACGAGGACGTGTTCGTGCACCACACCCAGATCCAAATGGACGGCTTTCGAACCCTCAAAGAAAACCAGAACGTGACCTTCGAGCTCAAAGAGGGGCCGAAGGGCTTCCATGCGAACGATGTCTCTCCCCAGGAGAATGCTCATGTGTGAACACACCCAAAGAGGTCGAAGACCAGATGGACGTGACCATCTGGGCCGACGGCCACATCACCGTCGAATACGATCGCGAGTATTCGGACTTCACCCGGCTGTTCGACAGCGAGGAGCCGGAGCCGGTCAAACAATTTGTCGCCGAGGTCAAGGAGGTCTTCTGATGGCCTGGAGCATGCAGCCACACTACCACCGACTCATCACGCCAAGCCTGATCAAATGGTCCGCCAAGCACGGCCGCGAAGACCTGGAGTTCATCTGGGTCGAACAACACACCGACATCGAGAGCGACGAGCCTCTCGAATATCAAGAAGTTCGATTGCGCGAAGAGGCTCAGGGCATGGATGCCCAGGAGCTCATCGCTGCCATCGAAGATCGCGTCATCGACATTGGACTCACCACCAACGGAAGCTTCGAATTCTACTGCATCGAAAACGACATGGGGCTTAGCTTCTCCATTCCGTGGTGCACAGACGACGAGGCCGAGGAATACTATGCAAATCGATAAGAAAGAAATCGAAGAGATGGTCATACGCTCCATCGAGCGACAGGAGCTCGATGTCGACGTCGACGAAGAGATGAAAAAGATCCTGATGGAAAGGGCGCACCACGGCAGTGACTTCTGGAGGCTCGGAGACGAGCGCATCCCGCTTTACGACCCGAGAAACGCCTATCTTTGCATCGGAAGTCGTGGGTGGGGGTTGTCGTTCGACAAAGACGAGGCCATCGCTACCTGCCGCAAAAATGCGGACAGCTACAAAGCAAAGCTGTTCAAGGTCACTCCCAACACGGGCGTGACCGGCTTAGGCCAGCTCAAATGGTCCATCCCGCCCGATGTCAAGGATCTCGAGTGGTTCGAGGCAAAGGAGATCGATGATGATGTCCGCCTCCAGTTCGAGGACAACGATGACCTCAACAACCTAGAAGACGAGGTTGAGGGGCTTTTGTGGGCGCTTCGCAGCCACCGACGAGGTGAGGGCGACGCGCTCGGGTACGCCAAAATGGTCTACGAAGACGTCGAATACATCGCAAGGAAGGTGCTAAAATGAATAAATTCGCCCAGGAAATTTTCGACTACGACGGCCCACTCGAGATCGAGGGTGCATGGCGCCTGTCGGCAAAGGCCGACCGACGCCTCCAACAAGCCTACGGACACACCCCGCCCGGCGGGTGGTCTGACTTCATGCCCCTCTTGTCGGGCACACCGATGATCAAACCCACCAAGGGCGGGCTCTTCAAACGCATGGAGCGGGTCGACGTCGACACCACGATGCTTCTCGAGTCGTTCACCAAGATGCTCGTCCCGCCGCAGGTCGCCGCCGGTCTGTTCATTCTGATCGGTATCCACCCGGCCTGGGGGCTTCGCCTGGCCCAAAGGGCCCACCGGAAGCACGAGTCACATCTAGGCGATAACGTCGAATCTGTGGCGCGGTCTAGGGAGTACGAGCTTTTCGACCCCAAGATCCACGAACTGTTGAGAGAGGGGCTCGAAAAAACCATCCAGACCATCGTCGACTTCATGGCCGGGCTCGACAATGAGCAGCACAGCTTCGACGAGCTTGTTGAGGTGGTTGAGCAGGCGGCCGAATCCGCCCGGGAGCACATCGAAGGCAACTACGAGGACAAAGGCGGAATTGACCCCCTGGACGAAGGGGCGACGCCGAACATCTACCGGACCCGGAATTTTGTGGTGATGGATTTGGTCAGCGGTGTGTTCGTGCCGGCCGGCGCCGTCAAAGTTGAACTCAAGACATTTCGCGTCATCGATGACGCATTCTCCAACGTGGAGGTAAGCCTGTGAAACACACCTACGAGCGCGACCACAAACTCGGCGGCTGGAAGGTCTACGAGCACAGCACCTATGAAAGCGGTGTCAACGAGGGGCGCGAACGCTACCGGTTTGTCAACCACTTCGACACCGAAGAGGAGGTCCAGAAAGTCTACCCCGACGCAACTCTCGAGTCGACACACATGGCTCGTCAGTTCCAACGACAGAGCATCATGAGAAGCCAGCCGCCGGCTGACTTCGACCCGACCTATGCCGGCGAGAAATGGTAATTCAACGAAGAAGCTTGAACCAAAAGGGGCGGCTGGGATACTCTGGCCGCTCCATCATCTTACTGAGAGGAGGCGCCTATGCGCTACGCACTAGCAGCATTGATGGCTTGCACGCTCATCGCATGCGAGTCGCACGAAGACATTGTCGAGGAGGTTGATAGAAATGTCTCCAGGCAGCTCGAGCAAAAATTCAAAGACGAGGGCTTCGAAGACGCTTACTGCCTCCTCGTGGGGCCGGGGCTTGTTCAGCTCAACGACGCCCAGTACAAAGGGGTCGTTCGGTGTCGAGATGGGGTGCTCGGCGACAATGTCGACATCAAGATCCTTGTCACAAAAGACGGCGACGAGTACATGTGGGAGACCCAATGATCCTCGCTTACAATCACGGCGTCTGGAACGAGTCGTCCTTTCCGGGCTCGGCCGGCACCGTCGGCATCGGTGATACGCCGGTCGAGGCCTTCGAGGACGCCATAGAGCAGTACTGCGCCGCAGGAAACGACGAACCCGAATCGGTCGAACAGGCCGGCCGAGCCTGGTATGGATCCATCGAGGAGTACGTCACCGACGTTATCCGCGAAGAGGCCGGTCACGAGCCCGATGACGAAGAAATTCGCCTGGTCATGGAAAATGGCCGATACCTCCACATTCATTTCTACGTGACCCTCCATGATTGAAGTCTTCTATCCCGTCCACATCCCGTCGGATAATTTTCTATCCCCCGACATCGACGTCGACCCCGGCGTCTACGACGACGACACGCACAACCTCGTCGATATCAAGGCGGCGGTCGAAATTGACGACGAGGGGCGCCCACAGTGGCCAAAAACGTGTGAGAAGTGCGACAAGCCCGCCACCTTCGCCATCCATGTGGCCACTCAAACCCCCGACGAATACCGATACTACCCCACGTGTCTTCGCCACACCCAGGAGATCATTAAATGGGCCCGCACACGCGATTTCGAGATGACCTCGACCCGACTGATCTCGAGCCCAAAGGTGGCGTCCTCGGCGTAGGAAAATTCGTGCACAACCACCTCGCGCCGTGCGAATGGCCCACCTTCGACGTGGTCGAGTTTGTGCCGCCTGGCCGTTTTCGCATACGGCGGCGCGGTGAGGAGCGGCTGGTGCTCGGCGCGAACGTCATGCTCAGACAGCCAGGTGAGCCCGACATCTGGCGTTTTCAATTTATTAAGATTGACGATCGCCTCCGGCTACTTATGTATCGAGTAGGCACTGCAAAAAAAATAACCTGTTGACAAACCTACAGATTTTGGCAACATGTTGGCTACACGTTGTGGTGCTGTTACACACACCTCATAAGGAGCCGAACAATGCACTACTCAATGGATGACGTCATCCACGTGGAGATCAGCGAGCCGCCGTTTTGGTATTTTCGCCAGGATTTAAGAGATGACTTCAATGTGTCGAACAACACAGAAGTCGAGACCATACTCAAAGATGCCGGGGTAATTCACTCACGAAACCGCCCCGACTCCACCGACACCCACCTGTATCTGACCTTTTCGACTGAGCCGAGCGCCGAGAATTTTCTGACGCGACTCACCCAGTACCTGCATGCCAGAAACCTCATTCTTCGCGTCGAATACGACCTAGAGCCCACCCTGGTCGCCAACATCCTGCACAAGGAGCACGAGGACAACGGATTGGACATCATGTCCCTGACCAAGCGATCGCTGAAGAGTTTTGTGCGAGAGCGTCTGAGTGAGCACGGGTCGAAGTACTACCCGCACCACAAAACCCAGCAGATCAAACAAATCACCCATGACGTGGTGATCCCAACGCTGTTTTGCTGAGATTGGGCGTGAAGTGATTTCATCACATCTCGACCGACTCATCCATTCAGGGCGACCCATCCGGGTCGCCCTTTTGTTGTATCGGAGACATTATGCAGCTGTATCGCATTCATCCCCACCGAGAGTTCTTCACCAACAAAGCCGACGCCTACGAGTTTGCCGGAGAGCACGCCAAGTGCTGGGACCCGATCGACGTCCATCGCGTCTTCATCGACAGCACGCCCAG
>Ga0136596_1000425_pt1 | contig 21332 bp, 16 predicted proteins | sample AntRauTorcE11897_FD_101387 | JGI IMG/M metagenome (GOLD analysis project Ga0136596, IMG submission 101387) | Saline lake microbial communities from Rauer Islands, Antarctica - Metagenome Torckler E11 #897 | ecosystem: Environmental > Aquatic > Non-marine Saline and Alkaline > Saline | place... | reverse complement strand
CTATGTTGATAGCGAGGCCGAGCGAATGACAGTCGCGCTGGAAAAAGCAGAGCAGCAGATCGCTCATCTGTATGAATATCTGGCGTTGCAGAATCTTGATCGGAGCGCGCCATGATTCGCTGGTACCATTATTCACGGGTTATTTTAAAGGGCAATTTAAAGAGCATTTCAAAAGCCATTGCGCTGGCACTGACGCTTGCGCTCGTGCCGGCCGGACCGGTTCTGGCTCAGGATGCTTTCCGGGTTGAACTGGGACGTGACGGCGAAACCATCGGCGACATGCGCCCGGTGTTTCTGGAATTCAAAACCCAGCCAATGCCTGCGATCTCGCCGGTTGAGGTGGCAAGACGCTATCAGAAACTGTTCGATAACGCCGATGAACCGGAAGTACGCATTGATGCTCTGGCCCGCCTGTCCAATATTCAGCGGCTGACGGATCAGGATATCGCGATCAGTCAGGACGAGGAGCAGCGAATCTATCGGGAGGCCATCTCAAGCTATGAGGCCATCCTTAATAAAGGTTCTTTTTATGGCAATCTGGATGAGTTGCTTTATCAGATGGCGAAAGCGCAGGCGTTTATTGGCCAGATGGAGGCCTCTACCGACCGCCTGAAGCAGCTGGTTGGCCTTTATCCCAGTTCGGAACTGGTGCCCGAGGCGCGGTTCCGAATCGCGGAGTCGGCTTTTTCAAACGCCGAGTATTCACAGGCAGAGGCAGTGTACAGCCGGCTGATTTCCGGAGAGGGAGGAGATTCTCTCAAAACCAAGGCGCGTTACATGCTGGGCTGGAGCCAGTATAAGCAGGGGCCTTCTGCCTGGTCCCGCGCAGCGGTGTCATTTCTGACGGTTCTTGGCGGTTTCAGCCAGCAAACCAGCCAGTTTTCCCGGGTGCCCAGAACGGACGCTGAATTGATAGAAGACACCTTCCGCATTATCGCACTGATGGCCGCCGAGGCTGATGGCGTTGAATCCATCGCGGGCTGGTCAATGAACGCGGGCGGCGCTGGAGCCGCGGATGGGTTTCGTGACCTGCTTTACGACCGGCTGGCCGACCTGTATGCAACCCGTGGGCAGTATTCAGACAGCGTTGCGGTGCATCAGTCGTTTATCGCAAATCACCGCGCGCATCCCAGGATTCCGGCTTTTTACGCACAGTCAGTGGATGTGTGGCGCATGGCGGGGCAAACCGACAAAGTCCGGGAAGCGCGTGCCGATTATGTGTCCGCATTCAGTGAATCCGGCCGTTATGGATCGCTTATGGCGGCTGACCAGCAGCGCTGGCTGAGCTTTTCAAAAACCCTGGGTGATTATCACTACGATCAGGGCGAAAGCGCCAGCGCTGCGGCGCGAATCACCCATTTCACCGCTGCTGCCGGTTACTACAGCCAGCTTGCGCCCCGACAAGACGAGGCAGGGGAAACGCTTCGTCTGGCCGGCGATGCCTGGCTGCAGGCAGGACAGCACGCTGCTGCGTTGGCATCCTTCAGAAAGGCCGCTTATGAAGCGCCGGGCTATCCGGATGCAGACGATGCTGGTTGGGCGGCACTGCTGCTTGAACGGGATGCAGTGGATGGCAAGAACTCGCTGGATACCACCCTTGGCCAGTTTGCAGATGCCAGCGAACAGTGGGCTGCCAGCTTTCCCCAGGACACGCGGATTCCGCAGCTGAGCTCAGATCTTGCCAACCGCCTGCTTGCGCAAAATAACTACGATCGGGCCAGACAGTTTGCCCGGGCTTCGATTAACCACCCTGCGGCAACGGCGGCGGTTAGTTACAGCGCCCTGTTGGCGCTGGGCGAAACCCATGTGGCAGACGAGACCTTCGGGCTGGCGGAAAACGCCTGGCGCAAAGCGCTTGGGCTGGCAGCTTCCGGCCAGGTATCGGATGCCACTTCTGATGAGGTGGACGGGTTAAAGCGCCAGCTTGCCACCAGTATCTATCGTCAGGGTGAGCAGGCCGCAGACGCCGGTAAAACGGATGTTGCTGTGGCCCACTTCCAGCGTATCGACAGCGTGTTGCCGGGGTCGGACATTGCCATCAAGGGCCGCTTCGATGCTGCCAATACGCTGTTACAAGCCGAGCGCTGGCTGCCGGCAGTGAACGAACTGTCTCGTTTCCGGCAGGACTTCCCGTCTAACCCGCTGGCGAATTCAATCGGCGAGAAACTGGTGTTCGCCTACGTCTCCTCGGATCAACCAATCCGCGCTGCCGACGAATTAATGGGCGCCGGCGGAACGTCCGGGCCATCGATACAAAACCAGCTTCGGGCGGCGGAGCTTTATCACAACGCCCAAGCCACCCAGAAGCGTAATGCTATCTACCTGGCCTATCTGGATAATGCTCAGACTTCCCGGAAGCCAGAGAGTGCAGACGCTCACGTCCGGAATCAGACGTTCCGGCAGCGGTTGATCGAGTCTGACGTATCGTCCACCCGCCTTCGGGAGCAGTTGGTGACAGCAGAGCTGGACAGCGAATGGCATTCTGATGAAACCCTGGGTTGGGCAGGGCAGGCCGCGCTGAAGCTTGCCGGCATTCAGGCCAACCGGTTTGCGGCCGTTGAGCTCCGGGCCCCGCTGGCGGATTCTCTTGCCCGCAAACAGCAGCTGCTAGAGGCGGCCCGCAGTCGGTACGACCAGGCGCAGCAATTCGGCGGGCCGGGTGTCGTGTCTCAGGCCACCTTCGAAAGAGCGGAACTGTATCGGCGGCTGGCCGGAGACCTGATGGGGTCAGAAGCCCCGACAGAACTTAATGAAATGGAGGCGATGCAGTATCAGATGCTGCTTGAAGAGGAAGCCTATCCATTTGAAGAAAAAGCGATCGCAATGCACGAGCATAATCATCAGCGGCTTGCAGAGGGCGTGTTCGACGAATGGGTAGAGCAGAGCCTTCAGGTGTTGGCGAAACTGTTCCCCGGCCGTTATGCCCGCGCGGTTCGCTGGATGAGCCTGAATGAGGAGTCTAACGATGGTGCGTAACCTGATCCTTGGTCTGTTTTGCCTGGTGCTTGCGGGGTGTGCTGCGAGCCCGTCTTCATCCGTATCAACGTCTGAATCGACGCCGCAGAACAGACAGGCGGTGCAGGCCGACCCCCTGACGGAAGAGCAGCAGGCAATGATGAACAACGCTCGCCGAGCCATGAACGAAGAGCGCTGGGGCGCGGCCATCGCATCGCTGGAAGCGCTGGAGCACCAGCGGCCCGAGGTAGCGGAAATTCATGCATCCCTGGCATGGATCGCCCGGCAGCAGGGCAATCCCGAGCAGGCGATGGCCGCTTATCGCACCGCGTTTGAGCTCGACCCCGGGGACGCTGTGTCGGCGAACAACCTTGCACTGTTGCTCAGAGAGCAAAACCAGTTCCGGGAGGCCGTTACACTTCTGCAGGAAGGGCTGCGTTACTCGCCGGATACTGCGGATTTGCATTACAACCTGGCAGTCATCGCGGAGCTCTATTTGCTGGACCTCGAACTGGCGCTGGCTCATTACCGGAAGTTCCGGGCACTTACCGAGCAGGAAGGCCAGCTTGTAGCAGGCTGGATCGCGGACCTTGAGCGGAGGCTTGACTGAGCATGGCTGCAACGAATCCCGTCCAGTTCCTCAAGTGCGCCTTTACGGTTATGGCCTTTGCCCTGCCAGCCACGGCGATTGCGCAGTCTCAAGCTTCGTCTGATTTGACTGTTTTGAATGAAAACCCCGTCATGGAAACCGTGGCGCTGAATATTGAAGGTATCAGCTCGACCTCCAGTGAGGATAACCCCGGCATTCTGTATATTCTGCCGTGGCAACCACCGACTCTGCCAAGGCGAACCCGTGGCGCACTGGATACTAATGCGGCAGAACTGCTTGAGCCGGTGGACCCGGTCGTGTTCGAACGCCATCAGAATTTTCAACAATCACTGAATCCGGTTCTGGATTCAACGAACACTCTGCGCTAGCACCAGGAGTCTGATCATGCTGGAAACCTTTGCCCGTTTTTTTCAGGAAGGGGGTGCGTTCATGTACCCCATCGCCATTGTACTGGCCATAGGGCTGGCCATTACTCTGGAACGATTTATCTATCTCTCAGGCGTGCGGCGTCGCAACACGCTGGCGTTCGAAAAAGGCATTCTGCCATTGCTACGTCAGCGGGATTATCAAAAGGCCATGAAAGCGGCAAGCGCATCCGACAGCGCCATTGCCAACATTATGAGTGCCGGCATTGGCCGGTTGCTGAACAACCATCGCCGGGAAGACATCGAATACGCGATGGAAGAAGGGTTGATGGAAGCGCTTCCCCGTCTTGAGAAGCGCACACAGTACCTGGCCACCCTGGCTAATGTCGCAACTCTTCTGGGTCTGCTCGGCACCATCATCGGCCTGATTGCAGCATTTACCGCGGTAGCGGCTGCTGATCCGTCCCAAAAGGCGTCGCTTCTGTCGGAAAGTATTTCCGTGGCAATGAACACCACCGCGTTTGGCCTGATGTCTGCCATCCCGCTGCTGATGTTCCATGCGATTCTGCAGACCCGCACCAATGAGATTGTCGATACCTTTGAAATGGCGGGGGTGAAACTGCTGAATATTATCTCCGAGAAATCCGAACCGGCCCCGGCGTGAGACTCGAAACATGAGACGTAAGCATCGGAAGCTCACCTCCAGTGCCGATCTGGACATCACGCCGTTCATGAATCTGATGATTGTGCTGGTGCCGGTATTGCTGCTGGGCATGGTGTTCAGCCAGATTCGCATGATCGAGTTGAATTTCCCCGGCATGGAAGCCGGGCAGGCGCCTGCGCCGGAAACGTTTCAGCTTGTGGTTGCGCTGATACCCCAGGGCATCGAAATCATCGACAGCAAGCGCGGCGTGATCAGGACCCTGCCGTCGTTGGAAGGAACGCAGGATTTCGACGGTTTGAGGCACACCCTCAGGCAGATCAAGAAACGCATGCCGGACAAGACCGATATCGTGCTGGAGGTCAGCCCGGATATCGACTATCAGACACTGGTTAAAACCATGGATACCGTGCGCTCCTACCCAGCGGTGGTGGTTGCCAGTGCGGTTGAAGGGGAGCTGTTCCCGGATGTGTCACTCTCGGATGCCGTCGAGGATCGGGTTCTGGCCGGGCTGCAGGGGGGCGTATGAAAGAATCACGTCGCGCCCATCGGATGCAGAGGCACTACGGCAGAATGCACCGGGCCGGTGGCCTTAACCTGGTCTCGTTGATGGATATTTTTACCATCCTGGTGTTCTTTCTGATGGTTAATTCGTCGGACGTGAAGGTTATGCAGAATACCGTGGACGTGCCATTGCCGGAGTCCACCGCTAAGAAACAGGCCGACGAGACCCTGATAGTGCAGGTGATCGGTTCGGCGATTCTGGTGCAGGGCCGTGAAGTTGCCCGCATCAGTGGGATTGAAACCGGTGACCACACGATTGGCGGATTGGCCGAGGAACTGGCTTATCGCCGGGAACGAGGAGGCATTTTGCCGGATAAGGGACATAAAGTGACGATTATGGCAGGCCGTGACACCGATTACCGGTTGCTCCGGAAAATCATGCAGACCTGTGTGGATGAAGATTATCGGCAGGTTCGTCTGGCCGTAGAGTCTGCGCCGGAGGTGGCCAATGGCTGAGCGTAACCGGAACGGCCTGGGCTTGCCCTGGGGTGCTGAACAGGGCGAGGGTCAGCGGTTTTATCTGGCATTGGTGCTGATGGTGGTGGTGTTTTTGCCGCCGGCGCTGTTGATTCCGGCGCTGGACCTGCCAGAACCTGAGCGTAGCGAAGCCGAAGAAATACCGCCGCAACTGGCTCGCCTGATTGAGGAGCGGGAACCACCTGAGCCGGAAGTGGTGCAGGCACCGGAACCTGAACCCGAACCCGAACCCGAACCCGAACCCGAGCCGGAACTGCAGCAGCGGGAACCGGAACCGGTTGAACAAACGCCGGCTGAAATCGTAAAAGCCCCCGAACCGGAAAAGCCTGAGCCGACGCCAGAGCAGGCGCCTGAAAATGAGATGGAAAAGGCCAGGGAGAAGGCATCGCGTTCAGGCTTGCTGGCGATGAAAGATACGCTGGCAAGCATGCGCAGTTCCGAACCTGAGGTGCAAAAGACACTCAGTGCCAACGTAGACGGCAGCAAGGTCATGTCCGCTGACACATCCGCCGACCAGAATGCAGCAGCGGCTCTCGCAGGCAGTGGTGGTGTCCAGCAGGCGCAGGGCATGACCCGTGACGTGGCGGTGGCAGATCATGACGTCAGGCGGGTGGATGTGGCTGATGAAGCCGCCTCGCCGGCAGCGCAGCAGCAGGTAGCCGATGCAGGTGCGTCAACCCGTTCAATGAGAAACATCAAGACGGTGTTTGATGCCAACAAGACATCGTTGAATGCGATGGTTGGCCGGGAACAGCGGAAAGACCCGTTGCTGCACGGCAAGATTCTCCTGAAGCTGGTTATCGAGCCGGACGGGTCGGTGTCCAGTTGTGAGGTGGTGGATTCCGAGCTTAATTACCCCAAGCTGGAACAGCGCATTGCCATGAGAGTGCGCCTGTTCAACTTTGGCGCTGCTGACGTTGAGCGACGCGAGCTGAATTTCCCGCTGGATTTTCTGCCAGGATAAAGGGTAAGGGCCGTTACCCTGTTAATGCTCGATAGTGATCTTGGGCAGCTGTGGCTTGTTGAATGACAATTTCTGCGTCGGCGCAATGACTTTGGCATCGCCAAAGACCACTTGCTCATCGTTCTGATTGCGAACATCGCAGGAGAAGGTGACCCGGTTTTTGCGGTCCTTGCTGATGACCTTCAGGTTGACGGTCAGCGTGTCATCCAGCTTGACCGGCCGTTTGAATGAGAGGCTCTGCTCAAGGTAAATAGTGCCAGGGCCCGGCATCACGGTGGCCAGGGCGGCCGAGATCAGGGAACCGCTCCACATGCCATGGGCAATTCTTTCCCTGAACACAGATTCTGCTGCAAATTCCGAATCCAGGTGGACCGGGTTCACGTCACCGGATACCGCGGCAAACAGAACCAGTTCATCCTCGGTGAGTGTCCTTGCATAGGTCGCCGAATCACCCTCCTGAAGTTCGTCATAGGTGATATTTTCCAGGATATCGAGAGTGTCGCTCATCATCTGCCCCACTGAGTTTGAATCGTTATTTCTGAGGTTACAGGTATAGCCTGAAAACTACCTCATCGTTCACAAAACTGCTATTCTCTGACGGATTTTTAAGGCTGATACGTTCGTCTTGTTGCTATTTTCAAATAAGAAAACACAGGCCAAAGACAACAACTAACAACGCCGAACAGGAGATTGTGATGGATTTTGAGCAGTTCTATCAGGACAAGTACCCCGCTGGTGTTCCCCGCAATGTCGATCTGAATAAATACAAAAGCATGGTCGATGTGTTCGGTCAGGCTGTTAAAAAATACGCGGACAAGCCAGCTTTCAGTGCTGTGGGAGCGACCCTGACCTACCGTGATCTGGACACCCAGAGCCGCAATTTTGCAGCCTGGCTGCAGAACCGCACGGATCTCAAACCCGGCGACCGCATTGCCGTGCAGATGCCCAACGTCGCCCAGTATCCCGTGATTGTTTTTGGTGCGATGCGTGCTGGACTGATTGTGGTCAACACCAACCCGCTTTATACCCCCCGCGAGATGGAACACCAGTTCAACGACTCCGGCGCAAAGGCGCTGGTGGTTCTGGCCAATATGGCTTACAACGCCGAGAAAGTGCTGCCCCAGACCGGCATTGAACATGTGATTGTCACCGAGCTGGCGGACATGCATTCCCCGCTGAAACGCACGTTGATGAACGCGGCCGTCAAGCACGTCAAGAAAATGGTGCCGGCTTACAGCCTGCCCCAGGCTCACAAACTGCCAGCCGTTCTGAGTGAGGGCAGCAAAGAAAAATTCACTCCGGTGGAAAGCAAGCAGGATGATATCGCCGTGCTGCAATACACTGGCGGTACGACGGGCGTGGCCAAGGGCGCTATGCTGACCCACGGCAACCTGGTGGCCAATCTGCTTCAGGCGCGGCCAATGATGGGTGACTCCATTCAGGAAGGGAAAGAAATTGTTATCGCGCCGCTGCCGCTGTATCACATTTATTCCTTTACCCTGAACTGCGGGATTATGCTGGAAGCCGGTGCCCATAACGTGCTGATCCCGAACCCCCGGGATATTCCGGGCTTCGTCAAGGAACTGAAGAACCACCGCTTCACAGCGTTCCTGGGGTTGAATACGCTGTTTGTAGCGCTCTGCAATAACGAAGAGTTCCTGGGCCTGGACTTCAGTAGCCTCAAGCTGACATCGTCCGGCGGTATGGCGCTGACCACTGACACCGCTAAGATGTGGCAGCGTGTGACTGGCTGTGAAATCAGCGAAGGCTTCGGCATGACCGAAACGTCACCGGTTGTGACGTTTAACCCTAACGTTGCGATCCAGCTGGGCACGATTGGCCTGCCGATTGCCGACACAATGGTCAAGACGGTTGATGACGACGACAATGAGACAGCAATTGGTGAACCTGGCGAGCTTTGTGTGAAAGGCCCGCAGGTCATGCGTGGATACTGGCAGCGGCCTGAAGATACCCAGAAATCGTTTACCGAGGACGGTTATCTGAAAACAGGGGATATTGCCCTGATTCAGGAAGATGGCTACATCCGGATTGTTGATCGCAAGAAAGACATGATCATTGTGTCCGGGTTCAACGTCTATCCGAACGAAATCGAAGACGTGGTAAGCGGCCATCCGAAGGTGGTTGAGTGCGCAGCCGTCGGCGTACCCGATGCCAAGAGCGGCGAAGCCGTGAAAGTGTTCCTGGTAGCCACCCCTGAAGGCGTCAGCGAAAACGAGCTCAAGGAATTCTGCCGCGAGCGACTGACCGCTTACAAGGTGCCGAAATCGTTCGTGTTCCGCGACGAACTGCCGAAAACCAACGTCGGTAAAGTTCTGCGTCGTGAGCTTCGGGATGAAGCGAACGCCTGATCCGCAAAACGCCGATGACCTGGCATCATGACTAACCTGATATCAGGTCGGCAAGCTCCGAAGACCCCGCCATGGCGGGGTTTTTCGTAAGTGCTCCGGATCCACCAACATTGACCCAACACTGAAAGAGACTGATGACGAACACCTCTTCCGAGAAGAACGCCCGCGCCGATGCCAAAGCTTCCAGCGCTGATGCGAGAGCCTTTAGCGCTGACGCAAAGGTCCTTAAGCGACAGGCGCTGCAAAAGCCGGTGACCTTTCCCGAAGGCCTGCCGGTGTCCGAGCGCGTTGACGATATTCAGCGGGCGATCGAAAGCCACCAGGTCGTGATCATTGCTGGTGAAACCGGCTCCGGTAAAACCACCCAGATTCCCAAGATCTGCCTGAATATGGGGCGTGGCATCCAGGGAATTATCGGCCATACCCAGCCCCGTCGTATTGCAGCACGGACGGTTGCGGGGCGTATCGCAGAAGAACTGGGTGAGAGCATCGGGGAGCAGGTGGGCTATCAGATCCGCTTTACCGATACCACGTCAGACCATTCCCGGCTTAAGGTGATGACCGACGGCATTCTGTTATCCGAAGTACAGCATGACCGGTTCCTGAAGCGCTACGACACCATCATCATCGACGAAGCCCACGAGCGCAGCCTGAACATCGATTTTCTGCTCGGGTATCTGAAGCAATTACTGCCTAGGCGGCCTGACCTGAAGGTCATCATTACCTCGGCCACCATTGAAGTTGAGCGTTTCAGCGAGTTTTTTGGCGGTGCGCCGGTGATCGAAGTCAGCGGCCGGACCTTTCCCGTGGACGTGCGCTATCGCCCGCTGGCCGGTGACGAGGACGACCGGGACCAGAGCTGGAGCGACGGTGTGCTTCAGGCCATTGAAGAAATTGAGCAGCATGAACGGGCCGAAAAGCAGCCGCCAGGGGATGTACTGGTGTTTCTGCCGGGCGAACGGGAAATCCGTGGTCTGAGCAAAACCCTTCGCCACGCCGAACTGCGGCATACCGAAGTGTTGCCGCTCTACTCGCGGCTGAGCAATCAGGAACAGAACCGGATATTTCAGAACCATCCCGGTCGCCGTATTGTATTGTCCACCAACGTGGCTGAAACGTCGCTGACGGTGCCCGGTATTCGCTATGTTATCGACACCGGGGTGGCTCGTATAAGTCGCTATAGCGTGCGCTCCAAGATTCAGCGCCTGCCGATTGAACCGGTCTCCCAGGCCAGTGCCAATCAGCGGGCAGGGCGGTGCGGCCGGGTTGCCCCCGGGCTCTGTTTCCGGCTCTATGATGAAACCGACTTTCTGAACCGGCCGGAATACACCGATCCGGAGATTCTGCGCACCAATCTGGCGTCGGTCATTCTGCAGATGACCACGTCCGGACTTGGAGAGATCCGGCGCTTCCCGTTTCTGGAGCCACCGGATCGCCGCCTGATCAACGACGGTTACAAGCTGCTGGAAGAACTCAGTGCGGTGGACGGCAAACGCCGGGTCACCAGGCTGGGCCAGACCATGGCAAGACTGCCGCTGGACCCGCGTCTGGCTCGCATGCTGGTTGCTTCGTCTGAGCAAGGCAGCCTGGCGGAAACCCTGATTATTATTGCCGGCCTCAGTGTTCAGGACCCACGAGAGCGGCCCCAGGAAAAGCAGCAGGCGGCCGATCAGGCCCATGCGCCGTTCACTGATAAGGAATCGGATTTTCTGACGCTGTTGAATATCTGGAACTTTTTTGAAGAGCAGCGTCAGGAGCTGTCCCAGAATCAGCTTAAAAAGGTCTGCCAGAAGAATTTTCTGTCGTGGATGCGGATGCGCGAATGGCGGGATATTCACCGCCAGCTGACGCTGATCTGTCGGCAGCAGAAGCTGAAGTTTAATCAGCAGACGGCCAGCTACCCAGCGCTGCATAAGGCGGTTGTGTCCGGCCTGCTGGGGCAGGTGGCGGTCAAGATTGAAAAAAAGGAATATCTGGCGACCCGCAACCGGAAGGTGCTGATATTTCCCGGCTCAAAAGTCTCCAAATCCTCACCCAAATGGATCGTCGCCGCCGAGATTGTCGAGACCAGCCGGGTATTTGCGCGGATGGTCGCCCGAATTGAACCGGAATGGATTGAGCCGCTGGCGGGCCACGTTGTGAAGCATCACTACTTTGAACCGCACTGGGAACAGAAGCAGGCCCAAGTGATGGGCTACGAAAAAGTGACCCTTTACGGGCTGGATATTGTGCCCCGGCGCCACATCCCCTACAGCAAGGTAGATGCCGCGGAATGCCGGAATCTGTTTATTCGTCGGGCGCTGGTGGAAGGGGATTATCAGTCGAAAGCGCCCTTCATCGCCCGCAATCGTGCGCTGCTGGATTCCGTGGAAAATCTGGAGAAAAAGACCCGTCGTCGGGATCTGCTTGTGGATGACGAGACGCTGGTGGATTTCTATGACCAGCGCCTTCCCGGTGACATTGTCAGCGGTTCCCATTTCGAAACCTGGTGGAAACAGCTTGATGCCGAAACGCTGCTGGCTCTGGAGCTGTCTGAATCGGACATTCTCCAGCGCCCGGTGGATGAGCAGGCCGGTTCGCTTTATCCTGATTTCCTGGAGTGGGAGGGCGTCAAATATCCCCTGAGCTATGAATTCGAGCCCACCAGTGAGAGAGACGGGGTGACGCTGCAGGCGCCCATTATGGCACTGAAGCAGCTTCCGGCCCGGCGTCTGGAATGGCTGGTTCCGGGATTACTGCGGGAAAAATGCATTGCGCTGGTAAAGGGCCTGCCAAAAGCCCTGCGCCGGAATTTCGTTCCGGTTCCGGACTTTGTGGATGCGGCGGTTGAAAACCTGCAACCGTCCAACGAGCCTTTGACCCTGCAACTGGCGGAGCAGCTCCGGAAAATGACCGGCGTGCGGATTCCGCCGGATGCCTGGTCCGAGGCGGACCTGCCGAATCACCTGCGAATGAATCTGCGGGTGGTTGATGATGCTGGCAACCCGGTAGCAGAAAGCCGTGAGACCGAGAGCCTGCAAAATGAACTGGAAGGCCGGGCACAGGATGCCCTGGCCCAGGCCACGTCCAGCCAGCGCAAACAGCCCAGCGCAAAGCCCGCCACCGAATGGGAATTCGGTGATCTGGCGTATTCGGTGACCACCGAAAGAGGCGGCATGGAAGTCACGGTTTACCCGGCGCTGGAAGATCTGGGGAATTCGGTGCGACCGATCCAGTGCCTGGACCCGCTGACCGCTGAGGATTCGACCCGGCGGGCGGTCGCGCGACTGATGCTTATCCGGTTTGGTAATACGCTCGAGGGCCTGGAACGTAAACTGCGTTTTTTCCGGGATTCCGCGCTGATGTTTGCTCCGATGGGTCAGTCCCGGGTGCTTTTGGACGACCTGCTGATCTCCACGGCCATTGAACACTTTATGGGTGATGGCTTGCCCCGGACCCAATCCGGTTTTGACCAGTGTTTTAACACCAAACGATCAGGCTATATTCCTGCGCTGGAAGCCGCCGACGAGCGTTTACACCAGGCGATGACCGGTTATCACTCGGTTATAAAGCAGCTCAAAGGCAAGATCGATCTGGCGATGGCCAACAGCATGACGGATCTCAAATTCCAGATGCAGAATCTGGTCTATCCCGGTTTTCTGGCTGAGACGCCTTCCCAGTGGATGGCCTGCTTTGGCCGGTATTTCGAGGCGGCAGGCATTCGTTTTGAGAAGATGCGACGGGAAATGGGCCGGGAACGTGAGTTTCTCCACTCCATCGAGCCTCTATGGGCACGCTACGCGGTCAAAAAAGAACAACAGGACCGGCAGGGGGTGCGTGACCCGGAGTTGGTGCTGTACCGGTGGATGCTGGAAGAGTTCCGGGTGTCGTTCTTTGCACAACAATTGGGCACGACTGTGCCGGTTTCCGTAAAACGTCTCGACCGGCAGTGGCAAAAGACACGAGTTTAAGACTTTTGTCTCCGGAGCAAAAACCGGGGACTGTGTTAGTATTTGGTGCATATTCATGACGTTTTTGTGTCTTTTTTATTAATTTTGACGAGGGGTTAGTGTGATAAAAGCCGTTATTAGCGGAACCGGGCTCTACACTCCGCCAGCAACCATCAGCAACGATGAACTGGTCAGCGCTTTCAATACCTTTGTCGAGCGCCACAATTCCGAGCATGCCGATGAGATTGCCAAGGGCGAGTGCGAGGCATTTCAGCCCTCGTCATCCGCTTTTATCGAGAAGGCCTCCGGCATCAAGCGCCGCCATGTCATCGACAAGGATGGCATTCTGGACCCGGAGCGCATGTGTCCCAATATTCCGGATCGCTCCAACGACGAGCCTTCCGTGCAGTGCGAGATGTCGGTTGCGGCCTGTCACGAGGCGCTTGAACAGGCCGGGAAAACGCCTGCGGATGTGGACGCTGTTATTGTTGCCTGTTCCAACCTGCAGCGTGCTTATCCGGCTGTTTCCGTGGAAGTGCAGGATGCGCTGGGTATCGAGGGCTTCGCCTACGATATGAACGTGGCCTGCAGTTCCGCCACCTTCGGCCTTCAGGCTGCAGTGAATGCGGTCGAGAACGGTTCTGCCCGGGCGGTGCTGGTTGTCAGCCCGGAGATCTGTTCAGGACACCTGAATTTTCGTGACCGCGACAGTCACTTCATCTTTGGTGATGCCTGCACGGCCATTCTTGTCGAGCGCGAGGAAAATGTGACGTCCGGTGAGGGGTTCGAAATCCTTGGAACCAGCCTTATAACAAAGTTCTCCAATGCGATCCGTAACAATTTCGGCTTCCTGAACCGGGCGGACAAATCCGGAGTCAAAAAGCTCGATAAACTGTTCGTTCAGCAGGGGCGCAAGGTATTCAGAGAAGTGTCTCCGCTGGTTGCGGAAACCATTCTGAAACAGCTCGGATCATTGTCCCTTGATGTTCATCAGCTGAAGCGCATGTGGCTACATCAGGCTAACCTGAATATGAACCATCTGATCGCCCGCAAGGTGCTGGGCAGGGATGCAACAACCGAGGAAGCGCCGGTCATTCTGGATGAGTATGCCAACACCAGCTCAGCCGGCTCCATCATTGCTTTCCATAAGCATAAAAGCGATTTCACAACCGGCGACCTGGGCGTGATCTGCTCCTTTGGCGCCGGGTATTCCATCGGCAGCGTTGTCGTCCGGCGCCGCTAGCCTGGTTCAAATCTACCCGCCATCGGAGGCTGCAAGCGATCTCAGGGTGTCCGGCAGACGGGCCGACCTGCGGGATTGGCGGTCAAACCAGACGATCTTTGCGTAGCCTTCGGCGTATAAATCGCCGGACTCCGCGTCGGTAAGCGTATGATAGGTGTCAAGACTGGTATTACCGGCCTTGTCCGCGTATGTTCTGACTTCGACGGTGGCAGGGTGGCTGAGTTCTTTTAAAAAAGTCGCGCTGGTTTTGATGATGACCGGGCCCTCCGGTTCGCCCTCGGCCCCCAGAGCAAGCGATGCCAGCCATGTAATCCGGGCCTCTTCGAAAAAGCGGAAATAAACCGTATTATTGGCATGGCCGTAAGCGTCCATATCACCCCACCGAAGTGGCATGGACAGGGTGCTTACCAGGTTTCCGGGTACGGGCATCGTTCTACTCCTGTTTCGGGATTGTCGGTCAGTTAAAGTGTCGGTATTTTTGTCAGAACTAAACGGATTTAACAACGTCAGGTCAGCGAATGAAGCACACAGGACACCGACACAGAGCGCTCTGGGTCTTTCTTATATTGTTATTCAGCCCGCTTGCAGGGTTTGCGCAGAACGTTCAGCCCGTAGACGAATTTACTGAGCAGGACATAGGTGACGAAGCTGCGGACGAGCGAGACCCCTATGAAAACTGGAATCGCAAGGTCTATCGGTTTAACAAAGTCATCGATGACTGGTTTCTGCGCCCGGTTGCCAGCACCTATAGGGCCTTTATGCCCAGGGTCGCTGACCGTGCTGTGACCAACTTCTTCAACAACCTGACAGAAATCCGCAATTTAGCCAACAGTTTATTGCAACTCAAACCCGAGTCTGCAGTGGTGGCAACCGGCCGTTTCACCTACAACACCGTTTTCGGACTGGGCGGGCTTTTCGATGTGGCAACGGCGTTTGACCTTCCGGAGCGGCCGGAAGATTTTGGTCAGACATTAGGCCATTGGGGCGCGGGTTCCGGCCCCTATCTGATGCTACCGCTATTGGGCCCGTCCAGTCCAAGAGACTTCGGCGGATTCGTGACAGATACTGTCCTTCTGCCGTCAGCCTGGGATCTTGCAGAGGAGCCTGACGTTTATCTGGCAAGGGCAACTCAGATTGTGGACAGGCGGGCTGACCTGATCCCCGTTGAGAGTTTTATTTCGGGCGATGAGTATATTTTTGTCAGGAATGCCTTCTTGCAGCGTCGGGAGTATATGATCGAGGATGGACGAGCCGCTAATGACCCGTTCGCCAGTGATGACGACGAAGATCTCATGCTTGAGAATTTCTGATCCTGAAGACTGATTACCGATCAAGTAGAGGTTGTTGCAATGGCAGATGGCCGAATCCGGAAATTCCGCAAGATGCTGGCAGAAGCGCCGAATTACGAGGCCTGGAAAGCAGCAGCTCTTGAGCTGGACTTCCTGGAAGGCAATGTCGACTGGAAAGAAGATTTTGCCTCTGATCTCTACCATTACGAGCTGGTTTATGATCGGCTGAGCAATCTGCGCCACTACCGCCAGCAGAACGATGTGGACCGGCTCAAGCGCGCCCTGCGGGAAGGCCTGCACCACGATCTTGGCAACATGGGCAACCCCGCCCTTTATACCCGGTCACGGGTGGGCACCAAGCACCTTATTGAAGAATACATCAGCCAGGCGTGCGAGTCGCTGGACTACCTGTGTGATACCGCAGATCCGAATTTCCCGAACTCCGACAAGCTCCAGTTTTTCCGCGATACCCTGACCAGTTTCGGTCGTCCGGCGCTGTTGCTCAGCGGTGGCGCATCCCTTGGCATGTTCCATTTTGGTGTGATCAAGGCGCTCTGGGAAAGAGGTCTGTTGCCACAGGTGGTGGCGGGGTCAAGTATCGGTGCAATCATCGCCGGTATTCTCGGCGTTCACAGTGACGCGGAAATCCCGGATATGCTGGTGCCGGAAACCCACAACCTAAAGGCCTGGAAGTGGCGGGGCCTTCTCAGTGCCGTGCGTGGCGACGGGCTGATGGACCAGCAGATACTGAAAGAGTGTCTGCGTGCGAACATCGGTGAATACACCTTCGAAGAGGCCTTTCAGCGTTCTGGCCGGTCCATTAATGTGAGCGTTTCGCCGGTGCAGGCCCATCAGCAGGCCCGGTTGTTGTGCGGTTACACGTCACCTTACCTGCTGGTGTGGAGTGCAGTGCTGGCAAGCGCAGCAGTGCCCGGTATCTTTCCGCCGGTACCGCTGATGAAGAAAGACATCGCCGGCAATACGCTTCCTTATATGGGGCGACTGAGATGGGTGGATGGTTCCGTGGTCAGTGACCTGCCGATTGAGCGGTTGATGCATCTTTACGACGTAAACTTTACCATTGTCAGCCAGACCAACCCTCACGTTGTGCCATTTCTGAATCGCCGTGGCCGGGACGAGAAACTCAAAGTGAGCAATATCCCGATGCATCTGCTTAAGGCCGAGTTCCAGTTTCATGGCCAGGGTCTGTTTGACTATCTGCGGAAGCGGGTCAGGCCGGAGGTTCTGCGACAACTATCGGGCCAGATGCACTCGATTCTTGGGCAGCGCTACAGTGGCGACGTTACTATTGCGCCCAGCTATCGGTTGAAAGACTACCGCAGGATGCTTTCAAACCCCGATCCCGCCTGGGTGAAGGATATGATTCTTCAGGGTGAGCAGGCCACCTGGCCGAAGATATCCATGATCCGGTCCCATGCCCGGATCTCGAAAACGCTGGAGCGATGCATTCGACGCCTTAAAAGTGAGCAGGGCCGGTCAACCGCCGAATTACGCCTGGTAAGCAAATCCGATTCCGGAAAGTCCTGAGATGTATTACGATTTTTTCGGCTTTCGCGAGCCGCCTTTCTCCATTGCGCCTGACCCCCGATATCTGTACCTGAGTGATCGCCACAAGGAAGCGCTGGCGCATCTGATGTATGGGGTTCAGGGCCAGGGCGGGTTTATCGTCATTACCGGGGAAGTGGGTACGGGCAAAACCACGGTCAGCCGGTGCTTTGTCGAGAACGTTCCGGCCCATGTGGACATTGCTCTGGTACTGAACCCGCGGCTGTCTGCCGAGGAGCTGTTATCCGCGATCTGCGATGAGCTGGAAATTCCTCATCCGCCCCGTTCCTCGATCAAAGAGCTGGTCAGCCTGATCAACGACAACCTGCTTGAGGCCCACGCGGCAGGTCGACACAAAGTGCTGATGATTGATGAAGCCCAGAACCTGTCGGCGGACGTTCTGGAGCAGTTGCGGCTGCTGACCAATCTGGAAACCACAGAAAAGAAACTGCTACAGATTGTTTTACTGGGCCAGCCCGAATTGCAGGAGATGCTGGCATTGCCTCAGCTGCGCCAGCTTAACCAGCGGGTGACCGCGCGCTATCACCTTGAGGGGCTGGGTCAGCGCGAAATTGACGCCTATTTACGTTACCGCCTTGGTGTGGCGGGTCTGAGAGGTGAAATCTTCAGTGAAGGCGCGATCAAAGCACTCTATCGTCATAGCCAGGGCATCCCGAGACTGATTAACCTGATCAGCGACCGTGCCCTGTTGGGTGCCTATGCTCAGGGAGAGCATTACATAACGGCCGGGCACATCCGCACGGCCGCGGCTGAGGTCAATGGTCCTGCTGCGGGTAAAAACGGGTCTTCACCGGGCACACCGATGCGAATAGCGATGATGACCGGCAGCGCCATTCTTGCGGTGATTCTTACGGTGCAGTGGGTGGGTGGCGGCGCGTTCGGCGAGCAAGATGAGAGTGCCGTCGCGGTTGTGGGCGACCCGAATTTTGTCGGCAACGTTGAACGCGTGGATGATGGTAAAAAGGCCGCTGCGGAGCAGGAAGAATCAACGACATCCACGGATAGTGACGGAGATGTTGCGCAATTCAGCTTTGATCGCAGGCAGACCTCCCTTGCCAGAGCGTTTGAAGCCTTATTTGATATCTGGGGCAAGGAGTACGATGCCTCACAGTCGCCCATTGCCTGCGACTTTGCCCAGAGCCAGGGTCTGAGATGCCTGGAAACCCGCATGTCCCGGCAAGGGCTGATATTTCTCAATCGCCCTGCCATTCTGCATTTGCGTGACAATGGCGGACAAACCGGCTTCGTCGTATTGAAATCACTGGCGGGTCAGAACGCCAGGGTTGCCACTGCTGCGGGCAACGAAACCGTCTCTTTCGACAGCATTGAGCCCTACTGGCATGGCCAGTTTACGGTTCTGTGGGCGTTGCCACGCTATGAGACAGATCCGGGCGCCCGCGACACCCAGAGCGTCACCGATAAGCAGGTCTGGTTGAGTGCGCGCATGATGGAGATTGCCAGCCAGCAGGCGACAGACCGGACCGAAGAGAACCGGGTGGTGCGGATGAACGCCCGTGAGCAGGTCCGCTGGTACCAATCGAAAAACGGGCTTACCGTGGATGGAATTGCCGGAGCCATGACCATTATTCAGATGAATAACGACCTGAACCTGCCGGTGCCTCGTCTTGACCGCCCGGGCGGGGAAGGCTGACATGTCTTATATTCTTGATGCATTACGCAAATCGGAATCAGAGCGCCGTCAGGGCCGGGTTCCGGATCTGGGTCAGCAGGTGCAGCTTATCCACAAACCGAAGAAGAAATCTTCCGCGCTGGTGGCCTGGGTTGGCGCTGGTCTGGTGTTGAATGCGGCGGTTCTCGCGGTAGTGTTCTGGCCTGAGTCTGCTGCTCAAAAGCCGGCCGCTGAGCCCCAGGCGGTCATGGAACCGGTGAAAGAGCCAAAGGCGGCCGAGCAAGTGCCTACGGCTGACACGGCGTCGTCAGAGCAGCCGTCTGAAAGCACCACATCGCAAGCCAGCGCTCAGAGCGCACAGGAAATGCAGCCCCCGGAGCCGGTGACGGATCCCATTGTTCAGGAGCGCCCCACGATTATTGTTCCGTCACGCGAGAGTGTCCGGCAGCCATTGCGCTCCGAAACGGCCGGGAATGCTCAGGGCACCGTGCTGCACCTGGTAGAAATGCCACGGGCGTTTCAGAGGTCCATTCCTGACCTGGTGTTCAACAGCCATATTTACGGCTCTGAGCCGTCCTCCCGCCGGGTCATGATCAATAACAACTACCTGAAAGCCGGGGATTTCTTTTCGGGCATACGGGTAGAACGAATTACCGAGGAAGGCGTTGTGCTGAGCAAAGACGGTCGATCCTTTCGGGTCGGCATTGTGCGTGACTGGGTGAGCCCGAAATAATATGGCGCTTACCGACGACACCAAACAGATTATCCAACAGGCGTATCGGGATGTGCTTGCGGGCAAGGGCATTAATGCCCGTTACGGCCAGCGCCTGATGATTGCCGAAATTGCCCGGTATATGGGCGGCATCACCTCTGACGACGGCAAGCGCACCTCGGCACCGGCGGCCTGTGTGGTTGAAGCCGGTACGGGCACCGGGAAAACCCTCGCCTATCTTATCTCTGCCATACCGGTCGCCAAAGCCCTGGGTAAAACGCTGGTGATTTCCACCGCGACCGTGGCCCTGCAGGACCAGATCGTCAACAAGGATCTGCCGGACCTGCGCAAACACAGCAAGATGGATTTCAACTGGACGCTGGCCAAGGGGCGTGGCCGGTATCTGTGCCTGTCCCGCCTGGAAACCCGGCTGCATGATGAAGGCAATGGCGACAGCGACACCATGCCGCTGTTTCTGATGGATGAGCCAGGAAAACAGGAGCCCGGCACGCGGGCGTTCTTCGAGGATATGCTGGCCAGTTACGGGGCGCGCAAGTGGGACGGGGACCGGGACCACTGGCCGGATCAGATTCCCGACGATATCTGGCGGCAGGTCACCACCGACCACAAGCAATGCACCAACCGGCACTGCTCCTATTTTGATAGCTGTGCCTTTTTCGATGCCCGTAAAGAGCTGGACGATGCCGACATCATCGTGGCCAATCACGATCTGGTACTGGCGGATCTGGCGTTGGGCGGCGGCGCTATTCTCCCGGAGCCCGAAAACGCACTGTTCATTTTTGATGAAGCCCACCACCTGCCGGAAAAAGCGCTCAACCATTTCGCAGCGTCTGTGCCCCTGAACTCGACGCGGCAATGGCTGAAGCAGCTTTCCCAGGCGCTGGGCAAGATGCAGCCTTTTTTCAGCCCGGGAACCACCGCTGCTAAAACCATCGACAAAATCAGTACCGCCTCCCGGGATCTGGATATTGCTTTGTCTGATATTTATTCCGAGTCGGAACAGAACACCGGCTGGGAATTCAATGAAGAACGCCGTTCCGCCCAGTGGCGTTACCCGGAAGGGGAGCTTCCCGAGGCGCTGGCCGAGCTGGCGGAGAAATCACGGGTAGCAACGTCTGCTCTGGTGCGCCCACTGGGTGTGATGGTTGATGAGCTACAAACCGCCTTCGATGAGCGGAAGGAAAGCGATATTGACCGTGATACGGCCGAGGCCTGGTATCCGGTGGTTGGTTCTTTCCATAGCCGGGCCGAAGATCAGTTCCGATTGTGGTCGGCCTGGTGTGATAACAGCCAGCCAGCCGCCAGCAAAGGCCCGCCCGCGGCCCGCTGGGCGATCCGTCAGCGTTGGGAGCATGTCGAAGACATTACCTTCTTCAGCAGTCCGGTGCTGGCGGATAATCTGCTTTATACCCGGTTGTGGTCCCGGGCGTTTGGGGCGGTGCTGACCAGCGCCACGCTGACGGCTTTGGGGCGGTTTGACCGCCTGAAAAGCCGTGCTGGCCTGCCGGGAGACAGCCGGTTTGTGGTAGTGCCCAGTTCGTTCAGATACCAGGAAATGGCCACCGTTGAAGTGCCTGCACTGAAAGTGATGCCCACAGACGAAGGCTTTACCAACGCCCTGATTGAACGTCTGCCGGATTTGTGGGCCGGAGAAAAGGCAACACTGGTGCTGTTCACCTCCCGCCGCCAGATGAAACAGGTGCATGAGGTATTGGCACCGGAATACCCTGGACTGATCACCACCCAGGACGATATGGCCAAGGGTGAGGTGCTGCGGCGCCACTGTGCGCGTGTGGATGAAGGTTTTCCGAGCGTTCTGTTCGGCGTGGCGAGCTTTGCCGAGGGCATTGACCTGCCCGGTCATTACCTGAGCCATGTGGTAATTACGCGCCTGCCGTTTTCCGTGCCTGACGACCCGATTGAGGCCAGTCTGGCGGAATGGGTAACGCTGCGCGG
>Ga0136596_1000424_pt1 | contig 21383 bp, 31 predicted proteins | sample AntRauTorcE11897_FD_101387 | JGI IMG/M metagenome (GOLD analysis project Ga0136596, IMG submission 101387) | Saline lake microbial communities from Rauer Islands, Antarctica - Metagenome Torckler E11 #897 | ecosystem: Environmental > Aquatic > Non-marine Saline and Alkaline > Saline | place... | reverse complement strand
CGGATTGCTCATCACGAGCGCAGACGTAAACGGCTGGCTGGCCGTCATAACAATCGCCCCATTAGGCTTAATAATCCGCCTCAACTGCTCCCACATCAAAGGCAAGTCGATCACTGTATCCCATTTGCAAGCCGTGGTTCCGTATGGCGGATCAGCTAGAACCATGTCAACGCTGCCATCTGGTATCTCTTTCATTCGCTCAAGGCAATCGCCTAACATTAAATTCATCCCATACCCTTAAAACAATGTGTTAGTTTCTTCGTGAGTCCAGTCAGTGACTTCAAGAAACAATTTTAACGGAGCCAAAAACCCCTTTTCAAACAATTCTTTTTTGTTCACATATTGTTCAAGACCAAATTCTTTTGGCAGCTTACCCTCAAACCCTATAACCGATTGATTGATTGGGTTAGGCTTTACCAGAGTCACTACACGAATCTTTGAACCATCTTTAACAATTGGGCTGATCTTTAATTCTTTCTTATCTACAAGCCAATTATGAATCAAAGCGGCCTTCACCTGCTTTGGTGATCCCTTGGCAAATATCTTATCCTTATCCGCATACTTGAGTATGTTGTTAACACCAGTTGGGATTGCAACATCTTCTATAGCATATCCATAAAACGCTTTCTCAAATTTTGATACCATATCATGTAGGTCTGATTCTTCACCTTCTACAGCAATCTTATAGCAGTCTACAAGCAATGACTTTGCCCATGCTGGCGTAGAGCTTTTAACGGATTCCATGCCCATGATCTTGTACTTGGGTTTGTCTATAAGGCGCACACCTTCATCATCCAAAACCTTCATCACGTACTTTTTCTTAGCTACCATGATAGATGATTCTGCAATTACTTCACGCCCCCAATGCATAGCCTGCTTATATGAGTTTAGGTATTCAGCAAGTTCATCACACTGTAGCTTAAGTTTATCGCCTATGATAACACAAAATTGATCAAGTTTGGTAACAACTTTATCTTTGTCATCATTAAATTTCTTCATCATGTTATTACCAAGCGGAGCTAATGATAGATAAAAACTATCAGTATCACCACTTACGATATAATTATCCTTTTTCTTAAAAAGATCACATAAGAAATCGTTTGTCTGATAAGAACACCACTTGTTTACAAGCTGTCCAGTGGTTGTGATTGATTCAGCAGTATCAACCATGAAGTATAGAAAGTGTTGGTTCGCAAGCGCACCGTAACCAGCGTTTAGCAATTGGTCGTTTGGTTCGTAAAACCAAACCGAATCATAAAGATTCTGCCTAAAGTTTCCTCTAGGGATCGGACTATATCATCATCCATAAGGATGCTCGGCGTTTCGATTCAACATATACTTTTGAACCTACTCCCTTGCGGGATAGTCTCTGAACACATCCATCTTGTGATGGACTTCGTTGCTGATTGGCATAGGTTTCCCCTTAGCGTTCCAGCAATTAGCCAAGTTCTTCGACACACATTACTGTGTGAAGCCTCCATATAATTAAAGGATTTTCATACCCATCTGCATATTGTCATATTGATCAAGTTTGTTTGATTCGTATTGATATAGGTCTAGTAATTCTTTATCACTTAATTTACTTAATTCCATACAATTTCCTTTTCTTTGTGATCTTGATATTGGAAATCTTCAAGTTTATAAACAAATATACCTAATTTAAAATAGATAAGTAGGTTTTCATATTTTTCTCATTAGTGAGTGCTCCATTATTATCTTTTATAGATGGCGATTGTCAATCTCTTTCTTTATAGCATTAAGCTTTTCCTTGGCTTCTTTCTTCTTACCTTGATATACAACACGGTCTGAATACAGTGATTCCATCAACTCAGATAGAAATGATTGCTTTTCTTTGGTATAGAATACACCATTTGCAGCCATTGAGAGATTATATTTTTTCAGTATGCTTGTATCAATCTTACGATTCAGCAATTTCTCAACATTATTGGTAGGGTGTACGATACCCTTAACTTCATCTGGTAAGGTATGATAGGGAACAATGGTTTCGGGTCCAATATTAACCTGTTGTATGATGTGTGGGTATAGGCTTTTCAAGTCAAAAGAGGCTACCCATTTATGTTTACCGCTTTGTGTAGGATGCACAAAGGCACCCTCAAATTCACGAACAGGAGTATCAACCTGATTAAACAGGGGAGCAACATTCTGATTATAAAGATGTTTTGCGATAAACTGTTCCCAAATTCTAGTCGTACCCATAGAGTCTTCATAATTAGACAATGTGAGATAAGCCAACGTAAAAACCAAATCGAATAGACCAAGCTTCTTATCAAGATCATCAATAATCTCACAGTCCTGAATGTTGTACGCGATATACAAATCAGGATCAACCTGCCATAGTTCTTTCAGACTACCCGCTACCTCAGAGAAGTCAGTTTTGCCCGCTACACCCTCTGCTAGAGCTATTGTATCAAGTTTATAATTTTCCCTTGGTGTGTAGGTATGCTTTTTATAAACCAGCATGTAATCGAGGTGAGGCAGTCCTACGATGTCATATTTAATGATCGTATTCTTCCACTGGTTTACTGTTTCGCGTTCATAAATCAAACCAAATGGTGATAGGCGATTAGCCATGGGCTTACCTAGAATCTTGCGTGAACGTTCGATGATATAGGGCATATCAAAGTCTTCACTATTCCAGCCACTTGTCATATCATATTTCTTTTCTTCAACATGACGAATGAAACTTTCTACAAGTGCTTCCTCTGTATCACATTGAACATGTACTACAGTACATTTTTTAGTGATGTTGGCATACTTCGACTGATTAAAATCTTTCAAACCAAATGAATAGTGAATCTGTTCTCTGGTGTTTTTGATATTGATCTGTTGAATCTGATACTTGCATTCTTGAGGGTTGGGGAAAGAATCATAATCAGTTTCAATGTCCACAATACCAATATCAATTTGATTGCGTTTGAAATCTGGTGTTTGACCTTCAAACATTTCAATGATGCATTGATTCTCAAACAGTCGATTACCATAAATTATAGACCCACCCATTTCAGCATAATCTTTACCGAATCTTGCAGCATCTTTGATAGAGTCAAAGGTTTTCTTCTTTAGTGGTTCGCCATAGATAGACCTAGTACAATCCCCTTCCACTTGTTGATTAGGAAAAAATAGACTGGGTTTATAGTCATCCATGGATACGGTATATTTCTTACCATCTTTTACGTAGCGAAGTAGAATTTTGTTGCCACGTTTCTTGTAGTAAGTGTAGAACATACTTTCACTCAAAATATTACCTCTAAAGTTTTTGGACTTGTGAACTATATATTTTACCACAAAAAAAGGGGCTTTTGCAAGCCCCTTGTTGGTTTAAAATTTAGTTCGTGTTGATTACAATGCGATTTTCCAACTTTGCCCATCAAAGTTATAGGATTGTGCGCCATAATTACGCAACATATCATAACTAATCTCTTTGACGAATGAGCTTAGGTCATCCCTGTTATTGGATGAATGAAAGAACACTTCAACACCAAACAGATCATCAAACATGGCATCATTATCAATGTCGTCAATACGCACCTGATACTCATCAGCGTTACGTTCAATGTACTTCACAATAGGCTCAAGCGCCTCGTCTAGTTTCTGACCAGCATTAACCCATTCGTAGCTATCATTCCAGCTTTGGTCTGATTCGTCAAGATCAAAATATTCTTCTAGCATAGCAATAGCCATTTCAGAATTATCAAACCTACCTTCGATTATTTTTTCATCAGCAGCATCAAATAATCGTATCACAGTTTTGAATGTTTTTTGATCATAACCAATGGTATAACCTTCTGCCATTGCAATGACTTCCTCATCAATTTCATTAACCCATTTTTCAGATTCAACGTATTCTGTTAGTGTAATCATAATAAACCCCGTATAGTTTGCTTTTGTATACTATTTATGCCAAAAGATTATTAAATTTTCCAGCATAAAAGTCTCTAACATCCTGATCAAATATAATATCAGTAGGAGCAAGCTTTGTTGTGAGTGTGATACCTTCCAGCGTTTTAACTCTCGATAGTGCTACGTATGTTTGCCCATGAGCGAAAGCATTGGGTATGTTTATAACAGCCTTTTCAAGTGTACAGCCTTGACTCTTATGAATGGTGATAGCGTATCCATGCTTGATAGGAAACTGAATGTAGCTTGCCTTCTCATCCATGTACAATGATCCCTCTGCATTGCGCTTGTATTCATACTCAGCCCAACGATAAGGAACTACACGATGAACAACATCTTCACTGATCATCACTTCAATAAAATCATTACCCATTTCTGACACATAACCAATCTCACCGTTTTTATACGTTGAGTCATTGCCTGTGATCATGACCTTTGTACCGATCTTCAACTTAAGGTAGTCTGGTGCTGGCCGCTCTCTAAAGCCACCAAACAACTTACCCTTATACGTCCTCTCATCCCCCTCAAGTGACTCATAAGCCTGTTCATTAATAGCTTGAGCATCTCTGTTGGTGGTGGTTAAAAATGTAGAACCTTCCTCAATATCATCAGGATCAATACCCGATTTCATTTTAATGTTAAGTAGGCAATTGTCATTGAAGTAGTTGATACTATCTCGAAACCCATCAACCCTCGAATGAATATTTTGAAGATGTTGGATCATTGTAGCATCACTTTGACGAATAATTTCAGTCAATTCAATGTGAGTCATATTAGCAGCAGACCAGCTATCGGTTGTGAAGCAATACGGGGAACTAAATTCTTCATTAAATGCTTCTGCCTCACCACCATAACTTTTAACCACTGGCGACAGTTGACCAAAATCACCAACAACTACAATTTGAATACCACCAAAAGGGACATTTTTGCGCTTGATTAAACGCAAAATGTTATCAATAGCAGCAAAGACATCAGCCCTAACCATACTAATTTCATCAATAACTATCGTTCTAACTATACTATCTTCAAATAATTCCTTAGTTTTCTTACCCACTTTATTACGTGCATATTCGTTACATACGCCCATAGGTAAAGCGAATGTACTATGAATGGTTGCGCCTTCGATGTTTAGTGCAGCAATACCAGTAGGAGCTAGAAATACAGCATTACCACCCATTTCCTTACGTAGCACATTCAATACAAAGCTTTTCCCGCAGCCACCCAAACCACCCAAATGAACATTTTTACCAGCTTTGATATAGTCATAAGCGAGTTTTTGTTTCTCATTAAACATTTCTACAGACATTCACACACTCCAATAAAAGTAAATAGGGGCTAGCCCCCTTAATCAACCAGCATAACCAAGCTTGGGTTTTGTCTTAGTTTCTTTCTGATACTCAGCACGATTACGAACAGATTTAACTTTTGCAGAGAGTCTAGCCATAAGCTTTTGATCAAAGTTAGTCATACTATTCAAAATTGAAATGGCGTCATCATCTTTGCCATAATTTCCGATATAAATTTCTTTTGCCATTTGACGGTTCAACCAACCACCTTTAGTGAGAGGCTTCCTACGACGGAATACAGGCTTTGCTTTTTCAGCCTGCCCATCGTTAGGGTGTTTCTTCATATGCCGCTTCAAACGCATCTCACGCTGTTTTACAGGGTCATAGCCAGCATAGTAACGCTTTGCTGAATCACTTGGCTTCTTTTTGCTACCTTTCATTATTCACTACCTCTTTTTTTAATACCAATTGCGTATTTGCGTTCAAGCTTCCATTCCTGTGATTCGCTGTGCTTGATCACCTTCACCAATGACGCCTTACCCATGGGCATTAGTTCATCATCAGAGACTACTTTGATCAATTCCCAATCTTTCAACATCTGAACGATTCGATTGCGTCTTGCAACATCACCCTCAGAAAGTGTTGATTCGCGTCCATCCAATGCAAACATTTCTTTAAAGTGGCATAGGTAATATTTTGCTTGCTTATGGAGAATGTGAACACTTTGAAACAGCTTCTTTTCATTCTTTGCAGGTACGCCCATGCGGGTTAGTGTTTCTTTTACTTTACGAAACCCATCATCACCATCAACTTCAATTTCTACCATGTTACTAATTACAGATTCAATATTACTCATTTCGACAATCCCCCAACTTCATAAGTATTTTTTAACGTTTGTATGCCTTCATCAGTCATCAATTCAAGGTATTTCTTAGCATGTAACCTGTTAACTTTATAGTGTCTGATAAGTAGATTTATAATATCCTCATTTTGATTATCAGCTTTGGCCCATTTACCGTATCGCTTCTTTTTACTCAGTATGTGAAAGTAGAAATCGTGTTGTAATAACTTATCCAGTTCAGGATGTTTATTCATCTCATTTGCATACATGATACTATCGGTATGTTGAGATAAGGCACGATTAACTACGAATGCATCATACTTAGACCTTGAATCGTGATCAAAACGGTAATGCTTATCATTACAAATATCATTCACAAAGTCAAACACATTCTTTACTGGTTCACTCATTTGAATTCTAATTCCATCATTAACTGTGTGGCTAAGGCACAGATATGTATTTCTTTGTCTGGTACAGTGCTGTCATACCTCATATATTCACCGATGGTGATAACCGCTTGTGGAACAGATGAAGGCTCAACAAAGTTTTTCAACTCAGCATACAGCATGGTATACGTGTTGGTTAGGTCATTTTTGGCATTCTCAGCACACCACTGACGAACATCCTTAAACTTCTTACCCTTCATAGCCAGTACCAGCTTTTCAATGGTCATTTCTTCAAGGTTTAGAAGAATGCCTTCGTCAATCTCGCCAGCCTTTGAGTATTGCTGAATCTGATTAATAATACGCCGATTATCAGGGTAAAATTTCTGTACCAGCTTTACCACTACCCGCTTGTCAAACGGTACATTTTCCTGTTGAAGAATCGCAGATACCCGCTTAAACATCAATGCTTGCATCTTCATTGATTCTTCTTTGGTAACACCAAAGTCAATACACACTAATCGAGACTTGACAGGATCAATGATTCGATTTGGAAAGTTACAAGTCATTACAAACGAACACGTTTTAGAAAACGACTCTATGAACCCACGCAAACCAGCCTGTAATGCATTACTCGCATGATCGAATTCATCAAGGATAACACATTTCTTCTTATCTTTACCAGTCAAAGACAGTGTAGAAGCAAAGTCCCTGATCTTTGTACGTAGCGTATCAATACCCGATTCTTCTGAAATATTGATAATCAACCAGTCTGTATCAACCTCTTTACACAATGCTTTGGCTACAGTGGTTTTACCAACGCCAGCGGAACCATAGAAAAGCATGTTAGGAACTTCATTACCCTGTACAATGTCACTAAATTGCGACTTGATCCTATCGGGCAGAATACAATCCTCTACCCGATCAGGACGGTACTTTTCGCACCAAATCGTTTCACGTTCGTTATATCTCATGTAGGCATGGTTTCCTTTTCATTAAAAATTGATTTACCAACACCAACACCAGAAGCAAACAAAAGAACTTCGCCTTTTTTAACCCCACCTTTGGTGCGTTCTTTGAGTTTGGTTACTATTGATTTATTACTCAATTTCAGAATCCTTATCCATTGCAATCCAATATTCCATATTAGCACACCTGACGCGGGAAATACGTTGCCCTTTAGAAAAGGTGAATTCACACCCATCATCCAGTACAGTCATAATCTCAGTGGGGTAGAAGATATCAAATTTATCTTCACACGGACCAAGTTCGATTGTAAAGGCATTCATTTCCTGATTATCGCTGTCTACACGGCGATTGAATGTTGTGAAGTATACCTTTTCGCCATCAGCACGGAACCCGATATACTCAAGACGTAGTGTTGATGCGCTTTTCATAACCGCTTTCAGGCTTTTTTCATCAACGTTTACAACAACGTCTTCTGATTTTAGCGTGATAGCATTGTCAAAATATGATGTGATTAGCTCTGGATTGGTTTCAACATACTTCAAACGCTGTGAATTGTCACTGCTTTTGACAATAACATAACGATCATTGGAGAAATCCAATACTGGTTCATTAACAATGTTTAGCACACTGATAAACTCACCTAGATCATACACACAAAAGTCACGCGGAAACGATTCTTCAATCTCAACGTATGCCGCCAGTGTCTTAGTCTCGTTAATAGACTTAACAGTTCGGTTATCTTCAAGAATTCGAAGACTCTGGTTAATGCTATACAATTTCTTGAACGTTTTTGTGGTTTGATCAGACAGTTTAATTTCTTTATCATTCATTCGGTTACTTACCTCTCTCATTGGTTTAGTGTCGTTCACTATACGCTTTAATCGCGTTCACTTCAAGCACTTCTAGTGTATTAATACAAAGTGCTGTGAGTTTATCACCATACACACAGCCAGAATCAATGTTTATAACCCTATTGCTGTATTGTGCTTGGTCTTTCATCTGTTCATGTACGGGTTTAAAATTCCATGATTGATGCCCATGTACCATAATGATACCTTCATAATTTCTTTCCAGCCTATCCATATTAACGGGAGTCGGGCGCATACAGCATTGTGGTGCATTCATGTTACTAAATACACCAGCACTCATATACTCAACGTTACGGACTGGTGAATGCGTTAACATCACTGGCATGTATTCTCTACCAGTATCATCATAAAAATTTAGATATACTGCATTGGGCATATCGCCAATAGTTTTCATTATCATGGCTTGATCATCTTCACCAAGCTCATTAAAAATATCATGGTTAACCCTACGGGCCTTTGATCGACACTCTTTACCCATCTGTTCAAGGTAAAAGTTCAGTTCATGATTACCAATGATACATTCGGCATATGATATTTGATTCAAAAGAATGAAGATATCAACAAAAGCAGGACCGCGATCAATCAAATCACCAATTAGATAAATTCTACACCGCTTATTAGCTGCCAAAGAATGCGTAAAACATTCTTCAATGAGATTCAACATTTCGTCATAACAACCATGAACATCACCGATAGCATACACGTTTGTTTGTGATGATTCAACATCAACGAAACGAACAGCATCATTATGTTCAATCATAAATTCATCAAGATCAAAGTTTTTCACTGTCAACCCCTTCAACAAAACGAATTACGTTATAGTCCTGATCAATCTCAGTAAACTTAAAATAATCATTATACATAGCTTCTTTGATGAATGGTTCCATAGAAGCACTATATCGGTGAAGATGCTTTTCAAGTACATCCTCTGGAATATAAATTCCAGTTTGTGTCATACGAGACTCATTACGCTCTTTCAGTTCTTCAATTGATGGTGGTTGAATTGAAATGACCATAATTGGCGTGTGGTACTTCTTTGAAAGTTCAACCACCGTCTGACAATCCGCGAACCTGATATGTGTAGAATCCATGATGGTTAATGGTACACGATTAGTGAGCCTAGACTCAAGAATATTATACATCATATCAAATACTTTTTTATTCTGTCTTTGTTCGCTCATCGTACCACAAATTTTTTCCCGAAACTCATCAGAAGAAAGTACATGGTTGGCGTTTTTCTCACCAAAGTTTTTCTTAATAAATGCTCCTTTTCCAGAACATGATGTTGCCCGCATTAAAATGATCATATTTTGTTAGACGCCTTGTGCTGATATTACAAGCCCAATGATACTGATCACAAAGATACTTGTAAAGAATTTGATTGTGTTCATTGGAAACACCGTGCTAAGACTAAAAAGTTTGGCCCCTATCAGTAAACCAATAGCGATCATTACAGCGAATCCAGAAAGAGTAGCAAGCGAAATAAATGCAATTAATCCATTCATAATAGTTAAGCCTCACGTTTTTCAATGTATGTTATCAATGAATCCTTGATGTGTGTCTTTAAGTGTTCATTGCAATCCAAGTCCATGAAGTCTTTAAAAGCAACTCGAAAACTTTTGTTCCTCATGAATCTCTCAGCTAATACTACTTTACCATCTTTCATTGCAAAGATCAAGCTTTTTTGCATCTTTGTGAATTTATCACTTAGTCCAATGTCTTTATTGCTCATTTCTCTGTGGTTATATGGTATATTTCTAATAAAATCAGTTAAAAACTTGGTAAAATGAAATTCGATCAGATCAACAACTTTATCAGCAACTTCCTCTGGATAACGGCTATATAAGCGTCCATCACCACTAGTCACGAAGCGATCAATGATTGAATCAGCACTCAACTCTTTACGAAAACGCATCTTCCAATAGTCTGTAGTCTTGATCTTAACTCGAAAGTCAAGACTTGGAAACCATATTACATAACCTTCTGTGTCTATTTCTTTGAACATTGATTTGATTTTATCAGGGTCAATAGCCACTTCATCAAAAAATTGCACTAAAGGAATATTATTATAATTAGCCCATGATTCTAATGAATATTGTGGAAGTGGTCGCCAAATATTATTATCAACAACCCTATAATAACCACCCAAAAGAACTAATTGATTTTTACCATATCTCTGAACTTCCTGATCATATAACGTGTGTGGATCAGATTCATGTAATGATTCAAACATAAACGTCATTGATACGCGATTAGCACGAATTGCCTCAATCATATCACAATGTTGCGTAAAAAACATTTCCTTATCATTCTGAATCATTTCATTATCTTGAAGTGATCCCTTTGTATGAACCAGAAACTTATCAGCCTCTACAATATAGTCAACAATGGTCAAGTGTCCATTCACTTTATGACAAAGCGTGTAGTGTTCACCACTGTTAATCAAACCCATAACAGCATCAAATGATGTTTCGGGAGTCTCATCAAGATTAAAAATCTTAGGGAATGGGTGATTAACTTGTTCACCTTTGTAGAATACAAGACCACGACACGCTTTGGTTACATCATCCCAATGACCACCAAAGAAGGTTTCTTTTGAATAGCAGTACAGAGTACAATCACCGTTAACGCTACGGTTTAGCAGTCCACGCTCAACGTAAGTTTCAAGTAATTCTTGTGTTAATTTCATTATAATAGTCCATTAATATTGTGTATGTACATAGGAATTTTAGCCTTATACGCTCGATTATAGCAGTCCTTTGTTCCAGTAGTCAATATAGAGCTATCAACTATTGCAATCCACGCATCAGCAATGTCAACCATAACCTGATTTCGAATGTGTCCACCAGATTTACCGTACTGACTCATATATGGCTTTTGTGTAATTTCTATGCCTTTATCATAGGCCCACTGGAAAGCTGACATATCAACACCTTTAGCCATGCCACATATTAGCTTGGTGACTTTAAATCCAGATAAAATGACTGCATCTTCAACCACTTCTGGCTCTAACCATAGGCATCTTGATCCACATATTATTACTTCCATTCTAAACCTTATAAATAGTAATATAATTTAGAACCATAGCATCTTGAGGGATACAATGTCAACAATCAAAGCGAATAAACTTTCACCGCAATCCTTGCCGATTGTACAAATTGATGGATTCAATGAAATGGAATCCTTTGTGGTTGGCTCTGGTCAAACATCTTTCACCTCAACTAAGTTTAATAGTCAAACAGAACTCAGGGCATTTAAACGCAATGCAACAGACCCCGAAATATGGGATGAACTCTCACTATCATTCACAACATCAGCTTCATTCAATATTGTGGAGCCTTATAGTGAAGGTGATGAAATAATACTTTATGGTTTAGTGGGGTATGATTCATATAGTAATACTAGTTCTGGTAGTGAAAAAGATACATTTGATTTAGGGGCGTCACACACTCTAACAAATAGTAATATGGGAGCTATTTTATTTTCAACACAAGCCACAACATTAACTATACCAAATGTTCCCACTTCTGTAATAAGAATTGGGTTTTATTGTGATGTAGTGGAATTGAATGGACAGATTAATATCGTATCAGGATCGGGTACAGAATCGGTTGTATCAAATGGTCCTAGCTCATCTATTCAAATTAAAAGAGTAACCTCTAACCAGTGGGTAGTTAGTGGTGATCTGGTTCCTGCCCCTTAATATAGGGCAGGAAATTCTTTACGGCCTAATGGAAGTGAATTGATCTTCACCTAACTCAAAATATAACTCTGATCTGAAATAGTCTTTGAACTCATCATATCGTTGAGTAACTACAAATATATTTTTATGCTTCATTTTTTCTTTGATCAAGTCCATAAACAACGCCACACCATCTTGATCAAGGTTTTCAAGTAACTCATCAATAAAGATAAGGTTCGATACCGCGCTATTCTTCATACCAGACACTTCAAGCAAAACCATAAGGATAGCTAGGTTTACCCTAGTTTTCTGTCCAGTTGACAGGTTATCATAAGTGAACCCATCTCGACTAATGCTATTGATCGTTTCATTGAAATTTCCATCAAGCGTAATGTTGATAAAGAACCCCATGTGGTTCAGGTATTCATTCATACGCTTGTTGATAAAACCAACATAGTCATCAACAATAGATGCTTTGATTCCGTCATCTTTGAGCATATTACGCATGGTTTCGTATTCTTCACACTCACCAAGCAAGAAATTTAACTTTTCATCCATTTCCTTTATAACAAGCCCCAACTCAGAATATTCTACAAGATGGTTTTCATCCCCTTTCTTATCACCTAACCGCTTAATCTGATCCTCTAATTTTGTGTTGGAGTGACGGATGGACCGAATTTCCTGAGTTTTAACTATTACTTGGTTGTCTATTTCTATCTTTTCGTCCAATTGTTCAGAGATAACATTGATCTTATCAACTACCTTTTTAACTTCATCAACTAATCGTTTTGATTGTTCCATAATCTCAGATTGTTGATTGTTTATACCTTTGACTGTAGCTTTTTTGAACTTATCATCAATGTCTTGTGAGCATGTTGGACATACATCATTCCCATCATAGAATTCGTATTCCTTTTTCAATGTGGATATTTTATCGGAAAACTTTGATGAAATTTGAGTAAATTTTTGTTTCTTATCTTTTAGCTTTTTATATCGTTCTTCAAGGCCATCATATTTCTTTAGCCCCTCTTTAAGATTTTCAATTGATTTTTCAATTTTATTAATAGCATCATCATTGTCTGTGGCTTGTTGCTGTAGGTCATTAACCTGTTCAGTTATGTTGTTTTTAGCCTGCTCGATAAGCTTGTTGACACCTTCACGCTTTGTTATCTTCAATCCGCGCTCATACTCAAGATCAGAAATCTGTGTCTTGAGAGTATCAATATTACCTTTAACCACTTTGTTCATGTAACCAAACACGTTAATATCTAGAATGTCTTCTACGACCTTACGGCGATCAGCAGCAGCCATATCCATAAAGGGTACGTAACGCTCACGGTTAAGCAAACATACCTGCGTAAACAGCTTGTGATCCATTCCTATGATATTTTCTAGCGTATACTGGTAGTCTTTGCTTGCGGCATTCTGATCAAGTACCTCACCATTCTTATAAATCTTGAATACCTTGGGTTTCTCGCCACGGATTACCTTGTACTCATCACCATATTTTAGAAACACACATTCCGTTTCCATTTGCTTACGGTTGATGGTGTTGATCAATCCAGACAACTTAACCTTTTTAAGCGGCTTACCAAAAAGACAATATGACAACGCCTCAAGAACGGTTGACTTACCAGACCCGTTGTTGCCACCTAGTAGGGTGTTTTGTGAGTGGTCAAGATCAATAGTAATCTTTGAGTTACCAACAGACTGAAAATTCTTATATGATATACTTTTAAATTCAATGCTCATTATTATTCACCCTTAACCATCATATCAGAAGCTTGAGACTTGACATCAACAAATTTGTTCATGATAGATGATTTCTTATCATCATCCTCTACAGTCTTCTGGACATACGTCTGAATATACTGATCAATAGACTTATCTTCTGTAGCCTGTGTATCGTCAGAACTTTCACTAACGTACTCTTTGGTACTCAGTATCGCATAGTTGTTTTCAATTTGCACATCAATTGGTTTCGATCCCGTGACTTTAGAATAGAAATCCATGAACTTGACCTTATCGTATTCTTCATTGATTACGATCTTGACAAATTGATGTTCACAAAATTCATTGATCTGATCATGGGTCAATCCATGTTCATCTTCATACAGAATTTCAGTAAATAGACTGTGTTCGTTTTCAACATGAGTCTTTTCTTGTGTGTCAGTGTCATACACCCAAAACCCGCGCTTGTCGTTATGATCCTGCCAGTTTAGATGGAAGGTTGCGCCCAAATATTCGATGTTACCAATTTTTGATTGGTGATGGAAGTGACCGGACCAGACAGATTTAAAATCTTTAAATACCTTTTGGTCTAGGCCATGCTCACAGCGAGAAGAATTCTTATACATTAAGAAACCTTCAATCTCAAAATGACCTAGTATGGTTACATCTTGTTTATCTTTGATATTATTCAGATCATCCATGAACTCATCGTAGTTGCTACCATTGATCCATGGCACGAACACGAAACGACTACCATCAAACTCAAATTCTTCTACATCATCTTTGAGGATGTGAACGTGTTCGCTATGTTCCATAACAGATAGTGAAGTGATTGAATTGGTATTCTTGAATGCCAGATCATGATTACCTGCAATGATGTACATAGTACATCCATGTGATTCTAGAAGTGGCAAAAATACTTGATTTACAAATGCAATATCACTAAGCGACAGATGATTACGGTTATCAAAAAAATCCCCTAGCATAAAGAGGGTTGTGATACCATGCTCTTTTAGGTATGGAAAAAATACTTCATGGTAGTACCATCCAAAATACTCACGGAATACGGTACTACCACCACGCGCACCCAAATGTGTATCAGTAAATATACCTATCTTTTTACTCATTTACCAATTTCCTTTTCAATTTTTATTTCATCATACCTTGTTTCTTTAGTAAAAGCCCAATCCGCATTTTTATCATGCATAATCGTAGCCAGTTCAGAAGGCATGAACATCATAAGTGGATGTACAATAGCATTGTGTGTGAATTCCTTAAGCCATTTTAACATTTTAGTCCTCTATGTAGATCACATACATTGTACCATCCAGCCATAGTGGTTGCAGGCTCACCGCAATTGATACAAACAGTTTCGCTTTCGTCTTCTGCCTTATCAATCAAATCAAAAATCGCATCACTTCCATAATAATTGATGTAGAATCGAAGCCCACCAAATTTTTCTTTAATCTGTGCAATCTCGCCATTCCAACCAACCTGAAAAAGATCATCAATAAGCTTATCAACAATTGGCTTCCATGAATCAGGAACTTGATCTAGCACTGCTTCTCTGCTGGTTTTAAATTGCTCAAAACCAGTAAAATACAGTTGATTATTCATCTATGCTCACCTTTGACAATATCATATGAATCATATTATTCCTTTCATGGATTCGTTTTAAGGATATAAATTCAACATCTTCACGAATTCCGCACACCGTATCACGTTCGTTGTCTTTATGCAATACCTTAAGCATTTCAATCAACTCTGTGTTTGTGAAGTTTCTTTGCTGCATGAATCATACTTCCAGTGAATATCATCTAGTGAAACTTCTATGTGTTGGGAAGCCCATAGCCTCGATTTCAATAAGCTCAAGGCTCTATCCTTGGTTTCATACTGGCATCTGTGTAGGTTCAATAAACAGGACGCTGTGATTCCACTAGGTATGTGTGTGACAACTATCATATCACCATTCATCCACCTACTCATGTGATTCAATCATATCCAGAATGCTATCACCATCACCCTTTTTCTTACGTTTAGCGCGGGTTTTGTTTAATCCCTCAATTTCTTCATAGTTGTCTATGTAGTTCAGGCGATCTTTGTACATATCATTGGTTTCATCAAGCAATTCCATATCTTCATTGTTGACGTTATTTTCATCAATCTCACCCACGAATCCATGGGAATCATCAAAAAGCTTCAACTTGATATACTGTTGCTTGTGTTCTTTCTTGATACGTTGAAAAATCGCATTGGTAACTAGCTGTGTTAAGTAGGCAAATGGATTATCATACTTCTCAGGATCAAAGTTATGAGCATACTTAACACATGTTTCGATAGCGTCACTAATCATTTCCTCTTTCCAGTTTGGAGCATAATTCACAAAGCGAGGGCTATAACAACGTCTGTATGAAATATCAAGAATAGCTTGCCCCATGATGTCTGTTAATGGAGGTGCTGTAAATGTTTTAAGCGCTCTTTGAAACTTTATTCTCATTTCAAGGGGTTGTTCTTCTACCTGTTCAACATCAAGAAAACTAAAATCAGAAAGCATCTGTTCTAAGTGTTCTGATTTTTTGGCTTTTTTGATCTTGTTGTACTTAACAAATTCTTGAAAAAGTTGTTTGTTATTGACATAGTGAGTTTTATTACTTTCCTTTTTTGCCTGACGTTGTAGTTCAAACTCAAGATTATCTATATCGTTATTCGTTATTTCTGTTGATTTATACATTCTAGTTGACGAGCCTCTTTTAATGCTTGGCTACATAATCCATCAACAAATTCGTTTAACTCTATTCCTGCATGACCCTTTACCCATTTAAATTTGATGGAAGGTAACTCTGCTTTGAGTTTATCAAGTGTGCGCCAATACGTTATATTTTTAATAATTTTGTTATTAGAACCTTTCCAGCCTTTATGCTTCCAGCCCCATAACCATTCAGTCATACCTCTCTGTAGGTACTGTGAGTCAGTATAAAGTGTTAATGAAATAGAGTCAAGTTGTTTTTGTGTAAATCTTTGTTTAATAAATTCCATTGCTTTTATACCTGCACTCAACTCACCTTCTTGTGAAGTGCCTTCAAGATGACCATATTCTTGATATATAACTTTGTCCATATCTGGTGAATACAAACAAAATGCCCATGATGCAAGTTCTTTGTTTTTTCCACCATCAGTCCATATTTCAAGATTCTTCAATTTATTTCTCTCTATAGTAAAAAAGTTTATAAAACTCATTATAATAATCTAAAGAAGTATAAAATACATTATAATGAATTTAAAATAGTATATAGTGATAATACTACACTATAATGAAAGTTGCAAACTTTTTTTTATTTTACTTTAATGCTTTTATTAAATTAAAAAAAGTTGTAAAATACGTTCATAAAACTTTCATAAACTAGTTTATAACTTTTTATTCTTTTAGATTATTTTCATATTCTTTTTTATTCTATAAACTTTTTTATTAAAGGGGTTTACAGATAAATTTATATGTGCTATTTTGAATGGGTGGTTGAGGGAGGGACAAAGAATGAGCCGCTGTTACACGGCTTTCTTAATGGGAATTGGGTAGAATTTAACAGGGTGTTTCTCATCAGCATAAATTTTAACACGCTTCTGTCCATGCTGTATCATATAACCACTATACCCCTTCTTAGGTATACTCATATCATCAACAATGTCATAGATATTAGCCATATCCTTAGACTCATGCAACCGCATCAATCGACCTATAGACTGAATTATTCGAATCATGGCTTTGGTGGATGATGCTAGTATCATGTTATCAAGTTTGTTAATAGAGATACCAACCGCCATAGTGCCGTATGTTGCACAGGTAATAATCCTATCACCCGCTTCAATTATAGATTTGATAACGTCACGCTCTTTATTACTAACCTCACCATTGATCACGAATACATTCTCACTTTTTTCTTTCAGCATTTCGTATACAGGGGTTTGGTAGCTGTCAATAGAATCAAACAGAATTAGTGTGTTGCCTTCAAGTGATAATGCAAGATTAACAATGAATTTTCTACGTTCCTCAAGCGAGTACACATATTCTTTTTCAATGCCATACCAGTCTTTAGGGTTTCGCTTTGTACCGTCTTCTTTAAGAAAAACCTTACTCTCAAGTTCATCTTTGAATTCCTGTTCATACTTCAATAGAATCATCTTGATATTAACAGCAGTTGCCACTCCCTTATCTATGCTTTCTTTAGCGGTCATGATTATCTTGCGAGGGCCAAACATACCTTCAATGAACATTTCATTTGATTCAAATCCATCAAGTGTGCCCGTTAATCCATGTTTCATAGGGCAGTTGATAGAATTGGTAATCATGCTACTCAATACATCAGCTTTAGCACCATGCACTTCATCACAAAACATAACATTCATTTCATCAAGAGCTTTCTTAGGAAGTTTTGACATCGACTGCCAAGTAGTGATTACGATTTGCTTGTCGATAAATTTCTTGTAGTCTTTGTTAACCTTCTGACAATGACCCGCTACGTTCCATTCAACACACGAACCATTAGCATAATCTTCAAAATCGCCATACATCTGCTCGACCAAATTACCAGAGGGAACTACAACGAACATACGCTTGCCTTCCATTTCTGGAAGCAATTGCAGGATACGCAAAGCGCAATAGATGATTAGAGACTTACCAGATGATGTAGAACTCAGACACAAACTGCGCCCCATAGAGAACATATGCATTAGCGCATCATATTGGTGTTCATGGGGTGTAATGGGTTTCCCTTTGCTGTGGGGGTCGATAACTTCCTTGATAACATGCTCAAGGTCTTCTCTAGTCAGATCAGAACTAGGAATCAGTTCAGGATCGACGCTGTAGCTGTATCCTTGGCCTTTAATGAACCTAAGTAATGCCAACACCAGCCCTATAGGGAATGTCTTGTCACGGCGATTGTAGAGCCTCTTATACCCATCCCAATGTCCCTTTTTTACACGGGGGTCATGTTTGGCATTAGGAACTTCAAAACTGAACTTGGTTTGGATTTCCATTTCCATATATGACTCATCACACGCAATCTTAACGTATGATTCGTTCATCTTCTGAATTCTAATCTGTGATTGATTCGTATTCATATGCCAGTTTCAATAGTTTGTTTGCTGTGGTTAACACAACTATATATGGGATTTTAACTTGTGCTTTTATAGCTGCTAGGTATCTATGATGTCCGTCGATAACATACCTATCCACACTAACAATGATTGGTTTCATCTCAGGAGTTGATGCAGGGTCTTCTCGCATATCCATAACAATGTCATCAATTTTATCTTCGTCAAAACCTTCGGCTTGTAGTACCTTGATATGATAAACAGTTTCATAATAAGGGGTGCTACCAACGCCCTTACTTTCGTTCAACCATTCCATAAAACGATCAACTTCCTCAATTTGAGGCATATTAATCCTAGCTATCATAAATTGTTCTGTGATAAATTCTTTAAATGATTTCATTAGTAGTTGCCTCCGCATTATATTTATGTTAGCATAATTTACGTTTTATCTATTTTGGAGTGATTTAGATGTTATCAGAAAAGCAAAAAACAAAGGTTATCAATGCAGTTGAGGAAGAACTTAAAGAAATGGACCAATACAAAGGCTTAAGTTCTAGCAGAGTACCAGTGTTTTCTTATGATGGTCTGAGTGTTCAGGTTGTTGTTACTAGGAATACTATTGATGATGAGGAAGAATAGCTAAATAGTCATATAAACAACCAAAAACAGGCATATACAAATGACTACCAAGGCTATTAATACAGCAAAATCAACATCGTTCATGGCGGTTTTGGGGTATGATCGTGATGTGACATATACGATACAATCAACCAACTTAGGCGGGGTTTCTCTAACACCAGCAGAAATGCCAGCTAGATTCTCCAACATTCCATTTCCCGGCGACAAAGCTCAGTTTGGGGATTTGTCGCTAAGGTTTCTTTTAGATGAAGACCTTTCACAATGGTCTACACTGAATAAATGGTTGTTTCAGCTTACTGAGGGGATCAAGAATAAAAATGGTGATGAACTAATCTCATACATAGAAGTAACGGTGTTGAACAGGCAAAATCAACCCACACTACGAATTCGATATAATAATGCTCATGTTATTGATATTGGTGATCTTGAATACGATATTGTGGGCGAGGAAGAAACCCTTGTGTCTAGTGCATCATTCACGTACAGTCACTACACTATTATAAACGCAACAACAGGTGAAACAATTGAGTACGGAAATCCACAATGATTTAATAGACCTTATAGACAAAGCAGAAAATAGCTTTGTCGAATTGGTTGGTGTTGCAGAAAAAGACGTATTGATTGATGATTTTGATATTGATGGTGAAGCTATACGCACACCGAAGCTTCACCAGAAATATTCTGTAATGCTTGCAAAAGAGTCGATGGCTCTGATAAAGTATCAACAAATTCAAAAGCGTGTGTACCTTGAACGCTGGAAATATTTCAATGGTAAACAGACAGATCAATATTACACAAAATTTGGTGTCTTCAATGAGAAGGTTATCAAAGGTGATATTGACAAATACCTTTCATCGGATAAGAGGTTGGGGTACGCTAATGAACTTTTGGAAGTACAAAAACAAATTGTAAATTACCTTGAGCGTACCGTTAAGGATATTAGTAATCGAGGATTTCACATCAAATCTATAATCGACTGGCGACGTTTTGAGGCGGGTGCATAATGAAAATATAGTGCTTGACCCCCTAGAATCACTTTGGTATAATATAGTTGTGGTGAGGGGGAAATGCCTCACGTTTTTAGGAGATTAGATTATGAGTATTTCTGAGTCGCTTTTTTCCCTCGCCAAAAACAACAACGGTAAGTTCAAATCTGACAAACAATCCAAATTTGTTCTGTCCAAAGCATTAGATAATGTGATCGTTGGTGGTGGTGGAAGTCTATACGGTAATGCTTATCAGTTTTTCTTTTACTGTGATGATGATGGTGTTGTTTCCATCGAAAAGGAAATGAAAAGCGGTACTGTTGTTTATTGGGAGCGTAAATCTGAATCAGAATTTTTGTCTGGTCAGGCTCTTAAAATTGAGCGAGTTGAGTTAGCTACTTACATTAACAAAGCAAGGGAAATGATTAACAGGCTTAGAGCAGATTCAATGACCAAGTTTATGACTCGGTTAAATGGTGTCACTGATCCAATTGAGCTTGGTAAGATTAGTAGCTTGTTTGAAAAGCAGGAGGATGCTAGGTTGAAAAGAATTGAGAAGGTTATTAGCGCCAAGCAAGAAAATTTCGATAAAATGTTGGAGAAAAGATAGATGGAAGTGCTTTTTAATATTTGTTTAACCTCGTTTATGATTTTCATAGGTAGTCTTATTTCTGCATGTATTGTTGATGCCTCAACAAAATACGCTATTCCTACTTGGTGGATGAAAATTATTGAGTTCAGTTTAATGGCAACAATTTTTCTATGGTTCATTTACGGACTCATACGTATATGGATGTAGAGTAGAAGGGGCTTTCGAGTCCTTTTTTTTTGTCTTAAATAACTATTGACTTTGCTACTCGGTACGGTATGATTATAAATATAAAGTTAATAAGGAAAATACAATGCCACATCAAGAACTAAAAAAGTTTATTATAGACAACGGATACCCAACGGGGCGAGAACTAAGAACACAAAAATATCAACAATTTGT
>Ga0136596_1000417_pt1 | contig 21512 bp, 30 predicted proteins | sample AntRauTorcE11897_FD_101387 | JGI IMG/M metagenome (GOLD analysis project Ga0136596, IMG submission 101387) | Saline lake microbial communities from Rauer Islands, Antarctica - Metagenome Torckler E11 #897 | ecosystem: Environmental > Aquatic > Non-marine Saline and Alkaline > Saline | place... | reverse complement strand
CTCCGGCCTCGTCGGCCTGCTTAATCTGGGTGCCAACTCCTTTACCGGAGATATCAACCCGGGTCTTGACATTACTACTACGTAGTTTCTTTGCTACTTGGTAGCCAAATGCAGCGTGGGTATCAGTATCTACGAGGCAAATCGAGACATCCAGCGAGTTCCCAAGCTCCGGCCAGAGCTCATGTGCCTCCAGGAAGTTAGCCAGGGTGACATCACCGGCGCCAAATCCTACCGCCGGCACTGGCTCTGTAGCAAACATGTCCATCAGATTATCGTAGCGGCCACCACCAAACAGAGAGCGATTATTCTGCGGATGCGTATCAAAAACCTCAAAGACGCTGCCGGTGTAGTAATCGAGACCACGAATTAGGGCCGGTTCAAAGACGACATTACCAATCTCTCGCTCCTTTAGCTGCTCTAAGAGTTCCTCTACATCATTGAGTGGTAGTGCTAGGTTAGGAAATTTTTCGCGGATAATTTTTGTGTCTCCGGCTGATAGGTAGGTCAGAAGCCGCTCGGCAGCCTCGGTTTCCAGAAGATCATGAATGGCCCCGTTGAAGCTATCCTTGTCGATCTTACTCTTTTTATCGATGGTCCGGGCTAGATCAGCCTGCGTCTCTTGGTCAATCTCCAGCACATCCTCACAGAGGCGAGTAAACAAACCACGCGAGCTCAGCTTAATGATAAAATCATCCTCCTTGGCCCCGAGGTTTTTCATCAGCTCATGGGCGAGGATAATGACCTCCAGGTCAGCCACCAGGCTATCGGCACCAAAAATATCAGCATTCAGCTGCCAGTGTTCGCGTAGTCGGCCGTGCTGGGGGCGCTCGTAGCGAAAGACGTTGGCGATCGAGTACCAGCGGGCTGGGAAGGAGAGTGACTTGGCTCGAGCAGAAATCATCCGCGCTACTGTTGGGGTCATCTCTGGCCGTAGCATAATGTCGCGGCCACCGCGATCCGTGAAGCGGTAGGACTGCTCTTGGGCTAGCTCCTCACCGCTTTTGGCATCATATAGCTCCGCCGGCTCAAGCACTGAGGCATCGATCGCTTCGTATCCAAAGGCTTCAACGGTCTGGCGCATGACCTGCTCAAGATACTCTCGCCGCCGCAGATCGTCTGGGTAGAAGTCACGCACGCCCTTATAGGAGTCAGTTTCGATTGGCTGTGAGTCATTCATACTGGTATGGTAGCATTACACTTAGCTCGACTCAATCATGATTCGTATTAATAAAAAAATTGGCGAGACGCCACTGGCGGCGCTGAAGCAGTTTCGCGGGGAAAACCCAGAATACGCGACGGCTCGCTTGAGCTATGCCGGCCGGCTCGATCCTATGGCCGAAGGTGAGCTCTTAATCTTGGAAGGAGAAGAGAATGATCGACGAGCTGACTTTCTGGGGCTAGATAAGACCTATAAATTTCAGATCCTCTTTGGTATTTCCACTGACACTTTCGATCTTTTAGGGTTAGTAGATGAGAAGACAAGTACCACTGATTTACGCTTAAGCGTAAATCACGTACAGACAGCTCTCGATAGCTTCGCCGGTAAATGGGAGATGGCGTATCCGCCGTACTCGGCCAAAACAGTGGCGTCTGATGGTAAAAAAGAGCCGCTCTGGAAGCTGGCTAGAAAGGATAAGCTAACAAAGAAGCTCCCAACTAAATCCGTAGAGATATACCGGCTCAGCTGTAGTGGAGTGAAGACAGTTGATGCGGATTATATAATCAATTATATAATTGATTATATAACAAATGTAACGGGTGATTTTCGCCAAGCGGAGATTACTACTTGCTGGAAGTCTGTATTAGCTGACGCTAAGGAAGACTTTCTTTTGGCTAATTGCCGGGTTAGCTGTAGCTCTGGTACGTACGTTCGCCGCTTAGCAGAAGAAACTGGTCGGCGGCTCGGTGTGCCGGCTCTGGCTTTCTCAATTACGCGCACGGAGATTGGTACCTAAAAAACCACCCGACCTAAGGGTGGTTTTTATGTTGAATTGAGGAGATTTTAATTTTCCACTTCACTTTTAGCTAGCTCCTGAATACTGGAAACAACAGTTTCAAGTATCTGGCTGTGAAAGTTAGCACCACCCTCGGCTAGAGCAGTAAGGTCAGGATCATGAACGATCTGGCTGGCACCGCGGATAACTCCCCAGTGGACAACCGCGCCACCAAAGAAGAAACCCGACCACTCCAGAAGCTCCATGCCATCATTCCAGTCATCCTCGTCAGTCAGGTAGCTGTCTTGCAGTGTGGCTAGCTTACCTGCGGTCGCTTCAGCCTTTTTATCTACTGTCTCAGTCTCTTCAGCCTTGGCCGCAATTTCATCAATTTTTTTACGGTGCTCAACGCTTTTTTTAATTAGCTGGGTAAGTTCAGACTCTGAAAATATGCCGGCAGAGACGAAACCGGTCTGTCCGCGCTTAAGAAAGTCGCTGCAGGCGACAGCGAAGGCCTTGACCTCTCCGAGTTTCTTCCACATGTGTTCATTCATATATCAGGTAAGGTTATTTTTAGTGCGTTACAGGAAGTGTAACACAGACAGAGGAGTGGGAAAGAGAAGTAACTAAAAAGTTGCATTATATTTTTACATGTGCCATAATAATTACCGAATTAAATCGTTCCTTTTAAAATTAGAGGTGGATAATAATGACTCAATTTAATGAGAGTATTCTCTTACTTGCGGGTAATGCGACAAATCTTCAGTCTCTGTCTGATAACCAACTAACTATTCTCAGAAAAAACTTACGTGATGAGATAGAAGAGATAAAAAACACGAGCAGAGACTGCTTAAAAACTGATCTCTCTTTGTGTTACGTAATATTTCCACCGAGTAAATCGGTTGTCGAGGCACAGACCAACCCAACTATTCTTAAGTTTGAAAATTTGTTGGTACAGGTTAATGACTGTCTTCAGTTTCGACATTCGCAGTAGTCACACACAACTTATAATTTAAATTAAAAGCCGCTCCGTATTCCACGGTCCCGGCTTTTTTTCTTTTGGGCTAGTTCTTTTTTTAGCCGCGCCGGCAGATGCAGTATGTTGCTTGATTTATTATTTAAATATGCTTTAATAAGAAAAGAACAAACCTGAACATTTAAAATCTACCTGTTATGGAGTTTACCCCTCACCCCGATTATCCGTACATCTCTCCGATTCATCTTTCTTTTGAAATACTCTTATGCTGGGAGACTGCTCCAGAGAATGAATTGGCAGAGATCCTCAAGCTAAAGGTAAAGTTAGTTCATTCTAAGTATTGTGGACGTGGAAATGGGTTATACAAAGATAAACTCAGAGCTGTCCACTCGTTTACTTGCTCCAGAATTGAGAGCTATCACAATTCTAAAGAGAGACTCCTCAGTAGATTCGTCTGCTTTGGAGAGTCTATGGAGGAAGATACTGATGTTGCAGAAATAATTAGCTCAAAAATCTACATTTCTTCTCTGGAGAATGTGAGAGAATATATGGAGGAAAATATTATACCGGCCATTTCCGGAGATTAATCACAAACCAAAAAAAGCCCCTTGTTCGGCGGGGCTTTTTTTCTTTTGGATATGTCATTATTTCTAATCCTGAGCTTTCTGAATGTGCGCGAGAATTTTGTCGGGATGTTCACCAACGTAGTTACCATCAATCTCTATCGTCAACTGCTTTTTTAGCCGTGCTGGCAGCTGCTCTTTAGTGGTCGGCTTATCCTGAGGTGAAGAGAGAAGGATCACTGCTTCAATGTCAGCACTAACCCCCTTTAGAGTAGCTTTTAGGTCATTGTTAAAGCGATCTTTCAGCTTAGCGTGCTCGTCTTTTTCAACGCCACCGGAGCCAAGCGTCTGACCTTTTGAGCGGCGCTCGAAGTGTCCTTTCTGCCCATCGTCGTCTAGTTTCTCGGTACGGATTTCTACAATTTGCTCGATTTCACCAGCGAACGCACTGTAGAGATCAGCCGATTGGGTGCTAGCTACGATGATAAGCGTCTTTTTATCTTTAAATTGGGGAAGGTTCTCGGATATCTGCATATTTTTATGAATTAGACGTCTTTTAATGTGGCGGTGCAGTGGGCGCAGCGGGTGGCATCGCCGGCAATGCCTTCCTTGCAGAAGGGGCAGGTGCGAGGCTTCGGCTTGGCCTCCTTCGGATCTTCGCGCTTGAGCGAGTTGATGTAGCGGACAATCATGAAAACGGCAAAGGCAATGATTGCAAATTCAACAATGGTACTGATAAACGTGCCGTAGCCAAATGTCACTGCATCGGTGGTTTCCGTGGCAGCTCGCAGGACGAGCTCCTTGTCGGCAAAGTTAATATCGCCGGTCAAGAGACTTATCGGTGGGAGGATGACATCCTCAACCAAGGAAGTGACAATCTTAGAAAAGCCGGCCCCGATGATGATACCGACAGCCAGGTCGATGGCATTACCACGGACTGCAAACTCTTTGAATTCATCAATTATTTTCACCCGGTGAGAGATATCTGTGTGTTATACCGATACCTTAATTACATTAGCAAATACTTACTGCTCAGCATCTATTACAACGTGATTATTCATTAGTATACAGGAAAAGCCGGGTGGATAAAAAAATCCCATCGCTCATGAAGATACGATGGGAAGTTAAGTTAGACAACTATTTGTTTTGGTGGCTACCTGGACTGTCACTAGAATGTAGCTGTTTTAATTCTTGATTAAAGAACCGTTCTATCTTCTGATCAAGTTTTTCTAGACCGGTTACTGTTACTGAGTAGACAAAAGCCGGTATTATTATGATGCCAACAACTCTATAAATACGCATCATCTCCAGCCACCCTATGACATACCATATTATTATTGCTACTAAAGTCGCGGCAATAATACCGACCTTTTTCGCTGGCGGTACTTGGTCTTTTATCTTTTTGGGGTGCAGCATTTTGTAGGCGAGTAGTAGATATATAGTTATCAGTGAGAAGAAAGCTGCTACCGCGTAGGCCCCAAGCCATATGAGTTGGTTTTCAATTGAGCCAAAGATGTGGGTAACGGAATCCATGAGTATCAATCCAGCTAATGTCGCTAACATGTTAGCAATTAGCAAGATAAAAATGCCATAACCTTCAGAGTACATACTTTCTTTCGAGTAGTAACTAGAATCGAAGCGAGATTTCTGCATAGTGACCTCTATATTTGATTATAATTAAATACGTCTAAATTGTAGAATACTATTTATATTTATTTTGTCAATAGTACTACTTTTCCTCGTCAGACTCGTCGAAGTCGAGGGCGGCGGAGTTGATGCAGAAGCGATCGCCGGTCTCGGTCGGACCATCGGGAAAAACGTGGCCAAGATGAGCATCACAATTTCCACAGCGTACTTCGGTGCGGCGCATACCGGCCGAATCATCGGGAGCGAGGGTGACGCTTTCCTTATTTTCAACATCAGAAAAACTCGGCCAGCCGCTGCCTGATTCGAACTTCTCCTCTGAAGAGAAGAGCGGCTGATCGCAGACGACACAGTGATACATGTCATCCCGTTTCTCCTTAAGGAGCTTACCAGAGAAGCGAGCTTCGGTGCCGGCCTCCTGAGTAACCTTGTACGCTTCGTCTGACAAGTGATCAAGATTCTGGTTACTTTTATCGGACATAAAAATTTAATTACCTGGTAGTTGACTAGATAAGCTTGTACCGCCCTTGGCCCCAAACTCAAGGGTGCGAATCGGGAAGGGGATATCAATATCCTGCTCCTCAAAAGCCGTTTTTATAGCCATGATGGCATCATTTTGACTGGCCAGGAAAGAGGGCTGTCTGTCAAAGTTGATCCAGAATCGTACGGTGAAGTTGATGGAACTACCTCCAAATTCATTGTAGTAAACCTCAATCTCATGGTTGTCGGTATCAATGTACTCTAGAGCTGCCACAGCTTGCTTGGCCGTTTTGCGGGCCAGGTCTAAGTCATCGGAGTAAGAAACTCCACAGGCTACGTCAATGCGGCGTTCACCAAGCTCGGTGTAGTTGACTAGATCGTTTTGGAATACCTGCTGGTTGGGGATATACACCATCTGCCCTTTGAGTGACCGAAGCTTGGTGGTACGCAGGTTAATCTCGGTAACAATGCCGAGATGACCACTGATCTCAACCAGATCGCCCTCAGAGAAGGGCTTACGGAAGATGAGAATTATCCCAGAGATAAAATTAGCAGCAATATCCTGGAGGGCAAAGCCAAGCACAATTCCCAGCACTCCGGCGCCGGCCAGAGCGGTTGTCACCGCCTTACCGAGACCGAGCAGGCTCAGGCCCACGACGATGCCAACGATAATAACCACCACCTTTACCGCTGTTCCCAAAAGCGTCTCGAGGGAATGAGGGGCTCCTGAGCGAGCGGCGGCATTTCGAGTCAGCTTCTGGCTAATCTTTGCCAAGAGATAAAAGACAGCCAGGACTACTAAGAAACCGAGGATTTGAGGGAGGTTGCTAACGAGGCCGTCGATCCAGATGTTTAGTTTACTGAGTAGGTCCTGCATAATTTTAGTAGGTTACTGGCTTAGTGATAATTTTATCGTCTGTCTGATTATTATAACATTGTAAAATAAACTTTACAGTTTACGGAAGGGCGCCTTGACAGGCTGTTATCTATGCTAGTATTAATGGTGTGTGATTAATTATCCGTTCTAATATTTTTGTATGGAAAATCACGACAATACCCCCAATAATCAATCTGGACAGGCTCCTAACCAGCCACAAGGAGAAGATGGTGGTACCAACACGATTTTGATTGTGCTCTTGATCACCATTGTGCTTGTTATCGGCTTTTTCCTCTTAGGTGGTGCCCCAGCACCGGAAAATGGTGCTGATGCTCCAGCTAATGACGACAACGCGAGTGTTGACGTTGAGCTGCCAGGAGATTCTGGCGGTGACGCTAGTGGTGAGGCCGGTGCTTCCGGTGACGCGAGTGCACAGTAAGCCCAAGACCTGTTAGATGAATAAAAAAGCCGGACTGAGTTCAGTCCGGCTTTTTGTTATCTCTAAAAGCAGTTACTCGCCGCGGCCATCAGGCCAGAGGTCAGTAGCTTTGCTATAGATTATTTCGTACGTAATAATTTTTATCTTCAGGTTAGTTTAGTGATTCGGTATTATTAATGGATATGTTGTATAATAATGACAGGTGAAGAGGATATAATTACTATCTAATAAAACTATATTATGGGAATTATTGCATGGATTATCTTTGGTGAATCTGATTTTCTAAGACACTTTTTTTGCAAAAAAAAGAAAAGCCACGCCTCATGAGGAGTGGCTTTTTGTAAGTAGATAAAGATTTCCTCAGCCTATCCCTGATTCATTCTATTCAAGCACTTCTCAATATAGTCAGTAGTGGCGATACTTTCCACCGTCCCGTCGTCTTTTTTTACACTAACTCTTGCTAGCTTCGGAATGTCAATTGTTTCATTTGCGAGCTTAAGGCGAAAGTAATCACCGGGTGGGTTGGTGAGCCTGTCGTCGTTAATGACTTTAATTATTTCTTCCTGTTTTTCTTCTTGAAGTGTATAGGGGTTGAAGACATTATCGTGTTTTTCAGGATTTAAATTAGCCATTGGTTAGTCTTCAAATATCTCACCGCGGTACTCATCAATTCGGCGCTGACTCCAATCATAAAAGTTAGCATTAGCATCTTCAAGATCTTCAGCCAGCTCCTCGCCGACGAAGCGCCAGTGCCACGGTTCGTACTCGTAATAGCTATTGCCGGGTGGATAAGACAGAATAAAACCATATTTGTGAGCGTTTTCTTCCAGCCAGCCAAAAGCATCGCTTTCTCCAAAGTTGCTGAAATTAGCTTCTAGCTCCGGGGTGGTGAAGTCGATGGTGGTCCCCAGCTGATGCTCAGAGTAGCCCTGCTCAGCAGAGAACTGATTAGCGGTCCCGGCACCATACGTGATGACATAGTTATTCTTCAGCGCCTGCTGCTGCCGGAAGGAGCGGAAAGCGGAAACAATAAGCAGATCAATATCATCTCTCTCTGCATCATCAATCATGTCCTCAAGAAAGGAGTAAGCACGTTCGTGAAAGTATTTTTTTTCATCTTCGTTATAAATGTATTCGCTGTCTATTTCATCTAATTCAGAAGGAGTGTAGTTTTCGCTAAGGAAGAATATGCGCGAATACTTCTTCAGGAGCTCCGGGTCGACTGATGTGTATCGTGATATATCACCAACAGTATCATTAATATCCTCAATCTGTTCTTCAAAATCCTCATTTCGCTCCTCAGCCATCTGAAGCTCTTCGGAAAGTACTGTGTTTTCATTCTCTAGTCTGCTTAGCTCGTCTTCTAATACTAAAATTTCCTGGTTAAATTCAGCGTTCTCGATTCGCTGCTGCTGAAGTTCTTCGGTAATATTTTTTGCAGCATAGACACCATAACTACCAGCGCCGATACCGATTATAAGTCCTGCTGTTAGAAGCCATTGGCTACTTTCTGATACTTTACTCATACAATTAGTATAACAGAATATACTATGTTCTTAATTAGAATATACTCATTACCTGTATCAAGCTGTGGATTTCTCTGACATATTTTTACGGTATACTACGTGTGTATGAAAATTAAAATCTCCAATAGAATCTTTCTATACTTTATTTTGATGATGGTCGGAGCCGGTGGCTTCTTCTTTACACTCTTTATTCCTAAGCCGACTGGTTTTTACGCCTTCATCGCTCTGGCCGCTGTAGCTGGATTTGGTGTGGCTGCAAATATCTGGGACTCAAAACGGAATCATCGTGATCTCGCCTGCCAAACAGGGTCAGACTGTAATGCTGTTGTGAATAGTCGCTATTCCACGTTTCTGGGGGTTCATCTTGAGTACTGGGGTATGGGATACTTTGGAATCTTGATTCCTACCTACATAACACTTATGTTTGCACCTCAGCTATTCAGCTCTCTGATGATTTGGGGAGTTGTTGTATTTTCCATGCTGGCAGGAGTGTTCTCGCTGTATCTTCTATTTATTCAGGGTGTGCTTTTAAAAAAATGGTGTATATGGTGTCTGCTGGCGGCAGCAATGTCGCTTACTGTTTGCGTGCTTTCGGTGGTAAGCATCGAAGCAGCGACTGTATTCATTGCTCAGGGAAGTACCATACTTATTTTCATTCAGTATCTTGGCTACATCTTTGGTGCTGGAGGAGCAATGGCTTCGATTTTCTTGTTTGCAAATTATCTTGATGATGCAAAGATTGACGAAAAGGAGCTCTCATCTCTTAAGGGGGTTCTTGAGATGGGCTGGATAGGACTTGTTCTTGTATTAGTGAGTCAGTTTCTCCTACTGACAGCTTTTCCTGTTCTTACTCAGATTGCCGGATTCGTAGTTCAGATTCTCGCGCTTTTAATAACCGGAATATCCACTGCTGTCTTAATGATTATTCTTGGACCATTTCTTGTCTACGTACCATTTACAAAAAAAGATGATTCAAGTAGAGAGGTAGAGGATGAGTTATCCCTCAGTACACTGCGAGCCTCTATTGTTATCTGTGGAGCAGTGATTGTATCCTCTTGGTTCATGGCATTTACAGCTGGTTTCTTCTTAACTTTCTCGTACGTAACTCTCTCAATAATTTATCTTGCCATTCTCTCCTTCACTACGAGTATATTTCTGTTTCTAACCAAGCTGAAGAAGTAGCAGTGTTGCCTTAAAATGTGAATTGACGCATGTTTCCCTGCATGTCATCTTTTATTGTAGTAAATACACGAATCAACGTGGTTCGGTGTACATTTCACAACCAAAATAAAATCAAAAATGAGTTACACAATTCATTTAAGACCCGAAACAGTACCTGGATGGCGGAGATTAATTGACCAGGAAAAAGAAGAAGTAAATCTCAGTGAATATGTTAAAAAATATAATCACCTAAATCAATTCAGCATTGAATCAGCTAGAAAGCATTTCACCGTCCAGATTGTAAATTCTGATAAGAAAGTATCGGAGCATCATACTGCTAAAAAAGTGTTCATACAGAATACTTAAAGAAGGTAATGTAATCCATGAATCTGCTCAAAATATATACAAAATTCGAGTATTCCTCAGCAAGATGAATACCAGTATCAATTAAGAGATCCTGGCATTCTCTTCGAGAGTAAAAAGCTACTTGTATTTGGTCTTAGACTGGAGCAGACAGCATAAGGATATATCGTTATGACGTAGCTACCAGGTTTCTGTTGGCAAAGGAAGCCGAGCTTGTTCCGGAGGTTTAAACGTTCTTTTTCAGGCAGCTGATTAATGCGAGTTTTGTATACACTGATTAAGTCGCCCCTTATCTGCTGTGCTTTCCATAGTGAGTACCTATTTTTTTGTAAGTTGCAAACTGGCTTTAGTAGCTTACTTAAAGGCGGTATAATGTTAAATTAAATTAATTATTTCGTTGTCGGCAATTTCCGTAGTATTATATACAGTAGTCAGAACCGAGCCTGACTTCGAATTTATTTACATAACAATCTACTTATGGGAATCATTACACTGCTGGTTGTACTTTTTTTCGGAGCTTTATTTCTTATTCGACAGGTGAATGAGTACGAGCGTGGGGTTGTCCTGACGCTAGGAAAGTACACCGGTATCAAGCAGCCGGGGTGGCGCTTGATCGTGCCGATTTTCCAGCGGATGCGTAAGATTGATATTCGCGTGAAGGCGGTTGATGTGCCGGATCAGAAGGCGATTACCCGCGACAATATCCCGGTTGATGTTAACGCGGTGATTTACTACAAGGTTCGCGATGCCGAGAAGGCGTACCTTGAGGTAGAGGACTTTCTCCAAGCCATGAGTCAGCTGGCCCAGACGACGATGCGTAATGTTGTCGGAGAGGTTGAGCTTGATGAGCTCCTTTCAGAACGTACGAAGCTCTCTGAGCGGATTTGCTCCGTGGTGGATGAGGCTAGTGATCCGTGGGGTATTTCGGTTGATAACGTAGAGCTTAAGGATATTTCGCTGCCGGTTGAGATGGAGCGCACCATTGCCAAGCAGGCCGAGGCCGAGCGGGAGCGCCGAGCTGTCGTGATCAAGGCGATGGGGGAGGTTGAGGCGTCTGAGAACATGGCGAAGGCTGCCCAAAAGCTTTCAGAAGCTCCCGGTGCACTTCACCTGCGTACCCTGCAGTCGCTTAATGACCTTTCCAGCGATCAGTCCAATACCGTCGTGCTCGGTCTTCCCCTCGAGGTCATGCGCGCCTTCGAGAAGTTTAATCAGAGCTAGCATGTGACAAGTTACTCATTCATTGTTAATTTGGAGCTATGAAAAGAAAAACATACGCAGAAGCTAGTAAAAATTTTCCTCCGAATAAATTAGTGCGGCAAGCCATTACTTTTTTGAAATCGAAAGATAGTGCATTGGATATTGGTGCTGGTTCTTTGCGGGATTCATCATTTCTTCAGTCGGAAGGCTTTAAAAAAGTAACCGCTATTGACAAGAATGTGCAAGATGTAGACGAAGAAAAGATAGAGTTTATCCACGGAAATATTGAAGATTTCAATTTCTTTCGTCAAAAATATGACTTAGTAGTAGCAATAAATATATTGCCATTCTTAGAGAATGATGATTTTAAGAAAATTTTTCCTGAAATACTAGATTCTATAAAAAAAGAAGGCGTTTTTTGTTTTACATTATTTGGGTTAAATGATGACTGGAATTTAGGTGAAAAGAAAATGAATTTTCATAGCAAATCTGAAGTTTTAGATATGTTAAAAGATTTCAGTGATATTAAAATATTTATAGAAGAAGAACGAGATGGGGGGACCGTAAATGGAGATGAAAAGCATTGGCATATATTTAGAGTAGTTGCTGTTAAATAAAAAAAGAGGAATTGCCTTACAACAATTCCTCTTTTGTGTTGGTTCTAATTACACATCTCCACCACAGCTATCGTCTCCGTGGCAGTCAAATTCAGGACAACATTCAGCATTCTTGGTTGCTGTCCAATTGTCGCTCACTTCTCCAAAGAATTTCAAAGCAAGCTTCTTGGTTTCTTTCGAAGACAGTACTTCTTTCTCCATCGGTTGAACACCGAGAGTAGGTGTTGGTGTATGGTGAATAAACTTTCCAAAATGAACTCGACAAAACTCTTGGTAATCTCGAGTATACATAAGGAATTCATGCCAACCTATATCAATCATCGGAGATGGTGATACGGGTTTCTTTGTTACGGTGCAAAGAAACAAAAAAAGCAATGTGTCTTCAAAGAGCTGTTTAGCCTCTTCGTGAGATAAGTCATGCTTTCGCTTCAGTCGCTCAATCATTTCTGGGTGCTTGTACTCAGAAATTTGATCAAGTACGGATTTCTCCTGTGGTTTAGGAGTACTAGTTTTTAATGTACTCATTCTGGTACCTCATTGTTATTTCGAGGTTATGATTACTGTGCTATGTTAATATTATGTAATTTAAATACTATTGTCAAGTTCATTATAGGTATTATTTAATTTGCTCCGCGGACTGAAAGCGTTTGGAAATATAAAATGGTCTAAAATAGAGGGTGATTTAAGACGATTAGTGTAAAAAATTTCATATTTATGTTAATTTATAACAGTTCCAATAATCGCAATTAACACCAGAATTGAAATACAAACACCAAGCCCTCGAGCCACTTTTTTTACCTCTGCTTTTTTGAGGTTCAAAGTATCTAACCTCCAGCCAAAAATAAGTGAGAAAAGCCCATATCCAAAGAATGAATAGGCTTCATTAACTAAAGAAAGAATCATTATAACAACTCCAACAATTCCTAAGAAATATGCAAAAGATTTTTTAACTGTTTCATTTTTTAACCAAACAATGAATATTTTGAGGAGAAACCATGTCACCCCAAGCATTACGATGCCGGCGATTAGAGGGATTAAGGAGTTCATAATGTTTGACATATTCTTAAACTTAGTAAATTAATATATGATTATTTCTTACATTCATCCAAAAAACTCATTAGGTTTTTCTCACCTTCCAGAGTATTAGAATAAACTTTTTTATCAATTTCCCCATCTCTAACTGACTCCTCTAAGCCCCTCAAGTCACCAAGAGTTTTTTGAAGCCATCCATCTGAAGAATCGTGATTATCGTCTACAAAATTACCTCCAGCTGCCACTAATACAATCTTGTCACTTCCATCATCAAATTTTGCAGTAAAACGAGTCCAATATATATTTTTACTTGACTCATGATGAATTCTCTCATTTATTAGTTCCATGTTTTTATTATAGCATTCTAAAAACCTTAGTCAAAAACATCATTGATTTTACTCCTATAATTATCAAAAACTATCCACCACAGATCACTGTCTTTATTGACTTCCTCTTTACGCATATTCTTTTGTTCTTCTTGAAATTCATTCAGAATTTCATTAATTTTATTTCTTGGTGATTTCTCCCTACCTTCAAAAGCCCCTATAGCTGCAGGTACGTAAAGAAGGATAAAAGACATTAAAAAATTATGTACTCCAAACCCTATAAAACCCAACAGAGGAGTGAAATGAATTACCACACCAGCAAACAATAGTCCGTATAATAAGGCTGTTTTATAGCCTTTTTCCCGCGCATAGTCGCGAGATATTCTCCATACCTGATAGATAATTATAGCTGCAAACCAGTATGTTATTAACTGAGGAATATCCAGAATTTCATCTAGATAGCCAGAGGCAGATTGTGCATTAGCGACAAATGGAGATAGAGTGAGTGCAGTAGTAAAAGATGAGATTGTGAGAGTGTGCTTCATATAAATATTAACTATCGAAATAAGTACATATATTGTACAGCATCTATACTTAAGATTAAAAACCACTTACTGCTTTACATTTGCTCCGCGGACTGGAACACTCACTGCTCGTTCCGCTTTAGTGGAACTGCGCTTGAGAACCCACGGTTCTCAACACTCGCAAAGCTCGCTGCTTTCCTTCACGGGAAACTATCGTTTCCCGACCCCTTCATGGTTCGAATCCAGCCGGCTCCGCACTCAAAAAAACTTTTCGTGCTCCGCGGACTGGATTCGAACCAGTAACCCTCTCATTAACAGTGAGATGCTCTACCGTTGAGCTACCGCGGAATGTACACATAGTAATATAGCAAAGAACTGATTACTTTTCTAGGTTTGATTTTGGCGTGATATAATAAAGGTGTAGAAAATCCATCCAGAAAGAAACGTTGCCGCTTTATCCTGTAGTTGAGATCCCTGCAGCCTTTAGCCTTAATTACATATGTATGGACAAATTTACACTGACATCTACTGCCTTTACTGAGGGTGACATGATTCCGGCTCGCTTTACCTGCGAGGGGGATAATAGTAATCCACCACTGGCCATTAAAAATACGCCGGAGGGGACGATGTCGCTGGTGATTATTGTGACGGATCCGGACATTCCGGAAGTGGTTAAGGTGGAGATGGGGATCGATATCTTTGATCACTGGGTAGCCTATAACATTCCGCCATCAACCACCGATATTGCGGCCGATGACCCCATCGGTACCCAGGGGGCTAACTCTGGCGGCAGTATGGGATATACCGGTCCGTGCCCGCCGGCCGAGCATGAGCCGGTCGAGCACCGCTACTTCTTTACTATCTATGCGCTCGATACGACTCTTGAGCTGCCAGAGGGAGCTACCAATTCAGAACTCGAGACGGCCATGCAGGGTCACGTAATCGCTACGGCCGAGCTAGTTGGCCGTTACCAGCTGCAGCTAAGCGACTAATGAAGGTGGTCGATATTCGCCACATTCGTATTGAGGTCTTTCCGGAATCAGCCGATCCTAGAGTTGAGAAAGATCAAGACCAGAATTCTTTTAAAGTGTATGTAGACGCTCCGGCTGAAAATGGACAGGCCAATCAAGCCGCCATCGCCGCCATCAGAAATCGATTACGCATCTCTGGTCAAATTCGGATCGTGTCTGGCCACCGAGCACAAAAAAAGATTATTGCAGTTACCATTGGTAATTAACTTAATTTTTTATGGCAATCAACACCAACCTTAAAACTACCAATCTCGAGGCCGATGATGATCTGAAGGAGTATCTTGCTAAGCGCCTGGCCAAGCTTAATAAGTTTATTGATGACGAAGATACGAGTGCCTTGGCCGATGTTGAGCTTGAGCGGCGACCGGGTCAAAATACCGGTGAGATCTACCGAGCGGAAATTAACTTAAAGATTGCCGGCTCATATTTGCGAGCTGAGGAGACGGCCGAGGCAATTCGTGATGCTATTGATGAGGTACAGGCGGAGATGATTCGCGAAATTAGAAAGGCCAAGGAAAAGCGCCGGGGTCGGATTCGTGCCGGAGCTCGTAAGATGAAGCAGATGATTCAGGGCTTATATGGAGGCGGACCTGAAAATCTCCCAGAAGATAGCGTATAATAATATGAAAAAGAAACACGTACATGCGAACCCGCGAACACTCCAACACATTGCCCTGGGTGCAGTTGTGATATTTTCACTGGTTATCTCCTACGCCATTCATCTTACAAATGAAACTGTCGCGGCAGTAAAGGATAACCATTACCGGGGGATCTACGAAAATCCAACCATAGATAATTTAGATGACTTAGACAATATATAACCTTCAGGCTTTTTTTTGGTAGGCGCTGTAGCTCATCTCCTCATCTCCGGCCGGTTTAACCCGGTCTATCACAAGAGCACCTTTCTCGAGGTGAGCTTTTGTAATGAGGATACGCCGGTTGTCTTTAAAGAAGTGTGCTTTGGGCCAACCAGTGAAGGCGCGAATTTTTCGGAGATTCGCTTCTGGGTCAGCGATTAAGTCAATCTCCCCATCTGCTGCAGAGAATTTCTGGCTGTAGGTAGCCTCGGTTTCTTCCTGGGGCCGGGGCGTAATGCTTCCGGCTAGCCAGGCCGGGATGGTCTCTGTTAATAACTGACCACCAACTGCCGTCAGCCGGCTTTTTAGCTGATCATAGTCGGGTGGCCAACCTTCTGTAGCTACTGACGTCTGAGCTACGATCGGGCCGTGATCCATCTGTTCATCAAGCTCAATGATACTGACACCAGTCTTATCCTCCTCTAGAATTGCGCCCCGGATCGGAGCCGGTCCGCGCAGCTTCGGCAGGAGAGATGGGTGTAGGTTCAGTGTATTATGCTCAGGAAGATAAATCAGCTCGGCCGGGAGGATGTGCCCGTAGGCAATTACTACCGCCAGTGGCCAACCTCCTTTTGGAGCTTGATTTTTCATATTAGCAATAAAATCAGTGGTAATCTTCTCTGGTTTCAGCGTCGGGATTCCCCGTTTATCAGCCCAACTGGCAATCGCTGATTGCTGAAGTTTTTGGCCGCGGCCGCGCGGGCGGTCCGGGGCGGTAACGACGAGCGTCGGGAGCCGATCATTGGCTTCTAAAATCTTAAGAACATCAACCGCAAACTGCGGTGTGCCAAAGAAGATGAATTGTTCTTGCTCGTTAGCCATAAAAGCACTTTCGTATTTATTCTTCAGTCGACGCCGAGTTATCTTTAGCTGCCTTCCTTTCTTCCGGGCTAATTTCCTGTAGGTCAGTCGCTTTGTCAATAAAGAGAGTTCCGTTCAGGTGATCGGTTTCGTGCTGAAAGATCTGTGCCAAGAGACCACTGGTTCCCATCTCAAACTTTTCTCCGGTTCCGTTCAGGGCCCGGATCGTTGCGTGCGTGGCCCGCTCTATTTTTCCGTAGATGTTACGAACGGACAGGCAGCCCTCATCAAGCTCAGCAGTCTCCTTGGAAGTATTTACTATCTCAGGATTAATGAAGACTTGGTCTGCATCCTCTACGTCAAAACGGCCGGCAAACACCACACTGTTAATCACAAATATACGGACCGACTCACCAATCTGGGGTGCCGCAATAGCTACTCCGTCGTCGGTATCATGCAGGGCGGCCTTCATCCGCGTAATAATTTTCTGGATTGGTTGAGTGGTTATTTTGGCCTCAGGCACTGCTTTGGCAGTTTCTCGCAGCACCGGATCTCCTTCCTGGACAATATCTGATTCATTCATATTTATATAGTAGCAAATTATCTCTTCCTACAGGAGGCTGCGGGGGTGGAGGTTAATAGTGATCGAAAGAGGGAGGGAGCGAAGCTTTTCGAGAATTTCATCATCAACCCAGCGGTCAGTAGGAATTTGCAATAAGGCGTGAGCACTGTAGCTCTTGCCATCGTTACCGGGATACATGCTGATCTTTTCATCAGCAAACAACTGCTTTATTTTCTTCATACTTTTTTTTACGGTGGTTTGCTTACCGCTGCTGCTTAGCTTTATTAAATAAGAAAATGGCGGGTAATTCAGGCGTTCGCGCTCGCTAATTTGCTGGCGATAAAAGCTGGTAACGTCTCCGGCAGCGGCCTGCTCAAAGATAGCACTGTGCTCAGCCCGAGACTGAATAAAGAAGTGCTCCTTGGTCTGCTCGCGAATTTTTATTAGTAAGGAAAAGAGCCGGTCCGCTACAGAAAGATCCGGCAGGGCCAAGAGCGAGTCGGCGGTGATGACTGCACTGCTATCAACCGGTTCTGTCAGGCGATTGATACCTAACTGGGTCGTCAAGAGCACTCCACCGTCGCTGGCGTAAAACTGCTCTAAGGTGCTTTGAAGCCGGGCTTCGTTTGCGGTACTACTGCCATCAATTTGAAAAACAGTAAGCTCGGGAATTTTCTCAGCCAGAATATCAGCCACAAAGTCAATCCCGACTCCGAGCGCCTCCAGCCGCCAGCTACTGCAGTTGTCGCAGCGTCTTTGGCTGGTCTCTTCTTTCCCGCAGGTGCGGCAGACGTAGCGGCGTTCACCATCGGTTGTTTCCGTCAGAACCAGCGGGTAGCGACAGCGCTGGCAGGTGACCGTTTCGCCACAATCATTACAGACGGTGAAGGGTCGGCGACCGCGCCGGGCTACAAAGAGAAGCATTTTTTCTCCCCGAGTGGTTACCCGCCGGATCTGCCTGGCTACTGGTGGGCTGAAAAGCTTCACTCCACTGGTTGGGATATCTGGCAGTGACTTCATGTCAATGTACTCACTGGCCGGGCCGTCGTCGTAGTGAAATACCGGTTTAAATACCTGACCAAGCTGTCCGTCTCGATACTGCCACAGTGTTTCTGTGGAAAGGACGCTACTGGAGAGCACGCAGTCACGCTTCAGTGAGGTGGCCAGATGGCGAGCAAACAGGCGCTTGTCCAGGTGCGGCCGCCCGATCATTTTGTATGCGTCATTAACCTCATCCATGACGACAATAAGCCCTAAATCAGCTCGGGGTACACACAGGTATGGAGCCGTTCCCACCACGACAATCGGCCGACTGGTGGTGACAACTTCGCGCCAGCGCGACAGTAGCCGGCTCTTTTTTACTGTGCTATCAAGGCGAATGATGGTGGCTTTAGTATCAAGTCTGGCTACAAGACGCTCAACCTGCTGATTCGTGGGAGCACAGACAAACACTGATTCGTCCTGGCTAAATCTTCGCTGCAGCAGCGACTCAATGTAGCCAATCTGTTTTTCTTGACTGGCCTGGATCACCTTGGCTTGCGGAGCGGTGATTTCAGGGAGAAAGATATCCGAAGATATCGCTGGGAGGTCTTGATTATTTTTAATAATCGGAGCCGGTGTCAGGGCTTTAATAACAGCGCCGGTTGTGACACCACTGAAGCGAGCAAAGGAACGGCAGGCCACGACAAACTGCTTAAAGAAAATCTGGCTACCAACACTGGAGATCTCCTTCATTTCATAGGAGGCCTGTTTTAGCTTAGCCTTAACATCCTTGGCTGCCACGACATCCGCGACGATACCGCTGATTTCGCGGGATCGCATTGGTACGGTCACCAGAGTTCCGGCCGATACGTGCTCGGTAGAAAAGTAGGAAAGCGATTCAGCGCGAATGCTTTTGGCTAGCGGAATAACTTCAACAACATACATAAAAAGCTTAGAGATCGCTGACCGTTATGCGCTGTCCAGCCAGGACAAAAATACTGCCACTGTCCGCGGTAAAGACCGGTTGGCTAGCAGCTTCTGTAATTGGCTGAAAGTTTTGGGTTTCGCCCGAGGGATCAATCTCAATAGCAAAAACCGCGGTCTCAGTAGCGAAGAGGATGACATCAGAGCGGCCCGGGTAGAAACTTACTTGCCGGACTGGCGCCTGATTGTAGACACTGACCCCACAAGTACCGGCCCGGCAGTTAAAGTAGTCTGGAGTGCTGGAGGTTCCGGCCGTCCACTGGGCGAGGATGTTTGTTTCATTATCAACAAAAACTTGTACATTTCCATCAGTGGAGATGACTGGTTCGTCTGCAGTGGGGACACTCTCTTCTTTTGCAATTACCAGCGCGCTTTGAATCTCGGTGCTGGTTTGTAGCACCTGACGGCCGGTTTCCTCGATCAAAAATGGGACAATTTCTGTAGTTTCTTCAGGGACCACAGTTACCTCTTCGCTCCATGGCCAGTAGCCGTCGCGAGCGACGAGCACCTGATGCTGACCGCTCGTGACGCTGTAGGTTGTCGGGCTGGAGGTTGAGCGCAGCGGGTCTACCTGGTTTCTATCAATAAAGACCTGGGCCGGAGCGCCGAGCGGAGCAATCGCTAGCGTGCTACTGCTTTCGCTTCCTCGGATAAGTACGATGACCAAGAGCACAGCGACGAGGCTGGCAATAATGTAAACGAACGTCTTTTTTTGGTTGGTTTGTTTATTTGACATTATCTGTATAGTTGCAGAAAAACCAGCTGGTTTCAAGCAGTTGTTATCACCGTCGGCCGACGGTATGATGAAAAGCATGCAGATACTGCCAAGCATTGCAATTGATTTTGGCTCGTACCAGCTACGGGCCGGGGTAAATGATCCCAAGCAGCCTATTTTTTCCTGCCGGTCTCTTTTGGTTCGCCGCGTTGTCTCCGGTGAAGTGGTAGCGGTGGGTGATGAAGCAGCTGCCCGCGATCTGGCGGCCGGCGAGGAGCTGGTGTCTCCGGTAAATGAAGGTATTTTAACTGACTACCGGGGTGGGGTGGAGCTTTTGCGAGCGGCTTTTTCTGCGGTTCTGCCATGGTGGGGAGTTTTTAAACCGCGGGTAGTCTTGGCTGAGAGTCTTCAGCTGAGTAGCGCTGTCTCGCGGGCTCTGGGAGCGGCGGCCCAGGAGGCTGGAGCCAGCAAGGTGTACATGACAGCGGTGCCGGCACTAGCAGCGCTCGGTAGCGGGATCGATCCGACCTCTGCTGCTGGTAATTTCGTGCTTGATATTGGCAGCCATACAACCGAGGCCGGCGTTGTGGCCCGGGGTAGCCTGGTGACTTCAGCCGCGAGTCAGGTGGGTGGCCGGGATCTTCTGGCGGCGATCTGTCTTCATATTATGGATACGTATCAGGTTCAAGTGGAGCCGACGGTGGCTCGGGAGATTCTTCACACTGTTACCGCGGCGCTCAGGCGGGATTCACAGAAGACCCATGAATTTTACGCTACTACTTCAGCCGAGACAGAGCCGCAAAAAATCTTAGTTTCTTCTAATGAGATCGCCGAAGTGATTAAGAAACCACTTCAAAAGGTAGCTGCGGTGGCCGGTTCGGTAATAAAGCAAACTCCGACCACGCTCTTGTCTGACATCGCTGAGAATGGGCTGGCCGTCTCCGGCGGCGTAGCAGAGCTTGATTATATCGATACATTTCTACAGCGAGAGTTGGCCGTGCCGGTTCGAGTGGTAGAAATGCCGGCTGAGGCAGTAATTCGTGGTGGTCGGAAAGCGTTGTCTTTTATCTCTAAGTACGAACAGTCAATTCCTGTTAGCGAAGTAAACCATGCTTGAGCTTCCTCTACATCATTGCTATTTAATTCCGGCCGATGATCCGGCCACAGCCTTAATTCAGTTAAGAACACGGCTTAAGGAGCTTTTTAACTCTTCGCAGACAGAGCTGTTTGTCGAGGCTAATTTTTCCGAAACCTTTACTATTGATGATGCGCGCGAGCTACGCGAACGCGGGCAGCAGAAAGCGACAGCGCAAGCCCGCTGTCTGCTGCGTGGTTTTGAGATTGCCACGACACCGGCCCAGAATGCCATCCTGAAGATTATCGAAGCCCCGGCCGAAGGGATACATTTCTTCTTCGTGACTCCTCAGCCAAATAATTTACTGGAAACGGTACGTTCTCGCGCCGTTCGGTTGGATGATTTTTCTCCTCAATCTATTGATGAAAACATGGCTGAGCTAGTGAAAGCCTTTAGTGCCAGCGACGCGCTGGTGGTGCGTCTCGAGATTACGGCCAAGCTAGAGACAATTGCCGATCTGCGTCAGTTTGTACGCGCCTTAGCAGCGAGCGAGGCTGTACGCACGCAGGAGCAGTTAGGGGCGGCGGTAGAGAGAGTGGCTGACTGGAGCCGCGATAGTGGGGCTTCGGTAAAGCTTTTAGGGCAGTACTTAGCGATAGCGGCCAACCAGTCGACCAGTCAGAAGTAATTTGTTACTATACAGGTATGAGTTACGATTTTTCAGAACTTGATACAAAAATTAACGAGACCAAGGACTGGCTCACAAGTGAGTTTGACAAAATTCGTACCGGCCGAGCTACGGCAACGGTGCTGGATGACGTGACGGTTGATTCCTACGGAACGG
>Ga0136596_1000411_pt1 | contig 21915 bp, 22 predicted proteins | sample AntRauTorcE11897_FD_101387 | JGI IMG/M metagenome (GOLD analysis project Ga0136596, IMG submission 101387) | Saline lake microbial communities from Rauer Islands, Antarctica - Metagenome Torckler E11 #897 | ecosystem: Environmental > Aquatic > Non-marine Saline and Alkaline > Saline | place... | reverse complement strand
TCGACCTTCATCACCGGCTCGAGGATTACTGGCCGAGCACGCTGGACTCCGTCCTGAAAGGCTTTCGAACCGGCAATCTTGAAGGCGGCCTCGCTTGAGTCAACATCGTGATGGCTGCCATCAAACAGCTCGCAGGAAACATTAACCATCGGGTAGCCGGCGACAACGCCGCGAGCCATCGCCTCCCGGACGCCATCTTTGACCGACGGCACAAACTCACGCGGCACGACACCACCGCGAATGCTGTTGATGAACTCGAACCCATCTTCGCGCGTCGTTTTCTTATCAAGATCCTCCTCATCGACATTCATGTCCATCGGCTTGATCTTGATCTCCACGTGACCGTACTGACCGCGACCTCCTGACTGCTTGACGTACTTACACTCGGCCTCTGCCTCACCCCGGATGGTCTCCCGGTAGGCCACGCGCGGCTGGCCAACATTAGCCTCAACGGAGAATTCCCGCTTCATGCGCTCGACGAGAATATTAAGATGAAGCTCTCCCATACCAGAGATGATCGTCTCACCGGTTTCTTGGTCAGTATTGATAATAAAGGTCGGGTCTTCATCCGAGAGACGCTTCAGCGCCATGCCCATCTTCTCCTGGTCGACGTTCGTTTTGGGTTCAATTTTAAGAGAAACCACGGGCTTAGGAAACTCAATCTTGGCGAGCTCTACCTGATGATCAGGATCAGACAACGTATCGCTGGTAGCGGTATTCTTCAGGCCCACAAGGGCAGCAATCTCACCGGCGTAGATCTTATCAACCTCCTCACGCTTGTTGGCATGAAGGCGAACAATCCGGCCGACGCGTTCCTGCTCATCTTTGGAAACGTTATAAACATAGGAGCCAGCCTCCAGCGTCCCAGAGTAGATCCGGATGAAGGTCAGCTGCCCGATGTAGGGGTCGCTCTGCAGCTTGAAAGCCAGGGCGGCAAATGGAGCGTCGTCGTCAGCCGGACGATCCTCTTCTTCGCCATCCTCATTAATACCACTCATCGGCTTGACCTCCAGCGGGCTCGGCAGATAGTCAACCACCGCGTCAAGCAAAAGCTGGGCGCCTTTGTTCTTCAGGGCTGAACCACAGAAAACCGGGACGATCTTGTTAGCAATAACGCCAACTCGGAGGGCCTCTTTGAGATCTTCGTAGGCAATCTCCTTGTCAGCCAGGTAGGCATCCATCAGCTCCTCGTCGGTCTCGACAATCGCCTCTACCAGGGTAGCGCGACGCTTTTTAGCGATTTCTTGAAGCTCCTCGGGCACCTCCTCAACACGAATGTCATTACCCATATCACCCTCAAAGTAGTAGGCCTGCATACTCAAAAGATCAACTACGCCCTCGTGATTCTCCTCCTCGCCAATCGGCACCTGAGCACGAACGGCCTTCTGAGTGAGCCGATCAATAATCGTATCAAAGGAGCGATCAAAGCTAGCGCCGGTGCGGTCAAGCTTATTAATAAAACAAATACGCGGTACTTCGTACTTGTCGGCCTGCCGCCAGACGGTTTCACTCTGAGGCTCTACCCCAGCAACAGCATCAAATACGGTGACGGCACCATCAAGTACCTTTAGACTCCGCTCCACCTCGGCGGTAAAGTCGACATGACCAGGCGTGTCAATAATGTTGATGCGATACTCCTCAGGCTCATCAGCATCCTTGTCGCCGTAGGTCGGGATCCAGAAACAGGTCGTGGCAGCAGAAGTAATGGTGATGCCGCGCTCTTTCTCTTGCTCCATCCAGTCCATCACCGACTCACCCTCGTGGGTCTCGCCAATCTTATGGCTGATTCCGGTATAGAAAAGTAGCCGCTCGGTCATCGTGGTTTTACCCGCATCGATGTGAGCGATAATGCCAATATTTCGTACGTCTTTTAGTGGATAGTCTCTAGCCATGATTAATTATTATTTATATTAGTAAACATCGCTGCGAGTGAAAAGGGTCGGAAAAACGGGAATTTTTCCGTGGCGGAGAGCAGTGAGCCTGCGAACGTTGAGAACCGAGGGGTTCTCAAAGCGACAGCGCTAGCTGGAGCTGCTTTGATGTGAGCGATAATGCCAATGTTGCGAACTTTTTCTAGAGGGTAATCACGGGCCATAATAATAAGAATAATTTATTTAATAAATATAGAAACCTCGGTGTGGTCAGTTTTAGTCTTAATCCATATAAAAATTGAGACGTCTATCGATAACCTCAGGTCACTTCGTCTGATAAACGCATGTGTTTATCAGACATAAGTACGATTGCACGAACTTAAAAAAGAAACCGCTCCTAGCGGTGCGTCTCTCTTACTATACCGATTATGAAAGTTTTTTCAACCCTATTAGAAAAAACCAATGACCATGAAGGGGTATTTTCTAAGGGAGTCAATTACTTAATAGGGTTGGTATGATTAAGTAATTTTCCATCCACATCTTTCATTTCATCGGTAGCAATAAGAACAATGTCAATAATCCACCAAATACCAAAACCGCCGCCGGTAATCAGCTTGAGGATGCCGGTCCCGATCTTACCCAAATAAAAACGATCAATTCCAAATGTTCCGAGGACAATAGACAAAACAAGGGCAATCCACTTGTTACGACCGTGCGGAGCCCCAGGGGTAACCGGCTCAGCTTCAGTAGTATTTTTATTGTCAGTATTCATATCCTTGTGCGTTGGCATAGTGACCACATTATACGTATACGTGTAATATTGTAAATAACAATGAAAAAGTTATTGATCATCAGCATGGCCTTATCCGGCACCTTCCTGCCAAAAATAATCCATGCCTGCACAAACGATTGGCCCAACACTACAACCAGTAAAATAAGTATTGGGGATATACTTAATTACCTTATTCCGATTGGGGCACTGGCTGCAGTAACGATACTACTTGTAGGGGCCGGCTCGTATCTGTATGCTAAATTTTTTACTAATAAAGAAACAAGCTTGTATGGATACTACTTCTGGTGGGGATTGGGAGCATTAATAATAATCGTCGGTATCAGTAAACTCATTATCTTTCTGGGAGCAACGCTTTGTTGAGAAAATACAATGTTAGATAATGAGACGGTATGAAATTATCGATAGACCTTTATTTTGTAAAGTTCGCGGAGCCTAGATGAATTTTACTTGAGCAGTATAAAAGTACGGTGAAAGATAAATTATTCTGCAGTGACAAAAAAGTTTGAGAAATGGATTTCTACACAGCGTAAAGTTTAAATTTGAGTGCACCGCAAGAGTATTTCTTCGCTAAAGCTCAGGGCACAGTCGCAGAAATTTTGAGTATCGAAATGAACCACATATACGATAGGAATATATTTAAAATAGTTCGCGAAGCTAGGAAAATTATTCGTGAGCCGTATTCAAGTACGGTGAATGAATAATTATTCCGCAGCGACAAAGAAATTTAGAAAATATATTCCTATCGCGCGAAATGCGCAAAGGCTTTGTTAGCATCAGCCATTTTATGCGCCTGCTCGCGGCGCTTCACCGCCACCCCTTCATCATTGGCGGCGTTCATCAGCTCCCGGGCCAGTGAGTCGGCAATCGGCTCACCGTCCTGGCCATCAACAGCTGCCTGCTTAATCCAGCGCAGCGCCAGCTGTAGGCGGCGCTTCATGTCTACCTCATAAGGAACCTGGTAGGTGGCACCACCGATCCGCTTACCGCGCACCTCCATCTTCGGGCCGACGTTCTCGATGGCTGTCTCGAAGATCTTTAGTGGCTCATCGTCAGTTTCCTCAGCAATCTGAGCAAAGGCGTCGTAGACGATTTTGCGCGCGACAGTCTTCTTGCCACCCTTCATGACGTAGTTAATAAACTTCGCCACCTCCTGGGAGTCATACTTGTGATCAGGACTAATCGGATGTCGTTGTGTGATGGGATACTTCATATAAATTACTGGTCATCAGGCTTAGGGGTACCGTAGCGTGAGCGGGAATTACGCTTGCCCTCCACGCCTTCGGAATCAAGCACACCCCGGACTACTGTGTAGCGCACGCCGATGTCTTTAACTCGCCCACCACGGATAAGCACCACGGAGTGCTCCTGGAGCATGTGACCCTCACCAGGCACGTAGGCAGTCACCTCCTGGCCGTTGGTTAGCCGGACCCGGACAATCTTTCGGATCGCGGAGTTCGGCTTCTTTGGGGTGGCGGTCGTTACCTTGGTGATCACGCCCCGCTTGAATGGAGATGGATAGTAGCTTGGCTTGTTTTTAAGGGTATTAAACCCATGCCCGAGTGCGACGGATTTTGATTTCTTCTTTGGTTGGGTGCGTCCTTTGCGGACGAGTTGGTTGATAGTTGGCATAAAAAGTGTATCTATAGAGTCTATTGATTATTCTATCATCTTTGCGCACTTGAGTGCTTGGGCTTTTTGGTCAAGAGAATATCTACAACGTATTTTAATGATTGAGCATTGTTGCCGGCTTGAGCCGTTCGACATAATGATTAGATCGTGAGAACGAGGAGCCCGTGTCGACAGCCCATAGTATACGTAATTGACGTAATAATGCAACATAACACCAGAGAGGTTAGTTATTTATGGATACACACAGTAGCGATGAGCTGAACCATTCTCACCCTGAATTTCGTACTGCCTCCAATCCGATGAAAGTGTTTCGGTCGCGACAAAAAGAACATAACTGCCCCCGTCATACGACGGGCACTGAGAGTAGGTGTCGGTTCCATAAAAGTATGTCAATGGCCAAACATTAGTCGGATCGACAGGAAGCGGTTCAATATATGGCTGTAATTCAGCGGCGAGTATCGACCACTCTTTATTTACACCACTACTGTTATAAGAAACATAAAAACCTGATTCGTTCGGAAATGGATACTGACCGTTATCATTGTAATAAAGCTCAAGCGCTGTTCGAATTTGGTTAATATCTTGAAGCCGCCTGGCATCACGACTATTCGCGCGAGCTCCAGATAAACTTGAAAGCACCACTGACGAAAGAAGGCTAATGATCGCAATCACGACCAAAAGTTCGATAAGAGTAAAGCCCGAAATATTCTTTCTAACAAGACTTTTCATTAGTTTACAGTTAAACACTTTCTTAAAAAATCCCGCCCAGGCTGCCACCGGTAAAAAACGTGGTCAGACCAAAAATAAGCGGCTCGATTACCGCAATGCCGCCGAGGAAGATAAACCCAAGCAAAATGAAGAAACCGTACTGCTCCACATTACGCCGGATGTAATTGAAACGCGCTGGCAGGAAGTTAAAGAGGATTTTCGAACCATCCAGAGGTGGAATCGGCACCAGATTGAAAATTGCCAGCACCACGTTAATCAGCACAACTCCAACCAAGAAAGAGATAAGCGGTGAGCCAGCAGCTATCGGCGCTAGCTGCAGCACACCCCCCGCAATAGCAGCCAAAAAGAGATTTGAGGCCGGCCCAGCTACCGCCACCAGCGCGTCGCCATACTCACTCGCAATATTGTGCGGGTTGTACGGCACCGGCTTGGCCCAGCCGAAGATGATGCTTCCCGGTAGAAGCGCCAAAAGGCCCGGGACGACGATCGAACCGACCGGGTCAATGTGAGGGATCGGATTGATGGTGAGCCGACCCGCAAGTCGTGCCGTCGGGTCGCCAAGATAATCAGCCATGTAGCCGTGGGAGACCTCATGGATGACCACTGAAATAATCAAAATAGCGATGAATAAAATTGTCGTTTCGATACCCATGGTTTTAGGATGTTAGGAAGCTAGGAGATTAGAAAATTAGGGAAGTGTTCTTGGTGGCTTGGGGCGTTCGACACTCGTGTGATTTCCGTGAAAAGTGCATCAAGTGCTGCAGCTAAGAATTGCAATAAGCTGCCGCTATGGTAGCATGCGTACGCAACATATGTAACGTGTAACTTGTAACACACCACGCACAAAGGATCGTGTTGATTGAGTTAAAAAAGATACACGCTATACGATACAAGATACACGATATACGATACATACCTACATGGCCAATACCTGCCCAATCACAAACAAGCGTACCAATACCGCCGGCGGTTACTCCAACCGGACGCGCGCTACGCAGTATAACCCAACCGGTAAGCGCCGCCAGAAGGTGAATCTGCAGAAAAAGAAGATCTACATTCCAGAGCTTGATCGCTACATCAAACTGCGCGTCTCTGCCAAGGGGCTAAAAATCATCCAAAAGAAGGGAGCCTACCGCGCCTTGAAAGATGCCGGTATTATTGAGGAGTAAGCAATAGAACATCACTTTTAATACATTCGCGGCGTGCCCTGTGGGCATAAGTGATTCAGACGAATATTAGCCACAGAATTTACCGTTGGAGCATAATTTCGCGCCCATCACTGGTGAAGGTAATGGTGCCAGTCTCGCAAGTACAGAGAACTTCAATCCCAAGAGCATCGAGCGAATCAAGCACGCTCTGGTGCGGGTGACCATAGGGATTGTCGGCGCCGGCCGAGATAACCGCCGTCGCCGGTGAAACTGCTGAAAGGAAGATTCTTGACGAAGACGTATCAGACCCATGATGACCAACTTTCAAGACATCCGCGGCGAGCGCCTTGCCATCACTAACGGCCAGATACTCCTCGATCGCTCGAGGGCTGTCGCCGGTTAGAAGCCAGCTCGTATCACCGTAAATAAGCTTAATGATAAAGGAGCCGGCATTACTCTCGGCCGGCCGATGCTCAGCCCGCGGAAAAAATACCACTAAATACGCTCCGTCACCAAGATCAACCACACTGCCGCGCTCAAGCTTTTCGACTGAAGCTCCCTGACTCACCTCCGCCTCGGTAGCCGCCACAAAAGCGCTGTAAACAGCACTCACGCTTGAGCTCAGTGGCGGAGCAATCCGAGCAACGTCAAAGCGCTTCAGTACGGCCACCAGACCACCTATATGGTCGCCGTCACCATGGCTGGCAATGACCATATCAAGTGAGCGATCATAAAACGGCAGTGCCCGGGCCAGCGGCTGGCTGACCCGATTGGCAGCGCCGCCATCAATCAGTACCTGATTGCCGGAAGGAGTCTCGATCAAGGTGGCATCGCCCTGGCCGACATCAAGGAAGGATACTCGCAGACGGTCAGAGTCGGCCTGGCCGGCCATAACAACAAGCCACGCAGTAAGCAGGACCATAACCACTATGACACTGAATGCTAACCAGCCAGAAATAACGCGAGTTTCCTTCATTGTCTTCATAATATCATCCCTCCACAACAAAAAGCCCCCCCCTTTTTTTATAGGGGGGGCTTTTTGTGCCAACTGAGAGAACTTCCTTATTTCACAAGCCTCGCGCAACCCCGCAGATGCGGGGTGAGCGGATAGAAATTCCGCCAGGAATTTACTTGTAGTGCAGTTAAATCTTGTAGTGCAGTTAAATAAGGAAGGTGAACGACCTTTAGCGAATCTGGTCGTAGAGAGCGAAGCGAACCTGGTCGGTGTAGGGATCTTTAATGACCTGGATAGCTTCACGATTCTGCGCCCAGGACGGGGTGCGAGACACGGCATTAGGAGAGTAAAAATGGCGAGTCGTCAACGAGAACGGCCGAGCTGACTCGTCAGCAAAGTAAATCTCTTTTGCCTGAGCGAGCGCCGTCTGCCACGGCCGGCCATCACTTGAGCTCCAACGTGAGATGTTGTGCTCGTAGCGATTGTCGTAAGGGTTCAAGCCAGAGAACTGCCGAGAATGCTTGGCGACATCTTCATAGGTACGGCCGGTGTATCCGGTTTCAACTCGGTTTCTTACCACCCAGCCAATCAGAAGCTGCTCATCAGCCCGCTTGGTTTCTGAGTACATGATCCGCGCCAACCAAAGAATCTCTCGCTTGTCCGTCTGTGACATGACCGGGTTGTCGGTCTGACTACGAGTAGCTCGCTCCTGCGCCTGCTGGTGAATCTCTTTAGGCGTATTTTCACTCACCTTCTTGGCCAAGGAAGTCGCGGGCTCAAGCTGGGCGAGTGTCGTATCAATTGCCAGCTGATCATCAGCCGTGGTGTTGGCGGCCAGAGCCACTGAGCTAAACACTGCCGACCAGCCAAAACTCGAGCTAGTGGCGTCAGTAGTTACCACCTGAGCCGAGGCTGAGTCGCTTGCTTGCGTACGTGGCGCATCGGCTTTAGTTATGTAAAGAGCATCTTCGGATGTTGGGCTGAGGCTGGCAATTGACCCTATAAATAGGGCTAAAAAAGCCATCCCCAGGGTAAGTGTTTGAACGGTATCTGTGTTAGATATCATACAAAATATGTAATAGTAATGCGAGCTCTCGCGAGTAAAGTCGGTCAGCAAAAAACGCCCATTCAAGGGCGCTGAGGCTTACTATAACAGACCTCCGGAGCTTGTCAAGATAGTTCCACGGCCCGAGTATTTTGTCAAATTTTACGCTTAGGCAAGCCAAGTTTTTTCGGCCTTTACTCAACCTGCACTTGGCCGCCGCAGACCATATACCAGAAGAGCATAACTGAGAAAAACCAAAAGAAGTGGCACCCGACCGAGCGTCGCGGTAGCAAAAGAAAGGCTGGCAAGCGTATCAACTACAGAAAAAATGTAGGAAGCCACGCCGTAAGAGGCCGCCGCAAACGGCAGCGCCAGATTTTCAAGCAGAAGACCGCTGAGCGCCGTGGCAGTCCCGGTCGCCATCAAAACCGGCACAACAGGAAGAACTAAAAGATTAGCCATAAAAGAAATCAGTGATAATTTTCCTGTATAGAAAACCAGAAGCGGTGCCACCGCCAGCTGGGCCGAAACGGTAGCGGTAGCGGCCTCCCGGATACCGAAGCGGGCCGGCAGTGCCGTCAGCCAGCTAGAAACTCGGTCGCCAAAGCTGATTAACCCGGCCGTAGCGATGGCGGACAACTGAAAGGAGGGATCAAATAGTAGAATGTGCGGATTAATCATAACCATAATAAAAGCCGCCAGGACCAACCCGCGCATAGCGGCATACTGGCGTGAGAAAATCCGAGCCAGAAGTGCCATAATAGCCATAATACTGGCCCGCACAACTGTCGGAGTCAGCCCAACCAGGAGCGCAAACAGCCCGACACCGACGCCGGCCAGCCCCGAAGCAACGGCTACCGGTAGGCCAACAAACAGCAGGGCGGCCCCGATAGCAACGGCCACGATCGTGACATTGAAACCAGACAAGACAACGATGTGAATTAGCCCGGTGGTCCGAAAGTCACCCTCCAGCTTCTCACCAAGAGCATCCTCGGCACCCAGAAGCACCCCGCCGGTTAATGCCGCCTGCGGGTCCGGAATCTGACGGTGCAAAACAGCCAGAAGCTTCCGGCGCAGTGATAGAAGTGAGCCGCGCAGCCAGTGACCCTCCCCACGCTCAGTAATTTCTACCGTCGGGCGAGCTAGCTCATAAAACACTTCTGCCCGCGCCAACCAGCGCGGATAGTTAAAGATGCGGCCGCTATCGGTCTCGAAGCTTTCCGGCTTGGTAAGCTCTCCAACCAACCGCACACGATCGCCGTAGTGAAGCTCCGGAAACGGCGGAGCGTAGACAACCGCCTTCGACTCGCCGACAATTTCGGGGCCTCCCTCTGCGCCTAAAACCTGCTCCAGGGCGACAGTGACCGTCTGCCCGGACGCACTCTCGGCCGGCGGCTTGGTGACAATCCCAATGGCCGTGACCGGCTGGTTAAGAACCTGATTAAAAACAGTTTCATTCTCTTGCCCAACGTCAGCCCCGGCACGCAAGAGGCCACCGGCCACAGCCAGAAGGATTACTACAACCAGTACGAGCCGCCTATCTCGGCTGGATAGCAGGCTAATGAACAAAATAACTCCAGCCAAAAGCAGTGCTAGTGCCGCCGCCGGTCGGGGTGGCACTCCCAAAAAAGCCAGAGCCACTCCCGCGAAGAATCCGGCCACGGCGCTGTATAAAAATTTTCCAGTCATAGTTACTCCCTTATATCAGCCAGATCAACCCCCCACTTATCAAGGAGCTCGTCACGCTCGGCTACGGTGCGTACCTTCTTGTAGACGGCAGGGCTGCCGGCCACCCGCTCCTTGCAGTCATCCCAAGAGCTGTCGCGGTAAGCAACGCCGTCAATCAAGCTCAAATAAAGCGGGCTCGTCTCCAAATACTGCGGCTCGGGATCGAGTGAGACCGTGTAATTCTCCTGCGGTCCAGAAAAGAGCTCCGGAGTCTCCCCATCAGCAAAGCTTGTGGCGATCTCATCAGCCCGCTCATTTCCGGGCACACTCGCATGGCCCTTCACCTTCGAAAAAGTGACCGAAAAATTAGCCTCGGTCTGCAGCCGGTCAAACTCCTTCCAGAGCGGCTGGTTCTTGACCGGATCACCGGTCTTTGTTTGCCAGTCGCGCTTTCTCCAGCCGTGAATCCAGCCGGTCGCCCCGGAGATGGTGTAAGTCGAGTCACTGTAAATAGTCACCGAATCAATGGATGAGTTTTTGGTAATTAAAAAATCAAGAGTGGCGACAACTGCCGCCAGCTCGGCCTGGTTGTTGGTTCCCTCCGGGATGTGAGCACCAATTTCAGCTACCTGAGCGTCACTGGCAATGACGGCTCCCCAGCCGGTGGGGCCAGGGTTCCCACGCGACGCGCCATCAGTAAATACTACGGCTTTTTTCATATCATAATTTTAACAGATTAACGCCGGCCAACCACTCAGTATAAAAAATGCTCAGAATCCTGGTTCAATATCTCACAAATAGTTTGAGCCGACAGAAGCGGAACTCAGGGCGCACGTCGGCAAAAGAAAGACCACCAAAGCGCGGAATGTATGTCACGCAAAGAACTAATCACTCGAACGGCTCGATCCGGCAGGCATGTGCGGACATTATATTACGTTGTAGAAATCTCCTCCATACGAAATCTAAGCTCGCGCTTAAAGCCGAAGGTGCTCTTCTCCAACGCCCCCACCACCGCCAGCGTCTGGCCGAGCTTCGCCGCCTTCATCGCCTCGCTGGCAAAGAAGGCGATTGCCTCTTTTTCGTGGGTACCGTCTGTCAGCGTCAGCGCCACGTGCTCATTCCCGGCCCCAAAGAGCCGCTTACCGTCAACGGTGATATCGGCGATGCGAAAAAGCGGCGCCTCATTACCGACGCCAAACGGACCAAGCTTTTCCAGTGAGGCATAAAGTTCCCAGGAGAGATCGGCCAGGGTGGCCGTGATTGGTGCCAAGGCTTTCGAACCGGCCACCTCATGCTTATCTGCTACGGCCGCCAAGGCAGTCGCAAACTCATCAGCTCGCTTGCCGTTAAGTTCGAACCCACCGGCCATCTCGTGGCCGCCGTAGGCCTCCAGAAGATCCCCATCAATCGACTCAAGCATTGCCACCACGTTATGGCTGCCTGCCCGCGCCGAGCCTTTCACTCGCCCGTCCGCCTCTCCCCAGAGAAATACCGGCACGCCGTAGGTGTCGCTCAGACCATGGGCGACCGGTCCCAAAAGGGCAGGCTTCCAGTCTTTTGATCCAAACGCAATTACCACAGAGCTACCATGATCGGCGGCAGTTTTTGAAATCCCAACCTTCAGCTTGGCAGTGCGGCGCTTGCGCTTGCCGTACAGGCTATGGAGCTCCTTAGCTAGCTTCTTACCTTCCGCGTAATTGCGCGTCGCCAAGAGCTCAAAGGCCACCAGCGGCTGGTCAAGCCGTGAGGCAGCGTTAATGTGGCTGCCGATGGTAAAGCCGATGTCAATCTCGGTCAGCTCCCGGCCCTGAATCCGGCCCTTCTCATAGAGCGCCTGAAGGCCGGGCCGATTCGTCCGGCGCAAGAGTCGCAAACCAAACTGCGCCAGCGCGCGATTCTCCCCAACCAGCGGCACCATGTCACTAATAGTGGCGATCGCCACCATATCAAGCTGACCTTTAGAAAAGTTCTTTGGTAGTTCAAAGCGGTCGTCCTCCTCCAGGGCCGAAAGCGCCTTAAAGACCACCCCGGCGCCACAAAGCTTAGAAAACGGATACGCCTCGTCTTCGAGCGCCGGGTTAATAATGATATCGGCCGGTGGATTTTTCTCGGCAGCGACGTGATGATCGAGAATAATCACGTCAAGATCAGCCGCCTTGGCTGCCGAGATGGCCGCGTGCGAGCGAATGCCGCAGTCAACCGTAATAATCACATCAACCCCATCGTCAATAAACTTCTCCACCTGCTCCGGTTTAAGGCCAAAGCCTTCAATGTCGCGCTTAGGAATGTAGATATCGTAATTCTTGTAACCAAGACTTTCAAAAAAATCGTGCCACATCACCGCCGCCGGAATGCCATCGGTATCAAAGTCACTAAAGATCACAATTCGCTCCTCGGCTTCAATCGCCTGGCTGATGCGATCGACAAACTCCTGCATCTGATTGAAAAGATACGGATCATGGATGACTGCATCAAATTCTGGATTTAGCCAATCCGCCAGATCGGGGATATCGAGCTGATCAAGAACGCTTTTTGCTAGGGGGTGGAGATCCTCTCCTAGTGGCTTAGCTGTGGTACTTGGGCTCATGCTTGTACATACTAGCATGCCGGCTGCTTTGCTATACTAGAGACACATGCTAACCATCTTTGAGAAAATCATCGCCGGCGAGATTCCGGCCAATAAAATATATGAAGACGAGCAGACCTTCGCTTTCCTCGACGGTAAGCCCATCAACCCCGGGCACACACTGGTGATTTCCAGAAAGCCGTATAAGGATATTTACGAGATTCCCCAAGCAGATTTTCTAGCCGTGATGAAGACCGTCCACAAGCTAGCACCGATAATAAAGCAAGCCGTCGGGGCTGACGGCATTAATCTCGGTAATAATAATGGCCCGGCCGCCGGCCAGGAGGTGCCCCACTACCACGTCCACATCATCCCCCGATTTGAAGGTGACGGCTTTTCCCACTGGCACGGAGCCGAGGATTACCACGAAGGTGAGGCTGGAGAAAACATTGCCAAGCGAGTTACAGAAAATTTATAGGTTTTTTATTTATCGTTAACGATAAATATTTACCGGTTTGGTGTAGCCACATAGCGTGTCAACACCTGATGTTTTAGAAATGTTATAGAAAAAGTCGTCGGCCAGTGTTATGTAATCCGTTATATAACAAACTGTGTAGGTAATAAAAAAGACCTGCCTTATGGAAAGACAGGTCTTTGAATTTTTTGAGTTGAAAATTTATTTACGTATCAGAAATTTCAAAAGCAAATCCAAACGTAGCCAAAAGTGATGAGATGGCACCGGAAAACATTAGCGACCAAGAGTTTAATTGTGAAAAGTTGGCGGAGATTTTGAGCACACAACTAAAGGGTTATGAGAATAATGTAGGTTGGAGTGTTTGGATGAAATACGCGGAGAAGCTGAGCAAGGAGCAAGCGGTAGGTTGGTGCTACCGTGAGCGAGTGGCGCAAGTTTCGACAAAGTGGTTCGCCAAAAACTACGACCGGAGTAAACTTTCAATTCCGGGGAGGGTTTCGTTGGCTAAGTATTCAACCATAGCCCCACCCGCCGTCGACACAAAGTCGAAGTCCTCCGCCGCCATGTCGTCTAAAATCACCGCGGCGGTATCGCCACCACCGAGGATTGAACGCGCCGGAGCGGCCGCAATGGCGCTGGCTAGCTTGTCCGTTCCGGCAGAGAATCCCTTTTCGTACCAGCCAAGCGGACCATTCCAGACCACCAGCGTTGAGGTCTTGACTGCCGCCGTCATCCGAGCCACTGACACAGGACCGAGATCAACGATCGTATCAGTACTGGCTACCTCACTAACTGATTTCGTCGCCACTTCCCCGGTCGCGCTTTCACAGACGACATCGCTTGGAAGCTGCAGGGCGTCACTCGCCAAACCGGCCGACAAATCGTAGGACTTCTCTGGTAGGCGCGAGCGACCCATCGGCCGGCCGGCTGCGGCCAGGTAGGCGTTGGCCAGCACACCGCCAACAAAGACATCGTCAGCCAAAGCGGCGAACTTCTCCACCAGCGGCAGCTTGGTAGAAAACTTGGCACCGCCAAGAATGAAGGTGAAAGGATGCTCGGGATTCAAAACCTCCGCCAGGGTCTCTACCTCCTCGCTAAAACGTAGGCCGGCATACGCCGGCAGAAGTGCCGGGACGCCCACAATCGAGGCGTGAGCGCGGTGGGCCGCATCGAAAGACTCATTAACGTAAATATCGGCGTAGTCAGCGAGCATGCGGGCAAAATCCTCAGCATTCGCCGTCTCACCAGGGTACTGGCGCAGGTTTTCCAGGAGAACCACCGCGCCATCCTCCATCTCGTCGGTCACCTCACGAGCAGCGCCAGCAGCGTAGTCTCTTATAAAGGTAAGCGGGAAATGCTTCTCGAGATAATCTGCCACCGGCTTGAGCGTCTGATTTGTATCACTCATGTGCCCGGCAAGAATGGTACGGCCGCCTTGATTACGGAGATGATTGATCGTCGGCAAAAGCTTCTGAAGTCGGTAGTCGTTGGTGATACTTCCGTCGGCAGCAACCGGCACATTCAAGGAGCCCCGGACAAATACCTTTTTGCCACTCCAGTCACTACAATCATCAAGTTCTGGGAGTTTATTGGTCATCTTTTGGGGTTTCACTATCGAGATCATTAACAATCCGGAGAATATCGCAGAAGTGATCGGCCTCAAGCGAGGCACCGCCAATCAGGAAGCCATCAACATCAGTACCGCTAAAAAGCTCCGTGGCATTATCGCGCTTGACCGAGCCGCCATAGAGTATATTGGTTTTCTGCGCTAGGGTTGGCGAGAAGTGCTGCTGCAATACCTTGCGAATAAACAGCGTCGTCTGATGCAGATCGTGGGGTGTGACCGCGCTGTCAGCCCCGCCACCAATCGCCCAGAGTGGCTCATAGGCGATCGTCAGCTGATTGTGAAAGCGGCTTGGTACCGAGCTAAAAATATCAGTAATCTGCCCTTCGAGAAAAGACAGATACTGCCCGGCTTCATCACGCTCCTTCTCGCCAATGCAGTAGATGACCGCCAAATCAGCATTAAGTGCATTCTTGATTTTCTGCTTGATATCAGCCGTACTTTCACCCATCGCTCGGCGCTCGGAATGCCCGACAATCGTCACGCTTGCACCGGTGTCTGCCATCATCTCGGCCGATATCTCCCCCGTCTGAGAGCCAACCCCTAGGAATCGCGAGACGTCCTGGCTGCCGAGCTGAATTTTGGCACCCCCGTAGTCATCGCTTAGTGCGCCAAGAAATAAGGCCGGCGGGCACAGCACGGTAGTGACATTTTTCAGATGTGAGGCGGTGCGCTTAATCCCCGCAAAGAGGCGCTTGCCGTCGCGAAGACTATCCGGATGCATCTTCCAGTTGGCGGCAACAATTGGAGCGGTAAGTAGTGAGTTATCCATGAATGGATTGTAACACTTCTTTTTTGCCGCTGGCCGGAAGTGATGATTGCTTAGGGTTGTTCTTCATGATATAGTTGGCGTACTGATGTCCGCAGCCGCCCCGGCCCGGGCAATTTTTTTTACCCGCCGGTTTTTGGCCACTAAAGACACAAAAAAGGTAGAGCCACATTACAACTTAATACGACAATTATGTTTGATCTTAAAGTAATCAACTCAGTTCTCAACCAGCTTGAAAATGACCGCGGCATCCCGCGCGCTAAGGCGCTGGAGGCCATCGAGCAGGCTCTGGCTAGTGCCTACAAAAAAGAGTACGGCAAGCGCGGGCAGGTCATCCGGGCTGATTTCAATGACGATGAAGGCACCGTCACCTTCCAGCAGGTGAAGGAGGCAGTTGATGACTCGACCGTCCAGCTCCCCGGCGGCGAAGACCCCGACAGTGAGCTCGAGCGCTTTGATTCCGAACGGCATATTCTCCTCGAGGATGCCCAGAAGATCAAAAGCCGAGCTGAGCTTGGAGACGAGATCTCCTTCCCACTTGATGACAAGGATGACTACGGCCGCATCTCGACCCAGACCGCCAAACAGGTAATCATCCAGAAAATTCGCGAGGCTGAGAAGGTGTCTGTTCATGATGAATTTGCCGATAAGCAGGGTGACATTGTCAATGGAACTGTCCAGCGCTTTGAGCGCGGCAACCTCTACATCGACCTGGGCCGTGCCACTGGTCTGATGCCATATAAAGAACAAATCCCTGGTGAGCGGTTTCGCCAAGGTGAGCGAATCCGAGCCTACCTCCTGGCGGTCGATGAATCATCGCGAGGTATCTTTTTGAAACTGTCGCGCTCGACGCCGAAGTTTCTGCGTAAGCTCTTTGCTATGGAAGCCCCGGAGGTTGCCAGCGGCGTGGTAGAGATCAAGGAGATCGCTCGGGAGGCCGGCAGCCGCTCGAAGGTGGCCGTCTGGTCTGACGACGAGTACATCGACCCGGTCGGGGCCTGTGTTGGCCAGCGCGGAGTGCGCGTCTCGACGGTGATGAGTGCACTCGGTAACGAAAAAATTGATATCATTGAGTGGGCTGATAATCCAGAAATCTTCGTTGAAAAAGCTCTCTCCCCCGCCGAGGTGATGCGGGTTGAGCTTAATGAAGATACGCGAGAGGCTCACGCCTATGTCATGAGTGATCAGCAGTCGCTGGCGATTGGTAAGGGTGGGCAGAATGCTCGCCTAGCCGCCAAGCTGACCGGCTGGAAGATCGACATTCGCGCCCTTGACGGAGGTGATGATGAGGAAGAAGCGGCTGATGGTGAAGCTGACGAAACCGCGGGTGATGCGGCTGACCCGATCGATGACAAAGCAGCGGAGAATGAAGAAGGGTCTGATGATGAGACGACCGACAGTGAGAATGGGGATGAAGTAGAAGTGACCGAAACTGATTCGGATGAAGAGGTGGAGGAATCGGAAGAATCAGCTACCGCTTCGGCTGATGACAAGGCTACTGAGACAGACGAGGAGGAAGCTGCGGCTGATCAAGAGGATGAAGAGAAGTAACTTTTATACATTAATGAAAGCAGGCTGCCAACAGCCGCTTGCTAACTAGCTAATTTATGGACTACTGGCATGATCTCTCCCCGGGCGAAGCTGACGCAATCAATACGATTGTCGAGATTCCTAAGGGGTCAAAAAATAAGTACGAAATCGACAAGGAGACCGGCCTGATTGCCCTTGATCGGGCGGCCCATACGGCCCAGGACTTTCCGTTTGATTACGGCTTTGTCCCCCAGACCCTGTGGGATGATGCTGACCCAATCGACGTTATCATTCTGGCGACCTTCCCGATCCATCCAGGAGTTTTGGTGCGAGTGCGCCCGGTTGGCATCATGAACATGATTGACGGCGGCGAAGCGGATGATAAGCTGATTGCCGTACCAACAACCGACCCACGCTTCGAGAGTGTAGCTGATATTGATGACATCAACCCGCACACCCTAAAGGAGATGAAGCACTTCTACTCGACCTACAAACAGCTTCAAGACAAGGAGGTTGAGGTCACGGGCTTTGACAATAAAGAAGCCGCGGTGGCTGCCTTCGAGCGTGGCCAAAAGCTTTATAAAGAAAAGTACGGTAACTAACTACCTATGAGCACCAAGGATACAAACCATGAAACTGCCAAGATCGTCAGCCAGCCAGATGACCAGGATCTAGCCGATAAGCCGGCTCTTTTAGCACCCCGCTACCTACTACCGGCGCTGATGGACGGCGATTACGCCCGCCCGTGGCCAAGCGGAAAGAGCTTAGCCACTGCTGCTGCTGTTATTATTCTCTGTGGGCTGATCATTCTTTATGTGTACGGCGCGAACCTTGCCACTGCGTAGTTCTATACACCTTAATTTAAATTTCTTATGACAGACGAAACTACCCCTGAATTTAGTGCTGATGTTAAAAAAGCCGATGGTGATGCTGTGATTACCGCCACAGTTCCCTGGGACACGATGGAGCAGTACCGAGCCGACGCACTGGCTGCTCTGCGCGAAACCGTCTCGATTGACGGCTTCCGTGATAAAAAGATTCCTGAGAAAGTGCTGGAGGATCACGTTGGTGAAATGGGCGTTGTCTCCGAGATGGCTCAGCTAGCCATTCAGGACATCTACCCAAAAATTGTCACCCAAAAAGAGCTGCAAACGATTGGCCGGCCAGACGTGAAGATTACCAAAATCTCTAAAGGCAATCCGCTGGAGTTTGAGGCCGTTGCCACCATGATGCCGACCGTTGATCTGCCAGATGGTTACAAAAAAACCGCGGCCAAAGCCTACAAAGAGGCCGACGTGGAGGATGCCGGCGAGGAGGTAACCGATGAAGCCGTGGCTGAAGCAATTGAGAACATCCGGAGTCAATGGGCGCAGAGCCAGAAGCAGCAAGCTGCCCAGGCTAGTGGTGAGGAGGTTGACCCGGCTGAGCTGGAAGTGACCGAGGAAGATCTTCCTGAGATTGACGACGAATTCGTCCAGAAGATTTCTGGCGATGAGACAGTGGAGGAATTTAAAGCGACTATTAAGGAGAATATTGCCAACCAGAACCAGCGCAAGGCCCATGAGGCCAAGCGCGGTCAGATGATCCAGGCCGTGGTTGACTCGGCGACGGCTGATCTACCAACACTCGTGGTTGATGGTGAGCTGGATAAAATGATGGCGCAGTTTGAAAGCGATGTCGCCCGCGCCGGGATGGAGATGGATGACTATTTTGAGCAGGCCGATACCACCAAGGAAGACATGCGTGATAAGTGGCGCCCAGACGCTAAGCGCCGGGCTAAAACCCAGCTCGTTCTTAATAAAATCGCCGCAGAAGAAGATATCCGCGCCGATGATGAAGCGGTAGCTAAAGAAGTTGAGCAGATTAAGAAGCAGTATAAAGAAGTTCCCGATGACCGAGCCCGCATGTTTGTCCGCAGCCGTATGATCAACGAAAATACCATTGAGTTTCTCGAATCTCAGGCAGATGAAAGTTAAGTGCTATAATAAACGCATAACTAACTAATCTTATGAACACTCTGATTCCAACTGTAATCGAAAAGTCTCAGCGCGGTGAACGCGCCTACGACATCTACTCTCGGCTCCTTAAGGAGCGGATCGTCTTTTTAGGGGGTCCGATCCACGATCAGGTGGCCAACACCGTCATCGCTCAGCTCCTGTATCTAGATAATGAAAGCACCGACCGTGATATCTCCCTCTACATTAACTCCCCGGGGGGCTCCGTTACCGCCACTTTGGCGATGCTCGATACAATGAACTACGTCCAGTCCGATGTCCAGACCATCTGTGTAGGCATTGCCGCCTCTGGTGGCGCCGTTCTTCTATCGTCCGGAGAAAAGGGTAAGCGCTTCTGTCTGGAGAACTCCGAGGTGATGATCCACCAACCCCACGGTGGGGCCCAAGGGCAGGCAACCGACATCGAGATCACCGCCCAGCATATTCTAAAAACTCGTGAGCGCTTGAATCACATCATGGCTGAAAATACCGGCCAATCCTTTGAAAAGATTCAAGAAGATGTAGAACGTGACTTCTTCATGACAGCCAAAGAAGCCAAGGAGTACGGCATCGTCGATGAGATTATGCAGTCGAAGAAACAGTCTAGTAAATAATGTAATTTTCGTTTACATGTTCCGACTCGAGACGATCACGATGGGTAGTCCACTAAAAAACCGCCGCTGATGGCGGTTTAGTTATGGACTAATACCATAATCCATGGACAGACTAGGTGGACTGTCGTACTATGGATATGATACCTGCCTGACTGTAAGATATCTATGATCTTTTTCTGCATACGACCTAACTTTTTCACACTTTAAAGTACGTAAAAAATGAATATTACTATCATTATCGCGATTGCGGTAGCCGGCCTGGTAGGGATCGGTCTCGGCTATGCGCTCCGGCGGCTGATTCTGCTCTCGCAAAAATCAACCCTCGAACTGGAGATAAAGGAGAAGCGTTTGGCCGCCAAGGAGAAAGCAGCCCAGATTAAAGAAGCCGCTGAAGCGGAGGCAAAGGAGCTAGTAGCAAACGCCGAGGAAACTACCTCCCAAAAAACTGCCGATCTGCAAAAGAAAGAGAAGCGACTAGAAAAAGAGCAGGCAGAGCTTAAAAAGCAGGCAGAGCAACTGGTCAACGCAAAAAAGGAGGCAGAAAAACAACAAACGAGGCTCGAGAGCAAGCTTGAGGAAGCCGCTCAGATGGACCAGGCTACGGCTCGTGATCAGCTATTTTCACACCTAAAGAAAGAGCACGCTGATGATCTTCAGGCCCGCAGTAAAAAGCTTGAATTGGCCGGCAAGGAACGAATTAAAAAACAAGCCAAGGAGATGCTAACTGACGTTCTGGAGCGACTGAGCCGATCAGTTGATCCAGAAATTCTTTCTACTACGGTAGAGCTATCCGAGGATGATCTCAAGGGCAAAATAATCGGCAAAGATGGCCGCAACATCCGTGCCTTTCAGCAGGCCACCGGGGTGGAGCTTGTCATCGATGATACGCCCAGGATTGTCACCATCTCTTCTTATGACCCGATCCGTCGGGCAGTAGCAAAGTACGCCCTCGATACCTTGCTTGAGGATGGGCGCGTTCAGCCGGCCCGGATCGAGCGGTTTGTGGCTGATGCCAAGAAGAAGGTTGATCAAATCACTAAAGAGAAGGGTCAGGCAGCAGTCCAGGAGCTTAACCTACTGTCACTGGATGAGCGAATTGTCGCCCTGCTTGGTCGACTGCACTTTCGCACCAGCTACGGTCAGAATGTACTTCAACACTCAATTGAGGCTGCTCATATTGCCCAGATGCTCGCACATGAGCTTGATCTGAATGTGGAGGTGGCGAAAACCGGCGCTCTTCTACATGACATTGGCAAGGCGGCAGATCACGAGCTCTCCGGCTCGCACGTTGAGATTGGTATTCATATTCTGAAAAAGTTTGGCGCTGAAGAAGTCATTATTGATGCCATGAAGTCTCACCACGACGACTACCCACACGCCTCGCTTGAGGCCGTGATTGTTCAGGTGGCTGACGGCGTTTCGGGCGCACGACCAGGGGCTCGCAAGCAGTCGATCGAATCATATATTGCCCGGCTGAAGGAGCTTGAAGAAATTGCCGATAAGATAAGTGGGGTTGTCAACTCTTACGCAATTGAGGCCGGCCGAGAAATCCGGGTCTTTGTAAACTCCCAGACGGTCAATGATCCGCAGGCTCGCGACATTGCCCGGCAGATCGCTACTCAGATCGAGGAGCGCGTCAGCTATCCCGGTGAGGTTAAGGTGCACGTCATTCGAGAAAGTCGGCTGACTCACTACGCACGATAAGACTAACATTAGCGCTAAATTATAATATTTAGCAATCAAAAAGAATAGTTAGAATCACTAGCCTCGCCGTTGTCGGCACGCTTTAATTGCTAAGCAGTTCACAGGCAATGATGCTAACCGTGGTATATTTCTTGGCTGCCGGCGCACACCCGCGGCCAGAGTGGTGGCGTTTGTGTGAGCAATGATTTTTTTATATAAAAACCAGCAGTGCGCAAAGCTCTAAAAGGATTGCAGAAATAAAATTTTTCCGCTACTATCAAGACAGGGTTTCTCAAACAAACCTTTTTATTAGCGCTAATTTCTTTATTTATATGGCTAAAGTAAACAAGTCAGATCTCGTTGAAATGATCTACGATGAGATTGAAGATTGCACAAAGGCCGACGCCAAGCGTGTCATGGAGTCTATTGTTGACACGGTTGTCAACACACTTTCCGATGCCGAGGAACTATCGATTGCCGGTCTTGGAATCTTCAAGTCACGCATTCGCCAGGCTCGCACGGCTCGTAATCCACAAACCGGCGAAGAGATCCAGGTACCAAAAATGCGCGTACCGAAGTTTCGCCCGGCTAAAGCGCTGAAGGAGGCGGTCAAGGACAAGCACCTCGAGATGGAAGAGTAGACAACTCTTCCTTTCTCCCACTTATACAAACACCCGGGCATCGCCCGGGTGTTTGTATTTATGGTCTGGAACATCTTTTGATATGAGAACATTTATATCGACACGAGCCGTTTACGTTTGGTGATTAATTAAATAGATACCCACGGGTAAACCCGTGGTCCTCCCTACAACTCAAGCTTCG
>Ga0136596_1000409_pt1 | contig 21917 bp, 15 predicted proteins | sample AntRauTorcE11897_FD_101387 | JGI IMG/M metagenome (GOLD analysis project Ga0136596, IMG submission 101387) | Saline lake microbial communities from Rauer Islands, Antarctica - Metagenome Torckler E11 #897 | ecosystem: Environmental > Aquatic > Non-marine Saline and Alkaline > Saline | place... | reverse complement strand
TCTGCCAGGTTTGCCCCTTTTCCACCTAACAAACTTTTCATACTTCTGTTTCCATCAGTGATGTGTTTACCAAAGCTATAAACAAATTTTTCCGGAAGAACCATAACAAAACCTCTCTGCATTATTAATATTTAGAACCGAACGCTTTTAGTATCCTAAATTTATATGAAGTATTTATGTAGCCTGGAAAAGCGCTTTTCTCCGTGCTTTCAGATATGGATACTTCTGAGCGGAATGCAATAACCGTGCCCCTAAAGATTCTCCATACGATTTCTTTTTTAATTTGATTTTTGACTTTAACTTTCTGTAGCTAAATGTGCACAAAGCCATGAAATAGGAATAAATCCCTAATTTACCTGTGAGGTCATCAGCTCTCCCATCCATATAAATTTTACCCATCATCAAGAGACATTGTAAAGAAAGTTGACTTTACCTTTAAAAAGCAAGATCTACCCACCGCATTAAACTAACTTGCTAAATGAAGAACCCGTTTAAAAGTAAAGTGCCCGGACAAGAATTTGTCATTACTCCAAAAAAAGGCGGATTAGGTACATTTGGAGGCGTTTTCACCCCTTCCATTCTTACCATTTTAGGAGTGATCATGTACCTTCGCTTTGGCTGGGTTGTAGGTAATGTCGGTCTGATTGGGACGCTCCTCATTGTTACCTTAGCCACTTCCATTACTTTTTTAACAGCCCTTTCTATTGCCTCCATTGCTACTGATCAGCGGGTGAGAATTGGTGGTGCCTACTATATGATCAGCCGATCATTAGGGATTGAAACAGGTGGTGCAATTGGGATTCCCCTTTATATTGCTCTGGCACTTTCAGTGGCCCTTTACACTGTAGGATTTGCCGAAAGTGTGGTAAGTGCATTCCCTTCACTTGATTTCAAGACAGTTGGAATAGTCACTACCATCGGCGTTGCCAGCCTTGCTATGATCTCCGCTAAAGTAGCTATTCGTGCTCAGTATTTTATCATGTTTGGGATTGTACTATCCTTGTTGTCACTGTTCTTTGGCAGTCCGATCGAAGCGTCAAATATTGAAATGTGGGGAGCTTCTGACAGTAACTCGGAAGGATTCTGGATCGTCTTTGCGGTTTTCTTCCCGGCGGTTACCGGTATTATGGCCGGTGTAAACATGTCCGGAGATCTTAAAGATCCTGCTAAATCAATTCCTAGGGGGACATTTTATGCCATTGGTGTTGGATACCTTATCTATATGACCCTTCCCATTATTCTTGCTAACCGTGCTGATGCCCTCACACTTATCGAAGACCCTCTGATCATGCGGAGAATGGCTTATTGGGGAGATGCTATTCTAATTGGAGTTTGGGGAGCTACTCTCTCAAGCGCAGTGGGGAGTATTTTAGGAGCCCCGCGTGTTCTTCAAGCTCTGGCCCGCGACGGCGTATTACCTAAATGGCTTCGATGGTTGGGACGGGGCGACGGTGAGGATGACTCCCCGAGAGTAGGAACGTTCCTTACTTTGGTCTTAGCTCTTGTTGCTGTCTATCTTGGTGACCTGAATATCATTGCCCCCATTCTTACCATGTTTTTCCTTACAACCTATGGAGTGTTAAATGCTGCCGCAGGAATTGAGCGCGCTCTGGATAGCCCCTCTTTTCGGCCTAAATTCAGTGTGCACTGGAGCTTTTCTTTACTTGGAGCCTTAGGTTGTATTGCCGTCATGTTTTTGATCAATGCAGTTGCAACCGGCCTCGCTTTTGTCTTCGTAATTATCATTTTTATATGGCTTCAAAGTCGTGAAATGAAAACAGCCTGGGGTGATGTCAGCAAAGGAATCTGGATGGCCATTATTCGGGCAGGCTTGATGCAATTAGATAAAGAAAAGGAAGTAAAAACCTGGCGCCCGCACCCTTTGGTCCTTTCCGGAGCTCCTACCAAAAGGTGGCACCTTATTCAATTTGCTTCATCCATTACGCACAATCATGGTATTCTAACCGTTGCAACGGTCTTAACAAGTGGGAAAATAGCGACCGAACGTCAGAAGAAAATGGAAGACAACATCAGTGAATTTTTAGCTAAAAGAAGCATACAGGCCTTGGTTAAAGTTATTACCGCTAAGAATCCATTTGTTGGATCTAAAGACCTCGTGAAATCTTATGGCTTAGGTAAGCTGGTTCCAAACACCATCATACTTGGCGACAGTGAAAATAAAGAGATAAGAAAGGAATATTGTGACATGATCAGCCATTTCCATGATGAGAACAGAAATCTTTTGATCGTCCACGATAACAAAGAGAATATATTCGGAGAACGAAAAAGGATCGATCTGTGGTGGGGCGGTCTTAAAGGAAATGGTGGGCTGATGATGATCCTTGCTTATCTGCTTCAGAGTAGCCGTGTGTGGCTAGGTGCAGAGGTTCGAATCAAAATGATGGTGCCTAATGAACAGGCAGCCAATGATGCTCAACATAATATTAACAGAGTCATCAGCAAGCTCAGAACTGGAGCCAAAGCAGAAATAATTGTTTCAAATGGCCGAACGTTCGATGAAGTTTTACACCATTCTTCCGGAGATGCCGATCTGATCTTCATGGGAATGGCTGAGCCTGATGAAAATTTCCCTGAGTATTATGAAACCATACAAGATCGTATAAATGGGCTTCCGACAACGATCATGGTATTGGCCGGTGAAGAGATCTCATTCGGAGAAGTGCTTATGCAACAGGATGCTTTTGAAGAAGATTGAGATCAGTAGTTTTTAGTTATCCTCGAGGTTCTCAATCTTTGATCTGACTTTCCTGACTGTAGTATAAGCTCCATATCCAACCATCAACACAACTATGCCATATACCCACCAGGGCACATTCTCCCCCGCCACAATCAAATACAGATAAGCAGAGATGAAAAAGAAAGTAGCACTGAGTGCTGGAAGTACAACAGATTTTTTCTTTCGGTAATTTTGCACAAGCCATCCAATACTAATGGTAAAAAAAGGAATAGCTCCCACATAAATGCTTCCAAAAATAAGTGGGTTCACCCCATACTGCTCCCCAAGGCCTAAAAACCACGTGGTTGCTACATCAATAAATTCAGCCATAAAGATTTAAATTTTAAAAAGGTGTAATAACTTTAAACAATAATACAATAATGAACCGATTTTTAACGATACTTGGTTCATTATATTAGATGAGGTCAAATTAGCTACTATTACTTGAAAAAGATCAATAACAACATATCTGTTTTCTTTTTGTTGCTGGCCATGGGTGGAACCATGCTTTCCATGCTGCATTATCATAGCGATGGATTGGAATGTCTTTCTCATGCTAATGAACAACATTTCACCCAAAATGAGCTTCTTTGCCCTGTAGCAGGCATCATAGCGGTCAATGGCGCTGAATCTCAGCCCTCTTTTGATGGATTGATGAAGTTTAACCAACACCTCGTTGATGTAACTCCTCTTTATCTTTCAGCACAACCATTCGTCCCTCTTCTTGGTCGTGCCCCACCATTTATGGCTTAATATCTTTCACTTTATTTCTGCGGTGCTTGCAGATGAGGCATAAAACCTTATCTGCAAAACAAATTTGCAGAAATCATTTCCCATAAATTATATAAACACCTTATAAATTTTATTAAGCCATGAAAAATTTAAACTTATTATCTACTATCAAGTACGCATTTACCCTTTTACTCTTAGTTTCAGTAACTGCAGCATGTTCAAATTCAACTTCTAATGAGGAAGAGGAACATTCGGAACCAGAAGGTTTTGTCCTGAAAATGAATGGGGCTAATATTGTAACTCAAGCCCCGGGTGGAACGATTTCCGGTGAATTCGAGCTTGCTCCCGGACAAGAAACTGATCTTATCACCTTATTCTTTCTTGATGCAGACGGAGACGAATTCCAGCCTCAAGAAGATGAATATAGCTTAGGTCATGAATTCGAAGATGCCGGTATTGCAGAATTTGAGCAACATACTGAAGATGGAAAATGGAGTTTCCATATCCATTCCGAAGCTGAGGGAATTACTGATCTCAGACTTATGCTCATGCACAGCGGACACTCTGATTTCACCACTCAGGATATTCACGTTCACGTAGAAGCAGCCGAGTAATTGAGAACATTAACGCTTTTCGTACTGTTTTTGGTGGGAGCTTTCTCTTCGGGGAATGCTCTTGCCAACGACAGTTATTTATTATCCGGAACCATTACAGATTCTGAGACCGGAGAACCGATATCTTTTGCATACGTTCACGTGGAAGAAATAAATCGAACTGCCGTTGCCGATTCGGACGGTAAATATCAGCTTGAAAACATACCTGCCGGTAATTTCACACTATCCATTCACCGAATAGGTTACCGTACACAAACCAAAGAAATTTCAATAAAAGAAGCCGATGAAGTAATTGATATTCAGCTTCGCTCAACAGTACTCGGCTCACAATCAGTTGATGTAGTTGGAGCAGAAGAAAACATGGATGGCTCTAACTTAGAGCATGCTTCCAAAAAAATATTTGGCTCCGATCTGCGCCAAAATTTAGGTAACACTCTATCTCAAACCCTATCCAACATTGCCGGATTTGATGAACGTAAAATGGGCAGCGCTCCCGGTAGGCCGATTATTCGAGGCCTTGGAGATGAACGGGTTCTGATCCTTCAGGATGGCGTACGTTCAGGAGACGTATCTGCACAATCATCCGATCACGCTGTCACTATTGATCCAATTTCTGCACAGGAAGTTGAAATTGCACGCGGACCTCAGGCATTGGCTTATGGTGCGAACGCTATTGGTGGGGTCATCAACGTAGTGCGTAATCAAATTGAAACCAGTGTGCCCTCACGCATCACAGGAAACTTTACCCTGAATGGAGAAACAGTAAATAGCGGAGCTTCCGGAGCCGTAGATGTCACCCTTCCTTATAAAGATTTTGCACTCAGTCTCGACCTCAATGGACGACTTGCAAATGATATCTCAACCCCGATCGGTAAAACAGATAACACCTATTATCGTGCTACAAATAATGCAGCAGGTCTGAGTTGGGTTCGTGACTGGGGTTATATTGGCGGTGCATTCAGCACGTATTTCAACAATTATGGAATCCCACCTGACCCTCAGGGCCATCCCGAAGGCGTAGATATAGAAATGGAAAAATTTCAATATGATCTTAAATCGGAGATCCTAATTAATGGTGACTTTCTAAAAGTAGTAGAGGGCGATCTTTCCATAAAGAATTATACCCACAAAGAAATCGAGTCAGGCGGAGCTTTGGGCACACAATTCGGTCTTGTGACTACGAATTCCGACATTAAAGCAAAACATAATTCACTTGGTTTCCTTGATAAAGGTTCCTTTGGACTATGGGGTGAAATTGAAGATTATGCGATCATTGGAGCCGGTACACCCGATGCCAACAGCTATAAAATCGGAGCATATATAATTGAAGAAGCTGACTTTGGTGACCTTCACCTTGAAGGCGGACTTCGCTTCGACTGGGTTATGAATAAACCGGTTGAAGAGGAACAGTCGAATATTGGTTTTATAAGGGAGCGCACCTTTCCGGCTCTTTCCAGTTCATTTGCAGCTATCTATTCTCTGAATAGCCGTTTTTCATTGGGAACAAGTTTATTACACTCCTTCCGTGCCCCCTCTCTTGAAGAATTATATTCTGAAGGTCCTCACCTTGCTTCATACTCCTATGAGATCGGAAACCCCGAACTTGATCCGGAACGGGGACTAGCCAAGGAACTTTTTGTGCGTTATCAATCGGACCGGGCGAATGCTGAAGCTGCTGTTTACCATAATGGATTCAGTAATTACTTGTATGCACAAAATACCGGGCAACCCAATAGTCAACGACCAGACCTTAATAATTATCAATTTGTTGGAGCTGAAGCCGTTTTGTATGGCTCCGAGTTTTCAGGAGAGGTTCAGGTGTTGAATAACTTTGTGCTCGATGGCTCTGTAAGCTATACCCTCGCAGAACGCAAAGTTCCGGAAACTGAACAACAAAATTCCGGCTACGACGGAGACACCCGTCCACTTCCGCAAATTCCACCCTTTAAGAGTAAGTTTTCCGCTAAATATACCAAGGCTGGCTTTGAGTTGGGTTCACGTGTACGGTTCGCAGGAAAACAAGACCGCATCGGAGAATTTGAGACGCCCACTGAAAGTTATACCCTTGTTGATGCTTTTGCTCAATACAGACTGGAAGGAGGCAAACTGCTTCACACCTTTTCTTTGAATGTGAACAACCTTCTTAATGAAGAATACTACGATCACCTTTCCCGTATCAAAGATCTTCGTCCCGAGCCCGGCATAAATGTAAGTTTCCTTTATCGGGTCTATTTTTAGAAAATAAGGACATAAAAAAACCCCGGAAGTATCAGTGCCGGGGTTTTAAGATTTCAGCTTTAAGGAGTTAGAATCGACTAACTGTTAGGGTAAAACATTAATCTCACCTTCTAAGCTATCTACAAGAGTGACCAATTAGACATTTGTTACACTTTTTCTATTTCTCTCTATGATTTTTTAGACAACCGAAATTAAATCAATGGCTTCTATAGTGAATAGAAGTCTATTTATATACCTTATAAAAGTTTCATTTTTTCTAAACATCTAATTCCCCGGCTCATGAAATATCGGATCAATAAAAGCATACTAAAATTTACTGCGATCAATTTATTGTTGGGCATATTTCTGTTTCAGTCGTGTGCGCAACTGAATGAATTGTCAAATATCAGCAAACCGAAGGTTTCTGTTACTGATATGAATGTTACCGGGTTATCCCTGCAAACAGTTGAACTTACAGCAGACGTTGAGATCGAGAATCCAAATAATTTAGCTGTCGACCTAAGTTCCTATAACTTTACCCTCGATATCAATGACCTGAATTTTATCTCAGGCGGTGAAGAGAAGGGATTAAATATCAGATCCAATGAAAGCAGTATTGTTAAAGTGCCTATCACATTAGACTATTCGGAACTGCTTCAAACATTTCAAAGCCTGCGCAATGAAAGTGAATCCAACTTTGATTTCTCTGCCGATTTCAGCTTTGATCTCCCCATACTAGGTATGGTGAACGTCCCGGTTCAATATTCCGGAAAAATTCCTGTAGTCAAAAGGCCCTCCGTTTCTATGGAAAATTTCGTTGTTGAAAGCATTTCATTATCAGGTGCAGAACTGAGCATTGAATTGAATGTAGAGAATCCAAATTCATTTCAACTACAAATGAACCAGCTTTCATACGATCTCCAGATCAACGGACTCGAGTCTATTTCAGGTTCTGTGAATGAACAGATCTATTTAGAAGAGGGCTCTTCAAAAAATATAAAACTACCCCTTTCCATTAGCTTTTTGAATGCGGGAATGAGTGCTTATCGAATTTTAAATGGCAATGAAGATCTTGAATATAAATTAACAGGATCAACCACTATTGGTTCTGATCTGCCTTACTTTAAACTATCTGATTTTGACTTTGATAAATCAGGATCAGTTAATATCCTTCGTTAAACTTCATCAAACACTTATTCAATTGACATACGTAAGCTATATAGAAAGCCCTATCGGCTTTCTTCGCATTCTCTCCAACGGCTCCGGTATAACAGAAATTAAATTCATGGACTTTGACGGACCGGAAGATCCTGATGCTCATACTGAATCAGCTAAGACTCAACTCAGAGAATACTTTGAAGGTCATCGCTCTTCTTTTCAATTAGAGCTGATACCTGACGGAACCGGTTTTGAACAAAAAGTTTGGGAACAGCTTCTTGAGATCCCACAGGGGTCCACCACTTCCTACGGTTCTATAGCAAAAAAGATTGGGGATGATAAAGCATCACAGGCCGTCGGCAAAGCGAATGGCAAAAACCCAATCGCTATTGTGATTCCATGCCACCGTGTGATCGGTTCAGACCAAAAACTTACCGGTTATGCGGGTGGAGCCAAACGAAAGGAATGGCTGCTCAAACATGAAGGAGCCCTTCTCATCTAACCAAATTTTACGATGTTATAACTCTCATTGTAGTACATTAAGCCAAAATACAGTAACCCAAAATTCCACTTATGAAATCAGTAAAATTACTATTCCTATTCCTTTTAGCAGGATCTTTGTCCATTCAAGCTCAAATGACTGATTCCCCTGAACGCGCAGAAGGTGACGGACCACATGAGCGACTTGTCATTCGCGGGGTGAATTTAATTGACGGCACCGGATCTCCTGCAACCGGTCCGGTAGATATAGTAGTTGAAGGAAATCGTATTGCCTCCATTCGTACTGTTGGGTATCCCGGGCTTCCGATCAATGAGAACCGCCGACCTGAAGCAGATGAAAATACCCGCGTTATTGATGCTGAAGGCATGTACCTCCTTCCAGGCTTTTTTGATATGCATGCCCATACCGGTGGACGTGCACAAGGGACTACTCCCGAGTATGTATACAAGCTTTGGCTTGCTCATGGCATTACTTCTATTCGTGAACCGGGGTCAGGAAACGGAATGGAATGGACTCTTCGCCACAAAGAATTAAGTGAAAAAAATGAGATCACAGCTCCCCGAATTTCTGCATGGATCAATTTTGGATCGAACAGCAGCGGAGAGATCACCAATGCAGAACAAGCCCGTAATTGGGTGAAAATGATCGATGAAGCCGGAGCCGACGGGATCAAGTTTTTTGGTGCTTCTCCGGAAGTATATGCGGCGGCAATTGATGAAGCCAACGATCGAGGACTTGGAACTATGACGCATCATGCCCAAACCCGGGTGGTTTATAATAATGCTCTTAAATCTGCCCGTCTTGGCGCAACTTCTCTGACTCACTGGTATGGGCTTCCCGAATCTCTTTTTGAGGATCGTATCATTCAGGATTATCCCCTCGATTATAATTACAACAACGAACAACATCGTTTTGAGGAAGCAGGAAATCTCTGGAAGCAAGCGGCTGCTCCGGGGTCTGAAAAATGGAATGCGGTAATGGATGAAATGATCGAACTGGATTATACCATGAATCCAACTTTTACTATATACGAAGCCAACCGAAATCTGAGTGCCCAGCGCCGGGCTGAGTGGCATGAAAAATATACGCTTCCTTCGCTATGGGAATTCTACAAACCAAGTAAGATCTCTCATGGTTCTTACTGGCTGGAATGGGGAACTGAACAGGAAATAGCCTGGAAAGAAAATTACCGGATCTGGATGCAGTTTATCAACGAATACAAGAATAAAGGCGGCCGCGTTACGCTCGGCTCCGATGCCGGATACATCTACAAGCTCTACGGCTTTGGATACATTCAGGAAATGGAGATGATGCGTGAAGCCGGGTTCCATCCTTTAGAGATCTTCCAGTCGGCTTCCATCAAAGCAGCGGAAGTCTTAGGCATTGATAATGAACTAGGAACCATTGAAGTTGGGAAACTGGCTGACATGGTCATTGTGGATGCCAATCCGATGGAAAACCTAAAAGTGTTGTACGGAACAGGAGCTATCTACGTAAATGATGATAATGAACCTGTCCGCAAAGGCGGTGTCCGTTATACCATCAAAGACGGAATAGTGTTTGATGCCAAGCAACTCCTGATGGATGTGGCCGAAATGGTTGAAACAGCAAAAACTGAAGAAAACTATAAAATCACCCAGCCGGGACAAGATTGGTAATTTTCCGCCTCAAACCCGATCTGACGGATCACCCCGTCTGATCGATGGATTAAGGTTTGGGTTGATTGAATCAAACAAACGGTCAGACGGACCCTAGCCGTCAGACCGTAGAGAAAAATTTACCTTGGGTACCCTCAGGAGGACTTGTTTTCTTTTATTTCGTTATTCTTCTACCGACTCATAAATAGCCCGTTCAAAGTGGTCATAAAACTCTCCTTGCCCCAGAGACGGTAATACCTGGGTCATCATCACCACTACAATATTGTGTTTCGGATCCATCCAGTATGTGCTTTGGAAAGCTCCTCCCCAGCTAAGGCTTCCTACCGAACGTTTACCTTCATCATAGCCCTCTTCTGTTGTGATCATCAATCCGTATCCGAATTTATTTCCGTCCAGGTTAAGCGCCCCTATCTGGTTTTCGGTCATCAAAGCTACAGTCTCTTCTTCTAAGATTCGGATTCCGTTGATAGATCCACCGTTATGTAACGCAAAAAGGAATGTAAGATAATCTTCCGTGGAAGACGTTAATCCTGCTCCTCCTGAATAATAGGTCATGGCTCCTCTGACAGGAAAATCCGGAGTGATCAATCCAAAATCGTCTTCAGGATATACGATCAGCGTACTGTCTTCAATAGCGTATAGTCGAGTAAGATCATCTTCACGTCCTGGATGATAGAATCCAATATCATCTAAGTTTAAAGGGTCAAAAATATTTGTTGAAAAATACTCCGCCAAAGTCTGACCGGAAGCAACTTCAACAACCCGGCCAAGTACATCCGTATTCAACCCATATGTGAACCTTTCGCCCGGATCATGAGCCAATGGCAGATCTCCTAAAACAGCCATTGATTCCCCGATTCTAAGATCTTCCTCGGAGCCGAGGTCCGGAACACCGGCATCATTGAAAATTCTGCCAAAGGTACTGTTTGTAAAACCATAGGAAACTCCTGACGTATGGGTAAGGAGATCGTGAATAGTTATGCTTCTTGAAGCGGGTCGGGTTTCGTACTCGCCGGTGTCTTCATTGTATTCAGTCAATACCACAGGATCGGAAAATTCCGGTATATATTTTTGCACAGAGTCATCAAGGGAAAGTTTTCCATCTTCATACAACTGCAAAATTGCCGTTGAAGTAATGATTTTGGTCATGGATGCGATCCGAAACAGATGATCAGTTTCCATAGGTTCTGCCTCTTCCCGATTTTTCCATCCCCATGCCTTTTCAGCGATCATACTGTCTCCCCGGGATATCATAACCACACCGCCGGCAATTCTACCCGTTTCGATCTGGGTTTCCATAACTTCATCTAAAGCAGATATCAGCTCTTCATCTGAGGCATACTTAAAATAAGAGGTATTCTCTGATGGGGTACAAGAAACGATCAAAGAGAAAAGTAAAAACGGAAACAGAATGGTACGTAAGTTTTTCATATCGCAGGAAGTTGTTTGTTTTTAATTGCGTGAATATAAGACAGATATTTAAGCCTGCAAGCTTTGTTGATCAACAAACATAAAAAAACCGATTCAGGCCTTTTGCCTGAATCGGTTTAGAATACTTTCTAAATAACCGGAAATCATCTTTTAAAATCCGGGGAGTAACATTACCGCATTTTGTACCATTCGGCTTGGGCCTACCCAAAACATCCGGTATTGGGTGTTATCCAATAAGAAAACTACTTTGCCGCTACCCATATTTTGAACAGCTGCAAATGCCATTCCTTTGGCTTTTTCTTTATTCTCCTCTGAAGCATAACCTGAAGCCATCACCTCACCTTCATCCACATAATAACCTACGGTTTGAAGAGAATTCGAAGGCACGATTCCGTCATCGCCAAACTTCAGTGAATACAGTTGTTCAGGCATTCCAAAAGCTAATGGATTTGTGTTGTCAATGATGCCTTTGAAGGCAGAGCCCGGAATTCTTTCAAGCCCGAATACATCCGTACGATCGGCATATTTGGTATAAGCCTTATCTTCGATTTCAGTACTGTCATTTTCTTCTTCCTCAAACATTTTAACGTCGGTAAATCCGGATTGATCTGCCGTCAGCCATGCGCCGCTGCCTTCTGTACCAATAAGCACACCGCCATTACGGACCCACGATTTGAGGTCTTCGATCTGGGAATCATTCCAGACGCTATTCAATCCGCCCCAGGCTCCGGGCATTAAGATCACATCATATTCAGCAAGATCAATCCCATTGAAGCTGCCGGATCGAATACGGTCGATCCCAAATTCTGTCCACTGATCAAATAAGAACCAAAGCTGACCTGCGGTATAAGAGCTGAACGGAGAATCGATCATCAACGCAACTTTAGGCTTTTTAACAGGCTCGCTGTCGCTTGAAGCAAGGTCCATGCCCTCATCCATACGTCCGGTATCAAAACCTTCGATCACCACGCTTACTTCTTCAGCAAGCTGTCTCATATCAGCCTGAATTCGAGATCTTTTTTCATAATTTCGGCCAACCAGTACTACCAAGCTTCCTTCGGTATAGGTTTTTCCATTGAAGGTGAACGTCCGCCCGGCACTGCGCACGTTATAGCCCATATCCCAGAGTTTCGATAAAGCTTTGGGGGCATGCCGCTGTTTCCAGTCGATCACATACGCATATTGCGCTCCGCCATTTTCAACCATCGCCGGATAGCTGAGTTCTTCGGTAAGTTGCTCTGATGAAACGCCTACGTTATTGGTTGTCCAAGACGCATCCAGGTTGTATGCCAGCGGGATAGACCAGGTGGCCATATCATACATCACCGAGTCCTCAATCTCCATTTGATTTCTAAACAGTGTATTGATGAAAAGATGTTTAGGCTGATCGGTTTTGATGATAAAATCGCCGGCTTTAAAACTTCTCGTTGATGAACTTGCATCCCAATAGCTGAAAGAGTTTCTCTGGTCAAAATCCTCAGTGGCTCTTTCGATCTCCACATTGTGCTTCATCAGCATATTCAGCACTTGATAGGTGTAATCATTTTCATTGTTCGGAAGGATGTACGCTTGGGTATTTCCTTTTTGACTAGATTGAGAAACGGAATTCTTAAAGTAATTCAGTAATCCTTCTTTATTCTCAACCGCCGTTTTCACGATTGAAACACCGTTAGTATAATGATCAAAAACACGCTGACGTAAGGTCAATACATAATCATCATCGGTTTTTACAGCGCGCCCACCTCTACTGTGACCGCCCTGCTCAGCCAGCATACCTATTCCGCCCATCACACTTGGGTACGAAGAACCGTATCCTGGATAAAAGAAATCGAAAGATTCGCGTGTGGCATAATTGACGTTCGCTTTATCAAACTCTTCAATTAAACCACGACCAAAAGCATCTGCCCACTCATCGTATTCGGAGGGTAATTCCAAATTTCTCGGTGTTGTTCCCGGCATAGCGAAGTAGTTGTTGTTGAAGCCCTGTTCGTGGAAATCCATATGAACCTGAGGCATCCACTCCTGATAGGCAGCAATACGCCCCTGAGATTCTGGATGAACCAGCCATACCCAGTCACGGTTCAGGTCAAACCAATAGTGATTGGTACGACCACCGGGCCAGATCTCATCATGTTCCAGATCATTGGCATCAGTGTTCAGGATATTTGCCTGTGATGATCTATACCAATACACATAGCGATCGCGACCGTCAGGATTCATCATAGGATCGATGATCACCACCGAATTTTGCAGCCAGTTTTGGGTTTCAGAATCTGTTCCGGCGACCAATCGATACGCCGTTTGCATGGCTGACTCACTGCTTGATGCCTCATTTCCATGCACGTTATAACTCATCCAAACTACTACGGGTTTCCCCTCAACTGATGTTGATTCCGGATTATTGGCAAGTTCCACATTGGCATTACGAATGGTTTCAATATCAGCCATATTATCTTCGGAAGTGATCACTGCGTAGTAGAGGTCACGTCCTTCATACGTAGTAGCATATTTGTGAAAAGAGATCTTATCCGACTCCTCTGCAAGATTTTTAAAATAATTCATGACCTGATAATGGAAGGTGAATTCCTCTCCAAGTTCATAGCCAAGATATTCGGCAGGTGAAGTGATGCCGGAATCATAATTTAGATCGGGGTGAAATTGAAAACGTTCAAAGGCATCCTGCTGAGCAAAGGTCAGTGTCGAAGCCATTAAAAAGGTGAGAATAGTAGCTATATATTTCATATTAAGAGAGATTGATTAAAGCTATGTAGCTTAAATTGATACTTAAAATAAAGTTATTTTACTAAGAATAAATCACATTTTGAAAGTGTGTGTGTATTTCACAAGAATTGAGCGATATTCATTTCTAGGCAATTCGGTTACTCCATATCGAGAACCATCTATTATGGTATTTATAGTCTGGTCAAAAACGATCCAAAGATCTTGTCCTTCACTGAAATTGTATCGAAATCTAAAGTTTGCCCCTATCAAATCAGCTATGTTACTATACTGGACAAAAGCACTGGTCGAGACCTTTTTATTGAAAGCGTATTCACTTTTTATCCGGGCAACGTGTACATCAAATTCCGATTGATCACGCCCACTAATTTCAGGGAAACGCAAAGTCGTGAACTGGTAGCTTCCCGAAATTTCTAGGTGAAGATTAGCCACCCACCTGGGGTCAATTTTGTATTGCGTCCGTGTTCCGTCAAAAAGCTCGCCATATTCAAATGTTATTCGACTCATAAGCCTTCTGGTACGTGGTGAACTATAGCTGATTGAGCCTTCAAAAAAGTCATAATTTGATACCGGAATATAGATTTGATCAACCAGATTAAAAGCCTCTGTTGGCAACAAATGCTCTTGATTATACTTAATTGAAGATCTTATAGAACCGTTATTCTTAAAGTTACTGTTCCAGTTTAATGCTATAAAACGACTCCTCAGATCATAAGACTCATTTTCCAAAATATTATAACTCTCAACATTAAAAGAGTGTTGATTGAAAGCTGAACTTTCACCCGGCCTCCACCCATATCCTAAACGATAGAAATAATCTGAGGTATTTATTGTTTTATAAAACCCCAATCCCGGGCTAAAATCTTGCCCGGTGCGGTTTACAAAAAAGCGGTACAAAAGACCCGTACTTGCTCTTCGTTCCCAAGCAAGCCTGAATATGCTATTGTCAATAAAATTATTCCTTCTGTTTGCAGGTACATCGCTATCCATAGATTGACTGACCCGAAAAGTCAGATAATCATCACCGTATAAATTCAAGTCGGTATCCAGTCCCAATACTACATTCGAATTGCCATTAGCTCCAATACGGCTGGTAATAATGCCTCCTGTATAAGAACTGGGATTTAAAACACTTTTTTTCAATCTTAAAACACCAAAATTTTCAGAAGGCAAAGAAGGGCTAGAGGCTGTTTGAAGATTTAAAAAACCTACATCCAGATCACTGATCCTTCCTGTTAAACGAGCTCCCCCATAAATTCGAACCGGATTACCACTATTATCCAGGCCGATCTTTCGGCTGTAAAAAAGCCGGGTATCACCATAATTAAAATCAAACAACCCAGATCTTTGCTGAAAAAATTGTCTTTTCTCAGGATAGGTAATAGAAAACCGGGTTAAATTAAGCTGCTGTTCATCATTCTCCACCTGAGCAAAATCGGTATTGGCGGTAAGATCCATCGTCAGATTATTTGTGACGTTGTACTTAATATCGAAGCCAAACTCATTTTTAAAGTCCTCATCATACACAAAAGAGTTGCCTGCTTCATTTAAAGTATTCGTGTTCTGCTGAAGAAAACCGGTCAGTGCATAGGGGGTAAAATATATAGGTCTCGGAGCATCCACATTGGTCAGGATAATATCCTTTGCCTTAGAAGGTTTGATTTTTCCCTCGTCCCAATTTGGCGGTATCTCGGGGTAAATATGCCTTTCATTGTGATAAGATAACCATCGATAAACGATCATCCCCATTTCAGCGATCCCATCATTACTTTGAAATCCGATACTTGAAAAAGGGATCCTCATTTCGACAAACCAACCATCTGTTGTTTGCGTGGTCTCTACATCCCAGTGTGTATTCCAACTGCTGTTAATAGGACGGTTTCCCCCAATGGTATTCGCATCATTTGAAATAGACTGATCAAACCGGGTGCCCACAGGGTTAGTAAAAAAACGCATTCCATTTTGATCATCGTTAAAGGGATCCAGTATCACTGCAAAAACATCGTCACCACTGTATCTGTCACGATACAAGCTATTGGCAGTAATGGTAGATGGGTTTTCAGTAAACATTTTAGCCGATATGTATAAATACTCATCATCATAAGCCGTTCTAACCTCTGTTCGCTCACTCATCTCCCCTAAAAAAACCGGCTCATACTGAACCATATCATAGGGCGAAATCTCTGCCCATGCAGGTTCATCTATAATTCCATCAAGTATAATTGGTTCTGATAACCTTTGAATTTTAATAGCAGATTGTGAAAAACTTTCTCCCATCAACAAGATTGCTAACAGGCAACTTCCTATAATTTTAAATAACATCTAAAAAGCTCACTTTTTGTTCCATAACTTACTCCCTAGCAATCAAATAGCGTTCATATCGAAAAAGTAAACAATTGACATATATTATTAGCGAGAGGTTTGTTAAAGTGTGAAAATTCATTCAGCTTAAAATCGTCTAAAACACTCGGAGAAAGTTGACTCTATAAAACCTCTACTATAAGTATTCCGGCTTCTTTATAAATATCTTTGCTTTTTGAGGATTAATCCCAATTTTGAGTCATGAAAAAATTTCTGAAAGTATTCTCCATTATCTTGGCCTCGTTGCTTTTGATCACAGTAGCAGCCGCATTCCTCATTCCTAATTATCTGGAAGAACCGATAAAAAAAGCCCTCATTGAGGAATTCGATGATCAAACCGAACAAAATTACCGGCTTGATTTTTCAGATCTGAATATCGGTTTGTTTAGCCGGTCTATTTCTGTGTATTCCATCACGGTTCAACCCGATAGCACCTCGCCACACGTTCAGCGTATTTCAGCAGCCTCCATTTCTGTGGAAGGGATCCGCTTGTGGAGTTTATTCAGCAAATCTTTCCCGGACTTCAGGTCCATAACCGTAAACCGGCCCGTAGTTGAGATACTCGAACGTGATCTTGCTTCTTCTTTATTTTCTGGAGCTTCATCAACTGATGAAAAAGCAGCGGTCGAAGACCTTGATACTTTTACCTTACATATTAAAAATGGAAGTGGAAAAGTCCATAAAACTGATGGATCCGAGCTATTTTCGATCAGTGAAATTTCGATTGAAGCGCAAGATGTGGATATCAACAAACTGCTTGATGGCTCAGAACTACTGTTTATGGATAACTTGCTTATACAAGGCGCCGGAGTAAAGTGGGCCGTCGACGAAGGTTTTTACGATCTCACCATTGCTAACTTTAATTTTGATAAAGGTGCCAATTCATTTTCCATCGCAAATATGGCGGTTACTCCGCTCATGCCAAAATATGATTTTTCACAGTCCAAAGGATATCAGCTCGATCGAATCAATCTGGAGATTCCTGAACTTTCTTTTTCCGGGTTAGACCTCAATTCTTTAGCTGAAGAGCATGTAAATGCTGCTGAATTACACATAAATGAAGCCTGGATGGAAGTATTCAGAAATAAGCAGATCGACCGCAGAGAAGGCTTAAATGTAAAGCCACTGCTCAACGAACTTGCCCATTCCATCGACTTTTCGATCGGGATAGACAACATCGGTATTTCAGATGCCACCATCATCTACGAAGAACATAAATCACCTTCTGATTCTTCTGCGGCTATTTCATTTGATGATCTTGATGCCTCCATTACAAATATCCGCACCGCAAGTCATCCGCAATTTTCTGAAGACACGTTAAAGCTACACGTCGAAACCCTTTTTATGGATACGGCTCCGTTAACGATTGACGTAAGCTACCCTGTTTTTAATGAAGCCGATGAACATACCGTAAAAGCTGAACTTGGCAGATTAGACCCCTATATAGCCCATAACATACTAAAAAGGTCAGGATTTGTGCGTGTTGAATCAGGAATTATTGAAAGTCTTAAAGCTGAGATCAAGCTTAATTCAGAATCCTCTTCAGGAGAACTATTGATGCTGTATCGAGACCTCAAGATCTCTTTTCTAAATGAAGATTCCGGCGAGCAAGGATTTGGAGAAAAATTCAAAGATTTTATCGCAAACAACTTTTCGATCAAATCCGAAAATACTGAGCCTGATCCTGACATAGGTCAAATTGATTTTGAGCGTGAGGTTGAAAAATCGCTCTTTGCCTATTGGTGGAAATCTTTACTATCCGGAATTCAAGACAGTATTAAATAATTTATGAATAAAACATTGACTGCTCCAACTATTGATGACATCAAAGCTGCTCATCATCGAATTAAAGAATATGCCCATCGAACCCCGGTTCTAAATAGCAAACAAGTTGACGAAAGAACCGGTGGACGAATTTTTTTTAAATGTGAAAACTTTCAAAAGGTGGGTGCTTTTAAATTTCGAGGGGCTTCAAATGCTATTTTTTCGCTGAGTGAAGAAGAGGCAAAGAATGGGGTAGCCACACATTCCTCGGGTAATCATGCTCAAGCCGTTGCATTGGCAGCCAAAATGAGGGGCATTCCGGCATATGTAGTTATGCCCGAAAATGCTCCAAAAGTAAAAGTGAAAGCTGTCAAAAATTACGGGGCTGAAGTAACCTTTTGCGAATCTACTTTGGAAGCACGGGAATCAACGCTGGAAGAAGTGGTTAAAAAGACCGGTGCCACTTTCATTCACCCTTATGATGATGCCCGTATCATCGCAGGACAGGGAACATCTGCTTTGGAATTATTGGAAGATCATCCCGACCTCGATATCATCCTGGCTCCCGTAGGTGGCGGCGGATTGTTAAGCGGTACAGCAATTGCTGCTAAATCCATCAAACCTGATATTATGGTGATCGGGGCTGAACCGGAAAACGCTGACGATGCCTACCGCTCTTTCAAAGCAGGGGAACTCATCCCCGTTAAAAATCCAGACACCATCGCCGACGGACTTCGAACTTCACTCGGTAAACTCCCCTTTTCCATCATAACCGAGCATGTGGATGATATCGTAACTGTGCCAGAAGAATCGATCGTGGAAGCAATGCGCTACGTTTGGGAGCGATTGAATATGATCATTGAGGCATCATGTGCCGTGCCCGTAGCCGCCGTTTTTGATGGCAAGGTGGATGTAAAAGGTAAGAAAGTCGGCATCATCATCACCGGCGGAAATGTTGACTTGGATAATTTGCCTTGGTGATGAAATAACAACTTTTCTATAGCAAGTGTTTAGCTTGTTTTCAGGGTTATGAATATCTTTATTTTACTTGACACGCTTGCCATGTTTGATAACCATATCCACATCGCTTAAAAGATTGATATGCCTCATGACATCGCCATCTACAGCAATGATATCGGCATACTTTCCTTCACTTACAGTGCCGTAATCTCCTTCAACGTTCATGAAGAGCGCCGGCCAGTAAGTGGCTCCGCGAATAGCCTTCATAGGATCTACCCCCAGCTTATTCACCCAAACGTCAAGCTCGGTCCACGTTGACTGACTGTGGAAAAGCATTGGCACTCCACTATCAGTACCAACCATCAGCACTACGCCTGCTTCCTGTAGTTGCTCAAATTTTCGATCCAGTGTTTTCTTTCGGATTGGGGTCAGCTGAAAATAGGGAAAGCGGTCAGGGTGTTGCAAGGAATTTTCAATATCTGCAATAATATTATCAGGCAAGCCTAAATGCCATGAGTCATCTCCCAAAAACAGCGGGTGATCTCTCATATACTCATAGTTATATAAAACTGAAATTGTAGGAGTCCAATACATAGGGCCTAAATTCATTTTTGCTGTACGCTCTTTAAGTGCATTCATCACATCTTCGGGATATTCAGGTGCCGATGACAATCCGGTATGTTCAAAATTATCCACACCTGCTTCCAGTCCACGACGAATTTCTTCAGGGCGATGACTGTGACCAACTACCTTTAAACCTTGTTTATGACTTTCATCTACTACTGCCATCACCTCTTCTTTTGCCATTTGATCCTGATCGATCAGTTTTATGATATCCACCCCGGCATTGGCTAATTCCCGTACTTTTTGGCGAGCATCATTGGTCCCGTTAATTCCCCAGCGAAATTTCTCTGTTCCGGGATAAGGCTGATGCTGCAGAAAAGGGCCTGACATATACATTGTTGGGCCCGGAATTTCTCCGTTATTTATAGCATTCCTCACATTTATAGATGCCTCAAGCGGCGCTCCCAAGTCACGGGCACTCGTCACCCCTGCCATCAAAAGCTGATGAGCAGAAGACGGCATGATCACCGACTCAAATTCGTCTATGTAGGTTGAATCCCAGTGCGCATAGTCGGTATGGCCGTTAAGCATCAGGTGAACGTGCATATCCCACAACCCCGGAAGTACACTCATCCCTTCTGTTGAAATTATTTCTGCATCCTCCGGAATATCAACAGCACCCATTACCCCTACTTGCTTGATTCTTTCCCCTTCGATTATAATTACGCTATTCTGGATAGGAGTACTCCCGAATCCATCTATTAAAGTTCCACCAACCAGGGCCTTTATATCTTGGGAAACAGCAGAGCCACTTAGTAAAATTATAGTCACTAAGGTTGTTAGAAGTGGTTTCAGGAATTTTAAAGCAGAGTTATGAAGAGACATAGTATTTTATTTTGTTAACTAGTACGAATGTATGGGTACTCAGATGTTATTCTAATTAATGCTAAATACCAAGTAAGGTAAAATAAAGTGCCAAAGTGAATGCATTCGAGTTTATTGACGAATTTTAAAGGTCTATTTCTTTAAGTTATTCTGAACCACTTTCTTTTTCCTTACTATATCTGAAACAATACCTTTCTTCTTTTCGTCTATGAAGAAACTTTTATTTTTACTTCCATGGAAAACAAAGGCAAGTACAAACAATACAAATTTGAAAATGATCTGGATCGCGGTAGTGATCCAGATTTTGATTTGGACGAGTATATACGTCAGCAAAGTATGGGCCAGTCGCAGTCAGCCGATCTTCATACTCCTGTAGATGAGGAAACATCCCAATTCAAAAATGCAATCCTCATGTTTTTGGTTTTTGCAGCTGCTTTTCTCTGGGCTAACGACTGGAGTCCAACTCAGGCTTGGGGTAGTATCTTTGGCAGCAACGATGCTGACGTAACAGCAACTGCTCCATCTGCTCCGGCTTTCGAACTGCCGGATATACCTAATGTCTCTGAAGTACCTTCTATTCCCGGCGTTGGGAATGAGACAGGTTATGTTAATTATCTAATTGAGATCAATGAATCCGGATTTAGTGATATTTTTTCAAGTTCTGCCCTGCAAGCATTTTATCAATCTGACGTTCCGACCTCTTATCTATCAGAATTGGTCGAAGCAGGATATCAGGAACTTTCCTATCCGGCAATTATCGCTTATTACAATTCAGACGTCTCCCTGGAATATCTAAATAGTTTAAATGAATATGGCTTTTTATCAGAATTTTCTTACCCGGAAGTTATAGCCTATTACAACAGTGATGTTTCAATTGACTATCTGAATACCTTAAATGAAGCAGGGTATTTAGAAAATCTATCCTACCCGGCAGTGATTGCTTATTTCAATAGTGGTGTGACCATCGAATTTCTTGACCGCCTCCGGGATAACAGCTTGCTCGATAACATGAGTTATCCAGAGGTTGTTTCAGCTTTTAATACCGATAATTAGACTATAGGCTTGTGCTCATCTAAATCACGGAACTGCAATTCATACAGATGACTGTATAATCCTTTCTTCTCTATGAGTTCCAGATGAGTTCCTTCTTCCACAATGCTCCCTTCATCCATCACTAAAATATGATCGGCATGTTGCACAGTTGAAAGGCGGTGTGCAATGACGAAAGTCGTTCGGTTTTCCATGAGTCGTATCAGTGCTTCCTGAACCTGAGCTTCGGATTCTGAATCCAACGAAGAAGTCGCCTCATCCAACAACAAGATCTCAGGGTTTTTAAGGATGGCCCGGGCAATAGCTAATCTTTGACGCTGACCTCCACTCAGTTTCACTCCTTTCTCCCCGATCATAGAATCATATTTATTCTCTGTTTCCATGATAAATTCATGAGCATTTGCAGCTTTGGCAGCTTGAATGATCTCTTCTTCTGTAGCATCCAATTTCCCATAGATGATGTTCTCACGAATCGTGGTTCCAAACAAATGCACTTCCTGAGGTACGATGGAGATATGTTCTCTCAAAGATTTAAACTTCACATC